>Ga0302324_100007521_pt1 | contig 23139 bp, 20 predicted proteins | sample Palsa_T0_1_FD_201949 | JGI IMG/M metagenome (GOLD analysis project Ga0302324, IMG submission 201949) | Peat permafrost microbial communities from Stordalen Mire near Abisko, Sweden - Palsa_T0_1 | ecosystem: Environmental > Terrestrial > Soil > Palsa > Peat permafrost | place: Sweden: Abisko...
CTTCGGCCCGGCTCGCAGGTAGTGTTCCCCGGTTTACACCCTATGGAATTTATACCTTTGTCCCCCTTAGCTTAAACTATTCCCGATTTTAAGTGCGCCGCAACAAAAAAACCACCCCGTGCACCGATAATGCATTGATGGTTCGCAATATTCGAGGCAAAGTGTTCTTGGACCTCGCAGCCCCTGCTGGCATCTGGCGAATTCGAGTTGGGGCGGGAAATCGACAGGATAGTCGTAGGAGGTTTGGGCGATAGGGGCAAAAAAATAAGTCGGGACCGGATTCGCCGGTCGAGGGGAGCGAGTAGCCTGCAGGGGAGGACGCCTGGAGGAGTGGGGGTGATTTTATGGCAACCAAAGATTTTTCCCAACTGGCGCGGACCGAGGGGAGTGTTCGACACATCGCACTTCATGGCCGGCAACGCTTTCGGCAGTCGGAGCGGACTCGAATCATGCGTCCAGGCGACTTCGACCACCCCTTGCACCTTAATCTTTTATCTGTTTCTGGACAGAAGCGGTCCTTCTCGAATCGTTTCCGCGTCTAGCGCAGGCCACGTGCAATGAGCGCAACAAAAAATCTGGACGCTTACGTGACCCGACGCCTGCGAATTGCCGGTGGAAAGTTCATTGCCGGCCGGACGTTCGACGAAGTCATGGAGTCGTTGCGACAGGTATATCTGAAGCCGATCGATGCCCTGCAGGCGGAGCTGCTGTCTTCGTTGGGCCGTTTCGTCAGCTTTGCGAACTACGATTACGTTGGACTTGGCACGGATCCTCGCGTTCGAAAGGCGGCCGCCGAAGCGGCGATGGAGTGGGGAGTGGGGGCGGAGGCGTCGAGGCTGGTCGGCGGCGGAAGAACCATCCACGATTTGCTGGAGCGGGAGATTGCGGCATTCCTCGGAGTCGAGGATGCGATGACCATGGTCAGCGGATATATGACGAATGCGTCTCTGATCGGGCACATTCTGACCAAGAACGACCTGATTCTGGTCGACGAACTTTCTCACAACAGCATTATCGTAGGAACGGAAACGTCGCACGCCAGGATCGTCCGCTTCGCACACAACGATCTCGACCATCTCGAGCGCTTGCTGATCGAACATCGTCACCTCTCGAAGAGAGCATTGATTGTGGTCGAAGGCCTATACAGCATGGACGGCGATATCCCGGATTTGCGGCGGCTGCTTGAGTTCCGCAATGTGTACGATGCATGGCTGATGGTCGACGAGGCTCATTCCATCGGTGTGTTGGGAAGCGGCGGTCGCGGCATATCGGAATATTTCGGAACCGATGCCAGCGAAATCGACCTTATCATCGGCACGCTGTCGAAGACGTTTGCCGGCAGCGGCGGTTTCATTGCCGGCCGAAAGCACGTCATCGAATGGCTGCGCTTTACCCTTCCGGCCTTCGTTTACAGTGTGGGATTGTCGCCTGTGATCGTGGCCGGCGTTCGCGAAGGCCTTGCAATATTGCAGTCGGAAGCATGGCGCACGGAGCGATTGCGGGAGAATTCGCGCTTCTTCCTTCGCGAAGCTCAGGCGCGAGGATTGAATACCGGCGCCGCAATAGGAGCCGGGGTCATTTGCATCCAGTTCCGGTCGGCCGAAGAATGCCTGCACGCGGCCGAATTGCTGCTGAACGCGGGCTACTACGCCCCGCCGATTGCGCAGATTGGGGTGCCGAAAGACCGTCCTCGAATACGTTTCTTCATTTCCGCGTCCCACGAACGGGAAGACTTGGTCGGCGCGCTCGATTGCCTCGAGAAACTGAGAGCGCCGCGGCAACGCGCAGAATCGCTTCTTCATCTGGGGCAGGAAAGTGCTCCCGGACCGGCTTTCCCCGGCTAACGCGAAAGCCCGTGGTCGGTCAAACCGATTTGGCGCCGCCCGGGGAATCCTTGCTCATTTGGGAAAAAATCGGTTCGCGATGCAGAGCTTCGGTCATCCGGCACAACGCGCATGCGAAGGGCCCCGCTCTCCAGCGCTTCCTAAGCTCCAGCCACGGCATTTGGCCGGTCCTGGCGGGTGCCGCTCGAAGACGTGGCCATGAAGTCTTCCGCTCAAATTATGCAGTTTCTCGGCGATATCCTCTATTACGCCCGGCCTCTCAACCGGGCGAGGGAAAAACTGTCGAGAAACAACGAGCGCTACCCGATCGATCCTGCGTCTATCGGCTTTGCGCATCCCGCATCTTCTCCCGTCGTTTCGATCATCATTCCGACATATGGCAAGACCGGCTACACCTTGCGATGTTTACGATCCCTGATGCTGCATCCGCCCAGGGTACCGTTTGAGATCATTGTCGCAGAAGACGACTCCGGCGACCCGGATGTCGACAAATTACGGCAAGTCGAAGGTATCGTCTTTTACAAGAACCCCGTTCGGCGCGGCTTTCTGCGCAATTGCAACGAAGCGGCAGCGCGCGCGCGCGGAACCTTCCTGCATTTCCTCAACAACGACACCGAATTCATGCCCGGCGCCGCCGACGCTTTGCTCGATCTCGCGCAACAGCGCATCGATGCCGGCATTGTCGGCTCGAAGCTGGTCTACCCGGACGGCCTTCTCCAGGAAGCCGGCGGCATCGTTTGGACAGACGGTTCCACGTCGAACTACGGATGGCGGGATAATCCGGACAAACCGCAATACAATTATGTCCGGGAGGTCGACTATGTTTCCGGCGCATCTCTGCTGATCCGGAAAAACATCTGGGACGAGCTCGGGGGTTTCGACGAACTCTTTGCGCCGGCATATTACGAGGATGCCGATCTTGCGTTTCGCGTTCGTAAGGCCGGCCTGAAGGTTTTTTACCAGCCGGCTTCCGTTGTGGTGCATCATGAAGGCATCTCGCACAGGCAAAACAGAAACGCGGGTATCCGCAGCCGATTGGCGGAAAACCGCAAACGCATGAATGAGCGCTGGAGCGCATCGCTGCGATCGGAACAATTCGATGTCGGTACGAGCATCTTGCGGGCCCGCGATCGCGCGAAGACCCGTCCGGTCGTTCTGGTTGTCGAAGGCGACAAGACGATATCCGGCGGCAACGCGGACCTGGTGCAATATCTCCGCGCATTTGGCGAGCTTCGTTGGGTGGTGAAGTACTGGGCTCCAGCCATGGAGCGGCGCGATATCGACGCGCGAATGCTGCAAGACAACGGTATTGAGGTCATCCGAGGACCTTTCGCAAAATCCCTCGCAAAATGGCTCGCGGAGAATGGGCCAGAAATCGATTATGTCCTGCTCGTCGACACCGCATTCTCGCCGCGGCAATTGAAAACGATCAGGCGCTTGACCCGGGCGAAAATTGCCCGCTTCGGACATCAAGTCCGGTTTTGCAAAATGCATCGTCAGTCCGGAACGGACGAAGGCGGTCGACCGCCAAGAGACGGCGATTCCCTGGAGCGAAATGAGCGTGCCGCCTGGCAGGCCGTGGACATCGTGCTTTGCCGGTCGCAGGAGGAAGTTGACGATATACGTTCTCGCGAAAGCAATGCGAATGTTCGGCTGGTTTCGTCGTCCGACACCGAGATTGCAACAGAGGAGCCTTCACAGCGCGAGCTGCTCGGCGCGTCGCTTGATAAAGCATTTCGTGGCTGCTGCGCGGCCGATGTACATATGACCGACGGACGGAACCAACCCCAGGACCGACTCCCGACAAACCATTCGACTCTCTAGCCATTCTTGGTCGAAGGCGTCGTGCGTGCAATCGGTCCCGGCCTGCGCTCCTGGCCGCGGTCTCAGCGAGCAGGCAGCGTCGCAAATGTCGTTGCGATAGTGGCGGGTGTCGAGGCATCCAATTCGACAGTTCCCGTCGCCAGCCGCAATGTCGCCAACCCTATCGCAAATTGCAGGCGTGTGTTTAAGACCTGCCGTTGCAGTTGCACCATCTGATCTTGCGCCCCGAGAAAAGCCGACCAATCGATCGAACCGTATTGCGCGCGTCGATTGGCGTCGTGCACGACGCTTTCCATCTGACGCTCTGCGGCGTCCAGGCTGCCCCAGTCCAGGGCCGTCTGCTGCAAACTGTGGACTGTGTCGGCAACATCCATCGTAATCTGGTTTTGAAGTTGCTGCAGCACCAGCTGTGCCTGGTTCCTGGCCGCCTGTGCTGCGGCCTCCTGACCTTCGGCAGCGTTATTCTGTATGCTTTGAGAGTAGCTCACGATTGCGCTTTCCGGCTCGATATGGAGGTCGAGCTCCGGCGATGTACTGCTCCGCGCGCTTTTCAATCTCTCGATGGCCGCTTCGACGTTCTGCTTTGCGGCTTGAAAATCGCGTCGGCTGTCAAGAGCTACCTGTACGAGTACGGCCGCATTTAAGCGGTCGACCGCGTTCTTCAGGTCGTCGACCCTGGGCAGTTCGCCGGACGGAATAGGCGAAGGGTCATTGAGGTCTCCAGTCGTCGCATAGGCAAGGTCGCGCCGGCAAAGCTGCACGGCGTCTGCTGTTCGTTGAACGTCGAGATGACGGGTAACCTGGTTGGCGGACCATTGCTGCGCCACGGTCGGTTCCAGCAGACCCTTCTGCACCATTTTGTGAAGCGTATCCTCGTAACCCAGCGCGTTGCGGTCGGCATCCTTTGAAATCTGCGCAACTTGTTCGTCCGCAAGACAGCGCCAGAAAGTTTGTACGACGCTGCCGACGACTTGCGCGATTGCGAATGTGCGGCTCAGACGCGTGCTTCTGAGTACATCCTTTGCCGCTCGCTCGCCTGCGTCCGCACTTTCCTCTCCGAGACCGCGGAGCAACGGAATCTTGAGTCCCAGGCTGGGTCGCAATTCGGTCAGTCCGGCGGTCTGTGCCGGGGACGCTCCCGCGCCCGGATAAGCCGTGATGCCGGGAGCCACAGTGATCCCGTTGCGAAACTCCCGACCGATATTTGCGGAATAATAGTAAGAGCCGACGGTCGCTGTTTGATCGGTCAGAACACCGTTGACGGGTTTTGGAACGTATAGTTCCTGCCAACCGCCCTGCGCCGAGACGTTCCAGTCGAACGTTCCGGCCGCCTGCTGTACACCCGCTGCAGCGCCCTTGACGTTTTCATCTTGCTGCTGAATTAAGATATTGTCACTTCTCAGAGCCCCGCGGATGGCGCCCTCGAGCGTTATCGGCTGGGCTTTCGCCCCGCCGATCGATGCGCAAGTGCAGAGAACGACCGCGGCCAGAGTGCGCGCGCGACGCAACGCCCCGCAACGCATCTGCGCGCCAGCGAACATGGCCGTGTCCCGAACCATTTTGGTTGCGGTGCCGATCATGCCGTCATTCGACCGTCGATCATGTTCACAATGCGGTTGGCAGCATGAAAAGCGCGGCTGTCATGTGTCACCATCAACACGCTTGTGCCCTCCGACTCGGCCTGATGCTTGAGAATACCCATGACAAGCCTTGCATTTTCCGAATCGAGAGCTGCGGTGGGCTCGTCTGCCAGGATAAGAGGGGGATTGTTGATCAGCGCACGGGCAATGGCAATACGCTGCTTTTGGCCGACCGACAGAGCATGCGGTTTCGTATCCAGATACTGCTCCATATCCAGCATCGAGAGAAGCGCTGCCGCGCGCGATCTGGCCGCTCTCTTATCGATCTGCACACCTTGCAGCTCCATGGTGAGAGACAACGTTTGTGCCGCGGTCAGCGCCTCGAAGAGGTTGTGATCCTGGAAGATGAAGCCGGTCTTGCGTCGTATCTCGCGTTGCCCCTTGTGTCCGAGACCGGCGAGCTCCGAGCCGAAGACTTTGAGACTGCCCGATTGAAGTGCCCGCAACGCGCCAATGAGCGTCAAGAATGTCGTTTTTCCCGAACCGGACGGGCCGGTCAGGATCACGAATTCTCCCGGTGCGAGAACGAAATCGATTTCAAAAAGAACTTGCTTCGGAGCCGTGTCGATGTCGAATGCGTAGCCGACCCCCTTCGCGTCGACCGTCGGCGTCGCGACACGCGACGAAGTGGATGGAAAGGGCTGCATCTTTGCCTCGCTCATGGCGCCCCTCAATAGAGTGACGCAGGGTCCGCGGCTTGCACGCGGTGGATCGCTATCCATCCGGCCAGGATGCAGAGTGCTATAGTGGCCAGACAAACAAGCGAAGCAGATACGAAGTGAATTTTGATCGGCAACAAAGTTACGAACGCCAGATACCCGTCTGCGAGAATGGAGATCGTAAGTCCGACCGCAAAGCCAGTTCCGGACAATAGAGCGGCCTGGGCCAGCACGGTGGTACGGAGAAACTCGTCGGAAAAGCCCATCGCCTTGAGCGTCGCATATTGCGGCAAATTATCCGCGACCTCCGTATACAGCACCTGATAGCAATTTATCGTGCCGATCATAAATCCGGCGATCATGCCGATGGTGAACAGAATGCCGATCGGCGTCGTCTCCAATGTGGAAACATTTTCGCGTTCGACCAGTTCGTTCGGAGTGAGAACGGTGATGTCGGGCGGCAGGCGCGCCAGAATTTCGTTGCGCACTTTGTCGGCATCGGCGCCCGGCGCGATCCGGATAACGCCCATGATGGGTTTTGAAGCGGGGGAGCGGGCAAGCCAATCTCCCGCACTCATGACGATGTTGCCGTCGTTCACGATGTCGACACCCATGGTAACGACGCCCGAAACGAGCAAAGGGAACTTGTCGATCTCGATGCTCTTACCCGGCTTGATGTCGCCGAAAATCGGGCGCGAGAGCCTGTCGAACATGAAGCTGCGGGACATTTTCAACGCGGCGGAAACCCGGACGGGATCTCCGACGTTCAGCGGCATGTCATCGGGTGAAAACGCGTAGACAATAATGCGTCGAACGCGTTTGTCCTGGGCATCGCGCAAATTGACATGGTCCATGTAGACCGGCATGACCCGCGCCACGCCCGGGATCGCCGCGATTTGCGCGAGCCTGATGGCATCGATCTTGTCCCAGCGGTGAAGATCGACCCGTGCGATGTTCATCACGACAAGGTCGCCGCGAACGAGCGTTGCGATCAACGCTTGCGAATCCAGCACGCCCAGGAGCAGGCCCATTTCGACGAACACAATGACGACGCCAACGGCAACGCTTGCGGACATCGCCAACAGCCGCGGCCTGTTGTAAAGCAAATGTCTTATGCCGAGTTCGATACTCGCGCGCATCAGAATAGCTCTGCCGGATTGGCAGAATGTACGCGACGAACGATGGCGGCGCTAGCGGCACCTGCCAATATCAGGGTAATCGCAACCATCTGGACGGTAAGTGAAAAGCCGACGGCGGTGGGAAGATGCGTTTCATGCTGGATAAACCCCAGGACGAGCATTCCCAACAGTGCCGCGGGCAACAATCCGCCGAGGCCAAGTATGGCGGCTTGAGCCAGGCCTATGCCGTAGACGAAGGCGACGTTGGCCCCCATCGCCTTCAGAACGGCATATTCCTTCATGCGATTCGAGACTTCCGTCGACAGCACCTGGACGATGATCACAACGGCGACCAGGCAGGCGATCATCATGCTGATATAAATCATGATGCCGATCGGTTTGGTCGACAGGAAATAGGCGCGTTCGCTATCCAGCAGCTCGCTCCGGGTGAAGACCAGTGTGTCCGACGGTAGCGCCCTGATCAAATCCGCTTTTGCCTTGGCGGGGGAGACGCCGCGATTGAGCCGGATCAGGCCCATGCTGATCGAATGCGGGTCGCGTCCGTCGAGGCGGGTGAAGTTGTTGTTCCGAACGATGGCGGCCCCTTCCGCGTAAAAGAAAAGACCGAGCTTGAACTGTCCGGTGACCGTGAGCCTTTCGCCGTTTATTTCGACGTTCGTACCGACCGTAACGGGACCCACCGAGGGTTGCGAATATCTGTCGGCGAGAATCGATTGAGGAGTCGTCAGGGACGGCCAACCGTCGCGAATTTCCCTGTCGCGCACAAACGTCCCGGGATCATCGAGACCTATGAGGAAATTGTAGGCCATTTGTTTCGACGGCAACTGGATCCAGTGTACGACGCCCACGTTCAGCCCGAAGGTGTCTGCGACATCGCCGGTTGCGCGCGCGATATCCAGAACGATGCGGTCGACCGTATCGAAAGAGAGAAGGAACTGATACGTGTCCGGAACAATGACGATGTCAAAATTCAAATCGTCGAACAAAAGCGTGACTTCTGCGCGGGCCGCGTCGAGGACCGATATCTGCATAATCAACAGAAACAGCGCGACTGCGATGCCCGAGAGCGCGGCAGCGAGACGCAATCTGTGTTCCAGAAGATTGGCGGCGGCGACGGTGACGCAGGAATACGACAGAGACAGGGTGTCGACCATGCGTTTGGACTGCGGGTGCGCCAGCAGCAAATGCACCGCGCCGGCGCCACGGCCGGCAAACATACCGACAAAATCCGACACGCTGCTGCCGATCCGGCCAATGGAATGTCGAAGGGCGTGTCTCAATTCCACATGCGCCGCCAACTGTTCTAAAGCGTGATCTTTACGTCGACCTGCATGCCAACCAGGCGGTTTGCCAGACCGGTATCGTCAAGCTTGATCTTGACGTCGCCTGCTTGCGTGGTCGCCTGTATCAGACGGCCGACTTGTTCGACCGTGCCTGTCAGCGATTTGCTGAGTGCGTTGCTCGAGATCGTTGCTTTCATCCCCGGTTTGACCTTCAGCAAGTCTCCCTGGAACAGCTGGCAAACGACATACATCGCGGAGATGTCGCCCATCTCGATCACCGGAGTGCCGTTTAGGGACTCCCCGACATGCTGATCGATTCGAAGGATCACGCCGTCGTTCGGGGCGGTCAGCCGATACCGCGCCAATATCTGCTGTGTGATCGTCAGGCGCTTGTTGGCAGTCTCGATATCGGCGGCGGCGTCGGCGCGGATTTGGGTGTCTTTCCGGCGTTCGATTGTCAGCCCCCCGAGAGCTTCCTCCGTGGCGGCATCGAGAATTTCAATCTGGTGCCGTGACGTCGCATTGGGACCAAGGGACCGGTACTGACTGGCGTCCTCTTTGGCTTGCGCGTAGCGCATCGATGCGAGCTTGAGCGCGATCGCTTCGTCGGCGATCGACTGCCTGGCGTGCCGGGTCGCCTCGTCGAGGGCAATGGCCGCGATTTTCTCATCCAGTTGCTGCTGGTCGTCGTCCAGAAGCATGAGCAAGTCGCCCTGTTTCACCTTCTGGCCGGCGACCACTTTAATGGATCGGATAATTGCGCCCGACGCTCCGCTTAAAAGGACGATGCCGCCGCGCGGTTCGATGGTGCCGGTGCCCCCGACATCGGCTGGCGGCGGTGTGTCCGCCGCGCCGCACATGAACAAAATTACAAGTAGCCCAAACGCTTTCGATGTCGCGGCTCTCGACTTATGACTAAGAAACGACATGTGAGCCGGAATCCATAGGGCGCTGCGAGCAGTTATGACGCGGGAAAACAAGTCACTGGCAGGGTATGAGAAGGTGAATAGCGAGCGTTTTCAAGCCCTAACTTAAATTGACGGCAGGTAGATTGCCCAGAAAAGCATTGGAGCGTCGCAATGCGAATGATACAGTAATCCGACCCGAATTACTGGCGAGCTATGGACGAGCATATCGACTCACCGGCCCGGCTGGAGGGCTCCCCACGTCTCTTCGAGAACGCGCTGCTCGACAAATTGTCGCGCGTTCACCATACCGTCCCGCTGTTCGTCTATGTTCCGATCCTGCTGGCCCTGACGTTCTTCAGCTTGCGTTTGTTGGCATGGCCGACCGCTTTCGTCGGTCTGGTCGCCGGCTATTTGGTCTGGACTTTGGTCGAATACTTCGGCCATCGATATCTGTTTCATCTCGATCTCCCGGGACGGGTCGGCGCGCGCGTACATTACCTCATCCATGGCGTGCATCACGACCATCCGAACGATCGACTCCGTCTGGTGATGCCGCTGCTTCTGAGCCTGCCAATCGTCACGATTGCCTTCGCGGTTCTAAGACCCCTCTGCGGACCCAACCTCGTGCTTGCCGTGTGGGACGGGTTCATCGCGGGCTATGTCGGCTACGACATGGTCCACTATTATGTGCATCATGCGCGGCCCCGCACGAAGTTCGGCCGGCTGTTGCAACAACGGCATCTGTCGCATCACTTCCGGAACAACACGTCTTGCTTTGCAGTGAGCGCGCCGTGGTGGGACGAAATATTCGGAACAGGCCCGTCCAGGGTACCCGCCAAAATCCGATGAAAGCCCAGGCAACAGGCGGCGAAGCGGTTAAGCTCCGGCAAGAAGCTAAACCGGCGCTCAGCGTCGGGAAGAACGGCATTGCCGCCGTCGCAAACGACAAAGTTCTTCAATGGCTGTTGCCATTCCTGGAAAGCTACCGGGCGACGAACGCCGCGACCGACCTCTATCTTATTCCGTTCGACGACAATGTTGCCGCCACGCGCCGGGCAGCGGACGTCTACGGCGCAATTTGGGTCGATGACGAGATGCGAAACCTGGATGGTCTGTCCGCGCGGCTCTATCCGTTTTTCCCCCGTCACCGACGGAGGTTGCGAAAGCTTCAGGCGCTGGAGTTGCCGCTCGACCGGGTCATCTATCTCGACGTCGATACGATCCTGTTTCGCGATTTCCGGTCTTTTTTCGACCGGCTCGCGCCCGGCAATGCGGATTTTATCATTGCATCGACAAGCGACGACTACGTCTACAACAAGTCGCGCGCAAATCATGCCTTCCTGCAGAATGTCAGGCTGTTCAACGACGGGTTTTTTCTGACCTCCCGCAATATAATTTCATTGCGCGATTTCTTCGACGTCATCGAGCGGGACGAAGAACTGTTCCATGCGATCCGCAAGCGCGGAATGTTGTTTGCGCAGCCCCTCGTGAATTTCGTCGTCCATCGCCTGAACCTGCAAGTGCAGTCCTTGTCGGAATGCGTATCGGGTGCCTCCGATGAAAGCTTCTACAAGGCCGAGGGCGTGGTCTTTCGTGACGACGGGCCCGTGGACGACCGAGGTCAAGAAATCTATTTCGCCCACTGGGCGGGTGCCGTGAGTGCGCCCCGCAGGCGTGTGTTCGACAAAGCATGGCGCGACTATTCGAAAAAGGCCGCCGTGAGGATGAAGCAATGAGCGCGCCGGTCGCTATCGCAGCGGTGCGGTCAGAACGCATGGCGGGCGGAATCTTCTCATGACCGTCTTGATATGGGTCGAGTTTGTCGCGGCGCTTTGGTGGGGAAGCACGATGATCGTGCTTGTCGCGTCATTCATCGCCGCGCTGGCGTTTCCCCGGCCGCGTCGCTCGCAAACCGGTCCGGCAGTTCTGCCGCCTGTCACAGGTATCGTGCCGATAAAGGAATTCGAGTTTCGTTTCGAGGAGACGCAGTCTTCCCTGTTTGCGCAAATCTATCCCGAACTCGAAGTTCTCGTTGCCACCTCGGAAGTGGAATCGCCGGCCTCGACCGCGGCGCTCCGGGTCCAGCAGCGTTTTCCGCAAGTCCCGTCGCGAATTGTGCGATCGGCGACCGACCTCGCGGTCAGTCCGAAGCTGAACAATCTCTGGGTGGCAGTCGCGGAGGCACGCAACGATCTCATCCTGACCAAAGATTCAAACGTCGTGCTCGCGCCCGACGATCTGGAGTGCTTTGTCCGGCATTTTGACGCCGGCGTCGGCCTTGTCAGCACCATCCCGGTTGTCACCGAGCCCGAATCTCTTGCCGCATGGATCGAGGCTTCGCTTATCAACTGTTATTACGCCCGGATGCTGATGCTGGCACGGGCGGTCGGCCTGGGTTTTGGCTGCGGAAAGATCATGCTGTTCCGCCGCTCCGATATCGATCGGGCAGGCGGCTTTCAAAGCTTTGCCTGGGCACTGGGCGAGGACGCCGCACTGGCCGACACGATGGTGCGCCTGGGTCTCCGCACTGTGCTCGCCGATCGCGTATCTCGCCAGCCTTTGGGACAACGTCGATTCGGGGATGTTTGGGAACGCCAATTGCGCTGGAAATCGATATGGCGTGCGCAAAAGCCCGCGGTTTTTGCCGGCGCATTGTTCGGCTCCGTACTTCTTTCCGCGCTGGCAGGGGCCGTGGCCGCGCCCCTGGCGGGTGTGGCGCCGCTGCCGGCTGCTGCGGCCACGTTCGGTTTCTGGTTCCTGCTCGAGACGCTGTTGTGTGCGTTCAGGGGATGGCCGGTTTCGCTTTGGGCGCCGCTCGCGTTCCTGGGTCGCGAAATGCTGGATCTGCCCGTTTGGTTTTGTGCCCTGATCGGCGGCGAAGTGAAGTGGGCCGGCCGAACTTATCGGCCGGGCAAGCGAAGTCCGCCGACGCCGTTCGTTGCGGAAATGAAAGCGGCCGTGCGGAATGTGGGACCTAATGACTATCCATAGTGTTGCCGTCGCTGTCGTCGACCTGGTCATGTTCCCGTCGCTTCTCGGGTTGATAATCATCGGCGTCGGCTACCTGGCGTTGCCCGTGCTCTATCTGATCGAACGACTGAGCGGTTCGGCCGGCGACCCGCAATCCGGTGCGCTGCCGGGCAACGAGTTGCCGAATGTTCTCGTTCAGCTTCCCGTCTTCAACGAGCCCAACGTCGTCACGGGGCTGCTGAGCGCAGCGGCCGATCTCGACTGGCCGAAGGACAAACTCCACATCCAGCTTCTGGACGACAGCTCCGATCGCACCGGGGCGATAGCCGAGGAAAAGATCGCGCAACTTCGCCACCTCGGCTTTCGTATCGACCACGTTCGACGCGATCACCGTCAAGGCTTCAAGGCGGAAGCGCTGGCGGTGGGGCTCGCAAAAAGCGATGCTCCCTACATCGCAATGCTGGATGCGGACTTTCGGCCGCCGCCCGATTGGCTTCGCAACGTCATACCGCGGCTGATGGCACAACCGCGCGCCGGCTTTATCCAGTCGCGATGCGAGTTTACGAATGCCGACACCAACCTTTTGACGCGCACACAGAGTCTAATGTTCGACGCGCATTTCGTAATGGAGCAGGCCGTTCGCGCGCGCTGGGGACTGCTGTTCCAGTTCAACGGTACTGCTGCCGTCTGGCGCCGGTCGGCCATCGAAGGCGCGGGCGGCTGGTCCGGCGACTCGCTTTGCGAGGATCTCGATCTCACAATTCGTGCGGCGCTCGGGGGCTGGCACGGCATATTGGCGATGGATCCGGTCGTGCGCGGGCTTGTGCCCGATCGAATCGAACATTGGCGCGTCCAGCAACGGCGATGGGGCATGGGGTTTGCCCAGATAGCCCGCAAACTGATCGCCATGGTGTGGACGTCCCATTGGTCCTGGGCCGAAAAGATCTCCGCCGCTTTTCTCATACTCTATCAGGCGGGTTTGCCGATTGCAGCCGTGGCCACGATTTCGGTGCTCGCCGATCTGGCGCTGCAAGGCAGCGATCGTTCCCTCGTTCTTCCGCTGCTCGGGATCGTTGGGGCGCTGGCCGTCGTCGTAGCTGTGGGCATGACGCTGCCGCCTTATCTGGAGTTGCGGCGGGGGAGCATGGCGCGATATTTGCGCACGCTGGTCACGTTGCCGCCGCTTATCCTCTATCTTGCATTCTGTAACGCGCAGCCAATTCTGGCGGCGCTGTTCGGACGCAGCGACGACTTTCATCGCACGCCAAAAGAAGAAGGGTTGCACTCGTGAGCGCGGCCCATGTCCATCGTCGGAGGCATATCGGGCAGCGGTCATTCGAGCACGTCGCTTTCTTTCGCGAGGTGGAAAGTGCTTGAATTCGACCACCAGGTATTTCTGCTGTGTCTGGCATTCTATTGCGTGCTCGGCAGCACTTTTTTCTGGATTTTGATCCAGTATCTCCGCCTTCGTCGCCGAAGTACGGCCGAGGAAGCACGCATTCTCGCTTTGCCATTGCCCGCCGATAGCGGCCTGCCGAACATTCTGGTGCAACTGCCGACGTTCAACGAGGGAACGCTCATCCGCCGTGCGGCGAAGGCAGCGGCAAATCTCGACTGGCCGCGCCAGTTGCTGCACGTGCAAGTGCTTGATGACAGTACGGACGGCAGTGTCGTCCATTCGGAGCGGGCCGTGGCGGATTTGCGCGACCAAGGCATCGACGCATTACTGCTGCATCGGCCAAATCGCGACGGGTTCAAAGCCGGCGCGTTGGCCGGGGGGCTGCTGCATTCGGACGCACCTTATGTCGCCATTCTGGATGTCGATTATCTGCCAAAGCCGGATTTCCTGCGAGACTGCATGCGCGCGCTGCTGGACGATCCCCGGTTGGCTCTGGCGCAGGCGCGCTGCGATTATTTGAACGGCGACGAGAACCTGGTGACCGGCGTCCAGCAGCGGATTCTGGATGCCCATTTTGCCGTGGAACAAGCTGCGCGCAGCTGGTCGGGACAAATCGTTCCGTCCAACGGAACCTGCGGCATCTGGCGGCGGGCGGCGATTGACGAAGCAGGTGGATGGCAAGGCGATACCCTGGCCGAGGACATGGATCTCAGCTACCGCGTGCAGCTGCGAGGTTGGCGCACGTTATTTCTGGCGAGTGTCACGGTCCCGGGAGAGTTGCCCAACACATTCCAGAACTGGCGCCGGCAACAGTTCCGCTGGACCAAAGGTTCGGCCGAGGTCACGCGAAAAATTCTGGCGGCCGTTTGGCGTTCGCCTCTCACGCTCAATCAGAAAGTCGTGTCGACGCTTCATCTCGGCGGCGGGCTTTTCGGTTTTGTCTTTGGTCTGACTTTTGTCACCGGTGCGATCGACATTGCCTGGGGGACGGGACTCACCGGGTTTGCCCTGGCTCTCATTCTCATTCTCGCGGCCGAGGTCATTGTCGGACCGGGACTGCTGCAGCTTGTGGGGCAGAAATGTGCCCGGGGCGCGGCAATTCTCCCGGAACTGCGCCGCTTGCCACTGGTGACGGTATTGCGCCTTGCCGTTGGACTGGCCAATCTGGGCGGAGCCATAGAAGCCCTTTTCGGTCGCGGCACCCCCTTTGTCGGCACGCCCAAAGAGGGCGGCACGTCCGATCCGGTAACCGCAGCAAGCTTGAGTTCGCATGTCGCAAGACCTGAATCATAAAACCCGGCGCATGGAAATATTGCGCGCGGAACCGTCGGTCCGGAAGCTGGTTGGCCCGGATGGTGCGACCGCGTGGTTCGGCTTGGGCGCCATGGTGCTGCAATTCGCGCTCGCATTCCTGGCCGTTCGGCTGCCCTGGTGGGGAAACCTTCTGCTGGCTGCTTTCGCGGGCGCATTCGTGATGCACGCCATCAACTGCGTCGTGCACGAATGTACACACAACCTGATTTTCCGCCGGCCACGCGACAACAAAGCCTTCGCGCTGCTCATCACGCTTCCCAGTTTGCTTCCGTCGGCCGTGGCGTTCCGGCATTATCATCGCCTTCATCACAGCTCTTTCGGTGTGCGTGGCATGGATTCCGACGTCGCCTCCCGTTGGGAAGTTCGCAACGTGGGACGGCACCCCTTTCGCAAGCTGCTCTGGCTGTTGCTGCTGCCGATCAGCTACGCGGCTCTCCATCCACTGTTCGTTCGCAGGCGATTGCCGATTGACAGTTGGCTATTGGCGAACATCGGCAGCATCGCGCTCGTTTGGGCCGCGATGCTCTGGTTCGCCGGGTGGCCGGCTGTTGCCTATCTTCTGGTGTCGACTTACCTCTCCGTGGGACCCCACCCCGTGGGCGCGCATATTCTTCAGGAGCATATCGCGTTCGACGGCGGCAACGGCATGGCCTCCTATTACGGACCGATCAACCTGATCTCGGTCAATCTTGGCTACCATCTGGAACATCACGATCTTCCCAATGTTGCGGGACGCCGGCTGCCCCAGTTGCGCCGGTTGGCGCCCCAATTCTACAGCGATCATTACCGACATCCGTCGCGCACGCTCGGTCTATGGCATTTCGTCACCAACCCCGGCATCGGTCTCGACAGCCGCCCGATCACGGACATCGATGTGCCGACGCAGGCGTGACCGGCCGGGCTTCGACGACGCTCAGCGTTGCGCGTCCGGCGGAGCGATATAACCGTACCAGGCGGCCTTCGGCGGGTTGGTACGCAGCGCCTTCTTCATTTTCACGTAAAGCTGGCTGCCCCAATCATAGTGCCAGAACGTGAAAGGGTCGTTCTCGAAACCTTCGCTCTGCATCGCCCAATGGAGCAAACGGCGGAGCCACAGGCGCCGGTCGTCGCCGGCGATCTCTCCCGCCGCAAGCTTGCGTTCGAAATAATCCGTGGCGGCGATGTCGTTGATGTCTTCGAAGCGTCCGCCGAGATCGCATTGTTCTCCTGTTGCGAGATCGCGAAGCGACAGATCCACAGCGGCGCCCGTGGCGTGGGTGGGCCAGGTGGCGGGATCGGTCTCACTGAAGTCGCTGGGATCGACCGCGCTTTCCAACGCCTGCGCGCGCCAGTCCTCCGGCGTGCCCCTCGGCATTGTCCGCACCGCCTGGCTGTAGAAAAAATCCCACATCCCCCGCTGGCAGGCGACGGTGCGATAGCCATCCAAAACGATCAGATCGACTCCGAAAGGCCGCAGCCTGTCATTGACCCTGGCCAGCATGCCGGCGACCGTCTTGCGTATCCACACATCCTTGCGCGCACCCGGCACCGGCCCGAAATAGGGCCAGTTTTTGCCGTCGGTTCGGGCGTGGTGGGACTCATAGGCGACATCGACCGTTTCCAACCGCACCAAAGGCTCGTCGCGTCGCGGATCTGCGGTGTCGAAGGGAAGCACCGTGTAATCCCCCGCATACACGCCCGGTTCGATGATCGGGACCACATGATCGATGTCGAAAGGCGGCGTCACCATTGCTTGGTCTCTCTCGAAAGTTTGCAAAATCGTCCGATGTTTCATCCGGCGGCACGCTGCACGACGTGCAGCTTCTCTGCGAAGAACGTGCCGCCATAGAGGTCCTCTTCGAGGATCGCGCGGTGGAGCAGTACGCGTTTTTGGCGGCCAAGCGCCGCGAAAATGCCTGCGAGACTCTCGCTGTCGTAGGACAGAAGCCTTGAGATCAATTTTCCCGTGCAGCGGAAGTCGGAGTCTCGCAGGAAGGACGTGAATTCCTCAAGACTGTAAATTCTCGACGTGTTTATTTCGTTCTCGAGCTGCGGAAACCTGCGACCGATGCGCGGATCGACATTCAAGATAAGAAAGCAATCGAGGCTTTTGACACCTGCTTGATGCAACAGCTTCTCGATCGAGGCGAGTTGGGTCCCGGTGACGTTGATGTCGTTCACAAAAACGGCACGGCGGCCCTCGAAGGCGGCAAGATCCTGCGTGGCGTCGTCGTCCTCCTTCAAATGGAAGTCCTGACGGGTCTTCAGGTCCTGCTTGCTGTAATCGTTGTAGCCCTCGAACTCGGATTGACTGCCGATCGGCGTTCTCGCTCCACAAACCTCCAATTTGTCGAAGGTCAAGGCGAACTCACGCGGCAATGCGTCGACGAGGATTTTGTAGACGGCCCGGCACACCAGATTTGCGCCGCAAGGCAAGCCCCACAGCGGTGGCGATGTCAGCACCCAGTCGCGATCTGCCGGACCCGCCTGAACCATCCGTTGCAGGATCGGCGGCGCGAGCAATTCGGCGAAGCGATCGACACTTTCGATATGACCAAGCTTCATGGCCGGATAATGCGCAAAGATCGGCTCTCCGGTCGGGCCCAGATCGATTGGATAGGTGCCGATGGTGTACAAGGCGGACAGCAAGTTATTGCAATCTCCGTTCGTCCCGTCCTCACGCGACCGCTGCGCCAAAGCGGCCGGAGAGCCGTGGGGCCCGCGCATCCGGCGCGAAACCCACGGACTGCCCGTTAGTGTCCTGCAAGCGCACGATGCAGCTTCTTCAAACGCTCCAGATCGAAACCTGCCGCGAAATTCGGCTTTGCGTTCGCGGCGAGCGCGCCGGTGGGTGCGGTGAGAACCCCAAATTCCGGCCCCGCAACCGGCCCACCGGACAGCGTGAAGCTGAAATCGGTGCCCGCGCGTTGGGCGCGCCCGTGGCAGCCCATGCAGCCACCCATAACCGTTCGGGTGAACTGGTTCGGATTGCCGCCGGCCGGCGGTCCATAGATGTTATAGGCCGGATAAGGCGGTGTCGGAATCCCGGATGACGGGTTCGCCTCGAATGCCGATTTGAAGAACGCGGCCCCCGGCGCGAACAACCCGCCGAAGAACTCCTGCAGCGTGTTGTCCGTTTCCACCACGGCGTTCGCCAGGCTGTAGATCGATGCGAGCCGGTTTGTGTTGGTTCCGGTCGTATCGATCTCGCTGGTGTTGAACGGTTGCCACTGGACGTTGACCAGCTTGTAGTTCTGCCAGAGCGCCGGCGCGCCGTAGCTCTGGAGTGCGGCGTGTGCGGCAGCGTTCACCTGCTGGATTTGCGACGGGATCGCGAAATATCGCTTGTTCACACAAACGCCGGTGTTCGGCGGCGGAATGGGGTCGTTGGTATTTGCATTGATGTCCTGAAAGTACAACCTCGCATTCTTCGCCGGCGGCATCACATTCGCCGCCACGTTGCAATAAGGGCCGGTCACCTGGACCAGCGGCAGCGACGCACCCGGAGGCGGCGAGGGCGGCGGAGGATTGGGCACCGGCGGCTGCGGCGGAACGATGATCCCTTTCGGATAGGCGGGGCTGTAATATTCGCTGTTGACGTCGAAATAGTTCAGCCGCGGATCCATTCCATCGCCGATCGGCGCGGCGATTTCCTTGCCGTTCTGGTCCTCGACGGGCGTTCCGTTCGCGTTCAGGATGTTGCTCGTATATTCGAACGTGGCGAAGATGAAATCGGGCGCTGTCGGCGTCTTTTGAATAATGTGAAGCGCAATCAGAGCCCAGGTCTGTTCGCGATAGCAGGGGAAGCCCGTCGTCCCGTTCTCGTCGTAGAAGCGCACGGTCTTGGTATGGAAGTTTGAAGCGATCTCGCCCGGCGCCAGCGGTCGCCACGCCGCCTTCACCAGGACGGTTCCGGCCGGCAATTCGATGTTGGGCGTCGGTGCGGGATAGCTGTTGGCGAGGGCGGCGGTGTGGAAATTCGATTCTGCCGTCGCGAAAGCCTGACCCTGGTACCAAAACTGACTGGCGGCGACATAGTCGTAGAAGGCCCGATTGCCCTTGGCCAAAAACCGGATCAATTGCGGCTCGTCATTGGCGTTCAGGGCCGTAGGATTCGAGACGGTATACGGCAACACGTTCGCGAACATCGAATCCAGTCCGATCTGGGTGATTTCGTCCAGATTGATATAGGACGGTGTCGTCGCGATCGGTTGCGCAGGGCTCTGGCAGGCCGGCACAAGCAGCACCGGGCCGCCGGGATTGTTCTGAAGCGCGCCTTGAGGTTCCGGCCCTCCGGGCGGTGTCGGTGGTGTCGTCGTTCGCGTGCCATAGATATATTGCGGCGCGACGTCGAACCCGTAGTCCTGCGACGCACCGTTGGAGTAGCCCGGCGGATCGCCGACACCTGGGAACGTTTCCACTTTTCCGCGATAGGTTTCCCAGACGACCGGCTGGTTGGCCTGGTTGGGGCCGCTGCTGTCGGCACCGAACTTCTGGCTGTTGTCGGGCGCGCCGCGGGTGCCGGAACCCGATACGCCCGTCGGTGCTGCCGGCCAGTTCAGCGCGATGAATTCCTGCCACGCGAAGATCGCGGCGCTGGTAATGTTTGCGTTGTTTGCGCCGCCTGGGATATCGGACGGCAGTTGGGAGCTGATCGGTGGGAAGGCGATCTGCAGTTTGGGCGCGGCGGCCTTCGTGGCGGGCGGCTTCTTGGTTGCGGCGAAGCCCGCGTCTGTGAAATACACCGTGGCGAGCGAAGCTGCGGCACTCGCACCCGCCAGCAACAGCAGCGGCACGAGCACGAACTTCCGGAACTGGATTTTCATGGTTCTCTCCCCCTTTAAGCTTCAGGCGTCTGCGTTTTCGGTCTGTTTGGTCTTCAAATCGTCCCAGTAGTCCGCGCGCTGGACTTCCGCCGGCAATTCACCCGGCGCAAGCGGCCGATCGATCACCTCGACGCGGAAGTTCCGTTCCAGCGGAGCGGCCCAGATTCGCGTCGAAAGCGTGACCTTGGAAATCTCGAACAGGCGCTCGTCTTCTTCCGTCTCGGCATCAGTGCCGAGCCGGTCGGAGAGTTCATAGAACGCACGCGGCACGAAATCCTCGCGCAGCTTCACGACCGCGGTTCTGCTGCCGTCACTGACCCACCACTCGAACTTCATCGAGCTGTTGCACTTCATGCCGCAATCCGCTTCCAGCACCACCCTGTAGCGGTCGCGCTTGGCCGTGCCCGTTATGTAGTCGATTGCGTCGCGAACGCCGGGGCCGGGATGCGCACCCACGACGTAAAGATCGTCGCGGCTCCACAATCCGTCTTTCGACAATGCCTGCGCGGCCGCCTGCATGGCGCGATAGCCGACTGCGGTGCCCCACCACAACGAGCCCATGTGCTCGGTCATGGCGCCGTTGTAGTCCAGCTCCTTGATCTCGCCGTGATCCTTGATACGCACGACCGTCGCATCGACGGGCTTTATGTTGTCGTCTTTGTCGTTTGCCATGTCCTGCATCCTTTGCGTTCGAATTTTCGCCGCGCCGTTCGCCGGCGCTAACAAATCCGCGGCAGCTGCTCGCCGACCAGCATGTCGACGATGCGGCGGCCGCCAAACACGGTGTGCATGACGACCCGTCCGGGCCGTCCGTCCGTCGCATGGCCGATGATCGCGCCGTCGCGGCCCAGCGGATGGTTGCGCATGGCCGTCAATGCCGCATCGGCCTGCTCCGGCGGCACTGCGCATACGAGCTTGCCCTCGTTGGCGAGATAGAGCGGATCCAGTCCCAGGATCTCGCAGAACCCGCGCACTTCGCTGCGAAGCGGCGTGCGGTCTTCGTGGATTTCGACGCCGACCCGAGACGCTTCCGCAAGCTCGTTCAGCACGGTGGCGATGCCGCCGCGCGTGGCGTCGCGAATGAAACGCGTGCCCGGCGCAGCAGCCAGCAGGTCTTCGATCAGTCCGTGTAGCGCCGCGCAATCGCTTTCGAGCGGCGTGGACAACGCCATGTCGCCGCGCGCGTTCAGAATCGCAGCACCGTGATCGCCCAACAATCCGTTCACCAGGACGGCATCGCCCGGCCGCACGCGGTTCACGCCCAATTCGATGCCTTCGCGAATGACGCCAATTCCGGTCGTATTGATGAACAGCTTATCGCACGCGCCTTTTTCGACGACCTTGGTGTCGCCCGTCACGATGGTCACGCCGGCGGCTGCTGCCGTGCGCGCCATCGACGCGGCGATCCGGCGCAACGCGTCGACGTCCAATCCTTCTTCGATGATGACCGCACAGCTCAGATAAAGCGGCTTGGCCCCGCCGACCGCCAGATCGTTGATCGTGCCGCAGACGGCAAGCTTTCCGATGTCGCCGCCCGGGAACATCAGCGGGTGAATCACATAGGAATCCGTCGTCATCGCCAGACGATCGCCATACGCCGCCAGGTCCGACAGGCGGAAGCGCGCCTGGTCTTCCATCGTCGCAAGCGTTTCGTTGTCGAAGGCCGCGACGAAAACGTCGTCGATGAGATCGCGCATGGCTTTACCGCCGCCGCCATGCGCCATCGCGACTTTGGGGACATGAACGCTCCCCAATCGGCGCTGGGTCCTGGGCGCGGCGGCCGAGAGTTGAACGACGGTCATGACCTGGTCCCCGCGACTTTGGGTTGGGCGAGATTGATTTCGGCCCGCTTGGAATGAATTTTCTCCACGTCGCCGAACTGGTAATAGGCGGCGCACGCGCCTTCCGAAGACACCATCAATGCCCCCAATGGAGTTTCCGGCGTGCAGGCTGTCCCGAACACCTTGCATTCCCACGGCTTGATGACGCCCTTCAGAACTTCGCCGCACTGGCACGATTTGGGGTCGGCGATCTTGACCGAGCGGATCGCGAATTTTTTCTCGGCGTCGTACAGTTCATAGGGCTTGCGCATCCGCACGCCCGAGTGATCGATCGAGCCGAGGCCGCGCCACTCGAAGAATTCGCGCAGTTCGAACACGCGTCCGATGGCGTCCAGCGCGACAGCGTTTCCATCGCTGGGAACCACGCGGGCATATTGGTTCTCGACTTCCGAGCGTCCTTCGTCGAGTTGTTTCAGCACCATCCAAAGCGCGTGCAGGACATCCAATGGCTCGAACCCGGCAACGACGATCGGCTTGCCGTATTGCTTGGCGATGAACTCGTAAGGCGCGTTGCCGATCACCATGCTGACATGGCCGGGCCCCAGGAAGCCGTCGAGCTGCAGCTCGGGCGAATCCAGGATCGCCTTGACCGTCGGGATGATGGTGATGTGATTGCAGAACAGCGAGAAATTGGTGATGCCTTCCGCTTCCGCCCGCAGGACGGTCATGGCCGTGCTCGGCATGGTCGTCTCGAAGCCCAGCGCGAAGAACACGACCTCCTTGTCCGGATTGTCCCGCGCAATGCGCAGGGAATCGAGCGGCGAGTAGACCATGCGCACGTCTGCGCCCTCGCTTTTGGCCTGCAACAGGCTCTTCTTCGAACCGGGAACGCGCATGGCGTCGCCGAAGGTGGTGAAGATGACACCGGGTATTTCCGCCAGCGTGACGCAATCGTCGACTCGTCCCATCGGCAGTACGCAGACCGGGCAGCCCGGGCCGTGCACCAGCTCGATCTCGTCGGGCAGCATGGTCTCGATGCCGTAGCGAAAGATCGCGTGGGTATGTCCGCCGCACACTTCCATGATCTGCAACGGTCGGCCCTTGCCGCTTTGCAGCTTGGCCGACAGGCCGGTGATTTCCTTCAACAGGCTTCGCGCTTTTTCCGGGTCCCGGAATTCGTCGACATATTTCACGCTATTCCCCTTTCCTTATTCGCACGCCGCCGCCGGCAGCGAGCCCCGGTCATCCGCCAGCAGCGAATGCACGAGGTCCCAAAGGATGTGATAGATGGTGACGTGGCATTCCTGGATGCGGTGAATGCTGTCCGACTCCACCACCAGGCAGTGATCGAGCCCGATCTTGGCCATTTCGCCGCCGCTCATTCCGGCAAGCCCGATGGTCGTCAGCCCCATCTCTCTGGCCTTGATGAAGGCCTTCACGAGGTTTTGCGAATTGCCGCTGGTCGACAGGCCGATAAGCGCATCGCCGGATCTGCCTTGCGCGATGATCTGGCGAACAAAGATGTGATCGAAGCCGACATCATTGGCGACCGCGGTCAGCATGGTGCGGTCGG
>Ga0302324_100007522_pt1 | contig 23139 bp, 23 predicted proteins | sample Palsa_T0_1_FD_201949 | JGI IMG/M metagenome (GOLD analysis project Ga0302324, IMG submission 201949) | Peat permafrost microbial communities from Stordalen Mire near Abisko, Sweden - Palsa_T0_1 | ecosystem: Environmental > Terrestrial > Soil > Palsa > Peat permafrost | place: Sweden: Abisko...
GCAGGCGACGCCCGTGGCCACCCCGTCCATGGCGAGCCGGACGGCTTCCTTGGCCTGGAACATGAGGGTCGGCCGTCCTGATTCGGCGGCGCCGACCGCGACGAGGAACGCCACGGTCACCTTTTCCGGGTCCTCCAGGCCTGTGCTGAGACTGATCACTGCTTTCCCGGCCATCGCTGCCTCGCTTTCGTGACGTTGCGCTGCTGGCGGGCGGTCCTGTCATTCCCGAGGCAGTGATCGCTCATACAGTTAATACGATCGTTCGTATTAGAAATTAGAGTACGACCGATCGTGTTAACTTGTCAATGGTGATGAACGAGACCGTGCAGCAAGACAGCCGCAGGCCGCGGCGGCCGCGCGCCGACGGGGAGCGGACCCGCAGGGCCATCCTGCGCGCGGCGGCGTCACTGGCCACCGTCGACGGGCTGGAGGGCCTGTCGATCGGGAACCTGGCGGCGGCGATCGGTATGAGCAAGGGCGGCCTGTACGCGCACTTCGGCTCTAAGCAGGAACTCCAGCTGGCGACCGTGGAGGAGGCGGGCCGGATCTTCGCGGAAGAAGTCGTGCAGCCCGCCCTCGCGGCTCCTCCCGGCCTGGCCCAGCTGGTGGCGGTGTGCGAGGCGTTCTTTGATCACCTGCAGCGCCGGACCTTCCCCGGGGGCTGCTTCTTCGCTGGCGCGGCCCTGGAGATGGGCACCCGCCCCGGCCCGGTCAAGGAAAGCGTGGCCGCCTTCCAGTCTCAGTTCGTGGCGCTGATCCGGGGCTTCGCGGCCACGGCTCTCGACCAGGGCGACCTTCCCGCCAGCGACGACCCTGACCGGCTCGCCTTCGAGCTGAACGGGATCATCCTGGCCGCCGACACCAACTTCGTCCTGCACGACGATCCCGCCGTCCTCGACCTGGCCCGCCAGGTCGTCCACCAGCGGCTCGGGCTCAGCAATGACACAAACGTCCGCCCCCACCGGCCCCAGCAGAAGACACGGACGAGGTAATCACCGCGCCCACCGCATCCCCCGGCGAAGTACCGTCCAGGCGGGCCTCGATCAATTGCACCTGCTGGTCGTTGGCAGCCGAGTAGTGCCAACCCATCCGGTGCTGACAAGGCTTCTGCGCGATCACCTCGGGCAGTTCGGTACCGCGCCAGATGGCCGCCTCTTCAGCGGTGTGCGAGACGGCGAGCTGCCCGCCATCACTTACCGCCGAGCGGCCACCATTGGCAGCGCCGGCGTGCGACAAGAACCCGGCGTACACCTCCATCAGGCGCACAGCCAGACGGCGGGCGTCCGGTCCCAGGGACTCCCACTCCGGAACGTCCGGGTCGTGGCGGGACAGCTCGGCATCAGCCGGCATGACTCCCAGTTCCTTCTGCCGGGCGAACACCCGCTCCCGGTAGGCGTCCCAGCCGTCGTCGAACTGGCCGGCACCCAGCGAGCCACTGCTTTGCCGTCTGCCGATCTTGCCAACAACGACTGTGGAAGCGGGTGGTAGATCCCGGATCATGCTAAGAGCCAGCACGCCGTATGGCCTGGTCAGACGGCCTGCGCTGGACCGGTCCGGACCTGCGAATGCTGCTGAAGCGGAAGGTCGGCGGTTCGACCCACCCCGGAGCCCTACTCTCTCGAGCCTTGGCGCCTGCAAGGATGGCCACTACAGGGCAACCCGCACTATGCTTTCCTTGCATCGGGGAGGCGCCGGTGACGGCAAAGCCGAGAGACGACATGGCAGCAGCCGCGGCTGGTCGCGGCCGCCTCCGGGCGTCTCATGCCGACCGCGAGCACGTGCTAGACGTGCTCAAGGCCGCGTTCGTGCAAGGTCGGCTGACCAAGGACGAGTTTGACATGCGGGTGGGTCAGACGTTCGCCTCGCGGACCTATGCGGAACTGGCCGCGCTCACTGCCAACATCCCCCCTGGGCTGATCGGGGTCCAGCCGCTGCGGAAGCCTGCCCGGGCGGAGGCCCCGCACCTGCAGAACAAGGTAGTCAATTCGTGCGCATGTGCGGCGCTTGCGGTACTCGCGCTGGGGGCCGCTTTGTTCATCGGTAATGTTGGATTGTTCTTCGTGTTCGCGGTCGCCATTTTGGGGATATTGTTCGTAGTGGGGGGCCGGATGGCCTACTCATCGCATAAGAAGCGCTCCACCAGGCACCAATTCTAGGTCACCACCTCGCGCGGGCGGTTAAAGTAGCCCGGCTCACAGCATCTGCAGTATCGGCCGAGGAAGCTCCCACAGGTCAATATGGCATCGTGCCTGCACCCCTTTCCAGATCCAGACGCAACGCCGTGCCCGGGGAGGCGCATCAGAAGGCTGAGGCTCCGAGGGCCACCACCGACCATTCGCAGTTCACATTGTTGAGTTGTCAAAGTTGCTGGCGCTTCAGATCGCGAGGAGAGTCTGGGCCAGGCGCATGAACATGTCCAATGCGTGCCCAGATAGCTGCCGGCTTTGACGTTCGCGCAGGTCAAAGCGTAACCGCCGGGGGCCTGTAAAAATGTCGGACTATCGTGGGACGCCGCCCTGCGCCCTGCCTCATTCAGAGATGGGGTCGCTGCGGCGATCTCTTCGCTCTGGCAGGAAGAGCCCTACCTGGAACCTCGATGATCGTGAACTCGTCCAGGAAGTGATGAAGATCCAACGCCAGCTTGACGAACCTGCGCTGATTGGGCCCGATGGGATCTCGGCCGACCTTCACCTCAGCGAATCTGACTTCACCAGGTTCCCGCCAGGCGAACACGTCGAAGAAGCCGCCGAGCTTTCCTCCGTTCGCGGCTCGCAGGCCATTGAAGATGTCCACAGCCCATGGCGGCCCGCCGGTCTGGGTGATCGTCTTGACGGCTGGGGCGGGAACCACTCGGACCGCAACTCGGCGGAGTAGGCATTCACCCAGACACCGCCAGCCATCGCCCCGCAGGTGATGCACGACGGCCAGCTCGGCGCACGACCGGCTCCCGTTGGCCGAGAACTTCCCCTTGCGCGAGCAGGTCGGGCCGAGCCTTGTCGCCCTTGATCTTGAACCATGGCGTGCCAGTCTGGCCGCTGGGGTGACCGTGGTCGGGATAGAGCTTCATGGTCGCCAAGTCTGCCAGTCGGTTCCGACACTTAGGCCGTCGAGAGTTGCGGCGACCATCCAGAACCGTGTGGGCCTCTTCGTCCCGAAGCCAAGTCAGCGAGTCCGCTGGCTCCGTCGCCGAGCAGCTGAACTGCGCCTTACTGTCCGTGGCGGTCCAGACCGGGGCGACGCGAGGAATCCGGTGTTGCCGCACAGTCTGCTGCCCGAAAGGAGCACCACCATGGACAAGCAGCTGGCTTTGGAACAGTGGGGCGGGTGGGGCTCGAACCCACGACCGGCGGATTATGAGTCCGGCTAGCTAACTGGCTGCTTCATACCCTCCGAACTGGGCAAACTGCCATGCACGCAATCATGCTCGCCGCGATTTAGGCACGTATTTGGCATGATCAAGCTTGTGACTGCCGCCAGCGCCTGATCGCCTCGCCAATTCTGGGAACGTCATCGCGCAAGGTGACCCAGACCGTCTCGTAGTCGATGCGATGGTACGCATGCGCGGCGATGATCCTCATGCCCTTGACTTCTCGCCATGGAATCTCAGGACTTGCCTTGATGACCTCATCCGGCAGCTTGGTGGCGACATCGCCCAAGCGGCCGATGACGGCCTCGCCCGCAAGGCGCAACGGACGCTCGGCGTCCCAGCGCTCCTTTCCTAGATCCACAAGTTCGGCTGCCGCATCAACCGCCTCGGCCAGGTCCGCGAGAAGGCCATCAACTCCCCTGGTCACAGCTCCACGGCCTCGGCGCGAATGTGGTCGTCCTGTGGCTTGAGCGCGCTTCGCGCAACGACGTCCACCCCGACGCCCAGGAGCTCCTCAAGGTCCTGGAACAAGCCGACGTGATCAAGAAGAGACGTACCCGGCTCGAAGTCCACGAGCAGATCCAGGTCACTGTCCTGGCGAGCCTCTCCCCTGGCGACGGAACCGAACACGGCCACCCGATAGGCCCTGCGCTTCCGCGCGACGCGGAAGATCTCCGGGCGGCGGCGGCGCAGCCCCTCCAGTGTCAGCACCTCATCGGTCACCTCCCTAGAGTATCGCCGCATGATCCCCTCGACGTTAACTCCATCCGCGACGGTCGGTGGTGGTCGTTGCCGCTGGCCGACTGCCAGATCATCGCGACGGCGACCGGTGACAAGCAGCGAATTTGATGCACAGGTTCCTGATGTCCGCTCTCCGCGAGCGTCCGATCTTCAGGAGGCTTTGCGGATCCGGGCGCGTCTGCAGTAGTGCCCCTGAGCTGGTCGTCGCCCGGTGTCGCCTGTCAGGAGCTGCCAGCGTCGGCTGTATCCGTCCAGGAATGTTGTTAGCACCTCGTTAGCAGGATCGCCGCAAGCGAGTCCCCGCACCTTGAAAGCTGAACAGTGAGTGGCTATCTGTCGCTGCGACTGTCAGCCGCGGTGGAGATGATGAAGTGTCGTATCGCCATCCGAGTACTGCTGAACCGAGGGTTGTCACGATGGAGGAAGTGATGCCGGGCGGCAGGTTCGCCCGGCCGGTCCGCCGCGGATCGACTCTCGAGAGAGACGCTGGTCCCGGCCAGCTGTATGTGCACGAGCTGCTCGTCTTTCTGGAAGCACGCGGATTCGAGCTCGCGCCGCGCTACCTGGGGATGACCCCTAACGGCAGGCGTGAGATCCTCAGCTACGTTGACGGCGAGATCGGCTACCCGCCCCTGCCTGAATTCGTGCGCTCCGACGAAGCGCTCGTCAGCGTCGCCCGCGCTATCCGGTCCATGCACGACGCCGCCGACGGATTCGCGCCATCCTCCCCCGGACCGCGCTACAGCCATGATGTCTGCACTCCCGATCCCATCGACTGTGTCGGACACGGCGATCTGGCTGCCTGGAACTTCGTCTTCAACGGCAGCCAGGTTGTGGGGATCATTGACTGGGACTCAGCCGGGCCGTCCAGCCGCGCCTGGGACCTGAGCTAAGCCGCCTTCCAGTTCGTGCCGTTCACGCCCACACCAGACCTGCTGAACTGGGGCTGGCCACAAGAACCCGACCGGGCCGCCCGGCTAGCACTGTTCGCCGCCTCCTACGGCGAGCTCGTTGAACCTGCCGAACTGGTTGACCTGGCAATCGTTCGCCTCGTTTCCATGGCCGCCCGTATGGAACGCGAGATCCGCGGCGGTAACCCGGCATTCGATACCCACAAGAAAGAGAGGCACGCTTGGGGATACCGGCGAGCAGCGCAGTTCGTCATTCACGCCCGCGAATCGCTGCTCTGAAACCCAGGACTTCTTTTTATAAGCTCACTGCGCAGCTGGCCGGTACCCGCGCTTCGCATCGGATCGGGATCAGCACCGGTCGCTTATGCGGCGCCGGAGCGCCATTCGGCTCGCGTCCTCGCAGCGACTGCTAGTGGCGTCGCACAGGGTGGGATTCCGACGCCAGTGCGGACGCGGGGGCACTGACTGACTGGGGCTAAATGGTGGCTCATCCGATCTGAGGGTGTAGCGGTGGTGCGAGACTCGGTACGTGTGCGACCAATCAACACCCTTCGTCGGCGAGCCGACAGCCGATCCGGCGCTCCTGAGAACGCTGGCGGCCGCTGGTCTGCCAGCAGCCGGGCGCTTTCTTCCAAAGGCCGGTTGGGTTAGCCGCGTGTGGGTCGGCGACGAATACGTCGTACGACTGAACAACAACGGACAGTTCCGCGACGCGTATCGCCACGAGGCTACAGTCGTCACTCTGCTCGCCGGCAGCGAGGTCCCACACGCCCGGATCCTTGCCCACGGCGACGGCCCGGACGGGCCGTGGTACATCTCCGAACGCCTGCCCGGCCGAACCCTGTACGACGCATGGCCTGCGGCGGACTCGCACACGCGCCAATCAATCATCGAGAGCCTCGGCTTTGCGTTGCGCGCACTTCACCGCGTTCCTGTCCCCGCCGACCTGCTGCCGCCCTGGCTGGCCGACGCGCTCTCCGGCCAACCGTGGCCTGCTTTCCACCCACCCGTAGTGAGTGCGACGCTCCAGCAGGTCGAGGCTGCGCGACGACTGCCCGGTCATGACTCGCGCCTGCTCGCGGACGTCGCCGATTGGATCCAGGAGCGGCTGGCGTTGTTCGCTGCCGACGAACCCGTCCTCGTTCATGGCGATCTACATGGGTCCAACGTGATCGTCGACCAGGGACGCGTCACTGGTCTTATCGACTTCGCGGAGGCGTTGGCTCAGCCAGCGGATGTCGAGCTCGATACCATCCTGCGCTGGTGCGCGAAGGCGCAAGAGTACCCACCCACACCCGACGAACGAGGGCTTGACGAGACCACACTCACAGAGGTCCCCGGATGGCTGCACGGCGCGTATCCGGAGCTGTTCGAGCGCGAGCATCTGCGCGAGCGATTGAACTTCTATGACATGTACGTGGAACTCACGCTATACGCACACCACCCTCAGCCTGACATACGCGAAACGGCGCACGACCGTATCGCTCTCCTGCTTTCCGGCCATAACCATCTAGATGGACTTGTCTGGTAGGTCGTCGTCTTCGCGCCTATACGGGACAACATGACGCTGCCAGCGCTCCGTACGAGAACTCCGGTCCGCATAAACTCGGCGGCCGGAACTCTGACTTCGCAGGCAGGAGTTGAACGGTGGTAACGAACTCGGCTCGCAATCATGTGGCGATCGTCACAGGAGCCAATCACGGGATAGGCGCTGCCACCGCGGTCGCGCTCGCGGCTCGTGGATGCTCAGTACTGTGCACGTTCCTGCGTATCGACGAGCCGGCGTACCGGCCGGCTGCCTACCGTGACAACCGGGCGCAGAACGCGGACGCTGTCGTCGGCCAGATCCGCGACACTGGTGGTCGTGCCCTGGCGATCGAGGCGGGCCTGTCCGACCCCGGCGCTCCCGCATCTCTCTTCGATACGGCCGAGCAGAACCTCGGCGCCGTGGACATCCTCATCAACAACGCCACCGGACCCGTCAAGGACACCTTCGCGGCGGCAGGCACCGACCGCTTCGGACGGAGCCTGGAACTGGTGTCGGCAGCGTCCTGGAGCCGGCAGTTCGCCGTGGATGTCGGCGCTGCCGCCGTTCTCATCAGCGAGTTTGCGCGCCGTCACATTGCCCGCGGGGGGACCTGGGGTCGTATTGTCGGCCTCACGTCCGGCGGTGAACTCGGTTTCCCGGAGGAGGTCTCCTACGGAGCAGCGAAAGCGGCCCAGACGAACTACACCATGTCCGCGGCACTGGAACTCGCGCAGTTCGGGATCACTGCCAACATGATCTACCCGCCTGTCACTGACACCGGCTGGGTCACCGACGCCGTGCGCGACGCGGTAGCCACCAACCCCGCCCTGATCCACATCGCCGCCCCCGCCGAAGTCGCCGCTGTGATCGCCTACCTGGCCTCCGACGAAGCCGCTCTGATAACCGCGAACGTCATAACCCTTCGATGATCCGCCGCACCTATCCCGTCCTTCTGATAGGCGCCGAACGATCCGGAGAAGATCAGGCGCAAGGGTGCCCGCAGGGCATCACGGGTGACGCGCGAAGCGCCCCTTGCGCGTGATCTTCACCGGCTCAAGACTGGAGCGCCGGGAGGATGGCAGCCTGGCCGACCGGTCGCCCGCACGTTGAGCCCGTTGCGGCGCGATGCCGGATCGTCCCTCACCATGCGGGGACCGCGCCGACGCCGCCGTGGCCCGGAGGGCCAAAGAGCGGCAGGAGGCGCCCGGCGTGCTACAGCTTGTGTGGAGTGACGCTGCCGGTCTGTACTGCGTCGCGTTCGGTTAGCGCTTCCGCGCATGACAATACCTATCCCCAAGGCGGGCCCCCAGCTGGTCCCGGCGCCCTTGAAGACGTAGAGAAAGTTCTCACCGGCTTGACAACACACATTGTCGAGCGCGCTGACGGCGCTGTCTTCGCTGGTCAGAGGCCGAGTGGCGCATCGTCGTAGCTGATCACGGTCCGACAACTTGTGTTTCCGAGTTCCACTTGACGCTTTACAAAACGCCCGCGAGCCCCGTCTGGCGTCCTCCGCATCGATGCCTCACACCGACCCATGGCGGCGCTGGTAGCGCTGCCGTGCTGCCTGCCTGGTGACACCGAGTCGGACGGCAATCTCGGGCCAGCCGATACCGAGGCCGACTGCGCGGTCGACGATGGCGTCCAGCTCTGCCTCTGCCGCGTCTCGCGCAGATCGGGCGCGTCCGAGCTGCTCCAGGATCTGTCCCCCGGACGGCTGGGCGTGCGGCTGCGTCGAGCTCGCGGCGTCCACCGGCCTTTGTGACCTGGGGATGGCTCTAGCCTGCCTAGCTTTCTGACCCGTCCTGCGTCGTGGCTTGCCCATGTCACCCAGCATGCGGCCGAGTCCTGACAACCCGCGTTCCCGTCGCACACTCGACTTTACGTCGCGGCCCTCGCTCGCACGTCCCCAGCGTGGTCGCATCGCCGTCTACGACAACACGGCAAGTGTGATGTACGTCACATCGCTGCCTGGCCTACGGTCAGTTGCGGTCGCTGACGGACACCTGCGGTCTGTCACGGACACTTGGGGCTGTCGGACGCGGTGAGCAGGTATTTGCATCTGACCGACATTGGCCGCACAGTGGATAGCAGAGTCGTGGAGGCGCCGCCGAAGGTGCCGGGCAATTAGGCCCAGGGCACCGGCAATCTGGAGCACGCCATTGCTGCGTGCGAGTTGGCATCGGGCCAAGAGCAGCGCGGTTCGCCGCAAGTCGCTCGCCCATCTGCCGTGATCAACACCTGAGACCCGAGCCCGCGTGCCCGCACGTCTACCGAGCCTGGTCGCCCGGCAGTTATGCCTGGAGGCTCAGGCGATCGGAGCAAGGCGAGGGCGAACGCAAGGAATCCGGTGTTGCCGCACAGTCTGCTGCCCGGAAGGAGCACCACCATGGACAAGCAGCTGCGCCGGTCATCTCGGCTTCCAGCACCAGACGACCGGCCCAGCACCAACGCTGGGAGTCATCGCCGTGACCGCCGATGACGACATCAGCCGCGCACAGCACCGCGACAAGCTCACGATCGCCGAAGTCTGCGCCGACCTCGGCATCAGCCGCCGGACTTTCTACGAGTGGCGAGCCAAGAACAGAGCGCCCAAGTGCATCTCGCTGCCGAACGGCAGCCTGCGCATCCGCCGGTCCGAGTACCAGCGCTGGCTGACCGCGCGCGAGGAAGCCGCATGATGCCGGACGAGACCAGCTACGACGCCCGCTTGTACCGAACCGAGGTCTACAAGGGCAGCGAGGTCACCACCTACCGGATTCGGTGGAAGGTCGGCGGCAAGCTCTGGAGGGAAGGCTTCCGTACCGCCGCGCAGGCCGACAGCTTCCGCAGCGCGCTGCTGACCGCCGCCCGGAAGGGCGAGGCATTCAGCCTGACGACCGGCCTGCCGACAGCCTGGGAGCGCAGCAAGGCCGAGACCACCTGGTATGAGTTCGCCTGCAAGTACGTCGACATGAAGTGGAAGCGGGCGTCAGCTAAGTACCGCAAGGACATCGCCCGAGCGCTCACCGCGGCGGCACCCGCGATACTCGCTGAGGGACGCGGCCGGCCTAATGCCGCAGCGATCCGGCGGGCGCTCCTCCGGTACGCGTTCAACACCAAGCAACGCGACGAGGCACCTGCCGAAGTGGCCGAGACTCTCGCGTGGGTCGCCCGGAATAGCGCCCCGGTGTCGGCCCTGACAGCCGCCGCAACTGCCAGGCGAGTGCTCGATCAGGCGACCGGCAGGCTCGATGGGAAGAACGCGGCCGCGAGCACAGCACGACGGCATCGCACGATTCTGGCCAACTCCATGGACTACGCCGTAGAGCTGGGACTGCTCGACGCAAACCCGATCCGCGCGCTCAAGTGGACCGCGCCCAAGGTATCCAGCCACGTCGACCGGCGGAGCGTCGTGAACCCGCTCCAGGCGCGGGCGCTGTTCGAGGCGGTGCGAGCCCAGCAGCCGAGCGGTCCCCGGCTAGTCGCCTTCTTCGCGGTCATGTACTACGCCGGGCTCCGACCCGAGGAAGCGATCAGTCTCCGCGCGGAGGACGTCGTCCTGCCGTCCCCGATACACAACGACGAACTCCGGCAATCCCAAGATCCGCCAGACGACGAAGACTGGGGCGAACTGCATCTGCGCCACGCCACGCCCGACGCCGGCAGTGACTGGACCGATGACGGCGCTCAGCGCGACCGGAGGCAGCTCAAGCACCGCGCAGAGGGTGACAGCCGGATCGTGCCGACCCATCCGGAGCTAACGGGGCTCCTGCGCCATCACCTCGCGCAGTTCGGCACCGCACCAGATGGCCGCGTGTTCAGCGGAGTGCGCGGCGGCGAGCTTCCTACGATCACTTACCGGCGCGCGTGGATTAGAGCACGCGAGGCCGCGCTCACGGCGACGGAGCAAGCCTCTCCGCTCGCCCGGCGCCCCTACGACCTCCGGCACGCCTGCCTCTCCACGTGGCTGAACGGCGGCGTCTACCCGACCCAGGTCGCCGAATGGGCCGGGCACGGCGTCGACGTGCTGCTGCGGATCTACGCCAAGTGCGTAGTGGGCCAGGACGATCTCGCCAAGCGCCGCATTAGCGAAGCCCTGCGCCAGAACTGACATGAGGCGACTAACGATCTTGGACTTTGGCACGTATTTGGCACAGCGACCCGCATCTGGCCACCCGTGCCCGCACACAGTCGCACAGGAGCAGTGCTGCGCAAGATCTTGACCGGCCGACGTATCTGCAGTTCAGGCGGGCCGGACCAGGACTTTAGAACGGTGGGGCGGGTGGGGCTCGAACCCACGACCGGCGGATTATGAGTCCGCTGCTCTGACCGGCTGAGCTACCGCCCCGGAATCGCGTGCTCCATTACAGCAGACATCGCCGCTTCCGCGGCCGACCGGGATCGAGCCCGGCGAAGCTACTGGTTACCTGGAGCTGAGCTGCATCTCCATCGCGTGCTCGACCAGCGCGATGAGAGTGGCCTTGGTGGAGTTACGGCCGCGGGCGTCACACTGCATGATCGGCACCCTCGGGCTGATGGACAGAGCCTCCTGCACATCCTGAACCGCGTGCGGGAAGTCGCCGTGGAATCCGTTGATCGCGACGATGAACGGGAGCCCGGCGGACTCAAAGTAGTCCACAGCGGGGAACGAGTCGGCCAGCCTGCGCGTGTCCACTAGCACCACCGCGCCGATGGCGCCCTGGATCAGGTCGTCCCACATGAACCAGAACCGGTGCTGCCCCGGCGTTCCGAACAGGTAAAGGATCAAGCCCGCATCGAGGGTAACGCGCCCGAAGTCCATCGCCACTGTCGTCGTGGTCTTGTCCGGGGTGTGACTCAGGTCGTCCAGGCCGTCGCTAGCGGTCGTCATAACGGCTTCAGTCGTCAGCGGCGTAATCTCGGACACCGAGCCGACGAACGTGGTCTTGCCGACGCCGAAGCCGCCCGCGACGACGATCTTTACCGACGTCATCGCGGCCTCTGCGGTCATCGCAGGGACAGCCCTAGAGCTTCCGAAGTCCACTGAGCACCCTTTCGAGCAGGTTGATGTCCGGGCGACCCTGTGCGTGGTCGATCTGGTGTACCCGGACCAGTCCTTCCATTGCCATGTCGGCGATCAGCACCCTGGCAACGCCCAGCGGCATCCGGAGAACCGCCGAGATCTCCGCGACCGACCGCCAGTCGCGGCAGAATCCGAGAATCGCCTGACACTCGGGGCTGAGCACTGACAGATCACGAGCCTCGTAGTGAGACGCGGCGACCATGGCCTCGATCTGCAGCTGGGTTCTGGGCTTAGTGCGGCCGCCGGTAACCGCGTACGGCCGGACAAGCGCGCTGGTCTCTTCCGCTGATCCGCGCGGACCAGTGTCGTGCTGCCAGGGGTCGGGCGGCATGGCGGAGCGCCCTGGGGCGAAGTCAAAGCCAGCCCCGCCGAGGTCGTCGTGATGTGCCGGGTACAGGCGTTCGCCCGCGTCCCAGTCATCCCGACCGCGGCCAAACACGGCAGCCTCCTGTCACTATCTACCGCCTTCAGCCCAGCCTGGCTGGCCACCACGAACTTCTGGTGTCAGCGCGCTGCCGACTCGCTCGACCAGCAGCGCCATCTCATAGGCCACGAGGCCCATGTCACAGTCTGCTGAGGCAAGTACGGCGAGGCTGGAGCCATCACTGATCGCCATGATGATCAGCAGGCCGCGCTGCATCTCGACAACGGTCTGGGTGACGGCGCCGCCCTCGAAGACCCGCGCCGCTCCCTGCGTCAGGCTGGTGAGACCTGACGTGACAGCGGCAAGCTGGTCGACTCGGTCAGCCGGGAATCCATGCGAGAACGCCATGGGCAGGCCGTCTGCGGAGACCACGATCGCGTGCGCCACCGAAGGCACCCGCTCAACAAAGTTCGTGATCAGCCAGTTCAGGTCCTGAGCCGGACGCACAAGCGGACTCACAGGCGCACCTTCCTCTCGCGGCATGCGACCGGTCCCGTCGGGCGCATCGCCGTGGCTACACGCGGAGGTGCCGGGCGGCGCATCCACGTTCCCAGACTAAGCATGACCATTTCGGCAAGATCGTGTCACCCTCATCGAGAACCGGCATCCTCTTCTGACTGTCCGTCATCGCCGGAGACGGCCGCACGGCCTTCCCTGGCGCCGCGCTGGAAGCTCGCAAATCGGTCTCTCGTCACAGCTGCGGACCGGGCCGGCACGGGAGCGGACGGCTCCGGCGCCGCCGTACCCGGTACCAGGTTGGCCTGCGGAACGCGCTTCGGCAGACCCGCCGGGGTCGTGCCCCCGGTGGCCGGCGAGCTGGCAGCGGCTGCTGCTTCCCAGCCCTCGTCAGCCGCCGAGGCCGTCCAGGACACCGCCGGCTCCGGTGCAGGCGCGCTCGCGGCGGGCTCACCGGGCCAGCTGCCCGTGCCGGCCGGCTCCGCCAGGCCGGCCGAGCCGGCGCTGGCGGGCGCTCCCCCGTTGCTCACGCCGGCTCCCGGCAGGCCGTTGCCGCTCGCACCACCGTTACTGCCAGCACCGCCGTTACTGCCAGCACCGCCGTTACTGCCAGCACCGCCGTTACTGCCAGCACCGCCGTTGCTGCCAGCACCGTCCGGGCCGCCGAAGCCGCCAGTCCCGGGCGCGCCGGTGGCCGGCGTCACGCCGGCAGGCGCTACGCCGCCAGGCGCCAGGCCAGCAGACCCGGCAGATGCCGGAACACCGCTGCGGCCGCGGCGGAACCAGTCCGACTCCACCGCCTCGAAGATCGGCAGCCTGTTCTCGGTAGCTACATGCTCGACTGGCGGCACGATTACGCCGCCGGCCTGGCCGCTGGTGCTCCCGGCGGAGGCACGAGCTCCCACCAGGCCGCTGTCCCAGCCAAAGCCGCTCTGCCTGCGCTCGGCCGCGTTGTCGTCCCGGCCGTTCCCGCCCGCCTGGGCCGGCGTGCTCTCGGGGCTGACGGAACCGCGCTGACCCGTGCTGCCGGCAGCCTGGGACCCCGTGCCGCTCACGGCCGGCTGGCCGAGCGTCAGCGGCTGCTTCGCGGCCGTCTGCGGCGCCGGGGCGAACTCGGCTGCCGCTCCGGCCGCGGTCATCTCGGCCGCAGCATCGTCAGCGAAGGCCTCATCGCGCGGCCTGAAGCCAGCCCCGGCCCCGGCGAGCCCGGAGTCGGCACGCTCAGCGTCGCCGCCTGCCAGGTCCGCTTCCGCGGCCGCCGAGCCCACTGCCGGCAGCGGGCTGGTCGTCGCCGCGCCGCCCCAGGGAGCGTTGCCCGGGTGCAGCCCGGCACCGGGCACGCGCCGCGGGCCAAGCGCGGCCTCGCGTCCGGTGCTGCTGCCGTCCTCTGACGGGGCAAACTTCGGCGCCCGCGCCGCGCTGATCTCGTGCTCGGTCCGTGACGGCGCGTCCTCGCTGCTGCCGTTCACTCCTGCGGGCAGCGCGGCAACGGCCGCGGCGGCAGGGAGCGCCGTTCCGCCCGATGCGCCCGCGCCGGTCGCCGGCATCTCGAAGTTGCGCAGGCCCGGCGTGCCGCCGGTCTCGTGGCTCACCACCTCGTCGGGGAGCCAAACCAGGGCCGTCAGGCCGCCGGCTGCGGCCGGCCGCAGCCGGACCCTGATGCCGTGCCTGGCGGCCAGCCGGGCGACCACGAACAGGCCCATGCGCCGAGACACCGCGACGTCCACGACCGGCGGGTTGTCCAGCCGCCAGTTGGCGTGCGCCATCTCCTCGGCGCCCATGCCGACACCCTGGTCCGTGATGTCGAGCAGGACGCCGCCGCTGCTCAGCAGATGGCCAGCCACGACGACAGGCGTGTCGGCCGAGGAGAACGAGGTCGCGTTCTCTGCCAGCTCGGCAAGCAGGTGCACGACGTCGTTCACGGCATGACCGCGAACCGCGATACCCGGCTGCACGTTCAGCGTCACTCGCTCGTACTGCTCGATCTCCGACACCGCGGCGCGAAGCACGTCGACCAGCGCGACCGGCTGGTTCCAGCGCCTGCTCGCGTCGTGGCCCGCCAGGACCAGGAGGTTTTCCGAGTTGCGGCGCATCCGGGTAGCGAGGTGGTCCATCTGGAACAGGCTGGACAGCCGGTCCGGGTCCTGCTCGCCCTGCTCCAGGTCGTCGATCAGCCGGATCTGGCGCTCGACCAGCGACTGGCTGCGCCGGGACAGGTTCACGAACATCGCGTTGACGTTGCCGCGCAGCGCCGCCTCGTTGGCCGCCAGCCTGAGGGCCTCGCGGTGCACCTGATCGAAGGCGCGGGCCACTTCACCGATCTCGTCGGAAGAGTCGACATCGATCGGCTCGACCTCGAGCGGGATGCCAGCGCCGTCCGAGTCGCTCATCCGCCGGACCGTCTCCGGCAGCCGGACGCCCGCGACCTCAAGCGCGCCGGACCGCAGCCGCCGCAGCGGGCGGACCATGGACCGGCCGACGACGGTCGTGAGCAGCAGGGCCAGCAGCAGCACGATGAGGACCGCCGCGCCGATCACGCTCGCGGTGATGATGGCGTTGCGGTGCAGTGTGGCCGCCCTGCTGATGGTCGCGGCCACCAGGCTCTGCTCGACCGCCCGGATGCCGCCGATGGTGCCGACGGTCATGTCGCCGTACCACTCGTTAGCGGTCGTCGCCGAGTACGTCAGTGACTTGTTGTCCACTCCGAACTGAATCGCCTGCAGCTCGTAGCTGCTGGCGAAGTTGACGAGGCTGCTGGAGAGCTGACTGTTGTAGAACGCCACCTGCTGGGGCGTCGCGACCCGGTCGAACTCCGCGACGTTGGCGTTCTGCTCCTCCAGCGCGTTCTGCACGGCGGTCAGGACCTGCGGGTCGAAGGGCCCGTCCTGGGCGAAGGCATAGGCCAGCAGGCCGCGCTGCTCGGACGCCTCCTCCGCGATCAGCGAGACCAGGTTGAGTGCGCGCACATTGTTGTTCAGGGTCGGGTCACCGCTGCCGAGCGCGATGTTGTCGTCGATGGCCAGCAGCTGCTGGATCAGCGAGGTGTACTTGGTCATCACGTCGACGGCCGGCAGCTGCGTCCTGGTCGCCGCCACGCGCAGCGGGCCGAGCAGCGCGAGGGCGTCGCTGATGTTCCGCGCGTCGTTCTGGACCTGCGCTGGGTAGCCAGCCCCGATCGCCGCGCTGTCGGATTCGACCTTCGTGATCCAGATCCTGGTCAGCGACTGCTCCTGCTGGACCAGGTCAAGGTTCTGCGGTGCGCCGTCCTGGGTGTTGTGGCTGAGGGTGCCCGGCCGGCCCGCCGTGCCCTCGCCGATGTACTCCATCGTCTGGTCGCGCTCGTCTTCCAGATGCGCGGCCAGGCCGGTGACGTCGTAGCTGAGGCTCGACAGCGTCTCCACCCGCTGATAGGCAAGCGCGTTCTGGACCGCGGTCACGATGTAGGTACCGCCGAGTACGACAGCGGTCAGCGTCGGGATGATGATCAGCAGCAGCAGCCGCGATCGCACCCGCCAGTTCTTCAGCGCGCGCCACGAGGACTGGGAGCCGCGCGGCGCCTGGCCGGCGCCGGCACCCTCGCCGGCTCGGGTGGCTGCGGCCGGGCCGGCCGCAGCGCCAGGACCAGCCGGGCCACCCCGGCCAGCGGTATTACCCGGGCCGGCCGGGCCACCCCGGCCAGCGGTATTGCCCGGGCCGGCTGGGCCACCCCGGCCAGCGGGGCTGCCGGGTCCAGCCGGGCCTCCTGGAGCACCCGTGGTGCCACCTGGGCTAGCCGGGCCACCTGGGCCGCCGGCACCGCCTGCGGGCGGCGGGCCGACAGGCCGCCCTGCGGGCTGACTGGCAGCCGGGGCGGCAGTGCGGGCCTTGTTGTCTCGGGACGGCACAGTCTCTGAACCCTTCACCTGTATGCCGCAGCACCGGGGCGCGCCGACGCGGCATGGGGCACTACCGACACGGCAAACCTCCCAGAGCGACTCTTCATCGGGTGCAGTCAGTCACAGCCACGGCAACTCTAGCCGGTAGCCGGGCAACGTGCGCCAATACATGCACGAATCGGAAAAACCGATGTAACGTGATGTTTGACGGGCCTCCTGGCAGCAATAGGGTACTCTCTGGCGCATCGTCCGTGGTCAGAAAACTGTCCGGTTCCCCCGCCGGACTGCCGGATGAGTGGCGGTATCTCCCCAACCGTGCAAGGAGAGTCATGAGGCTTGACCCGGCCGGATCCGCGCTGCCGACCAGGAGCCAGCGAGTCCTCCGCGCCCGGTGCTTCCTGGCCGCGGCCTCCGGGCTCGCGGTCCTGCTGGCCGCCGGGTGCGCCAGTTCAGCCAGCGGCGGCGGCACGGTCTCGGCGACGGTCACCATCGCGGCGGTGCCGGGCGTCGACGACGCCTCGATCTACCTGGCCAAGAAGGACGGACTGTTCGCGGCCGAGGGCCTCCAGCACGTGGTCATCAGGTCATATCCCACTCAGGCGGCGGAGCTCAGCGCGCTGCAGAGCGCGCAGGCGGATATCGCCGCGAGCGACTACGGCAACGTGTTCTACCAGCAGACTCAGTCGCACGACCTGCGCATCCTGGCCGACGGTTACGACGCCACCCAGGGCGTACTTGAGGTGCTGACGCTGCCCGGCTCCCCGATCACGTCTCCGGTCAGCCTGGCGAACGCGAAGGTCGGGCTGCCCGACGACGACATCCTGACCGGCCTGCAGGGGTCGGGGAACCCGGTGAGCCTCGATGCGGCGGCGGCCACCGATGTGCTGTCGGACTACCTGGGTAACGAGGCCGACTCCGTCCAGTGGGACCCGATGCCGCAGTCGCAGGAGGTCTCCGAGCTCGAGCACCACAAGCTGCAGGCCATCCTCGTCAGCCAGCCCTACATCTACCAGGCTGAAAGCGGGGCGGGCGCCGTCGAGGTCCTGGACGCATTCAGCGGGTCAACCGCGAACCTGCCGCTGCTCGGCTACGTGGCCATGAACGCCTGGGTCAAGGACAACCCGGCCGCGGCGGCCGACTTCCAGGCAGCTCTGGCCAAGGCGCAGTCACAGGCGTCGCTGACCGGCCAGGTCCAGACCGTGCTGCCGAAGGCCACCAGCATGAGCGTCCAGGACGCGGACCTGATCACCATCGGCACCTACCCGACCACCACCAGCGCCAGCGACCTCGATCAGGTCGTTCGCCTCATGACCAACTACAACATGATCAAGCTCAGCAACGCGCCGGACGTCCCGCCCATGATCGTCAGCCGCGGGAGCTAGCGCTAGCTCAGCGACGCTGGTCCAGCCCCAGCTGCCTGGCAATGACCATGCGCTGGACCTCGGACGTGCCCTCACCGATCTCGAGCACCTTGGCATCGCGGTAAAACCTGGCGACCGGGAACTCGTTCATGAATCCGTAGCCGCCGAAGATCTGGGTCGCGTCGCGGGCATTGTCCATCGCAGCGTTCGAGCAGGTGAGCTTCGCGATCGCGGCCTGCAGCTTAAACGGCTCCCCGGCCATCAGCCGGGCTGCGGCGTCAAGCCAGGCCAGCCGGGCCACGTGTGCCCTGGCCTCCATGTCCGCGATCCGGAACTGCGTCGCCTGGTAATGGCCGAGCTCGTGGCCGAACGCCGTCCGCTCGGCGGCATACCGCAGGCACTCGTCGACGCAGCCCTGCGCCAGCCCGGCCGACAGCGCCGCGATCGCCACCCGGCCCTCGTCGAGCGTCTGCAGGAACTGGGCGTACCCGCGGCCCCGCTGCCCGAGCAGGTTCGCGGCCGGCACCCGGCACCCGGAGAACGCCAGCTCCCTGGTGTCCGAGCAGCACCATCCGACCTTGGAGTACTCCGGGCCGACGGTGAAGCCCGCCGTTCCGGACGGCACCATGATCGCCGAGATCTCGGGCTTGCCGTCGGTCCGGCCGGTGATGGCCAGCGCGGTGACCACGGAGGTAATCGATGTCCCGGAATTGGTGATGAACGCCTTCGAGCCGTCGATCACCCACTCGTCGCCATCAAGCCTTGCCGTCGTGCGCATCCCGCCGGGGATATCGGAACCGCCGCCTGGCTCAGTCAGGCCGAATGCGGCCAGGCGCTCGCCCAGGCACAGGCCAGGCAGCCAGCGCTCCTTCTGCGCGGGCGTGCCGCACCGGTAGATCGGCATCGCGCCGAGCGCCACCCCGGCCTCGAGTGTGATCGCCACCGAGGAGTCGACTCTCGCCAGCTCGTGCAGCGCCAGGCAGAAGGCAAGGTAGTCGCCGCCCATGCCGCCGTATTCCTCCGGGAACGGCAGTCCGAACAAGCCCAGCTTGCCCATCCTGGCGACGATCTCGTACGGGAACTCCCCGCGCTCGTAGTGCTGGCCGATGACAGGCGCGACCACCTCGCGGGCGAACTCCTCGACAGTGCTGCGGAGCGCCTCGTGCTCCTCATTGAGCGTGAAGCCAACCATGACCTGGACTCTACGCCCGCGCCCCCGGCGAGGGCGGCGGCCAGCCAGGCAGCCTGGCACCAACACCGGGCCCCGGCACGTTAGTCTCTCGTGCGAGCATTGCGATGCGGAGAGCTAGCCGGGGCCGCCTACCAAGGAGTTCAGGAGGACGTGATGGCGACGCTTACCTGTTCCAACTGCGCGGCCGAGGTGAAGCCCGGCGACCTGATCTGCTTCACCTGCGGCGCCAACCTGCCCCGGACCGTGGTCAGGGATGACGACTCGCCCGCAGCGAACACCGTGATGCAGGAATACCTGCGGCCCCACCAGCGGAGTTCTCCCATCTCAGCCGCCGTGCTCCGTCTTTCTTTTCCTACCGGGAACGTGGAAGTTCCAGCTGGCACCACCTTGCTACTGGGCCGTGACCCTGAGGAATCCCTGGTGGCAGCAGCCTTCGCGCGCTATGAGAACGTCTCGCGGCGGCATGCGACAGTGACCATGGACGATGGCGGGCACGCCAGCATCATGGACGAGAACTCCACGAACGGCACTTTTGTCAACGGCGACCGGGTACTGCCCGGCATCGCGGTGCGGCTGGCCGACGGGGACGTTGTCAGGCTCGCAGCCGATGTCTCCGCTGAGGTCATGCTGCCCCGGCAGGAGCCCGACCCCGCTTCACTCAGCCGCCCCGACCAGCCCTAGAGCAGCCGTCCCGAACAGGCCTTTCCATGACCGGATCAGTCACGGCCGGCTGCCGGGTCAGTCGTGGCCGCGAGCCGCGAACCACGGATCGCCGACCGCATCGGCGCTGAACCACGGCCGGTACGGGGTGCGCCCGGCGGCCGGGCCGGCTAGCTCATCGCTGGTGGCGGCGTCCGGCGGCCGGGACCGCGCCGACGGACGCGTGCCGGGACCGTCCTGCGGGCCGCGCGAGCCGCCAGGCCCGCTGTCCTCGCCCGGCCGCTGCTGGTCGACCGCGTCCGGCTGGCCGCCGCCTGCTCCTGCGCCGCCCGGCCCGAGGCTGCCGGTGACGGTCCGGTCAGTGTCTGTCCGCTCGGTGTCGGTCCAGCTGCCATCTCCCCCGCCGTCCGCGCCGGCATCAGCGCTGTCGTGCGCGCGGGCGGACGCCACCTCGCCGCCCGGAATCTCGCCGCGCCACCACACGTCGGCGGCGTCCGGTCCGGCGGCAGCTGCGTCCCGGCTGGCGAGCGGACTCGACGGATGCGCATCCGCGAGCCGGGCCAGGCGCTCAGCTAATTCGCGGTACCTGCTCGCGGCGCGATCCGCGGCACCAGCCCGCAGGTCGCCGGGCGTGCTTCTGGCGTCCGGCTCCACCGGGTTGTCAGGTCGGTCAGCCTCAGCGCGGGGCTTGTCGGGCAGCCGCATAGGCCCGATTGTGCCGCACTTGCCGCCTCGCCGGCGGGTCCCGCAGTTCCCTGCCGGCCATCTGCCCGTAACCTTGGCCTCGTGACATCCCGGAGCGCCATCGTTCGCGGCCGCCAGGGTCGCGCAGGCGGTGACGGGTGCCAGTGCGCCGCCGCGCAGAGGCGGTCCGCTGGTGATTGACCTCGAGCTGAGCTGGCACCAGGCTGCTGGCGCGGCAGCGGGGCTGGCCGTGGCGACCGTTGCGCTCCGCGCGGCCCGCAAGCCGAAACTGACGTCAGTGGCCACCTTCACGCAGGAAAGCGCGCTGGTACTCGGCCTGTTCGCGCTGTGGCAGCTGGCCGGCTCGTTCGCCGTCGTCGGTCCGGCCGGTGCCCTGCGCCGGTCGCGCTGGATCTGGCACTTCGAGCGAGCGGTGCACCTGCCGAGCGAGACCACCATCCAGCATTTCTTCCTGCCGCACCCGCTGGTCATCCAGTTCTTCAACCTGTACTACGACTCGCTGCACTTCCCGGTGCTGATCACCTGCTTCATCTGGCTGTTCGTCCGGCACCGGGACCGCTACGGCAGGTGGCGGACAACGCTGGTCGCGTTTACCGGGCTCTGCCTGGTCGTCCAGCTGCTGCCGGTGGCGCCGCCGCGCATGCTGTCCGGCACGGGCCTGGTCGATACCGCGGTGCTCTATCACCAGTCGGTGTACTCGAGCGTGGCCGGCTTCGACCCGGACCAGCTGTCCGCGATGCCGTCGGTGCACGTGGGCTGGGCGATCCTGGTCGCCGCGGCCGTCATCATGACAGCGAACACGCGATGGCGCTGGCTGGCCGTTCTCTATCCCTGCATGACCACGCTGGCCGTGATCGTGACCGCGAATCACTTCTGGCTGGACGGCATCGTGGCCGCCGCGATCCTCGCCCTGGTGCTGACCGTGCAGGCGCTGGCGCGGCGTGTGCTGGCGCCTCGCCGCAACCGCGCGGAGCCCGGGCAGACGGCCATCCCGGTCGCCGGAGCCGGGCAGCTCGCTGCCAGCGGCACGGTGCGCGCGTGCGCCGAGCGGCGGTCAGAACAGGACCCGGCTGCCGGCTAGGCTCCCCGGCAGTCACGGCTGGTCGTCGTCGACGATGATGCCGAGTGCCTCGGCCAGGACCGGCGCGACGACGGCCAGCTGACCCGAGCTGATCGTCGCGCCGCGGAGCGAGCCGGTGTCGATGATGAGCCCGAGCTCGGCGCCGCGCAGGTCGGTCTGCTCCATCGTGACCTTGCTGAAGTCAGCGCGGGTGAGCTGCGAGCCTGGGAACGAGCAGCCGGTCAGTGTCGCTCCGGCGAAGTCGACGTCGCGCAGCGCGCAGTTCTCGAACGTGACGCGGGTCAGCGTCGAGGCACGGAAGTTGACCGAGTCCAGCTTGCAGCCGCTGAAGATGACGCTGCGCAGCTCGGAGCCGAACACCTGGACTCCCGCCAGCACCGACCCGATCAGGGTGACTTCGAGCCAGCTGCTCTCCGCCAGGGTGGTCCCGGTCAGCCGCAGGTCGCGGGCCCAGACATAGCGCAGCCCGGATCGCTGCATCCGGCCGCCGGTAATCGAGACCTGCCGGAACGCGCACTCGAGGAAGCGGCTGTTCGGCGCATCCGGCGCGTCGAACTCGGCCTCCTCGAACAGCACCGTGTCGAAGTCGCCCGCGGAGCTGAAGGCGCCCTCGTGCGGAACCAGCGCGTGCGCGTACGGCAGGTCAGCCAGTTCGGGCAGCTTGGTCATGCTTGCGTCCTGTCCGCAGGGCCGCCCGCCAGGAAGCGCTGCACGTCGTTCGCCTCGGCCGCGAGATCGGCCTCGACTGCGCCCGGCAGCTCACCGAGACGGTCGAGCACGACCCTGCCGCCCGCATACTCCCAGATCCCGGCGGCGTGACCGCCGATCAGCGCGAACGGCCGGAACAGCCCGTTTACCGTCACGACGCCGTGCTGGCCGCCGAGTACCGGCTCGCGAGACGCCCAGCCGAGCAGCACCGGATCGAATGCGCCCAGCAGCCGCGGCGCAGGCAGGGCCGCGTCCTCCTGCCGAGCGCCGGCAAGCTCGGCAAGGCCGTCGTGCCGGTCCCGGAGCTCGGTCGCAATGGCAGCGAGGCCGCGGCGTACCTGACCGACTGGCAGCCCGGCCCACCTGGCGAGATCGCGGTCGGAGGCTGGCCCGTGCCCGGCCAGGTAGCGCCGGGCGAGCTCGGCCAGGGCGATGTCGGGATCAGGCTCTCGCGGCGGCTTCCCGAGCCAGTCCCGCACGAGCACGTAGGCGTGCTGGCCATCGATCATTGGTCCGCGCACGGCGATGCCCCGCATACTCGCGAGCTCGAGCAGGAGCAGCGGAAGGCTGGCCTCGGCCGGCAGGCCGGCGTCCGCCATGATCATCCGCAGCTGCACGCGGGTGAGCGGGCCGTGAGCGGTGAGCGCGGCTTCGGCGACCGCGACGCCCCTGCCGGCATCGGCATCCGTCATGCCACCGCGCGCCAGCAGCCGCCGGACCGTGGCCTCGTGCTGCGGCCGGACCATCAGCGGATGCAGCCACCAGTAGTCCTCGCTGCGAATCAGGTGCAGCGTGCCGCGGTTCAGCCAGGTAATGAGCAGGGTGCGGTCCTCAGTCAGTGCCCGGTCCACGTCAGCCGCCGTCAGGCCGCGGGTCCTGGCCCGGATCGCGAGCCGGGCGCCGCGCGGATCCTGACCCTGCACCGCAAGCAAGCGCCCGGCCACCTCCACCGGGCTGCTCGCAGGCTCCCCCGCGAGCAGCTGCGCGGTGAACCGCTCGGCCTGGACCCGCTGACCGGCGATCCCGTCCGCCTCCGCTCTCACGTCCGCCTGCACGCTCGCATTCGCATGCACTGGCGCGGCCACCTCC
>Ga0302324_100007524_pt1 | contig 23135 bp, 16 predicted proteins | sample Palsa_T0_1_FD_201949 | JGI IMG/M metagenome (GOLD analysis project Ga0302324, IMG submission 201949) | Peat permafrost microbial communities from Stordalen Mire near Abisko, Sweden - Palsa_T0_1 | ecosystem: Environmental > Terrestrial > Soil > Palsa > Peat permafrost | place: Sweden: Abisko...
GCTTTGCGAGCCGGTTTTCAGCGCGACGCGGTCGAGGCCGAACAATTTCGGATCCGAGGTGGCGCGCTCCAGCTTCACGTCGAACCCGAATTCCTGGTACTCGCCCCAATACCAACGTCCCTCGGCGCTCAGTTGATCGGGCGAGATGAACATAGCTTCGCGCGCTTCGGCCGACACGTCGTCGGGCGATGAGCCAGCCGGCCCTGAGCCCTTGGAGCGACCGCGCCAGGAATATCCGGCGTAGACCAAACCGGCGCCCGATCGGCTCAATTTAGAACCGTCCTTGACGGAGGTGAGTGTTACCCGCGTGGTGAATTCGTCGTCCGCCGCGCCCGGTTCCACTTGCATTTCGCCGTAATACCTTCCATGCCCGGGAACCTCCGCGGACACCAGCCAACGGCCCGCGATTCTCGGCGCGCGCATCCGGGCTCTCCAAGCCGCCCATTCCGGCGTATGCAGCGGAGCGTTCTTGCCGAGAAAATCGAGCGCCGCATCCACTGGTAGAGCTGGTGGAGCGCCGGTGCCGCCGGCGATGAGCGGCGCGTTTCCTCCCGAACCAGCGTTGATGCCGCGTCGAAACGCAAGGTCAGCGGTGGCGTAAAGGGCCACGTGCACGTTGGTGAGGAGCTTCCAATCCTCTTTTGATCGCCGCCACGACAGGGGCCGCCCGAAAGCATGACAGTTGGTGCAAGCGCCGCGCACATCGTCGTTCGGAATGCTGGTTTCGTCCACCGTGCGATGCTCGGCCATGTACATCACCGGTTTGGCTTCCTCGGGCGCCAGGCCGTGATAGGTGGCCAGATATTTCACTATCGAGCGCGCCTCGGGGGGCGTGAGCGTCAGGCCATTGAGTCGCATCATGCGCTTGATCGCTTCTTCCCAGCCCTCCGGAGTGGCGCGCTCCCAGGATATGCGCGTAAGGTTTCCCTTGGCATCCTTGGTATGGCAGGTTCCGCACTTGGAAATCACCAGTGGATCGGTAACCGGAATCCCTTCTTCGGGCTTTTCCGCCGACGCCGGCGCCGACGGATTGGACTGAGCCTGCGCGAGAGCCGCCACCGTCCATAGCGCCGCGATGCCGAATGAAGCTGACAATCCTCTCCGCATGATCAATTTTCGATAACCGTCACTTTCCGTCCGAAAGCGCCAGCACGGAGTAAGCCGTCGCGGCGTCGATCATGAAGCGTCCGATATCGGATGCCGGGTCGCGCTGCTTGTTCAACGAGTAAGCGAGCCACAATCCCGCGGCTCTGTCCTGATTGCGAGTCAGCCAGGAAAGCCCGTTCTTCAAAGCAGGCTGCGTGCGCGGGACGCCGGCCTGTTCCAGGACGAACGAGACCAAACCCGTAGCGTAGCCGTCGCTGCTTGTATCGAGCGCCGTGCCATCCCTTCGTTTCCAAGTTCCCATAACGATCGAAGAAGTGTTCCAGCCTCCGTCCGGCTGCTGTTTGCTCAGCACCTCGTCGATGATGGCCTTCTGTTGGTCAGGCTTCAGAATCCCGGACACCTTCGCGGAGGCCCAGAGAAGAAACACGCGGTTAATGAGCGATTGGCTTGACACGCCTTCGCGCAGGTATTCAGAAAGAAGTTTCAGATTGGTCTGAATCGCGGGAGTGGAACGGTAATCGCCAGGAGCTGTGCCGGCGGCGATCGCGCCCAGCGTTGCGCCCCAGAACTGCGAATCCTCGGCTTCCCACGGCTGGTTGTGGAAATTGAGCCAGGTCCACGCGCCCTTTCCATCGCCGGTCTTCAGTTGCAGCGCCCACATGTTGTCCAGAGCGGTGCGCGTGTCGTCGCTGAGCTTCCCCTGATGGGCATCGTAATTCGCCAGAATCAGGGCGTTGAGAACCGCTTCGGTACCGCGGGATTCAGCGGTCTTCGGTGCGCCGCGCTTCTCGTCGCTGTAAAACGGTTCCACTTCGCTCCAAAGCCGCACGCGCTTGGTGATGTTGTCGAGCAATTTGCGTTCGCTCGCGGAGGGAGACTGCTCGCCCAGCGCGGCTCGAAGAGCGGGACGTCCCAGCGCATACGGTAAAGCGGTGTGGCAAGAGATGCAGAAGGTGTCGTGATCCCGAGCCGACTGCGACCAGCCCATCCACCAATCGGCGCGCTGATCCAGGTAGGCTGCGGCGGCCTTGCTATCCCAGGAACCAGTTTCGTTCGTGGCTGCCTGCGACCGGGCCGGGAAGAAGCCCAGCGCGAGCGCGGCCAAAGCGGAAGCTAAAAACGTCGCCTTCATAGAGTCACCTCTTCTAAGAATATTGCATCAGCGCCATGAAACCGAAATCCATGTGGAACTGCTGGTGGCAGTGGAACAGTGCCGGCCCCGGATGATTGGCCAGAAAATCCACTTCCACCGTATTGCGTTCGGGAACCACGATCACGTCTTTGAACACGCCCGAGACGGATTTTCCGGCGTATTTCGTAATTTCGAAGGTATGACGATGCGTGTGCACCGGGTGCGGAGTGGTGCTGCGGTTGTCGAAGATCAAGCGGATGCGGCGTCCCGACGGCAGCTTGATTAGGTCGGTGTGCGGGAACGATTTTCCGTTGATGGTCCACCCGTGGCCTTCCGGCTGCCGCTCGAAGACCAACGGAATCCTCGCTTCCGGCTCCATAGGCTTCTGTTGTCCACCGAAGACGGTGTAGTCCCAAGTCAACGGTGCGGGTTCCACCCATTGCGGCGGCCCTTGCGCGCCGGCATATTCGATGACGATGCCCGCGCCCGCCCCGCGCATGCGGTTATCCTCTTCGCCCAAAATCCAGACGCCCGGCGTGTTCATCTCGACGATGGCGTCCACTCGCTCGCCCGGCGCCACCTCCACCACCGGAACGTTGGCGTTCACCGCCACCGGATTCCCATCCAGCGCGACGACGTGGAAGAAATGTCCCGCCAGCGCGACGCGATGTTGCGTGGTCGCGCTCGCGTTCAAGATCCGAAAAAGTACGCGCTGTCCATTCCGCACGCGAACCGGCTCGCCCGCGCCCAGCACCCTGTCGTTGATGGTAAACACCTTGAAATCGATATCCATCTCCTTGTCGGCCGAGAAGAATGGATCCCACTCATGGAGAATCACCGGCACTTCCAAGTCGTAGCGGGCCGGATTCTCGCGAGGCTCCACGACCACCATGCCGAATTGCCCGGAGTACAGGCCTCGTTTCAGATTGTGGCCGGCGGTGGCGTGGGTATGATACCAGCGCGTTCCGACGGGTTGCGGCGTGAACACGTATCTTCGACGGTCGCGGCCTTGCACCATGGGCGTGCCCTCTTCGTGCGATCCGTCCACGTCCGGAGGGATGAAGAATCCGTGCCAGTGCACCATTTCGGGTTCGTAGGTCTCGTTGACGACATCCACCGCCACGGTCTTGCCTTCCGTCATCCGCAGAAGCGGGCCGGGAGCCTGTCCGTTGTAGACCCTGGTTTTCACCGCCAGTTTCGGCCCGAGTTCGAGGTCGATTTCCGAGATACGCACTGTGATGTCGGCCGGCGTGGCCGGGATTGCGCGAAAGGACTGCGCCGCCCCAAGAGCGGCCGCGGAAAGGAGCGACGCGCCGAGCGAAACCATCCGCCGGCGTGTGAGTTGCGAATCTATCGATAAATTAGAGTCCATTTTACGGTGAGTAACCGCTCGTCCATTGAGCGGCGCGCGACGGGGCTAATCGAGAAACGGATGAAGGATTATTGTAGCTGAAGTGGCTACGCCGTGGCGCGAATCCACTCAACCGTCTTGGACGCCAGCCGGTCCAGCCCCAGCACCGCCAACTCCAGATGTTCTTCCTTCGTATCCTCGATTTTGTTGTGACTGATGCCCTGAAGCGATTGTACGAACATCATCACCGTCGGGATGCCCGCGCGCGATACTTCCGCGGCATCGTGCAGTGGACCCGAAGGTAGCCGATGTGCGCGGCCGGCAGTCTCCTTGACTGCCAGTTCGCATAGCTCGATCAGCGCGGGATGAAATTTCAGCGGCTCGATATTCCAGATCCGCGACCACTCCACCGTGCATTTTTCCTCGCGCGCGAAGCGCTCACTTACTTCTCGAGCCTCGCGATACATGGCGGCCAGTACATCGGCGTCTAAATCGCGCTGATCGAGCGCCGCTTCGCATCGGCCCACCACTGCGGTCACGATACCGGGGAACGTTTTCAAGCTGCCGATGGTGCAAACCGCGTCGGGATGTTTGCCGGCGATGGAGCGGATTTCGAGCGCGAGCTTCGCCGCGGCGGCGAGGGCGTCTCTGCGAGCCTTCATCGGCGTCGAACCCGAATGCGCTTCCTGTCCGTGGAACGTGATGGCGTGCCGTTCCACGCCCTTGGTTCCCAGCACCACTCCCAGAGGTAGCCCCAGGCTTTCGAGCACGGGCCCCTGTTCGATGTGAAGTTCCAAATAGGCGGCGGCGTTTTTCTGCTCCGCGGGCGCGTCGACGAATCGGTCGATCTCCACGCCCCATCGCCGCAGCGCGTCTTCCAGGCGGATGCCGTCCTTGTCGGTGCGTTTTCGGTCCACCCCGATCGCATGCGTTCCGGCGAAGGCCGACGATCCGAGCAGGCTGCGGCCGAAACGGGCGCCCTCCTCGTCGGCGAAATCCACTAGCCGGATGGTCACGGGCGGACGGCCGTTGAACTCGCCCGCAAAGCGCCGCAGTACCTCCAGCCCGGCCATCTCGCCCAGAGCGCCATCCAGCCAGCCGCCATTCGGCACCGAATCGAGATGGCTGCCGATCAGCAACGCTTTCTCCGACTCGCCCTGCAGCGTCACCCAGCGATTGCCTGCCGAGTCGATGTGATGCTCCACCGGCAAGCCCGCGAGCTTGGACTCGAACCAGTCCCGAGCCTTCATCCAGGTGCCGGTCCAAGCGACGCGCTGCGCCCCGTTTTCGTCCGCAGTCAGTGCGCGCAGTTCTTTCAACTCCGCGATGGTTCTTTTAGGATTGATGCTCATATTAGTGGAAATACTTCTCGTACCACTGGATGGAACGGTCCGTCCAATCGATCACGTGCCTCGGTTCTCGCAAGCCGTGCCCCTCGCGCGGATATCGGACCATCACCGCATCCACGCCCACGTCTCTCAGAGCGATGTAGAACTGCTCGTCCTCGGCGATCGGAACGTCGTTGTCATTTTCTCCGTGGACTAGCAGGCACGGCGTATGCGCGTTCGCGACGTGCTTGAGAGCCGAGCGTTCCCATAGCACGTCCATCAAGTTTCCTTGGTGCGGAAACGCGCCCCACTCCATCTGCTCGTATTGGTTGTAGTAGGTCATGTAGTTGTAACTGATCAGATTGCTGATCGCCGCCGCGGGAACGGCCGCTTTGAACATATTGGTCTGCGTGATGATCCAGTCGCTCAATTGCCCGCCGTAGCTGGTGCCTTCGATGCCGAGGCGATCGCGATCGATCCAGAGATTGCGCCGCAGAGCCGCGCTCACGCCGTATAGAACGTCCTGCGCTTCGTTTCCGTTCTGATCGCCATAGACGGCGTCGGTGAATTTCTGGCCGTAGCCGGTAGAGCCTCGATAGTTCACCATCAGCGTCGCCCAGCCGCGCGAAGCATACACCTGGTTCCGGAAACTGAACGCCGGTCCTTGCTGGCCATGCGGTCCGCCATGGATGTTCACGATCATCGGATATTTCTGGTCCGCCCGAAAGCCCGCAGGATAAGTGAGAAAAGCTTCCACCGTCCACAGATTGTCGTTGCTGATGAAGGTAAACGATTCCACCGGCTCCACGGTCTTACTCGCAAACACTTCGCGATTCAAGTCGGTGAGCTTCGTCGCGGGCTGGTCGCCCGTCTTCAGATACAGCTCGGCTGCGTCGTTCGGCGACGTGAACGTATATGCGATCTGGTTGCCGTGCGCCGACCAGGACCCGACGCTTCCGCGTTCGTTCACCACCGCTGTCGCCGCTCCGCCCGCAACGGGCATGCGATACAGCTTCACATCGCCCCGCTCCTGAACCGTGAACAACACCGAGCGGCTGTCGTCGGCCCAGGCGGCCTCGCCTTGCCGATTATCGATGCCGCCCGTCAGTTCGCGCCGATTCTTGCCGTCGGCGTCGATCAGCCAGATATGGTTGTCCTCCATCGTGGTTTCCAGATCCGTGAGTCCCCGCTTGGTAGCTTCATAGACGATGGTCTTTCCGTCCGGCGACCAGCGCGGGCGATATTCCGCGTTCTCGGTTGCGGTGAGTCTGCGCATTTCGCCGGTGGCGGCGTCGAGCGTCAGTAGATCGTAGTTGAAAAACTGGTCCTCGTTCGGCTCGCGATTGGAAACGAACGCGATCTCTTTGCCGTTGGGCGACCAATCAATGGAATGCTCGTAGTGCGTGCCCTTAGTGAGCTGCCGCGACACTCCGGTCGCCGCATCGACGACGAATATATGGAGCCGCTTGTTGTCGTTGAAATGCGAATTGCCTTCCGACGCGGTCGGCTTGTAGAGATAGCGCGTGATCACGATCGGGTCGCCTGTGGCGTCGGCGGTCTCGGGTCCTGGCTGCGCGGAAACATACGCGATTCGCGTGGAGTCCGGCGCCCAGGCCAGCGTCTTGCCGGTGGTCGGCAGCGGCGCGTTGGTGCCGTCCAGCGCGGCCAAGAATTTCTTGCCGCTTCCGTCGGCATGCGCTACGATGAGCCCCGACTTGTCGCCCAGCGTGCCTGAATAGGCGATCCATTTTCCGTCCGGGGACCATTCCGGATCGCCCGACGGCTCCTTGCCGGCGCTCAGGCAGATGGACGTTCGATCGGCCAGCGTCATGATCCAGAGCTGACCCACGGGCCGCCGCGGCACGTCGTTCATTGTGATCGTGTAGGCGATGCGCGAGCCGTCGGGTGAAAACTGAACACTCCCGACGGAGCGCAGTTTCGCCAGATCCGGGGACTGAAAGCCGCCCGCGAAACAACCGGCCGCGCAGCCGGCCAGCAACAGAATTCTTGTGTACATGGGAGCCACCATAGCAGATAGCGGCTCGTCGGCGAAGTGCGCGGATCTACTCCATCGCCTTGCTTCCGAAGCGTCGAAACGCCAGGTACACGGGGACGCCCAGCAGCACTATGACCAGCCCCGGAATCGTCGTTGACGCGCGGTACGCGAAAAGCATTGTCAGGATGGTTGCGGCGCCAAGGATGTACAGCGCCGGCACCACTGGATATCCAAACGCTCGATACGGCCGCTCCGCATTAGGCAGACGACGCCGCAGGACGAAGACGCTGGCGATCGTGAGTATGTAGAAAATCAGCGCGGCCGAGATAACGTAGTCCAGCAGGTTGCTGTAGAGGTTGCCATACGCGCCCGTGGCCGGATCATAGGTGCGGACCAGCATCAGAAACCCCGTCCACACGCCTTGCATCACCAAGGAAGCGGCGGGCACGTGATTACGATTCACGGTGGCCGCGCGGCGGAAGAAAAGTCCATGCCGCGCCATCGCGAAGTAAGCGCGCGCGCCTGACAACAGTAAGCCGTTAATGCAGCCGAACGCCGAGATCATAATGGCGATGGCCATCATAGCCGCGCCGAGGCGGGGAAATATGGCTTCCAACATCGCGCCCGCCACTCGATCCGATGGGGCATGCTGCACTTGCTCGATGGGTAACACCACCAGGTAGGCGACGTTGGCCAAGACATACAGGGCGATCACGATGAAGGTGCCGAGCGCCAGCGACAGCGGAACGTTGCGCCTCGGCTCCCGAACTTCGCCCGCCGTGAAAGTGATGTTGTTCCACGCGTCCGCCGAAAATAGCGATCCCACTTGCGAAACACCCAGCGCGATGAACAATCCGAAACCGGTGGCGGCGGTAAGTCCTGGAACGATGGGAGTCTCGCCATGCGCGGTCCACGCTTGCGCGAAGTGAGCGTGGACGGCGTCCCAATGCCAACCGAGCGTAAACCCTAACCCGATGACACCCAGCAGCGCGCCGATTTTCGCGCAGGTGAAAACGTTCTGGATACCCTTGCCGTACTGGATTCCGCGGGTGTTCGTCCAGGTGAGAAATGTGACCACCAACAGCCCCACGAGTTGCGCGGTGGAGAGCGAAACGGCGTAACCGGACCCGATGTGGATGGGCGGGATCAGATAGCTGGTTTCCGAAATCGGGGACCAGAGAATCCCGAGGTAACGCGCGAAGCCGATCCCCACGGCCGCGACGGTGCCGGTTTGAATCACTAGAAAAAGAGTCCAGCCGTAGAGAAAACCCCACAGCGGCGATAGCGCCTCGCGCAAGTAGACATACTGGCCGCCGGCGCGCGGCATCATCGCCGCCAGCTCGCCGTAGGACAAAGCCGCGGCCAGCGTCAGCACGCCCGTGAGCACCCACGACATCAACAACCAGCCGGGGCTGCCGATCTCGCGCGCCATATCGGCGGAGACAATGAAAATGCCGCTTCCGATCATCGATCCGGCCACCAGCATGGTGGAGTCGAACAGCCCGAGGCCGCGAGTCAATTCTTCCGAGGGTGGGCGAGATGTGGTCGGCTGCATTGTTTAGGAGGCTTTCGAAGGCGCTCCGAGGATCGGCATGGCTCGACGGTTCAACACATCGCCAACGGCGCGGTGCGCTTCCCAAAAGGCCGTGTCCGTGTGCGGGCTCGCGCCCGCGTCCGAGTTCGCGATCGCGATCAGGCCGTAGGGCTGCCGTCCGATTACGCACGGACGGTCTTCGGAGGCCGTGAAGACCCACTCCATGGGATCGTACAGACTGTTGTAGGTGTACGCGTAGCCGTGCGGCCACCGGTTCACCGTGATGGCGATGATGTCGCGCGCCGGATCGAACCCGCCCGCGCCTAGACTACGCGCCAGTTGATCGCGAATGTTGCGCTCGAAGGTTTCAAAGGTAGTGGCCAGCAACGCGGCCCGCCCCAAACGATGCTGTTCCCTGCGAGGCTTGCCCGGCGCCACCATCGCCTTGGTGAGATGCAGCACCATTGGTTCCTCCGGAGTCTGCGGATGCTTGAGATCGCCCAGCGACACTGCCTCGGTGAGCGACGACGTGGTGTGAAACATGCCGGGCGCATTGATGTTGCTGATGCCCAGCTTTTGCCAAGCGGTCCAGTTCTTCACGCCCACGCTGGTGTACACCAGCGGACCTTTCACGCCATAGGCGAGCGCCTCTTTCTGCTTAGCTGGAAGCTCGGGAACCAGATAAGGGATAAACATGTTCCAGCACGCCATCACGCACGCTTGGGCGCGCACTGCATAGAGCTTGCCGCCGCGGTTGTAGCTGACCACCACTTCGCGGGCGTTCGCCACGTCGCCGTCGTGCCGCACACTAACCACCGTGCTGTTCAGACGTATGCGCGCCGCCTGATTCGGCCGGTCCAGGCGCGCATAGTTGACGCGCGCCGCTCCGATGTCCTCTTGGGTCTTTCCGGGCACAGCTTCCGGGATCAGCCAGCGCACCAGCAGCCGCGCTACGGTGGCATTTCCGTCCGGAAAATGAACATCCTCGAGACTGCTGGGTCTTTGGCGGCCGTGTTGAGGGCCCGGGAGTTCAGCCAGGACTCCATTGGGGGTGGGGTCCAGATCCAGTCCGGCGAATCCAGCGTGGCCCATTTCCCATCCGAAAAGCGCCGGAGTGGCGTCGGCGCCCACGCAGAAATTCCCTTCGCCGAAATGCTGGAAGAACCACAGCACCTGCTTGTCTACCTTGGCGACGTCCAGGAGAAAATCCTGGTAACTCATGCGCGCCAGCCGCGCTTTCTTTTCCGCCGACGATAGCCCCGGCATGTAGTCGGGCTGCTTCGGATCGTAGAGCCGCAGCAGATCCTTGCGCGCCTGCTCGGAGATCGGCGTCTTCGCCAGAAACTCGGCAGTATAGCCGCCATATCCGTATGCTCCGCGCCCGCGTCGCCCGCCGGAGTCGTGAACCACCAGCCGGTCCGTGCCCCAGTTTTCCTTGTCGAAGAAATGCGAGTTGCGAAGCCCGAGCGAGCGGTACAAGTCGTGGTTGGTGCGGTTAGCGCTTTGGAATCGATCGAGATCCACGCCGATGTCGTGCAGAAGTTCCTGGGCGGGCTGGTTGTAGCGATCGTGCGCTTCGATGTTCAGCGTTCCGCCATTGATGGCCATGAGATGGCCGTTGTGGCGAAACTCGTTGCGCTTGGCGTGTCCGCCGAAATCGTCGTGATTGTCCAGGACCAGCACTCGCGCGCTGCGGCCGGCGTTCTTCAAGAAGTAATAAGCCGCTCCGAGCCCGCTCATTCCGGCGCCCACGATCACCAGGTCATAGGTCTCGTTGGTTTGCGCGAAACCGGACAAGTCGACTGAGCGGCGGTCGCGGAGCGCGTGCGCAACCTCGAAAGATCCCGCGTGGTCGCCGCGCATGCCGGTCAGCGCCGGTGGGTAATAATCGGCGGCCTGTTCGGGCGCGAACTCCTGCGCCAGCGCCCACTGGGGAAGCAGCATAGCGCCGGCGGCGACGCTGGCTCCATTGACGAAATCGCGACGCGTGATCCTCCGGTTCATGCCAAGATCGCGATCTTGCCGGGACACGCTCATTTCGTCCTCCTGGGCCGCATCAGCTCAACTGACTAAGAATGAAGAATGACACAACTCCCCCAGCAATCACAACGGCGCCATGCCGCGCCGCTCCACTGACATGCATTATCGCGCCGCCGGCGACTGCGGAGTGGCCTGAAGCGTCGCGGCAGCATCCAGCATCTCCCGGTACTCCCCCAGCTCAGGTACGGCCAACCCGGCTATCTTTGCCCGGTCGTCCCAGCGCCGCAACATCACTGCGTCTCGGTAATGCGGCAATGCCTCGAATTGGCGCGCTTCCGCATCCGTAAACATTCCGCCTTGCAACTCGAGGCTCTGGACGGACGCTGGTGAGAGGCTTTCGAGATAGCGAGGCTCCGCCCAGCACAAATACCGCTTGGCCGCGACGTGATGCCGCACCGGCTCCGCCACGCCGACCCCGAACCTACTGAGAATCCATTCATACCCCGCGATCTCATGCAAGACATCGATCCCATGGTTCGCGGCGGATTCCGGAAGGTCGTGCAACAGGTGCCCAATGTCGTGGAGCAGCGCGGCAATCACCAGATCCCGCGGACTCGCGTCCCGCGCCGCCAGCCAGGCGCACTGCAGTGCGTGCTCCAATTGCGAGACCGGTTCGCCGAAGTAGGCGGCGGCGCCGCGCTTGGTCATCAGATCAATGACTTCAGAAGGGACTGTCATGACCGAAGCTTCCTCCTGAGTATCGAATGCGACAAGTTCTCCCGGTTTCAGCATCGCGCGGTACTCGAACTCGGCCGCGATCCTCTATTGAACTTTGAGGCGCCACCGCGTTAGGGCCTTTCCCCCGACGAAATCCGGCCCGCGATCTCATCGATCACGTCCATACACTCGGCGGCGCTTTCTACTAGGTAGTGCGCGCCCTGATCCGCCAGCCTTTTCCGCGCCTGTGCGATCACTTCGCGCCGCTCCGTCGCGTTAGCCGAATTCCATTCCGCCTCAGTCAATCCGGCTTCGTTGCCTGTCCGCGTGACTCCGATGGTCCACATGCCGGCGTTCAAGCCTTCCTCGATATCGCTCGGCGTGTCGCCGATTTTCACCATGGACCACAGCGGACTCACTTCCAGGCGTATCGCATTCAGATAGCACATCCACGGAGCCGGACGTCCGCCGCCCGGGACATCTTGCGGACAAATTGCGCAATCGGGTTGGAAGCCCTGTTCGCCAGCGCGCTCAACCAGGAAATCCAGCATCGGCCGGGTATAGCCGGTGGTGGATCCGATTTTGGCGCCGCGCTTCCGTAGCGCTTCGGCGATTTCGGGGACGCCCGCTATTACGGTGGAAAAGCTGCCGAGGCACTCCAGCTGCTTCGGGAGAAATTCAGCGTACAGCGCATCCCCATCCGCTTCGTCCGGCGCCCGGCCCCGTTGGCTCTCCCATTCGTCCGCCACGCGCGGCAATTCGAGAATCGAGCGGATGTGGTCTCGCTTGGCGATGCCCATCGAAAGGCGCGCTTCGGCCACGGTGATCGGCACGCCCGCTCTCTCAAACACCTCCTGCAAGGCAGCCACGGGCGCGCGGCTGCCGTGATCCAAAATAGTGCCCGCCCAGTCGAATACCACAGCTTGGAGTTTCATGCCCCGATCGCCTCCACCGTCTGTTCCGCCAATCCAAACGACAATGTCATGCCGGATCCGCCGGGCGCGGTTATGATGCGCACGCGGGGCGCTGGTTCTGCTTCGAAAAATGGCCGCTCTGGATCGAGCGCGTACACTCCGTGCCAGCGTTCGGCGATCTGCCAGGACGGCAGTTTGAGGAATGTTCGGGCCTCGCTCAGGATCAAATCGTCGATCAAAGTCCGGTCGAAGATGCTTAGATCGAGCCCATACTCGTGCGAGTCGCCGAGTGTGACCGCTCCGTCGGCGGTTTGCGATGCAAGCACGTGAATTCCCCAACGGTCGTACTCAGGCTTCTCGGAGGCGATGCGTGCTTTGAGTTTCGGTAGGGTGCTGGTGCAGATCGCAAACGCCTTATAGAAGCGCAGCGTCAGACCCGCAGCCAGCGCCGGCCCAAGTTGCCATCCGTCCGGCTGCGGGCCGGTTCGCATCATCTGGAGCTTACATCTGGTCAAGCCGCTCGCCGCGAAGACTTCCGGATAGAGAGTTTCGAAATCGTCACCGGTGCAAACGATGGCAGACTCGACTTCCCAGCATTCCACCGAAGTTTCGACGATGGGCAGTTCGATTCTTTTAACCATCGAGCCATACCGGCACTCCACGCCTAGTTCTTGCAAGTATGCGCGGAAATGCGCTGCCACGTCCCTGGGATCGACGGTAATCTCGGTGGCGCTCCACAGCGCGCCCTGCAGATTGTGCTCTTGTACGGCTTGACTGCGCCGGCGCGCCTCATCGGGATCCAACCAGCAGCACTCGTAGCCTGCGGGAGGCCCGATTTCCGCGAATTCGCGAAGCACTTCCGCTTCGTCTTGGTGATGCGCGACATGCAGCGATCCGGTGGGCCGGAAACCCAATCGGGCGGCGTTCAATGCTTCGAGCCAGATCTCGCGGCTTCGCAAAGCTATGCGGTGCATCTCTCCCGCTGGTTGTCCGATGGGCCAGATCATCCCGAAATTCCGCACTGAGGCGCCCTTGGCGCTAGGTCGTCGTTCGAACAGCACCACGCGATGCTTGTTGCGCGCAAGCACGTAAGCATGGGCGAGACCCAGAATTCCTCCGCCCACCACGGCGACGTCGGCTCTTCTTGCCATCCTGTTCAGAATAACCGCTTCGGCGAAGCCTTTGATGACAATTCGGTGTCGCGCTGGTCTGAACGAGCTGAGTCAAATGACTCATTTTAGTAATCAGCTAGTCAGCCGTCTGTCACACCGATGAAATCACGAATCGGTAAGCTTTCGATTCCAGATATTTCGTTGGCGTGCCGAACCGCGACATCCTAATATGTCCGGGATTCTTGCGCCGTCCTTACCAATAGGGGAGGTCGTCTTGAAAATCAGCAGAAATTCTATTTGTAGACGCATTGTGTTTTTCGCAACTCTGTGTTTTGTTGCATCGAACGAGGCATTTGCTCAATCCACTTACGGACGCATCAGCGGCGCCGTGACGGATTCTTCGTCCGCCGCGGTTCGTGGGGCGAAAGTCGAGGTCGTCAACGAGCAGACGCAAGTCACACGCTCTCTGGAAACTAGCCCCGAGGGACGTTATAGCGTCGGAGATCTCGATCCCGGCAAATATACGGTAGCCGCCGGAGCCACCGGTTTTAACCGTACCGAGCACAAAGAAGTGACCCTGCTGGCGCGCGACGAGATCGTGATCGATCTGCAATTAACGGTCGCGAGCGCCGCGCCCACCACGGTGGAGGTAGTGGGGACGCCGGTGGTTTCCGAGGACCTCACTCGGTTCGACTCCAAAACGGGCGACGACATCAACTCGCTGGCTCTGAATTTCCGGGCCACGGCCAGCCCCAGCCCCATTGTTGTCGCTACTCTTACAGCGGGCGTTCAAGAGGATAGCGGCGGCAACATTACCATCGCGGGCCAGTTGCCCAATGTGACATCGTACTCTGTCGACGGTGTATCCACGCAGAATGTGCGCTACGGCGGCCCAAATCGGGACCTTTTTCCGTCGGTGGAGGGCATCGCTGAGTTTCAAGTCAACACCGCCGTCAGCAATGCGGAATTCTCCCAGCCGAGTTCCATCACAGTCATCAGCCGCGGTGGCACCAATGATTTTCATGGCGGCGGTTTCTGGTATTTTCAGCGCGACGCTTGGAATTCGCCGGACCAGATCAGCGGCGTCACTCCGCTTGGCAACGCCAACACTTTCGGGGCATCCCTCGGCGGCCCGGTTCTGCTGCCTGGCTATAACGGAAAGAATAAGACGTTCTTCTTTTTCGACTACGAAGGCGTGCGCCTTAACTCCAACACGGCGATTTCGACCAACACCATACCCTCGGCTTGGATAAACGGCGACTTCAGCGGCTCGGGCGTAATCGTCAACGGCCTTAATGGCAATCCGCTTCCAGGGAACAAGGTTCCCGCTTCGCAGATCAACTCAACTTCCGCCTACCTCATTCCGTACTTGTTTCCCGCGGCGACAAACCCCGAAACCGCGCTGACGGCTCCGAACCTTGTAACGTCATTTCCAGGCAAGTACACCAACGACGGATTTGACGGACGCCTGGACCAGAACTTCGGCTCAAATCATCACTTGTGGGGGCACGTGACCCAGAAAACGGTCTCTTCCATCGGAACCGATGCCGCCATCGGCGCGGGTGGAGCGGGCGATACCACCTATAACCCACTCCTAGGCCCATTTTCCACCGACGAGGATCTTACGAACATCGCCGCTTCTTATAGCTGGATCATCAAACCGAACCTGATCAATGAGTTGCGTTTCGGATATACTCGCGCGAACTATACTTTCAGTTATCCAGAGGCGCTGCAGGGCAACTCGATCGTCTCAGGCGCCGGCATCTTGGGTCTGCCTGGGCCGCCGAAAAACGGTCTGGGCGGCGTCCCCGTGGTTTACATCGGGGACATTCTCGGAGGCGAGACCAATGATTTCGGGCACCCTCGCGTGAACAAGAATGGGATCATCGAGATCGGTGACATTGTGTCTTGGATACACGGCCGGCACACGATGAAGTTTGGCTTTGAATTTCGCCATTACAACTATCAGGACAATATCACTTTCAATCTGGGTGACGAGTATGGCGACTACTTCCAAAACGGAAGCGACGCTCAGGGTTTTGCCACCTTCCTTCAGGGAAGAATCGATGATGCCGAGCAGGCGCAAAACGGGCCTGACGGCAAACCATACAATTCTCACTATGGAGGGTTTGCTCAGGACGAGTGGCGGATTCTCCCCAACTTTACTTTGACGGCCGGTCTCAGGTACGAAGTCAATACACCCTTCAATGACCAGACTCACCAGCTTGGCAACTTCGACACCAGTGTCAAGGGTGGGGAACTCGTGATCCAGAACGAGGAAACGAATCTGATTAATCCGCTGTGGAGAGCGGCGGTAGGGAACACGCCATTCGTGACTGCCAGTCAGGTGGGCTTACCCGACACGCTTCGTTACACCTACTACGGCAATATCCAACCGCGTATCGGCGTGGCTTGGAGTCCGGATTCCAAGACTTCCATTCGCTCGGCCATGGGGATCTATTCCGTGCCAGTCCTCGGTGCAGTCGTGTACTCGCTACTAGGTGTAGATACCAGTTACTACGCCGACTACGGCGCCACCATGTTCCCAGATGCGTTTCCGACCGGCGCTAACGCCCCTACGGCCTACCCCGGCTACCGCCGAGCCAACCCCTTCAACCTCAAAGATCCGAAGGTGATCCAGTGGAACTTCTCCATCGATCGCGCGATCGGATGGAATTCAGTGATTCGCGCCAGTTACACCGGATCGCACACTTACAATCTGATTTACAGTCCGGATCTGAACCAGGTTGAACCAAATACGGTTGGCTATGCCGCGCTGGTGGCGACGCCCGCTCTCCGCGAGCAAAACTTGCTGTATCCCAATTTCCGCGAGGTGCTGACTCGCGCCAACGGCCCCAGCGCAAAATACGACGCTATGACGTTAGAGTTGAATCGCCCGTTCTCGACTCATCTGCATTTTTACAACAATTACACGTGGGCGAAGAACATCACCAACGCACTAGGTGCGGCGCCTTCCTCGGCAATCCCCACCGGAGGCCAGGGCGATAACGGCGAGAACGCGAACAACTACTTCAATATCGCCGCGGATTCCGGGAACGCATACTTCATGCCGCGGCAGCGCTTCGTCAGCACTTTCGTTTACGACCTGCCGTTCGGCACCGGTCAAAGGTACTTAGGCAACATCGGCCGCGCCGCCAACCTGGCAGTCGGTGGCTGGTACGTCACCGGCGTAACTTTGGCGCAGACCGGGCTGTGGCTCACGCCGTACTTTCCTAGCAGCCTCTCCGATCCATCCGGCACCTTCCCCCTCTCCCGTTCCGTGAAACAGCAGCGGCCGGATTGCGCGGCGGGTCAGACCGGGTATTTGTCGAACCCGACCACCGCCGACTATTTCAATGTGAATGCTTTCTCGGTTCCGGCCAGCGATATCGGCCGCTTCGGCAACTGTGGCGTCGGCATTCTGGAGGGGCCGGGAACCGTGACCTACTCGATGTCCGTTGGCAAGAGATTCGCCATTACGGAGCGGGTGGCCCTGCAGTACGAGGCGCAGTTCGCAAATCTGTTCAACATCCTCAACAAGGGTGTCCCGAACACGGACATCGCCAGCAGTTCCTTCGGGCTGATCAGCCAAAGCCAGGCAGTGGAGCAAGGCGGACCTCGCTCGATTCAGATGATGTTGAGGCTCAGGTTTTAGCCCTCGCTGGCCGCGGCAGGCAGGTCCCGCAACGTGAAAACGCGGGCCTGCCAGGAGATTAATTGATGAGCGCTGGGCCTGCTATGGTATCGATCGGCGATGATGGGGTTCTCAACCGGGAACTATCCCACACGCTCTCCGATGTTTGGATCGACCGCGATTTGGGGTGGTTGGACTTTAACGACCGCGTTCTCGCCGAGGCGCTGGACGAACGAACTCCGTTGCTGGAGAGGCTGAAGTTCCTGGCGATTTTCACCTCGAACCTCGACGAATTCTTCATGAGGCGGATCTCGGTTCTACGGAAGGGATCCGCGCCGGAGCGCGTCGAACTGCTGCGCAAGGTCCGCGAGAGAATTGTCCTGAGTCTCCAACGTCAGGCCGAGTGTTTCCGGACCATCGTTCCCGAATTGGCCGGCCACGGAATTCACCTTCGAAACTGGGATGACTTAACCGGGCCTCAACAAGAGCAAGCCAGCCATTATTTCGACGAGGAGATCTCCCCGGCTTTGACGCCACTGGTTTTCGATCCGGCCCATCTCTTTCCATTCCTCTCGAATCTCTCGATCTCCCTGGCCTTCCTCCTTAAAGATCCACAAAAAGAAGCGACCTCCTACGCCCGCGTGAAAGTGCCCGCCGTTCTCGATCAGTGGGTCGCGCTCGACGCGGACGTTCCCGCCGGCCAGAAGGTGTTCGCGTCGCTGCACGAAGTGATTCGGGGCAATATCCACAAGCTTTATAGCGGGATGGAACTCACCGGGACCACCTTGTTCCGCTTGACGCGCGACGCGGAAGTGGAAATCGACGATGAATCCGACCAAGCGTTGCGCGACTTGGTCACCGAGCAGGTCCGCCAGCGCCGCTACGAGCCGGTCTTGAGGCTCGAATTCGCCCCGGGTTCTAATTCCTCCATTCGCGAAATGTTGAGGGAACGGTTTGCGCTTTCCGAAGCGGACGTCTACGATTCGCCCGGGGAACTGGACTACACCTCGCTGTTCCAGATAGCGGCGCTGCCGTACCCGGCTTTGTGCGATCCTACCTGGAACCCGCTTCCTCCGTCAGCGATCAAAAGCAGCCACGACATTTTCGCCGCGATCCGAGCGGGCGACATTTTGGTGCATCATCCCTACGAGAGCTTCGAGGACAGCGTGGAGCATTTCATCGCGGCCGCGGCAGGAGATCCGGAAACCGTTGCGGTCAAGATGACCGCTTACCGCATCGGCGACGCCACGCCGTTCGTGAAATCGCTGGTGAAGGCCGCTGAAGACGGCAAGCAGGTTGCTTGCGTGATCGAGATCAAGGCCCGGTTCGACGAAGAAAGAAACCTGCTCTGGGCAGCGGAACTGGAACGGGCCGGCGCGCATGTCACGTTCGGCGTGCAAGGTCTGAAAACCCACGCGAAGCTTGCCTTGGTGGTCCGCAAAGAAGCGTCCGGGTTGCGAAGCTATGCACACATCGGCACCGGGAACTACCACGCGCGAACAGCGCGCCTGTGGCGCCGGCCACCATGCAGCCGCGCTTGCTCGAACTCATCAGAGAGAAATCGCCAACAAACGGGCCAACCTTCCTGCGCGGCTAGGAGAAGTTGTGGGAAGTTCTGGACATCTGCTTGCGGGATCGCCGCCAAGCCTGGACGCTGCGGGAGGACGGCGCGTACTCGCAGTTGGAACCCAGCGACGCCACCGATGGGCCCGAGGCCTTGGGCACGTACGCAACCTTAATGGAACTGGCCCGCCGCAGGTCTGAATAACGAGGCGTAGTCAGCGGCCTTTCGCGGTGCGTGGGATGCTAGTGAGTATCCCCCTTATGATGCCGCCCGCCTCGAAACGCGCGCCCGTATGGAGCTTCCCGTGAAAGACGGATGGGTGGCGAGAACTCGCGCCCTGTTGTTTCCTCTGGCCGAACGACTTGAAGAAACCGGTCCGGCGCGGCTCGCGATCCCTCACACTTTCAAGCCCCGGCTGACGTTCAGAGAAGCCGTGGTTGCGGTCGCCGGCGCGTTTTTGCGAATTTTCTTCGGCTCGCTATTATTCGCTGTCTGGGGCGCCTACAGCCTGGCGGCCTGGACGGCGATTCGAAGCTACATCTGGCGCCTTGCGGTGCTGCTGCCCCTGCTGGTCATCTTTCTTTTGTCGTTTGCGCTGCTGCTGGTCACCGTCTCGGCCCTGGTCAGGGCGCTTTTGCCGAAGCGTGCCTTAGCAGCCGCCGGTTCTCTGGCTACGCAATCAGGAAAATGACGCGCGTGTAATCATTCTGACATCTTGGTGGCGTAAACTCTGGGTTTGTCTGCGGAGGTCGGATGGAACTTTTTGGGCAATCGGTCACCATCGGAAGCGGAATCTTCCTTTTGCTGGCTTTGGGCATGGCCCTTAGCTTCGAGTTCGTCAACGGATTTCACGATACGGCCAACGCGGTTGCAACCGTCATTTACACGCACTCCCTCAAGCCTTGGATTGCCGTGATATGGTCTGGCTGTTGGAACCTGATCGGAGTTCTGACTTCCAGCGGGTTGGTTGCGTTCGGCGTGCTGGCTTTGCTTCCCGTTGAGCTGGTGCTTAACGTGGGATCCAGCGCGGGATTCGCCATGGTTTTCGCCCTCCTGCTTTCGGCGATCATATGGAACCTGGGGACCTGGTACTTCGGCTTGCCCGCATCCAGTTCCCACACACTGGTGGGTGCCATCATGGGCGTCGGCTTGGCCAATTCGTGGGCATCTGGCGCGCACGAGTTCGGTGAGGGCGTCAATTGGGCGAAAGCGAGCGAAGTGGGTATGTCGCTGTTGATCTCGCCCCTTGTGGGCTTCTGCGGCGCCGCGCTCCTCCTTTTGATAAGCAAGGCGTTGATCAAGCGCAAGGATCTCTATACCGCTCCCGAGAAAGATAAGGCGCCGCCGCATTGGATTCGCGGATTGCTCATCTTAACTTGCACCGGTGTAAGCTTCGCGCACGGCTCCAACGACGGTCAAAAGGGCATGGGTCTTATCATGCTGATCCTGGTCGGTATTCTGCCGTTGAGCTTTGCGGTAGATCTCGGAACAGGGCAGAACGCGATCAAGGATCTTTCGGCCACCACGGAAACCATCTCGTATCAAATGGATCGCCATTCGCCGGGCGTGGCGATGGCGGGATACCAGGTGGCCGCCGACGAGCTGTCCGCGTATTTGAAGACTACCGGCAAAGTCACTGATCGCACCTTTGCCGCGGTGGGAACCAAGTGCCGTGAGATCTCCGAAATTCTGAGCGGGAAAACCCAGCTCAGCGAACTAAACGGCGATCAGCGCCGAATTCTGCGAAGCGATCTTTACCTCACTTCGGAATCGCTCGGCAAGCTGCTCAAGCAGAAGAAGCTGGATGATCCCGCCGAGCAGACGTCTGTCAAGGCGCTCAAAGCCAATATGGATAAGGTGACCAAATTCATTCCTGTCTGGGTGAAGGTTGCGGTTGCGCTCGCGCTGGGCCTCGGCACCATGATCGGTTGGAAGCGAATTGTCGTGACCGTCGGCGAAAAGATCGGCAAAGAGCATCTGACTTATGCGCAGGGCGCGTCGGCGGAGCTGGTGGCTATGTTCACGATTCTTGCCGCCGACAACTTGGGCCTTCCTGTCAGCACCACTCACGTGTTGTCCTCCGGGGTCGCGGGCACCATGGCCGCGAATCGATCCGGATTGCAGATGGACACTTTGAGAAATCTGTTGCTCGCCTGGGTCCTGACATTGCCGGTGTGCGTGCTGCTTGGCGCCGGAATCTTCGCATTCGGTTTGAACGTGCTGCTGCGGTTCGGATTCAAATAGATTTGACGAATACCGTGGACTACTCTAGTAAGGCCGGAGGAGCTTGTTTGCATTACAATACGAGCATCTCCGCTAATGTCCAGTACGCCGTCGGCCCCTTATTCCGTCACCATAGGCACGCCCTGCTTCGGCGGCCAGGTGAGTTCGCTCTACGTCGTCTCCTTGCTCAAACTGCAAAAGGCTTTTGCGGAACGCAATTGGAGCATCGGATTCATGCTGCAGGCGGGCGACGCGCTCGTTACGCGAGCGCGACAGACCATCGTTTGCCATTTCCTGGATGATCCCAGCGCCACGCACCTGTTGTTCATCGACGCCGACATCGGTTTCGAACCGGAGCAGGTGTTTCGTCTCCTGGAATTCGACGCCGACTTCACCGCCGCCGTCTATCCCGTAAAGCAGATCAATTGGGAGATGATGGCCGACGCGGTCGAGGCCGGACGCACGCCGCTCGAATCCGCCACGCTGTCCTATGTGGTGGAGCGCGAGCCGACCAAGGACTTGGTCACTCGCGGAGGCTTCGTGAGGTCGCGCTACGCGGGGACCGGCTTTCTAATGGTCCGGCGGTCTGTGCTCGAAAAGATGATCGAGCATTACCCCGAGCTGCGCTACACGCATGAGCACAGGGCTTCGGATCCGCTAGCCGGAAGCCGCTGGCGCTCGGCGCTGTTCAATTGCATGCTGGATAAAGAAACCGGATTCTACCTGAGCGAGGATTTCAGTTTCTGCCGGCGTTGGACCGACATGGGTGGCGAAATCTGGGTGGACTACATGAGCCGCCTGAACCACGTCGGGATCATGGTTTACCGGGGCAACATGGCCGCGCGGGTCGATCTGCCGAAGGAGTAGAGCGTTAAGCCTCGAATCGAATGGCGGAGAGGGGGGATTCGAAACCGTAGCGATTCTAGAATGTACAACTTATAGATAAGAGAATGCCAGCGTCGCCAGATTAACCAGCCGTTCCCGAGGAGTCTTGTACGATATTGCACGACGCTTATGGCATGGAAGCTGATGCAATGCTCGGCGGAAACGGGGGCGGCGTGAAGGCTCTCGAAGCAACCCACGCCTCCAGCCAATCGTTCCTGTCCGGCGAAAGGAAGAGGGCGAGCATTCCGGGTTCGTCTGCGATGTGGCGAACAACTGTTCTGACGATGCACTCGGTGTCATACATGTGATTGGCGTGGAACTCTTTACTGTCCTCCCAGCGGCCGTGGACGATCTCTGAACGCTTTCCATAGCACCGTTGCACCCTATCGTGAAGGTCTTGCTGGACTTTCGCATTGTCCGCGAGAAAGTAGGATACCCGGTCGCGCAGGCGCTTACTGACACCGTAGATTTCATCGTCCGATCCAAAGAGGGATTCGAGCCCCTGCCAAAAGAGCGGATAGCGTAGGTCGGCGGGATATGATGAGAGCGCGGCCCAGAAAGCTCGAAGTGCTGGCCATACTGAATTCTTGCGGGAGACGGTCGAGAGCCTCTCGAAAAGCTTAGCGGCGATGTTCAGATTCTGGATGGTAGGCCTATTAGGGAAATCGCGTTCGTGGCAGTACAAGGTAGTCTCGCGTTCGATGGGACCTATGATCGCGGGCTGCTTAAGCTTCTGACCGCCGAGTGAATCGAGAGCGTGAAAACCAACGGTGAGGCAAACGGGCGACGGCATCACCATCCAAATGGACATGTTGGCAAGGAGGGCGGACTGCCAGCGGAGGTTTTGAATACTCTTCGGCTGCGTTCCGCGCCATTCAGGATCATGAAAGCCGTAACTATCGGCCTCATATTCGGAAACAAGGGCTAGCTTGGCTTTCTGAACACCTGCCCGATCATGTGAATTGAGGTTCTTCAAGATGGAATCTTTTAGCAGCCAAGCTGGAACTTCTTGAATTGTGAATTTGCCGAACGGAACAATGCTGCCTTTGGGCAACGAGATGTTGTGCAGCGGCACCACCGTGAAGGACATCACGGTCATTTTATGCGAATTAACGCCGCTTAGTTGCGACGTTTTTTGACACCGGCGCGAATCAGAACAGATCCGAGTGCGTGCCGAAGCGGACGAGATGCAAGTCGTCGCCGTCGATCTTGTAGAGCAGGAGCCAATCGGGCTCGATGTGGCAGTCGCGGTACGCCTTCCATTCGCCGCCGAGTGAGTGATCTTTGAATCGCGGCGGTAACGGGCCGCCCTCCATTAGCAGCAGGACGACGTCGCGCAACTTCGTCATGTCCTTGCCACGTTTCTGCGCGCGTTTCACATCACGCCGAAACTGCGAACCGGTTATCGGCCGCCGCGCCGTATCACATTCCCAGGTCTCTAAACACCGCGCCTGCGGAACTCAGACGCTTTCCCTTGCCTTTGTCGGCCGCGCGCATCGCTCGCACGGTGGTGGCGTTAGGGACATTCACGTCGAATGGCAGGGCCTTCTCCGCGGCTACGCGGACCAATAGCATGCGCACGGCGTCGGACAGGGAGATTCCCATCGCATTCAGTGTCTTCGCCGCGCTCCGCTTCGTCTTTTGATCCACGCGCACGT
>Ga0302324_100007525_pt1 | contig 23134 bp, 20 predicted proteins | sample Palsa_T0_1_FD_201949 | JGI IMG/M metagenome (GOLD analysis project Ga0302324, IMG submission 201949) | Peat permafrost microbial communities from Stordalen Mire near Abisko, Sweden - Palsa_T0_1 | ecosystem: Environmental > Terrestrial > Soil > Palsa > Peat permafrost | place: Sweden: Abisko...
AATCGTCCCCAGAAGAAAATGCAACAGTGATTTCCTCCTCACATTGGGGGGACCAAGTGATAAACCAGAGATCTTGCAGCGGGGGTCAACGACCCTGAATGACCCCAGTTTACAACAAACTCTCCGAACTCCTTATCACACGCAAGTGCCGTGCCGAAGCGGGGATCGGCCATTGTACTGTAAACTGATAAGGATAAAGGCGTAAGGTTCGATTCCCGACCCGGCACCGCCAATCTGCGCATCTGATGCGCAAATCATTGCGCAACGTTGGGTGCGATTTTTCTGCCAGGGGTGCGCAGTTTGTTGCGTACGAGCGCTCCTTAACCTGGCGCAAATCTGGCGAATGGGCGCGATTTTGATAGACGACCTGCGACTAGCTTCTCAGCCTCCATCCTTGTCCTTGAACGCACAGCGCTGCGACATATCCATCTGGGGCCGGCACTTCGCGCAAGGACCATCGTCCGGCCTCGGCGGGATCGGGGCGGGTAGCCAGCAACGCGTTCTCGTCTCCGGCGCGAACGGAAACATCAAACTGATCGAGCGGCAGCGAGAGACCGGCACCCTGCGCCTTGATGTAGGCCTCTTTGCGCGTCCAGCAGCGGAAGAAAGCGAGATGTTTCTCTGATAAAGAAAGCCTTTCTAATTGGCCCTGCTCATACTCCGAGAAAAAGCGACCGGCAATTGCGCCGGGCTCGAAATTGTCGCGAATCTGTTCTATGTCCACACCGATAGCCCGGGTTCGAGCGAAGGCCAGAAGAGCCACCGTGCCCGAGTGAGAAACGTTGAATTCGATTTTTTTCCCGGCGAGAGATTGGTCCGCGAGAGCTGGAGCAAGCGATGGCTTTTCCTTTTCCGAGTACTGAAATTTTATTTCAGCCGGCTCGGAACCGAGGTAGCGCGCGAGGACCATTCGCAACCAGGCGCGGGTTGCGGTGAAGTGTTGGCGGTCGTGCTCGAAATGAAAACGCGCGGCCCGCGCCAGCTCCTCTGACGAGAGCGTTAGCCGCCAACGCTGCTCTGCAGCCGCGACCACCGCCAGATCGATGCACCAAAGATGGACCTCATCCTCAGGCAACGTGAGCGCCATATCCAGCTGAAACGCCGGGTCTGAAATTTTCATCGCGAGATATTCATGGGACGGTCGTCTTAATAATTGTGAAGTCTAATCCAAACTGATGCGGACTTGAAACGGGCGGAAAGGCCAGCATATCCACCTAAGAAAACGCGATTTCGAGCCGACTTTTGGGCGGGTCCCCGTCAATCGCTCGGGCAGATCGTGTAATTTGTGCCGAGCTAACAGGGTCGAGCGGGAAGTTTCGTCTAAGGTGTTCACCTGATATTTCGTTATTCTGGGCCTTAGTGCGCCCGATCTTTTCCCTCCAGATCGCACCTGCTCCCCCCGAGATTGATGGGTGAACCGGAACGGCGACCGGCCTGAGCGTTCTATTCTCCGAATGGCGCCGGGCTTCCGAACTATTGAATTTGCGGCGCTTTCTGCGGGTATTTCTGCGCATTGGAAGCGGGGGCGCAGCGCGGGACGGGGGTCCGATACCCGTACTCAGGAGCGATATTTCAATTCCTGGAGACTGCCCTCACCGCCTGCAAGTGCCTGTGGAAAATAGTGTTCGAGGGTCACAGCCAAACGATGTCTCAAAGTGGCATTGTGGATGCTACCGGAAATAGAACGCTATAACCCCAAGCCATGGCGGCATTTGGCGATGAAAGGAGGGGGATTTTGATTAGGGAGCAGAAAGTCCGGCTCGGCCCGCGGGAACAGCAAATCGTCGAGCTACTCCTTCAAGGTTGTGACAACGCTGAAATTGCCAGTGAGCTGAAAATGGCGCGGCGAACCGTAAAAGCTCATTTCAACCGCCTGTTTCTACGCTTCGGAATCACCGATGGTATCAAGCGAGTCAAACTCGCAACCCTGTTATATCGGAGGCAAACATGTCTGCAGATGGACGTTATGGCAACCGCATCCCGAGTGAACGGGAGCACAGAGTCATCCAACTCGTTGCCCAAGGCCTGAAGAACCGCGAGGTCGCGGATGCAATTGGGACCACGGAACACGTAGTGAAGAATTACTTGCGCGTGATCTACGACAAATTGGGGCTGTGGAATCGCGTTGAACTGGCGCTGTGGTATGAGTCGAGGCACATCCAGTCTTCGTTGGCGATGCAGTAACTCTTCCGAGTTTATTCGCAATCAAGCTTCGCAGACCTGAGAAGCTGCAAAAGTAGGTGCGTGCGGATTCCTGCGCGAATACTTTCCTGCGCGGATTTTCCGGCCGATCTTTTCCGGCCGATCTTTCCCGGCATGAGAACGATGTTCTCAATCACACGCCTTGCGGTACGCGGGCTCAAACTGGTCCAACTGCGCGTCGCGTTGACTTGTAAATTTGCCCTTCGGAGTTTTGCCGTAGAAATCGGTTCCTGGACAGTAGTAGAGCGCGGTGTGAAGATCGACCCAGACCTGGGTTTCAGGGTTACCTTTATACTCCGGCGCCGGAGGAGGGTCAGCCATGCCGAGGCTGATGAGCATCCGGTCAAACAGCGAGACTTCCGGCTCTGGCGGTGGGTTTCGGTGGCCTGCCGCGGCAGGAGTTGGTTTGCCGGTGGCGCTTACCGAGTGGTTGGACCAGATTCCCCAACGAATCGCCGCTGCCACCAGGATTACCGCGATCCCCAGGTAGATATCACCTCGCCGCGCCCTCCAGAAGCGCGCCAAAGTTCCAGGTTGATCGGTACCGGCCAATTGCTCGAGGAATTGGCGTGCGGTAAAGGCCGAGCTCCAGTTGGCGCTGGGTGCTGGTTCGGCCAATGTTGTTTCGGGCGGCATTTCCTTTTCCTCGAATGACGAGCCGTGTTCTTCCGGCCCTACTAGCTGCGGGAGGGCGAAGTCGAGGTGGTCGGTAGGCTCGCTGTGTTCAGTGGTTTCCCCGGTGCCCGGCTGCGGCAACTCCGAAAGGCTGGACATCTTCCCGGCTCGCAGTTCCGGCGCTGCAAACAGCTCGGGCATCTCTTCTTCAATCGAATCTGCCAGGGGCTTTTCCGGACGGGCCGGGTCCGAGAGGGCGGGCGCCACGTGCTCAAGCTCTTGGCCGGGGTTGTGGCCCAGATCGCCGTTTACCGGGGGCGAAACCGCGCTCTTCGTGAGAGCCTCCTGCACTTCCTTAAGCGAGGCTAGTTTGCTCTGCATGCTGGGCGGCTCATAACCAGAATCGCGATCAGAACTCCCATCCGCGCCGCGCCGCGTTCCGCATTTTCCGCAGAATTGCTCTTGCCCTACCAGTTGATGCCCACACTTACGGCAGGCGAAGGTGGTCGCAGGCGAAACCGTCGCCGTGCCGGACATCCGGGATGCGGTGCCGCGCGCAGTCGCGCCCTTCGCGGCGGGAGTCTCGGTCGAGGCCGCCGCTTTGGGCTTGAGCTGTTCCAGAGCCTCGAGCATGTCGGCCCGCTCGCTGGCCAGCGACTTTTTCCAGCCCAGCTCATCCTCGCGCGCCAGCGCTTCGGTAATTAAACCTGCCATCAATTGGCAGGTGTGCACGTCTTCCTCAGTGAAGGCCCGGGTGGTCGAGTAGTAAAGCTCCAGCCCGCCGGCAATGCCGCCCTCGTGAAAGATCGGGACCGCGATCAAGGCCTGAATGCCGCGACGGCGGCACTCTTCAGGATCGAAGAGAAACTCGGGATTGACGTCCGCGCAGCGAATAATCTGCCCCGTCCTCAGACTGGCCGCGCAGAGGGCCTTGTCGAGGGCGACCTCCGTTCCTGCCGGCAAAGTCATCTGGCCGGCCACTCCGCGATAGCGCACCTTGGTTTTCGTATCATCCAGGAAACCGATTGCGGCGCCACCCGCCTTGGCAATCTCCGTCACGCGCTCCGCTACCAACGACATGGAATTTTCCAGCTCCAGATGACGCGCTCGAATCTGGTGCTGGGTTTGGACAACCTGCGCCAGCGTGGCGGTGTAGTTGGCCGCGGAGCCGGGACCAGTAGAAACGCGCCCGCCCGGAGTTCGTTCGGTGCGAGCCTGGACAGACTCGGTTTTGGAACGACCGGAGTTAAGAGAAGACGCTTCGTCCCGCAGAAAAAGCGGTTCGCGGTGTGAATATTGGTCTGGAGATTGGCGTGGAGATAAAGACTGATCCTGCGCGCCGATGTCCTGCCCGAGGGGCTGCGAACGCAGCGCCTGGGAACCTAGCGCCTCAGAACCTGACTCCTGCGACTCTGGCTTCTCGGTGCGCAATTCTTGCGAACCCAGCTGAGCGCTTCGCACCTCGAGGTGGCGCTCCAGCTTCAGCAACTCGCGGCTGTGTTCCTGCAAGACATAAGCTGCTTCCAGGAGCCTGCCGAACGTCTGCTGGTCGAGACGGGGCTTGTCGGGACCAGGTCTTTCGGGACCAGGTCTTTCGAGATCAGGTCTGTCGGGACCAGGTCTGTCGAGATCAGGTCTGTTGAGATCAGGTCTGTCGAGATCAGGTCTTTCGGGATCAGGTCTGTCGAGATCAGGTCTGTCGGGACCAGGTCTGTCGGCACCGGGTCTATCGAGACGTGCTTTGTCTTTTTGCTCAGGCACGATTATCGTCGCCGCCGGCCAAACCTGCCGGAGGGGCGCAGCTCCTACGTTCGACCGCCGGGGATGCGGTTATTCTAGAGTAAGTCCCATTCCCACGTTAGGAGCAAGGCTGGTTCAAGCAGGGGGAAATCTCCGGTAGGATCGAAAATTCCTTGACTCCTTCCGCGGAAGGGGCTCTCCATCTCTGCCGATAGTTTACCGCCGCGGCATCCAGACATGCGAGTTTTCTTGTGAACGAGGCAGGGTGAAAAAAAGGAGCACGCCCGTTGCCGAGTGACTTTCGTAACCTTCGAAACCGGACTGCCCCTTCGGCCCGCTGGCGGAGTCTTGAAAGATCACTCGCGGTCATAAGACTTAGGGGGCAACAGCAATTGAATGCCGAAGTATCCGAGGAAATAAGTTTGATCGCTGCGCGCGTGCTCCAGGCTGCGGCCCGCCATGAAAAGAAGGATCACCGGCTTGTGGAGTTTATAGCGGCCGCCAAAGTCGAGGGTGGGCTGATTGGCGAAGGGATGGAAGGCGCCCTGAGAATAAAACTCCACGTCGCCTTCGAGTTTCCTGGTGAACTCGTGGCCTAGCACCAGCCCAGTAATCCACCCGTCAGGCCCCTTGTGGACGAACTGATAGCCGACCTCGTAATCCACATCGACCGGGCCAAACTTCTTGGTGAACTCGAAGGGCAACAGGAAGGACTCAGTCGCCGGGGTAATGCCGCGGCGCACCGCATTGTTGGGATTATTGAGGAACAGTTGAGGGAACACGGATACGGCGAGGCCGTCCTCACCAGCATCGTAGAAGCGCCACTTCACGCCCGGATTGGATTGCCCCAGGCCGAATTCCGTCCTGGACGAAGCATTGTGCACCCGCAGCCAGGCATTTTCGTAGGTGAGTTGAATGCGCTCGCCCACGCCGAAATTGATGTCGACGTCGGGCGTATGCGAAATCGATTGGCCTTCGTACAGAAACGGCATGTAGCCGAGATTGATCTCCCAGTTGAGGTGACCCGGCGTGCCCGGATCGTTGGTGTAGTAGGGTGGGCCTCCTTGGCCCCATGCCGAGCCGCAACCAAGGACAAAAATAAAAGCAATCAAGGTAAGGACGAGATGGGCAGAAAGCGGATTTCGCCGCAATGCTTCGTGGGCCCCCGATGATGCTCCCGATCTGCTGGCTAGAATCGTTTCTGACGACGGCCGTGCTTTGGAAGGTCGTACCTTGGAGGGTCGTACCTTGGAAGATTCCTGGCCCGGATTAATCGAGCGAATTGACATGCCTGTGACGGTTCTTGTCTGTGCAAAACTCGCTGTCCAGTTTGAGCAAGGACCAAAACGAAATCCTTTGCCTCGCGGCGGGCCGATTCGGGAATGACATCAGATTCCTCTGGCAACGCCTCTAGGCGGCCGCCTCTGCACCGCTGCGTGGGGGCTCGATACCGATCTCCGTTACTCGTGCAAGTCGATGATAGCAAATAACTTAGCAAATGCGAAGGCCTTGATCAACGCTTCTTTTGGGGGCCCTCTCATGAAACCCATCCAACGGCCCAACCGGGAAGAGGACAGGTGTTGAGTCGGAGTCATCGCAGAGAAGGGGCGACCTAAATCGGAACTAGCCAGACTACCACGGCATTTCTAACGAGCGCATAAAAACCAGGGTAATGGCCTTTAAGTGCACTGCTCCAAGGTACTTGCATACTAAGGCGCAGAGGTGCGAAGGAATGGCGAAAGCCGTGCTTTGAGAAAGACGCTTGTGATGCTGGAGGAAGAAGGAAGTGGAGGCACGAAACTATGGAACGAACCGCCGTTGTCCCTAACCCAATGGAGCCAGGTAGGGGTCTCCAACCCCGTCTGGTCGACCGAAATCTGATGGAAACAAACGTCATCGACCTGGACCAGGTGAAAGTCACGCCCCGCGATCAGCAGGTTCTGGAACTGCTGGTGCAAGGCTGCAGCAACAAAGAGATTGCGGGCCAGCTCAACATTAGTCCGCGCACCGTTAAACAGCACCTGCGCACACTATTTCTGCGCGCCGGGATACGTGAGGGCCGCAAGCGGGTCAAGCTGGCCATTGCCATGTTCGCCAGGGGGGAAGCCCAGTCATGATGCCGCGTGAGCGCCTTACTCCGAAAGAAGTGCAGGTAGCGACTCTGGTCTGGCAAGGAATGACCAATCGCGAAATTGGCCGGATTATCGGTACCAGCGAACAGGTAATCAAGAACCATCTGCGTAGCACATTCGACAAACTCGGCGTCTGGAGCCGCCTGGAGCTGGCCATGTACGTGGCCAGCCATGGCGGAAAGAATTGGCCCCCGGAGTCCGAGAGCTGCCAGGTTTCCTACAACCAGCCCATGGGGGCCGACTGAACCGTTGCCGAGCCGGCAAAAGACGGTTATAGCTCCGTCAGCTTAGGTGCTTTCGGCGATCGCCAATTGGCGATCGCCGAAACGATGTTCGCCAATCGGCGGTAGGCCGAAACGACGCTCGCCGAATCGGGGAACTTGCTGCAGCCACACAACGGAATCGAGGGAAGGCAGAGGGAGTGGGTCGAGTCTCTGCTTTTCCTCACAGCTGAAGCTTTCTTGCGCAGAACGCTGCAAAAGCTTGCGCCAACCTCTGTCCCTGCGACCCTCCCCCGAAGCCCAACTCCTTTCCCGGCAACATATTGCCGCATTCCGTCGGCGGCACTTCAATTGCACCAGACAACGCGATCTACCGGGAGTGCACTCTCCGCAGCAGTGAGCCGCTCACGATACTTCGCCGGCAATCCATATTCGCTATTCACAAGAATTCGCGAACCAGTTTTCGAACTCAAAGTTCGTAACCCAGACTCGTAACTCGGTAGTAGGTCAGGTCCAAATCGGCAATGGCGTATAAAGAGATCTTCTGGATGGCGTGCGACTCCGCCGAGCAACTGCGGGCGGAGTACGGCCCTTTTCACAGCCGCGCGGAAGCTGAAACCGAGGCCAAGAAACTGGGCTTCGGATACCTGCTGCGCTACGAGCACCTCCTCGGCGAAGATGAGGAGATCGAAGAGGTACGCTGTATTTTCGTGGAGCTGCCGGGCGCGACTCCGGTCGGGGTTGAGTCGGTTCCGGTCACTCTGCATACCCGGTGTGCGACCTGCGGGCTATCCGCCGCCCATGAAAAAGGCTGGCAGGCCGAGGTCTGGGCCGACATCCACGAGTTCGAACACTCCCGCCACCTGGTCCGCCTCTTCGAGCACGCCCGCGGACGTGGACTAAAGGAAATCGGCGACTGGCGCGGCTAAGTGGTTCTTCGTCGGCCGAACCGCACCCGAAGGCTAATAAACTCCCTACCCAGGATTTTGCAGGTCTCGCAATTTCGTTCGGCGAAGCCATATCCCGTAAGTCGTTGTGTCTTGGTGTAAGTCGTTGAAATGTCGTAGGAGTGCCCTGCGGGCGCGCCTGAGCGCGAATTTCGTTGCGCATGAGGTTTGGGGCGTCCGCGCCGTCAAACGTCGCCCCAGGGGCTCGTACGGCTCAGGAAAGGGCATCGTGGGTGGGTGCGCCCAGAGGTGTTCCGCGGGGCCGTTCCGAAATCGATCCATCTCTTCGCCAATGTATGTACAGTTTTGTATGTAATCTGGTATTAAGTGGAATTCTCGCTCAATGACCGTGCCTTCAGCGACTTAAGTTTTAGGATGCAGCATGCGCGTACGACTTCGACTCATCGTGACTGAGGGGCTGAAGCCCTCCTCAGAAAAGAAAGACTTTATCGCAGCGCTGAAAGCGCTGCGCCACCCAAAAGCGAGTTTTTCAGCAAACGGTGAAGCCCGCTCTTTCAAAACGTGACACTAATCGGGAGTTTTCGTCACTCCGTTCTTTTAGAGCGATGCGATTCGATTTTCTGGTTCAGCCTGCGGTGACGAGTTGGCTGGCGGCGGCGCGGTCGATCAGCCAGATCAGCTTGCCGTCAGTTGGATGCACCAGCTTGGCGGGATACTGTTCGCCGGGAGCATCGCTTTGCAGCACGGCGTTGAGGGCCGGGGCCTTGTCGGTACCGCTGACCAGGAACGCTACGCAGGCGGCGGCGTCGAGTACGGGAAGAGTGAAGGTTAGGCGGTGGGTCTTTAGCTTTTCGACCCAGTTTGCCACGACCAGGCGCGATTTTTCCTGCAGTGCGGCGGTGCCGGGAAAGAGGGATGCGGTGTGGCCGTCCGGACCCATGCCGAGAAGGATGAGATCGAAGCGGGGGAACTGTCCGGGCTGCTTCTCGCTGCGATCGAGCGCGAAGAATTTTCGCAGAGTTTTTTCGTAGGCCTCGGCTGCTGCATCGGCGTCGGGATTTTCCGCGGCGACGCGAAACACATTTTCAGCGGGCACGGGAACTTTCGACAGCATGGCTTCGTCCGCCATGCGGTAGTTGCTATCCGGATCGGTGGGCGGAACATGGCGTTCGTCTCCCCAGAAGAAAAACATGCGGTCCCAGGGCAGGACATTGCGGGCGTTGGTGGCCAGCAGATTAAAAAGACTCTTGGGCGTGGAGCCGCCGGAGAGGGCGATGGTGAATCGTCCGCGTTGCGCCACCGCTTCCGTGGCTTCGAGGACAACCTCTTCCGCGGCTGTCGCAAACAACTCCTGCGGAGTAGTGAGAGTGCGGACTTCGACAGAGGAGTTCAATGGGGTTGACTCAGTTTTACGAGTTGATAATGCCCTTACGAGAATTAAAGAGTACTCGGGCGGCTAAAGCCGCAATCAATTTTTTCGCCGACTTACGGTGCGGCTTGAAGCCGTACCCTTTCAAAGCGAGTTCGCCACTATCAATCTTAGCCCTTGCTTAGCCCTTGCTTAGCCCTTGCCCCGAGCGGCGGCGCAGCGGGCAGCGCCCAGCAAGCCAGCCTTGTCGTTGGTGACGACCTGCACCGGAATTGATTCGACCAGAGGACGCAAGCGTCCTTTATCCAGAAAAGACCGCATGAACAGCGGGCTGGTCAACCTGGGCAGGATCTTGGGCGTGATTCCGCCAGCCAGGAATAATCCCCCGGTCGCCATGGTTTTCAGGGCCAGATTGGATGCCTCCGCGCCGTACACGGCAATCCAGATTTCAAGAGCTTTGGTGGCCAGCGGGCTGGACTCGTCGAGTGCGGCGCGCGAAATTTCTGCGGCCGGGTCGCCGGTCGCGAGTAAGGTCCCGAACTCGGAAGGTTCCTGGGCGTACCCAGTGGCGCGAAGAAACTCGTAGACGTTGACCAGGCCGGGACCGGAGAGAATGCGTTCGTAGCTGACGTGTCCAAACCGCTTCTTCAGGAAACGCAGCAGCTCGATCTGCAAATCGTCTTGCGGACCGAAATCGGTGTGGCCGCCCTCGCAGGCGAAAACGTTGTGGCGGGCCCCATCCCAGAATAATCCGGCTTCGCCTAATCCCGTCCCCGGCGCAATGACGGCCTGATTTCCGATGGTTGGGCCGGAGACCTGATTCAGCGGAACCAGATCGCTTGAACTCAAGCCGCCGATACCCCATGCGCTTGCTTCTAAATCATTGATCAGTAACGTGGCGGGAAGGTGAATCTGCTGAGCCAGCCGCGATTGCTCGATAACCCAGGGCAGATTCGAGGTTTCGACGCGGCCGTTGCGCACCGGGCCAGCGATTCCGAAACAGGCGACCTCCGGACGGGTGCTCGAGTCGGCAAGAAATTCGGTGACGATCTCGCCCAGTTCGCTGTGCTCGCGGCTGGGAAAGACGCGCTCCGACACCAGTTGGAGACGTCCGTTCTGGGGTTGAAAATAGGCCAGCCTAGCATTGGTACCGCCAATATCGCCGGCCAGAATCATTTCTCGAAATTCCTCCAGCGGCGGCCGTCGCGTTCGAGCAATTCGTCGGCCTCCTTCGGTCCCCAGGTGCCGGAGGCGTAGTTGGGAAAATTACGGGGCGGAAGCGCCTTCCAGAGATCGAGCACGGGATTGACCACGGACCAGCCGGCCTCGACCATGTCGGCGCGTTGAAACAGAGTTTGGTCGCCGATCATGCAATCATGCAGCAAGCGCTCGTAGCCCGTGCTGGGCTGCTTGCCGAAGTATTCCTGATATTCGAAGTTCATGTCGACCGTGCCCAGGCGCATGACCGGGCCGGGAACCTTGGCGGCGAACTGCAGCGAGATTCCTTCCTCGGGCTGAATGTGCAAGACGAGTTGGTTGGGCATCAGATGGTCGACGGGCGTGTCGCGGAAGAGCACGAATGGGGCCCGACGAAACTGTATCACGATATGGGTGTTGCGAACCGGCATGCGCTTTCCGGTGCGAAGGTAGAAGGGCACGTCGGCCCAGCGCCAGTTGTCGATGGACAGTTTCATGGCGACGAAGGTTTCGGTTCGCGAATCGGGCGCGACGTCAGGCTCCGAGCGATAGGCGGTAACTCGCTTGCCGTCCTCGGTTCCATCGCCGTACTGGCCGCGCACGCTCCGGCCGAGCACGTCTTCGTCGCTCATGGGCTGGATGGCATGCAGGATTTTCGCTTGCTCGTCGCGCACCGCATTGGCGTCGAAGGAAATCGGCGGCTCCATGGCGGTGAGGCTGATGAGCTGCATGATGTGATTGGGTACCATGTCGCGGAGCGAGCCGGCGTGGTCAAAATAACTGCCGCGGCCTTCGACTCCGACGGTTTCAGCCACAGAGATTTGCACATGGTCAATGTAGCGGCGGTTCCAGACTGGCTCGAAGATGCCGTTGGCGAAACGGAAGGCCATGATGTTCTGAACTGTTTCCTTGCCGAGATAGTGGTCGATGCGATAAATCTGGGTTTCTTCTATTTCTTTGAGCAATAACTGGTTCAGGACCTTGGCTGATTCCAGGTCATGTCCGAAGGGCTTCTCGATGATGACGCGGCGCCAGTGCGAGTTGTCCTGCTTCATCAATCCGGCGGCCGAGAGCTTCTGCACGATCGGCCCGAAGAAACTGGGCGCGGTGGCGAGGTAATAGAAAAAGTTTTGATGGGTGTTGTGCTCCTGATCGAGCTTGATCAGGAAGTCATTCAGTTGCGGGTAGAGTTTTTCGTCGTTGAAGTCGCCGGTGAAGTAGTAGAAACGGTTGGTGAACCACTCCCAGAGTTCGTTCTGGACGCATTCGCCGCAGTAGGCCTTGACTTCATCGTGTACTCGCTTGCGGAAGTCGTCGTTCGACATGTGGGCGCGGGTTACGCCGACCACGGCAAACTCGCGCGAAAGCAAGCCGGCCCGGGCCAGGTTGTAGAGGGCTGGAATCAGCATGCGTCCGGTGAGATCGCCGGCGGCGCCAAAGATGACCATTATGCACGGGTCGCCCTGCTTGCCGATGCGCGGCGGCGCTACTGTGGGTTGTTCCGCTAATTCAGCCATGAATGAGGTCCTTCGAATCGTTTTGCGTGGTGGCGGCTGAAGCCGCTGTCTTTTAGCGTCGTTACGGCGCGGCTGAAGCCGCGCCCTTTCAAAACAAAAGAAGGCTGGTTCTCCGCGGCCTTAAACCTCGCGCCCTTTCAAAGCCCTCCACGGCGAGGACTCTGGCTAGGACTTCTGTTGAGTGCTCTTGGCCACCGCAGCCAGAAGCTTGTCGAAGGCGTCGGCGAATAGCTTGACGCCGTCGGTGGTTAGTTTGTCGGTGACCTCTTTCATGGAGATGCCGGCGAGCGCAAGATCCTTCATCACTTTCGCGGCGGCGGGCACATCTTCGGTCAAGCTGTTGCGCAGCAGGCCGTGGTCGCGGAACGCATCGACCGTGGCTGGAGGCATGGTGTTCACGGTGTCGGGTCCGATGAGCTCTTCGACGTAAATCACGTCGCGGTAGGCAGGGTTTTTGGTGCTCGTGCTCGCCCACAATACGCGCTGAGTCTGCGCACCCTTGGCCGCGAGCGCTTGCCAGCGCGGTCCGCTGAATATGCTTTGATACTTCTCATAGGTGAGTTTGCCATTGGCGATGGCGACTTTGCCCAGAAGGCTTTTCAAGAGCGCTTGCTGGTTGGCGTCCGTTGTGGTTTTAAGTTTGTCGTTGAGCTGGGAGTCGACCAGAGTATCAATGCGGCTGATGAAGAAGCTGGCCACGCTGGCCATCTTCTTCAGATTGCCGCCGCGCGCCGCCAGGGCTTCGAGTCCGGCGATGTAAGCTTCAGCAACTTTCTCGTAGACTTCCTGCGCGAACAAAAGCGTGACGTTGATATTGATGCCCTCGCCGATCAGTTGCTTGATGGCGGGCAGCCCCTCAGCGGTGCCCGGGACTTTGATCATTACGTTGTCGCGCTTCACGGCCTTCCAGAGGCGGTGGGCTTCGTCGATGGTCTCCTGCGTTTTGCGGGCGAGATAAGGCGAGACTTCGAGGCTGACGTAGCCGTCGCGGAAGTTGGATTCGTCGTAGACGCCGCGCAAGGCGTCGGCCGCATCCTGAATGTCGCGGATGGCAATTTGTTCGTAACGGCCGGTGGTATCGAGATCGGTGCGCGAGGCCAGCGATTTGAGGACGTCGTTGTAGAGATCGCTGTCGCCGATCGCCTTCTCGAAGATGGAGGGGTTAGAGGTCATGCCCCGCAGTCCGTCGTCGTCGATCATATGTTTGAGTTTGCCGGTGGTGAACAGGTCGCGGCGGATGTAGTCGAGCCACATCGACTGGCCGTAGCTGAGCAATTCCTTTAGCGGATTTTTTGTAGCTTTCGAATTTTCAAGAACTCCGGTGGGTTGCATAGTGACCTCCAATTTCAATCTTTAGATTCCTAGAAATGTTGCAACCACTGAGGACACTGGGGACACGGAGTAAAGCTTAAAGCTACAGACTGTTTCTCCTCTGTGTTTCACTGTGTCCTCTGTGGTATTACCGTGAATTCATTTTTGTGCGAGGACAGCGTGCGCTTCCTCCACGACCTTGTCGACGGTAAAGCCAAAAAACTTGAGCAGATCTTTTATCGGCGCCGAGGCTCCGAAGCGGTGCATTCCGATTTTGCGGCCCTTAAGGCCGGTGTAGCGGTCCCAGCCGAAGGTTGCGGCCATTTCCACCGAAACCCGCGCCGTAACGGAAGCGGGCAGCACGCTCTCCCGGTAGGCCTCATCCTGGGTCTCAAAAATCTCCCACGAGGGCAGGCTGACTACGCGCGCCTTGATTCCTTCGGTCTTGAGTTTCTCGTAGGCGTCAATGCAGAGCGAAAGCTCGCTGCCGGTGGCGAGCAGGATCACGTCGGGCTTGCCGCCGGGAGCGTCCGCGACAATGTAACCGCCTTTGGCTGCACCGGAAGCGGGAGCGTATTTCGTGCGATCCAGCGTAGGCAGGTTCTGGCGCGTCAGCACCAGCGCGACCGGCGAGTGCTGCAATTTCGCGATGATCTTCCACGCCTCAGTGACTTCGTTGGCGTCGCCGGGTCGCAGCACGATGAGATTGGGCATCGCGCGCAGCGAGGCCAGTTGCTCGATGGGCTGGTGCGTGGGCCCGTCTTCGCCGAGGCCGATGGAGTCGTGGGTGTAGATGAAGATCGAAGGAATCTCCATCAGCGCTGCCAGGCGAATGCTGGCCCGCATGTAATCGCTGAAGTTGAAGAATGTTGCACCAAAGGCGCGGATGCCGGACACGACCATGCCATTTACGCTGGCGCCCATGACGTGCTCGCGCACTCCGAAGTGGAGGTTGCGCCCGCCGTAGGTGCCGCCTTGAAAGTCTCCCGCACCTTCAAATTTCAGAGCGGTTTTGTTGGAGGTCGCCAGGTCAGCCGATCCGCCAATCAGCCAGGGAATGTTCTGGGCCAGCGCGTTCAGAACTTTTCCGGAGCTGTCGCGCGTCGCCACACCTTTAGCATCGGCGGGGAACGTAGGAAGGTTCTTGTCCCAACCCGCCGGCAATTCGCGGTGCTGCATCTGATGCAACCGCTCCGCCAGGTCGGGGAACTTCAGCGAGTAAGCGGCAAAAAGTTCGGACCACTTGGCGTGCACCTCGGCGCCGCGCTTGCCGATGCCGTTGCGGAAATTCTCGCGCACTTCGTCCGGCACCAGGAACTTGGCATCTTCGGGCCAGCCGTAGAACTTCTTTGTCAGCCTCACTTCTTCTTCGCCGAGAGCCTCGCCGTGGGAAGCGTTGCTGTCCTGCTTGTGCGGCGAGCCGTAGCCGATGTGGCTGTCGACGATGATCAGAGTGGGACGGTCGGTAGTCTTATGGAAAACTTCGAAGGCGCGCGCCAGCATATCCAAGTCGTTGGCGTCGGTTACGCGAGTCACGTTCCATCCATAGCCGATGAAGCGGGTGGCCGTGTCGTCGGTGAACGACCAACTGGCGGGTCCGTCGAGCGTAATGTGATTGTGGTCATACATCCAGCAGAGGTTGGAAAGCCTCAGATGTCCAGCCAGCGAAGCGGCTTCGCCGCCGATGCCTTCCATCAGGTCGCCATCGGAACACATCGCATAGACGTTGAAGTCAAAGATTTCGAAGCCGGGACGATTGAAGTTGGCCGCCAGCCAGCGGCTGGCCATCGCGATGCCGACGCTGTTTCCGACTCCCTGGCCGAGCGGTCCGGTAGTGGTTTCAACTCCCGAAGTAAGGTGCGACTCGGGATGGCCGGGGGTGCGGCTGCCCAGTTGGCGGAAGCGCTTGATCTCCTCCATCGGTACCGCGAGTTCCTTCGTGACGTTGCCTTGCTTGTCGACCTGCCGCACCTCCGCCAGATTCAGCATGGCGTAGAGCAGCATGGAAGCGTGACCATTGGAGAGAACGAAGCGATCGCGATTTAACCAGGTGGGATCGGCGGGATCGTAGCGCAGGAAGTCCTGCCACAAGCAGTAAGTTACGGGCGCCAAACCCATAGGAGCGCCGGGATGGCCGGAGTTGGCCTGCTGCACGGCGTCAATGGCCAGAGTGCGAATCGTGTTGATGGATAGCGTGTCCAGTTGCTGCCCGGTTGCTAAAACCTGTTCACTGACGGCCATACGACTCTGCTCCTCCTGGGGGTGGGATTTGTGGGAAGTGGGTCAGTTTGATCGATTCCCTCGGCGGCTAAAGCCGCGTTGACTCGGCAAAGCTGGCGGCGCGGCTGAAGCCGCGCCCTTTCAAAGCAATCTCGTCAAAGCCATCGAATTTCAGCGATCTTGAACTGACCCATTACCGATTTGCGGTGCGACCTACGCGAACATCTCGCCCTTACTACTTAGAGCGTCCGATTACAGAAAGGGTTCAGTACGAGGAAAGTGTATCAATTTCCGGGACGGAGTGGATTGAGCTACAGTGAAAAACCCGGAGAGATCGCGGAATTAATTTTCTTACGGGAATTAATTTACTTTAATGGCTTACTTTAACAACTGGAGATAGCTGCTCTCGCTATGGGAGGCTCGCGTGGTCTCCTGCACGAACTTCAGGAATTGGCGCAGACTATCCCGCTCGGTGGGAGCCATGGCGTCGAAACGAAGGCGAATGCCGCTGGCCGGGCTGCGAGTGACTACTCCGCTGATGGCGAATCCCTTGACCCAGATCTTGCCGTTAGCCAGCCAGAGGCCAATTTCTACCTTCGACCCCGGCTTGACTGGACTGGCCGTTTCTACCAGACATCCGCCGACGCTGGTGTTGGAAAGATTTCCCCAGATCGGAGTGGCGTCGTCGTTAACGTGCAATTCGACGGCGACGAAGCACTTCAGTCGCGGATGGCGCCTGCGATCGCTGCCCCAGTTCGGGCTGAAGAGGTCGGGCTCAAAGGGCGGTGTCGCCGATGCGGGAGTCGGAACTGGGTGGGGCTGCGGCAAGTTTTGTGCAGGAGTGGAATTGCCGGTTCTTAATTCGCCAGACGCGCCGGCTTTGATCTCGCGCATAGCCTCGAGCAGGGCCGATTCGCGCTTCTCGACCGGAGCTTCGCGATAGGCCTGCAGCAACTTGCCCACATGCCGGACGAGGTCCGGATCGGACAAGATTCGAGTCCAATCGGTGCCGTTTGCCGTGCTCATCTTGCCATACTCATGAAATTCCGGCGGTTCCAAATTCTTAGGCGGATTCTCACCTAGGTTGAACCCAAGGTCATCAGTCTTCAAGATGACCTAAGTCACCTGCGCAGGTTTGCGTTTATCGCGAGAGGATAAAGGGTCAAGATCAGAGTCTGCCCGCTCCAGCCCGGCAACGTAGTCCGCCAGTTGCTTACTTTGTTGAGCCGGGAGCGAAAGAAACTCGAACCCATAGTGATATCCACGGCGGCAGCGCAGGACGGCGCGCAGATTCCAGTTTTCGGTCTGGCTGGGCAAAGAGAAGTCGATGGAAACAACTTCACCCAACGCCAGGTCGCCCGCGATGAGAAGCCCGATCCCCGCCTGGGACAGGTCTCTGCAATGGGCATGAATGCGGGTGTGCTCCCTTCCGCAAAAGAGAGTTAAAGTGACGGGAAATTCGGAGCGGTAGCGCGGGTAGCGTCGCCGCCGCCGTTCAAGTACCCGTTTCGGCGCCTTTGCTGGCTGAGATGACATAACTGATTCTAGATTTGTCGCATTCCCGGGGCGCAGGGAAGGCCGATGGTTTATAGCTTTTCGTTATTGCTTTTCTTCATTGCTTTTCTTCAAACGAGACCTGGACCACCTGCGTGGTTTCGTTTTGTCCGGTTTCGAACTTCCATTTCTTGACGGCGTCGCCGGCTGCGTCCACCAGAACGGGACTTCCTCCGAGCACACGAGTCGACCGGACGCTGCCGTTAGGTCGCACGATCGCCTCAATTCTGACAACCCCGTGAATGTGCATTCTTTGCGCCAGTTCAGGGTAAGTGGGTGCGACGCGCATAGTCACTTTCCGCTCCTCGCCTGACGGAGCGGGACTCGATTGCGCTCGCAAAGGAGCGACTGAGATGATCGCGAGGAAAATGACTGCGGCAAGTTTTGGCACGAACCGGACCTTTCCACTGACAAGGTAACGGGAATCGGCGTCGCGCGCAAAGTACGGAGGTTATTGGACTTTGGATGTGCCGGCTGGCCTCCGGCATGGCAGACAGATCCGTCGTCAGCGTCAGGTTGACAGTGGATCGATCGAGCCGTTTAAAGTGGCTCCCCTTTAAAGAAATGTCCCAGGTTGGGGAATAGCACTCAATGTCGTTTTCGACCGCCAGATCAAATTCTTGCATCCCTAATGGCTGCAAACGAATCAAAAATCAGAATTTAGGTAGTTTTAGAAAACCTAAGCGGTGAAGTCTGGTGGGCTTTCTTTATTGTGCGATTTATTTTGATGCATTCAAATCCATTGCTAACCAGTTCGATGCGATGCCCGGTACGTTTGGTAGTCTCTCCGCTGGACTTGTCTCGGTTTGACCGGGGCGGGGCACTTGCCCAATTTCAAGGATGCGGTGCCCATTGATGCGGCGCCCATTGAAGGTTCTGCGAACGGTAGGTTCATGCCTGATGTTTCTGGCGTTCTCTACTGCGTGGCTATCGGGCCAGAGTGGTGTTTCTGCTACACCCTCCCCTACGCCAAGTGTTTCACTGCCCGGTAACGACAGCCCGTTTCTGGGCAGCGATCCTGAGGCCAAGCCGACCGCGGACGTCTTGCAGATTGATTTTAAGGAAGCGATCGACCGTGGCCTGCGCCATAATCTCGGTCTGTTGCTGGCTGGCGATCAGACCCAGAGGGCTCGTGGCGAGAGGTGGAAAGAACTCGCCGAATTGTTGCCCAACCTCAACGCGCGAATCCAGGAGAATGCAGAAACCGAAAGCCTGGCCGCTTTGGGATTCAACAAGCTCATCCCCTTTTTTGGCGCGGGAGGCAGCGATGCTCATAGTTTTCCCAGGGTGACCCCTCCCTTCAATTATTTTGACGCTCGGGCTTCCCTGAGCCAGTCGCTGTTCAGCTTTAAGAGCCTGGAGAATGAACGCTCAGCCTCGGAGGGCCTAAAGTCGGCGCAGTTCACCTATAAAGATGCGCGCGAGATGGTGGTGCTGGCGGTGGGCAACTCTTACCTGCAGGCCATTGCGGCGGCGGCACGGGTGGAGACCGCAGAAGCGCAAGTTGCCAACGCGCAGGCTCTCTACGGCAAGGCTGCCGACCAATTAAAGGCTGGGCTGACGCCATCGATCGATGCGCTGCGGTCGCAGGTTGAACTGCAAACCCGCCAGCAGCAACTTATCTCTGCGCGCAATGATCTGGCCAAGCTGAAATTAAGCGTGGCGCGAGTAATTGGACTGGCGCCGGGCCAGGAGTTCGTGCTGACAGAGAAAGCCCCTTACCAGTCCTTAACCGTTTTGCCACTGGATACTTATCTGCAGCGCGCGTACGCGTCCCGTGGAGATTATCAGGCGGCGCTGGCCAAAGTTCGCTCTGCGGAGCTATCGCGACGAGCCGCGTCCGCGGGCCGATATCCTACGCTCGATTTGAATGCGAATCTGGGCGACATTGGGGTCACTCCCTCGCAGTCCAACGGAACCTGGCAGGTGAATGGCGGCCTCAATATTCCGATCTTCGCCGGCGGCCGTGTGCACAGCGACGTGCTGGAGGCCGACTCGCAACTGAAGGAAGCGCGCTCGCGACTGGGGGATCTGCGCGGCAAGATCGATTACGAGGTTCGCAGCGCCCTGCTCGATCTGGCCGCTGCCGCCGAGCAAGTGGAAGTCGGCCGCAGTTCCGTGAGCCTCGCCGAACAAGCTCTCGCCCAATCGCAGGACCGTTTTACCGCCGGCGTGGCTGACAATCTCGAAGTGGTGCAGGCGCAGGAAGCGCTGGCCAGCGCCCACGAAAGTTACATCCAGAGCCTCTACGCCCACAATTTGTCGAAGGTGGAGCTCGCATACGCCATCGGCGATGCGGAAGCAGGCGTAAAACGATTCTTGAAAGGCAGTCAATCTCAATAACGTATGGCAGAAACCACACAAAGCGCGCCGGACGAAACCGCGAAACCGGAAGGCAATATTCAAACCGACGGGAACAGCAAACCCGAAAGCACTACCAGGCCGCGACCGTCGAGCGAGCCGGATATTCAACGGCCTTCCCGGACCAGCAGCCCTGGTTTCCGGATCGGGATCGCGATCGCCGTCCTTGTCTTGCTGGTCGTCGGATTTTTCGTCTATCGCTACATGAGCAGTTACGAGTCGACCGACGATGCCCAGATTGACGGCCATATCAACGCGGTCAGCGCGCGCGTTTCCGGTCACGTCGTCAAGTTGAATGTTCAGGACAATCAGTACGTGCAGGCGGGAACAGTGCTGGTGGAGATTGACCCCGCCGACTATCAAGTGGCCTACGAGCGTGCCAAGGCGGACTACGAGAACGCGCAGGCCACGGCGGTCGCTGCCGGAGTGAATGTCCCGATCACTTCGGTAAATACCACGAGCCAGGTGTCGGCCAGCGAGGCCGACGTTAACAGCTCCCGCGCGGGCATCAAGGCAGCACAGCAACAGTTCGAAGCCGCCAAAGCGCAACTGCTGGAGGCGGAAGCTAACAACGTGAAGGCGCAGAACGATCTGGTCCGCTACAAACAGCTGGTCGACAAGCAGGAGATTTCGCAACAGCAATATGACCAGGCGACCGCCTCGGCCAAGGCGAGTGCGGCGACAGTCGAGGCGGCGCGGGCCAGCGCCGACGCTGCCCAGCAACAAGTGACGCAGGCGCAAGGCAAACTGGTGCAGGCGCAGGCCAACTATAGCCAAGCCAATACCGCGCCCCGGCAAATGGAAGTTATTCGGGCGCGGGCTGCGTCGGCTCTGGCAGAGGCGCAGCAAAAGAAAGCGGACCTCGACCAGGCGGCGCTGAATCTGCAATACACCAAGATCGTCGCGCCGGTGAACGGTGTCGTCAGCAATCGCACGGTTGAGGTCGGGCAGAACGTCGCTCCCGGCCAGGAATTGATGGAAGTGATCAACCTGGACGACATCTGGATCACCGCCGACTTCAAAGAGACACAGCTGAGGGAGATGAGGGTTGGCCAGCGAGTCGACATCCACGTTGACGCCAACGGCAGGACCTACCAGGGCAAAGTGGACAGCGTGGCTGGCGCCAGCGGAGCGCGTTTCAGCCTGTTACCTCCGGAAAACGCCACCGGCAATTATGTGAAAGTCGTGCAGAGAATTCCGGTCAAGATTGTGCTCGATCCGGGCTCCAATAATGATCATCAGTTGCGGCCGGGCATGTCGGTTGATCCCAAGGTCTGGATTCGTCAATGAGCTCGGCAACTGCCACGCTGGATCACGCTGACTGGCGCCCAGCGGTAAATCCGTGGATCATCGCGGTAGCGGTGACGCTGGCCACGTTCATGGAGGTGCTGGACACCTCGATCGCGAACGTTGCGCTGCCGCACATCGCCGGCAGTCTCTCAGCGGGGCAGGACGAGAGCACGTGGGTACTCACTTCCTATCTGGTTTCGAACGCCATCGTACTTCCGCTCAGCGGCTGGCTGTCGTCGATTATTGGGCGCAAGAATTTCTACATGGGCTGCGTGGCCCTGTTTACCGTAAGTTCGTTCCTGTGCGGGCTGGCGCCGAACCTGGCTACGCTGATTGTATGCCGCATTCTGCAGGGCGCTGGCGGCGGCGGTTTGCAACCGAGCGAACAGGCCATTCTGGCGGATACATTTCCTCCGGCGAAGCGGGGCATGGCCTTCGCCGTTTACGGAATGGCGGTTGTAACCGCACCCGCGATCGGGCCGACATTGGGCGGCTGGATCACCGACAACTTCACCTGGCGCTGGATTTTCTTCATCAATATTCCGGTGGGGATTCTTTCCATCCTGCTGACTTCGCGCCTGATTCAGGATCCTCCTTACTTCAGGCGCCGCAAGCTTAAGGAAACGCATATTGATTACGTGGGGCTGGGATTTGTCGCCCTGGGGTTAGGAGCCCTGCAGATTGTTCTCGACAAGGGACAGCGCGACGACTGGTTCGAGTCACACTTCATTCTCGTGCTCACGCTGGTGGCAATGGCATCTTTGATCTTTGTGGCGATTTGGGAGTGGCGGCATAAAGATCCGATCATTGACCTGCATCTGTTCCGCGATCGCACCTTCGGGGTATCGAACCTGCTGATGTTTATGCTGGGCTTTGCCCTGTTGGGCAGCACCTTGCTGCTTCCTCTGTTTTCGCAGACTCTGCTGGGATATACGGCGGAAGAGGCAGGTCTGGCGCTCATGCCGGGGGGCTTCACGATCATTATTCTGCTGCCCCTGGTGGGTTTCTTGCTGTCAAAGTACACTCCGCGCTGGCTGCTTCTGTTCGGGTTGCTGATGCTGTCGTACTCGCTGTTCAACATGACCAGGTTTGATCTCGACATTGATTTCCATACGGTGGCCATGGCACGCGTGTACCAGGCGGCAGGGATGGCATTCCTTTTTGTGCCCATCAATACTGCGGCGTATGCATTTCTGCCGCGGGACAAAAACAACGCCGCCTCGGGCCTGATGAACCTGGCGCGCAACATGGGCGGCAGCGTGGGTATTTCTGTCGTCACGACGATGCTGGACCGGCGAAGCCAGACTCATCTGAACGATTTTGCCAGTCATCTGACCGCCGGCAGCGCGGCCTTGCGGGGCATGATTCAAGGCGCTTCGCGCGCCATGATGGCCCATGGCTCCAGTTCGTCTCAGGCGACGCAACAGGCTTATGGGCTGCTTCAAGCCACGATCGGACGTCAGGCGAGCATGTTGGCTTACGTGGATTGCTTTCAGTTTCTCGGGTTCGCCATTCTTGCCATGGTTCCCATGGTTTTCCTGATCAAGAAGGGAAAGCCGGGCGCCGGGGCGCCGGCGCACTGAAGTCAGCGCGAGAAGTCAGCGCGAGAGGTCAGCGAGAGGTCAGCGCGAAGATGAGCCCGCAGTATTTTCCGTTGAAGGGATATGGTGCGCCCGGAGAGATTCGAACTCCCGGCCTGTTGCTCCGGAGGCAACCGCTCTATCCAGCTGAGCTACGGGCGCACACAATCAGTACATCTAGTTTACACGGGCCGGGGAAAAGGCTCCAATCTCAGGTTGGCGCAAGGACTGAGAAGAGGCTGCAAAATGACCGCTCAGGTTTGGAACTTTGAGGTCGCAACGACTTCTCCGGCCGGAGTAACTGGGACGACCGGGCCAATTAGGGAGCTTAAAACTTAGTTCTAGTAGCGGGGCACTTTAGTAGCGGTCGCGCCGCCCGCCACCGCCACCGCCGCCGCGCCCACCCCGATCTCCCCGGTCACGACCGCCACCGCCGCCGCCGCCTCCAGCGCGCTCGGTCTTGGGGCGCGCTTCATTCACGTTAATGGTGCGTCCGCCGACCTGGGTGCCGTTCAGCGCGGTGATGGCTTTCTCTCCGTCTTCATTGCTCGCCATCTCGACGAAACCGAAGCCGCGGGAGCGTCCGGTGTCGCGGTCGGTCATGATGCTCACGCGGTCGACTTGTCCATGAGGCTCGAACAGCTGCCGCAGTTCTTCTTCATTCGTGTTGAAGCTGAGATTTCCTACAAAAATATTCTTCACGCGTCTGCCTCTGCAATGAGCTGTCGGAAGTAGCAAGCTCAGTTCGGCGGAATTGGCAGGTCGGGTGGGCCGTTCCTGAAAATCGATACCGGAGCTGGCGAACAGTCAATTGCGGGCAGAAGTATAGCAGGTTTTATAAGACTGCCTTGTTAAATTGAATTCCAGGTAGTGTCCTAATTTAGTCTAAGGGATGTGATAAGGATAGCTATTGTGAC
>Ga0302324_100007527_pt1 | contig 23132 bp, 21 predicted proteins | sample Palsa_T0_1_FD_201949 | JGI IMG/M metagenome (GOLD analysis project Ga0302324, IMG submission 201949) | Peat permafrost microbial communities from Stordalen Mire near Abisko, Sweden - Palsa_T0_1 | ecosystem: Environmental > Terrestrial > Soil > Palsa > Peat permafrost | place: Sweden: Abisko...
CGCGACTTCGAGGCGGTGAACGAGCTCGCGCGACACGAGGGTCTAGAACTTGATGGCGATCACGACATGCCGGCCCACAACCGCACCCTCCTCTGGCGCCGCGCCTAGATTCCGCGGCGCGCCGCGCGGCCCGTGCAGCGCTGCGCGCTTGAGCCCCGTGCGACGCGGATGCCGTCATGCCTTCTGCCAGAAGGCGGGCCCTGCGGCCCGTCCTCGCCTGGGCGCGGCGTGAGGCCGGCGCTGGCCGCGTACCCGAGCCATGCTGCTTTTGAGCCGCATTCTGCCGGGCGTCGCCTGTGTTGCGCTGCTGGCCGCGGCGGCGCTGTGGCTCGAACGGCGCCGCGCGATGCTGCGCGCTGAGAAACTGCACGAGGCGCGCGCGCGCGAGCTCGCGGAGCTCTCCACGTACCTGCAGAATTTCGCCGAGAAGGAACGCTCGGAGATTGCGCGCAGTCTGCACGATGAGCTCGGCGGTCTCTTGACGGCGGCAAAGATGGATCTGTCATGGCTGCAGTCGCGCCTTGGCGAGCCGCCCAATGAAGGGCGCCTCACCCAGCTCGGTGAAGCCCTCGACCAGGCGATGAACGTCAAGCGGCGCGTTGTCGAGCATTTGCGCCCGTCGCTTCTCGACCACTTTGGCCTTGCCACCGCATTGCGTGCTTACGCGGAATCGACCTGCGCCAAGGCCAATCTCAAGTTCGACGGCGCAGTCGACGACGCGGTTGGGCCGGTGCCGAAGGACATCGCCATCGCGCTCTTTCGTCTGGTGCAGGAGGGAATGACCAACATCACCCGCCATGCCAATGCTCACAGCGTGCGTCTTGAATTCGGCGGCGATGCGCGCCGATACACACTCAGGCTGTGCGACGATGGCCGCGGCTTCAGGCTCGCGGACGGCGAATTTCGCTGGTCGCATGGCTTGACGGGGATGCGTCATCGCATCGAAGCCCTGAACGGGAGCTTCACCCTGCGCTCCATGCCCGGCAGCGGAACTCAGATTGAGGTCGAAGTCCCGCGAGTGCAGGCGGCGGCCTAAGGACTACGCGCGGCGCGCAGCAGTTAATGGCCGGCAGGGCTGTCTGAGTATTTCGTGCGGCCGTGCGCGACGATACCCTTCAACTGCGAAATATCGCGCATCTTGTCGAGAAAATAATCCGCGCCGGCCGCAAAACAATGTTCGCGCACGAAGTCCGATGCGTAATTGGTGAGCACCACAATGAGCGGCTGTGCATGCGGCGGATAGAGTTGCCGGGCGTTGCGCACCACGGCGATACCGTTGCCTTCGGCGAGTTCGATGTCGACGACGAGGACGTCAAATGCGCCCTCCTTGAGGTGGGATATCGCCTCGGATTGCGTGGCGGCCTGCGCGGCAACTGCCACCGAACCCGGATCTGACAAGAGCTCAACGAGGCGGTGGCTCAAAGGTTCAGAATCCTCGATAAGGAGGATACGACGCTCCACCGTCGCGGTGCTCTTCATGCGCGGCTGCGCATCGGATGTGTTCAGCGTCTTCATTGCACCAGATCGTTCTTGATCGCGTAGTAGGTCATGTCGGCATTGCTCTTCATGCCCATCTTTTCCAGGATGCGCGTGCGATAGGTGCTGACCGTCTTGACGCTGAGAAAGAGCGCGGCGCCGATCTCGGTGACGCTCTGGCCTTCGGCGAGCTTGCAGAAGATCTGAAACTCGCGCTCGGAAAGCACCGCATGCGGCGGCTCTGAGCCGGTGGGCCCCTGCATGCCGTTGACGAGCACCTCAGCTAGTTCCGGACTCACATAGCGTCCGCCGCGCACTGCGGCGCGGATGGCGCGGCATAGTTCGTCGGGTGCGGCCGTCTTGCTGACGAAGCCGCTCGCGCCCGCACGCAACACGTTCAGGCCGTACTGCTTTTCGGGATACGCCGACAGCACGAGGGTCGCGACCGACTCGTGATGCGACTTAATGCGCCGCAGGACATCCAGCCCCGACATGTCCGGCAATGACAGGTCGAGGAGCAGCACGTCGCAGGCCTTGGTGCGCAACATCTCGAGGGCCTCGCGCCCGGTGGCGGAATCTCCGACCCAGGAAAAATCCGACTCCGCCTCAATGATCTGCTTGAGGCCGATGCGCACGAGCTCATGATCGTCAACGACTGCAACGCGAGTGGACGGCATGGGACCCTATGTCAGTGACAGAATTTGCGCTCGCAGAGGCCGGAGCGTAGCGGCGCCTGCAAGGGATGGGCAGCGGTGTTGGGAGGCGATCATCCTGCAAAACGGCGCAAGGCGGCGTAGGAATCCTCCGACATGTGGCGCGCCTCCATCTCAACGAGGCGGCGCAATGGCATCGGTTCCATGTGCCACATCACGCGTACCTTCGCTCGCCACGGTCTCGAAGGCCTCCACCTCCTCTGCAGTCAGGCTCGCCTTGCCCTGGTACGTTTCGAGCCGATTATACAGCGTCTTCAGGCTCACCCCCAGGATCTGCGCGGCCTTGCGCTTTACCTGACCGCAGTAGGCGAGCGTCGCCAGCGTCACGCGGCGCTCCACTTCCGCAAGCGGTGTGCCGACATGGATCGTGATGCTCGTCGCGTCGTCACTCTTCGCATCAGCTGGGGCGTCGGCGATCTCGCCCTCGACCACTTCGTCGGCCATGATGTAGGCGCGCTGCACGTAGTTGCGCAGCTCGCGCACGTTGCCCGGCCAATGATGCTGATACAGGCGCACGAGCGCATCGCGCGAGAAGGACTTGCGAGTACCCTCGGCGACATTCTGCTCCTCGAGAAAAAACAGCGCGAGCTGCTCCATGTCAACACCGCGCTCGCGCAGCGGCGGCAGCTGGATCGGGAAGACATTCAGGCGGTGATAGAGGTCCTCGCGCAGCTTGCCCTCGGACACGGCCTTGTGCGGATCGCGGTTGGTTGCGGCGATGATGCGCACGTCGCTGGCGATCTGCGCATTGCCGCCGACGCGCGTGAACACTCCGGTCTCGAGCACGCGCAGCAATTTCACCTGCAGCTCCATCGGCATCTCCGTGACTTCGTCAAGGAAAACGCTGCCGCCGTTGGCGCGCTCGAAAAAACCCTTATGCTGGCGATCCGCTCCGGTGAAGCTGCCGCGTTCGTGGCCAAAGAGTTCGGTCTCAATCAGCTGCGGCGCGACGGCGCCGCAATTCAATGGCAGAAACGGCGCATCGCGACGGCGGCTGAGCTCATGCACGGTGTGCGCTGCGAGCTCCTTGCCGGTGCCGCTCTCACCGATCAGGAGGACGGTGGCGGAAGTGGGGGCAACGCGGCTTAGCTGGTCGTACAGCACCTGCATGCGCGGCGAGCTGCCCAGAATGCGCCCGAACCGGCCCAGCTTGCGCAGCTCCTCGCGCAGCGTGCCAATCTCCTGCTGCAGGGCGCTGGTTTTTTTAGCGCGCCTCAAGACCGCCTGCACGCGCTCCACTTCGGCAGGCTTCACCAGATAGTCGCTGGCGCCGGCGCGCAGCGCGGCGACCGCACTGTCGACTGTGGCGTGACCCGTGATCACGATGACTTCGGTCGACTCGGGATCCTCAAGCTCGCTCACGAGCTCGATGCCCTGGCCGTCAGGCAGGCGCAGGTCGGTCAGAAGCACATCGGGACGCTGGCGCCCAAGCTCGATGCGCGCATCGCGCAGGCACTGCGCACGCGCCACGGTAAAGCCCTCCATGCGCGCGACCTCCTGGAGTAGATCCAGGATGTCAGCGTCGTCGTCGACGATCAGCGCGTGTGCCATGTCGCTTCCACAGATGCTGCTTAAGCTGCTCGGGCCATAATGGGCGGCGCCGCCGGTTCCCCGGGCGCCACATTGGAATCAACTGTGCTGGTATTAGCGGCCCGGCTGCCGGTCCCGCTCAGTCCCGGCGCGAGGCTCAAGGGTATCACGAGCCGCCCGCGGACCCCTTGAAGTACGGCCCCTAGGGCCATGGCGGGCTACAAAACGCCCGCCGGCGTAGGTAGGTTTTCTAAGGCTGTGAAGCTTTTACACGCGCGAAGCGGTGGTCGCGGCCACTGCGTATTCCTGCCGTAGGGATTCGATCTGCTCCATGCGCTGCTCGATTCGGGCAGATTGGGTCTTCACGGTGCGCAGGATGCGCCGCGCCAAGTAGCCCTTGAGCGCATCTTCGTAGCGGTACAGGACGCGCTGCTGTTCGCGCTGCCACTCTTCCAGTACGAGCGCCTCGCTCGATCCCAACAGGAGCGCCTTCGCCGCGAGCCAAATGCGGCTGCGCACCCATGCGCCCGCTGGATTTCCAATGGCAGGCTCGCCGCCGAGCATCAGAACTAGCGCTTGCAGCTCATCCCCGTAGCGTCCCCACTCCTCGCCGCGATGACGCAGCAGCGAGCGCAGCTGCGAGCCCGAGCGCGTCTGGGCGCAGGCGCGGCAGAAAGCTTCGGCGCCGCGGCAGCTCACAATGAGGCGATTTAAAGTTCGAATCGTTTCTCGAGCACGCATATCAATCCCCGTAGAAGTGTTCCGTCGTACTTCCTAGCACAAAGCGTGCCGTGCCAAATTGCCTGCGCTGGCATAGTCATTGCATGTTTCTGCCACCCCCACTCGGCGGGCTGAAGAAAAATCAGCCCGCCTTTTTTTTGCGGCGCTATTGGCTGCGCCCCGGCAGCCTTGCTGCGGCTGCCATCCGGTTGGGTGAAAGGCGGCGAATCATCGGTACGAACCTCGCGGGGTCCATGGGCTTCGTCACATGCAGATCAAAGCCCGCCGCGAGCGCCGTGGCGGCGTCGTCGGCCGAGGCAAGCCCGGTGAGCGCAACCGCAAGCACACGGTTGCCGGATTGCAGCGCGCGCAGCTTGCGCACGAGCGAGTAACCGTCTTCGACGGGCATCCCGATATCAGTGACGACCACGTCAAAGCTTGCGTCTTTGGCGCACAGCTTCTCGTAGGCGGAAGCGGCCGAATCGCTGACGGCGACTTCCGCGCCCTGCAGGCGCAGCAACTCCGCGACCACGGCGCGTGCCTCCGGCTCATCATCGACCACCAGGATGCCAAGCCCGCTGAGGGGCTGCGGCGCGCCGGCTGCGAGCATGGGCGCGCTCGTGAGGGCGGCAGGCGCAAAGGCGCGGCCCGGCAGGCGCACCACCACGGTCGTACCCTGACCGACGCCGTCACTCGAGATGCGCACGGCGCCACCATGCAGCGCCACGATCTCGCGCGCGAGCGCAAGCCCAAGGCCCAAGCCGCCAGCGTGACCCGTGCGCGGCGGGTCGGCGTGATGCGCGCGCTCAAACACCCGCGGCAGGAGCTCAGGTGCAATGCCGCAGCCGCTATCGGCGACGCCGAGCTCAAGTTCACCTCCGTCGCGGCGCAGCCAGATGCGAATTTTGCCGTCGGCGGGCGTGAATTTGATGGCGTTCGACAGCAGGTGTGCGACGACCTGACGCAGCCGCTCCGTGTCGCCGCGCATCTCACCGGGAGTCGCGGCAAGATCCGCGACGATCTCGATGCCTTTGGCCTGCGCAGTTGCGCTCGCACCCTCGATGGCGATGGCCGCGACGCTCGCGAGCTTCACCGCGCGCGCATCGATTCTGAATTTACCGACGCCGAGGTGCGCAAAATCAAGCACGTCGTTCACGATGCGCAGCTGCGCTCTGGCGCTGTGTTCGACGCGCGCCGTGATGGCTTTGATCTCCGCATCCTCGCCGCGCTTGATCGCCAGGATGCGGTTCCAGCCGAGCATCGAATGCAACGGCCCGCGCAGCTCGTGCGAGATGCGCGCCAAAAGCTCCAGGTTGGCGCGATTGGCTGCGGCAGCGCGCGCGGCAAGCTCGCCCTCGCGCAGGGCAAACGCCTTGAACTCCTGTAGCGCCTGATGCTCAGCCGTGACGTTGCTCGCGACCAGCACAAGCTCCTTAGCTGCCCGCTTGCGCACGGCGGCGCCTTCGTCGCTGTCCGCAAGCACGCAGCGTCCGCGCAGCGCTATGTACTGCGTCGTGCCGCACGGCCAAACGGCGCGCACCGTAAGATCAAGCGGCGCGCCTTGCGCCAGTGCCGCCGTAATGGCCTGCGCAAGCGCAGCGCGATCCTCTTCATGGACGCGTGTGTCCAGATCGCCGCGCTCGAGGAGCGCATCGGGCGGCCAGCCGAAGTGGGCTTTAAAGTGCGCATTGGCGTGCAGCCTGCGGCGCCCGCTCAGGATTCTGCAGAATCCCACGCAGCCTGCGCCCAGGACGACTTCGAGCGCATCTTTCGCGCGTGCGAGCACCGCGCGCGCGCGCCGTTCGCGATTGAGCGCGGCGCGCAGGTGTGCGGACTCGGAACCCATGTGATCGTCGCGAATTGTATTCATGTCGTTTTCTGGTGCTAGGTAAGTGCGCCGGTTCGGGGTGCTTTTTTTACACGTCTTTGCAAGATCTCCGCAGCACACCGGAGCGTTTGGCACAGCCGTCGCATGGGGTGGTGGAATTGAGGGCCGTACACACAGGGTTATCCGGATGTTCAACGCGGTAATTGGCCTACGCCTGAAGCAGCAACTCGCTCTGACCCCAAGGTTGCAGCAGTCAGTCAAACTATTGCAGCTGTCGGCACTCGACTGCGTGCAAGAACTGCACCAAGCCATGGCGGAGAATCCGTTCCTCGAGGAGGACACCGACGCAGCAGAGGGCACAGCAGCGCTCGAATCCCCCGAGGAGAGCGGCGAGCGCGATTTCGAGAATCCCGACGCCGGCTTCACGAGCGGCGGCGCGGATGATATTCCGGACTGGACCGAATGGACGGCATCGCCCTCGTCGCTGCGGGATCTGCTCAAGGATCAGTTGCTGCTCTTGGGTCTGGGCGAACGCGACTTTGCGCTCGCCAATCTCATCGTGGATGCGCTCGACGAGGATGGCTTTCTGCGCCAGCCGCTCGATAAGCTGCTTGCGGACGAGGCGGGCCTTGAGCCCGGAGAGCTGGAGACGGCGCTGCGGATCGTGCAGACGCTCGAGCCAAGCGGAATCGCGGCGCGCGATCTTGCCGAGTGCCTGTCGTTGCAGCTGCAGGCCCTGGATTCCTCGCTGCCGGGGCACGCCCTGGCAGTGCAGATCGCGCACGACAAACTTGCGATGATGGCGGCGCGCGATCATGCACCGCTGCGCGCCCGGCTGGGGTGTACGGAGGCGCAGCTGCAGGCGGCCTTCGAGCTCATCCGCCACCTTGACCCGCGGCCGGGGTCCAAGGTCGGCACCTTCGAGCCGCGCGCCATCATCCCCGACGTGATTGTGCGCAAGGACAAGAAGCGCTGGGTGGTGAGCATCAACGCGGCCATCTACCCGCGCATCCGCGTCAATCAGCACTACGCGGACTGTCTGCGGCGCGCGCGCGCCGCAGACAGCGCGCCGCTCGCACAGCATCTGCAGGAGGCGCGCTGGCTGGTGCGCAATCTCGAACAGCGCTTTCTCACCATCCAGCGCGTCGCCGAAGCAGTGGTCGCGCGGCAGCGCAATTTTTTCGAGTACGGCGATCTGGCGATGCGCCCGCTCACGCTGCGGGAGATCGCCGCAGAACTTGATCTGCACGAGTCGACCGTCTCGCGGGCGACGAGCCACAAATTCATGGCGACGCCGCGCGGCGTGATTTCGTTCAAGCGCTTCTTTTCGCGCCAGCTCGCCACCGCGAGCGGCGGCTCATGCTCGGCGACTGCCATTCGCGCGCTGATGCGTGAGTTCATTGCCGGCGAGGACCGCAGCCACCCGCTCTCGGACGTGCAATTGACAGAGCTTCTGACCGTGCGCGGAGTCAAGGTGGCGCGTCGCACCGTGACGAAGTACCGCCGCTCCATGCAATTACCCGCCGTTGAGTCGCGGCGCGCCTGAGCTCAAGCCTACGCGTGTAGGAATCCTCCGACACGCGCTTCGGAAGCCAACCCCGCGTTGCACGGTCATGCGCCGACTGTTGGCGCCCGAGGGCGCCTGTAGCTTGCACTCCCACCCAAAGCCAGTACGGAGCGCTCAAGCATGGTAGCCGACGACATGGTAGCCCTGATGCCCCAGATGCATAACTTCGCGCGTTCGCTGTGCCGGGACGCCGTGCGTGCGGCTGATCTCGTGCAAGAGGCCCTGCTGCGGGCGTTGAGTAATGTCGAGCGTTTCCAGCCGGGCACGAACCTCAAGGCGTGGCTCTTCACCATCCTGCGCAACGAGCATTATTCGCAGTTGCGCCGGCAGAAGTTCGAGGCGGTGGGCGTGGATACCAGCACCCTGCCGGAGCCGAGCGTGCTGCCGGATCACGACGGTGAGATTGAACTGCGCGAACTGAACAGCGCGCTCTCCACCCTGCCGACCGGCCAGCGCACCGCACTGCTGCTCGTCAGCGCGAGCGGCCTTTCCTACGAGGAGGCGGCGGCCATTTGCGGCTGTGCCGTGGGCACGATCAAAAGCCGCGTAGCGCGCGCGCGCGAGATGCTGGTGGAACTCCTCGAAAACAGCGCATCCGCGCCGCGGCAGCGCAAAGCAGCGCAGGTGTCTCAGGCGCGCGCCGCCAGGGCCTCGAGAGCGCTGCCCGTCACGCGGCACGTCTTCCATTCCTCCTTGAGCTCCGCGCCGAGCTTCCGATAAAAGCCGATCGCGGCTTCATTCCAGTCGAGCACCGCCCACTCGAGCCGGCCGCAACCGCGCTCGAGGGCGGTGCGGGCGAGCCACTGGAGCAGATAGCGCCCCACTCCGCGGCCGCGTTGCGCGGGTCTGACGAAGAGATCCTCCAAATAAAGCCCGGGCCGGCCGAGGAAGGTCGAAAAGGAATGGAAGTAGAGCGCGAATCCCACCGGTTCGGCGTCGACGCAGGCAAACACAACCTCCGCAAACGGCCGGGGACCAAAAAGCCCCGCGCGCAGCTTGCCTTCCGTCGCCACGACCTCGTGCGCCAGATGCTCGAATTGCGCAAGCTCGCGGATGAAGTCGAGGATCAGAGCGACTTCATGCTCAGCAGCTCGACGCACGCTCAAGCTACCGCCCATGCGTCAGCCCGTGCTCTGCAGGCCCTGTGCGATCCCGCCGATGCTCGCGAGCAGCGCCTCAAATAGATCGCGGTCCGCGCGCTCGCTCGCGCGCCAACGCTGCAAGAGATCGACCTGCATGAGATTCATGGGATCGACATAAGGATTGCGCAGCTGCAACGCCCGCTGCAGCGTCGGATCCGTGTCAAGCAGCGCCGCGCAGTCCTTCACCGCGAGCACGTGTTCGCGCGCCGCCGCGTACTCGCGGCGGATGTCGGCGAAGAAGCGGTGCAGCGGAGTTGGCGCGAGGACGTTATAGGCCTGCGCTATCTCCAGGTCAGTGCGCGCGAGCATCGCCTCGATGTCGTCAATCAGATTGCGCAGAAAGAACCAGTTTGCGTAGCCCGCGCGCAGTGTCGCAAGCCCAAAGCGCTCGATGGCGGCATGCAGGCCGGCGCCGGCGCCGTACCAGCCGGGCAGCATGTGCCGCGCCTGCGTCCAGGCGAACACCCATGGCACCGCCCGCAGCGCGCCGAGCGCCTCAACTCCGCCGCGGTACACCGGGCGGGCGGCGATCTGCATCCTTTCGATGACATCGATAGGCGTCACGAACCGAAAGTAGTCGTAGAACGCAGGCTCGCCGTGCACCAGGCGCCGATAGGCCGAGCGGCTCTCGGCGGAAATCGTTGCGGCGCACTTGAGCTGTTCCGGGTCATCGCTCGCGAGCGCGCCGCTGCGCGCGGCAAACGTGCACAGCGACAGCGCGTTGAAGGCGCGCTCCAGAGTGCGCATGGCGATGGGTCGCAGCCCGTAGCTTTGCTGCACAACCTCGCCCTGCTCCGTGAGGCGCAGCACGCCATTGACGGCCTCGGCCGGCGCGGATTTCACCAGCGCATCGATACGGCCGCCGCCGCGCGCGATGCTGCCGCCGCGACCGTGGAAAATCACGTGACTTTCGTGATCGGCGGTGAGCACCTGCGCGAGCGAGCGCTGCGCTTCGTGCAGGACAAAGCGCGACGCGCACAGCCCGGCTTCCTTATTGGTGTCGGAATAACCGATGAGCACGCACTGCTTGCGGCCGCGCGCCTCCAGATGGCGGCGGTAGCGCGCATCATCCAGCAGCTCGCGCATGGTCTCGCCGCAGCGCTCGAGCGATTCGATGGACTCAAACATGGGAGCGAAATCAAGCGCCACCTCGCCGGTGCGCTTGTCGTAGGCCTCAGCCCAGCGCGCGAGTAGGAGCGCCGCGAGCACGTCATCCGCGCCCGCAGCGCCGCTCACGATGAAATAACCGACGGCGTCCGGGCCGTAGCGATGACGGCCCTGCATGACCGCATCAAATACCGACAGACTGCGCTTGCCAAATGCATCAAGTTCCGCGCGTGGACCCACGTCGCCCTCCAGGGCGGCGCCGAGGAGCTGCCGCCGCTCCTCGCGCGGGCGCGCGCGCCAATGCGGATCGTCGAGCCCGCGCGCGACCATCTGCTGATGCACGCTCGTGTGCTGGCGGACATCGAGAGTTGCGATGTGAAAGCCGAAGGTGTCGATGCGCCGCAACAGCCGCCGCACGAAGAAAAGTCCCGCATGCGCGCCCTTGTTGGTATTCAAACTGTCTGCGATCAGCTGCACGTCGGCGCGAAACTGCTGCGGCTGCTCATAGCCGTTGGCACGCCCGGCATAGGTATGGCGCAGGCGCTCGCCGATCTGTGCGAGAAATACCCGGTAAGGCATGCGATCGTGGCGCGAGGATACGCTGGTGCGCGCGCTCGGCAGGAGCGTCACGTAGTCATCGATGCGCGCGCTGAGGGCTGCCGAGACGCTGATGCGGCTCGCGCTCTGCGAGAGCTGCTGCACGAGCGTCTGGCATTCTTCAAAGTAGGTGTTCACGATCATCTGCTGCTGACGCGCCAGAGTCTCGCGGATGCTCTTGGCATGCACGTCGGGGTTGCCGTCCATGTCGCCGCCCACCCAGGATCCGAAATGCAGGATCGTCGGCAGCTCGAGCGAGTCCGACGGCACACCGTAGAGTTTTTCCAGCGCCTGGCCGATCTCGTCGTAAAACGGCGGTACCACCCGGTAGAGGATCTCAACCAGATAGAAGAGCACGTGCTCGCGCTCATCGGAGACGGTCAGCTTCTCGCGCGGATGATCTTCGGTCTGCCACGCGGCGGTGAGTTCGGTGCGCAAGCGGCCGGCGATGCTGCGCACTTCGTTCGGTGCAAGAGTCGGATCGAGCCGATCGAGCATGAGCTGCGTGATGCGCTGCTGCTTGCGCAGCACCGTGCGCCGCGTCGATTCGGTCGGATGCGCCATGAACACAGGCTCGATACGCAAGCTGCCGATGAGCGCGAGCACCTCATCCAGGCTTGCGCCGCGCGCCTTCAAGGCGCCGAGCGCATCCTCGACGCCGCCCGGCTGCGGCCGCGCGCTCTCCTTCAGGAAGTACTGGCGCCGGCGCCGGATGCGGTGCACTTTTTCTGCAAGGTTTACGACCTGAAACCACGCCGAAAACGCGCGCACCAGATCGCGCGCCGCCGCAGGCGGGCGCCCCTGCACGCGCGCGGCAAGCTCGATCCCCGCCTGCGGATCGCCGTCGCGGCGCCGGATGGCACACACGCGATCCTGTTCCACAAGTTCAAGGAGCGCAGCGCCGCCCTGCTCGCGCAGGATATCGCCCACGAGCGCGCCCAGGGCATGTACATCCTCGCGCAGCGCGGCGTGCTGCGGCGGAAAAAGGATCTCGCTGCGATTCATGGTGAGCCGTCGATTCTACCGCGCGAGGAGCTGCCGGGGCGCTGTGATATCTATCCGTCCCCGTGAGTGCAGCGCGAGCGCCTTCCTGAGCCTCTCGCACTGCCGATGGCGCGGGCGGGAGCGTACCGCTCGGTCGCGGTGCGAGAGCGGCTTGCGGGCGCCGCAATCAGATGCGGGGTGCGAGGGCTGATAGCGCTGGCGCGCCAGAGCGGAAATTAGACGCGGCGCAGTCTACGAGGCCAGCGCACGCACTGTGCTGCGCGGGGCGAGCAAATGGCGGAAGTAGCTGATGGTCGGCTCGAGACCGTCTTCGAGCTTCACGGTGGGTTGCCAGCGCAGCACCGCCTTGGCCTTCGTGATGTCAGGCTGACGCTGGTGTGGATCATCGCCGGGCAGAGGCTTATAGCAGATCTTCGAGCGCCCGCCGACCTTGTGCAGGATCAATTCCGCGAGCTCCAGAATCGTGAACTCATTGGGATTGCCGACGTTGATAGGCCCGATGACGGCAGCCGGCGTGTCCATCATCAGCAGCATCGCACGCACCAGATCATCCACGTAGCAGAAGCTGCGGCTCTGTCGGCCATCGCCGAATACGGTGATGTCCTCGCCGCGCAGGGCCTGCACGATGAAATTCGACACCACACGGCCGTCGTTGGGATGCATGCGTGGACCGTACGTGTTGAAAATGCGCAGAACCTTGATTTCCAGCCTGTGCTGGCGGTGGTAATCGAAGAACAGCGTCTCGGCGCAGCGCTTGCCCTCGTCGTAGCAGGCGCGCACACCATTGGGGTTCACATTGCCCCAGTATTCCTCGCGCTGCGGGTGGGCGGATGGGATCGGGTCGCCATAGACCTCGCTCGTTGAGGCCTGGAGGATGCGCGCGTTTACGCGTTTGGCGAGCCCGAGCATATTGATGGCGCCGTGGATGTTGGTCTTTGTCGTCTGCACCGGATTGCGCTGATAGTGCACGGGGGAGGCGGGACAGGCGAGATTGTAGATTTGCCGCGTTTCGATATAGAGCGGAAAAGTCACGTCGTGCCGCAGGAATTCGAAATTATCCAAGCCGAGAAGATGCCGTATGTTCTGCTTGGAGCCGGTGTAGAGATTGTCGACGCACACGACGTCGCGCCCCTCCTCGGTCAGGCGCTCGCACAGGTGCGAGCCCAAGAAGCCGGCACCGCCGGTCACCATGACGGTTGGGTTCATGCGAGCGCACTCGCGCGCCGACAGATAATCGATGGCGGACACGACGGCTGGGCGGCATCTGCCGGGCAACCAGCGCAGCATGCGCACGCGCAGACTCTGCTTCTTTTCATTGTTCTCACGTCAATCCGCTCACCGGGCGAAGGCCAATGGATCCTTAGCCGCGCCGTCCGTACATCCCCAATCCCAGCTCTGCCATGGCTGCAGCCGCCGGCGCCGCCATATCACCACAGTGTAGTGCGGAAAGCTTTCTTTAACCTTTCGCGCACTCGGGGTGTGGTCGATTTGACATTAATGTACCCTCACGGCAACAACACAACGTGCAACTCCTCGCGGCGGTTGACTGCGAGCTCAAATTTTCACGCCAGAGCATTCGCTCAAGCCTTGTTGCACTGCGAACGGTCGTGGCAGCGCCCGATTGGGCGCGGCGCGGTGGCGCACGCGCATGCCCCAAGGAGATTCAGTCCCAGCGGTTCGCATGCGTGGCAAAATCTGCGCGGCGCTGCTGCCGCACCACGCAGAAGCGCTGCCCGGTCGGCGCCTCCATCACGCACCAGCTGTGCACCATGCCGACCTTTTTCGCGCCGAGCTTGAGCAGGCGTTCGACTTCGGCTTCCACATCATCGGTTTCAATATCAAGGTGCACGCGGCTTGCGTGTTCGACCCGCTGCACCTCGATCCCCAAGCCGTCGGGACCGGTGTCGAAGCTGCGATAGCCCGCCTCCTCCGGCTTCATCGACACGGGCTTGAGCGGATAGCCAAGCGCTGCGCTCCAGAATTCTGCCGCGCCCTCAAGGTCTGCCGTCTGGCAGTCAATGATGAAACCTGATAGTCGACTCTTGTGCATCGAATCACCTTTCAAGGGCGCGCGCAGCCGTCCGCACGCACGCGATGGTTGAGTAGGCGACTCTAGCCGGCGAGCAGGATGGCTTCGGCATGCTCGAGGGCCTCGGGCGGACCGTACAGCACGACGACGTCGCCGTCGCGCAGGCGCGCGTGCCCATCGGGCTCGCGCCCCAATATGCCCTGTCTGCGGATGCCGGTAAACGCCACCTGCGCGCCGCGCGCGCGCGCCTCGTCGATCGTGCGTCCGATGGCCCAGGCCTGCGGCGGCAGAACCACGGATTTGACCTCTTCCTCATATTCATTGGTATCGTCGATCGGATGCTCGCCGTCGCGACTGACGATGTTGCGCAGGACCGCGTAGCGGGTGTTTCTGATCTCGCCGATCGTGCGCACCACGCGCCACACCGGTACGCGCAGCAGCATCAGCACCTGGGAGACGAGCATGAGACTCGCCTCGAAAGTCTCCGGCACGACCTCGGTAGCCCCCGCCGCGCGCAGCTCGGTCAAGCGCGCATCATCCGGCGTGCGCACCAGAATGGGAACATCAGGACGCACGCGCCGGATGCTGCGCACGATCCCGATCGCAACCGCCGGCGCGGCGAAGCTCACGACCACCGCGCTCGCGTTTTGCAGCCCCGCCTGCGCCAGCATGTCCTCGTCCGCGGAGTCGCCGAAAATCACCGGATCGCCGGTCTGCCGCGCCGCGCGGATCCGCGCCGGATCAAGATCGAGCGCGATGAACTCAAAGCCCTGCGATTCGAGCACGCGCGCGACGTTCTGCCCGACGCGCCCGAAGCCGCACAGAATCACGTGATCGCGCGCGGCGATCTCCCCGGTCGCCGCGGCCTCGCGCTCGATCGCCGTCGCTGGCGGACCGCGCTCGCGCAGCAAAAGCCGGGCGATGCGCTTGTTGTTGCTCAGGATGAGTGGGCTTAGCACCATGGAGAGCACGATCGCAACCAGCAGCGGCTCGCCCCACTGCGGCGCAATCAAATTGCCGCGCAGCGTAATGGTGAAGAGCGCGATGCCGAACTCGCCGCCGATCGACATCACGACTCCCGTGCGGATGGCCTTGAACGCCGAGCCGACGAAGGCGCGCGTTACGAGCGCAGCGAGCGCGCCTTTGATCACGACGAGCCCGAGCAGCATGAGGGAGATCGTCGCGAACTCACTCACGAGCAGACGCACATCCAGGAGCATGCCGACGGAGATGAAAAACAGACCGAGGAGAATGTCGCGGAAGGGCCGGATGACGACCTCGATCTGGTGGCGATATTCGGTTTCGGCAACCATCATCCCGGCGAGAAACGCACCGAGCGCCAGCGACAGGCCGGCAAGATAGGAAGTCCATGCCGCCGCGAGCACGACGAAGAGAACCGCGAGGGTGAAGAGCTCGCGCAGGCGCGAGTGAGCGATCACGTGGAACAGCGGCCGCAACAGCCAGCGGCCCGCGGCCAGCACGACCATGACCGCAAATGCGCCGCCGGAGACAAAGAGGAGCGTCCCCAGAACCGAGAAGTCGGCTGCGCTGCCGCGCGCCAGCGCGGAGGCCAGCGCCAGGAGCGGCACAAATGCCAAGTCCTGAAAGAGCAGCATGCTGAAGGCGAGCCGCCCGTGGGTGCGATTGAGCTCCGCACGGTCGGTGAGCTCATGCAGGATGATTGCGGTTGAGCTCATGGCGATGGCGCCGCCGACCACGGCAGCGATGAGCCACGGCACGCCCAGCAGACGCGCAATGACGGCCACGACCGTGACCGTAAGCGCCACCTGTGCGGCGCCGAGGCCAAAGACTTCACCGCGCATGGCGAGCATGCGCGGAAAGGAAAATTCCAGCCCCAGCGTGAAGAGCAGAAAGACGATGCCGAGCTCGGCGAGGCGGTCCGTCGTCTGCGACTGCGCGACGATGGCGATGGCGTGCGGGCCCAGACCCATTCCGACGATGAGATAGCCGAGGATGGTCGGCAGGCCAAGCCGCCGCGCAATCGTGACAACCAGGAGCGATGCCGCGAGCAGAATGAGGACTTGAGTCAGCGGCTCATCGAGCATCTGCAAACTTAGACCGGCGCGCCGCGCTGGCGCAAGACAGGCGCGCCGCAGGACTACGAGTTCATCAATACTGTCGTGTCGTAGCTCTCAAAGCCGCGGATCGCGCGGCCGTAGGCATCGTAGACCCACTGCTCGGCCACTTTGTCGATGCGCGGCGCAAGCAGCATGCGCAGCACTATGTCATCTTTCGGCCGGGTATCATCCTGCGCAAGCAGCTGCTCAATCAGGCGCGTAAGCCGGTGCACGAGCTCGTTCACGAAGCGCAGATGCGCGGCGTCGTGCACCTGCTCGGCCGTCGGTCCGTAGGCGCTGCGCGCGGTTTCGGCAAGCTCGTGCAGAAGCAGGTTCAGCAGCCGTGCCTTGTCGATGTAGGCAAGTTCCGTGAAGTACTGGATTTCCGATTCGATGTTCACGATTGCGCCCGCAATATCCTACGCGGGGAAAAAGTCGATGGGTTTCGTCGTGGTGATGGGCTCGACGTCCTTCGCCTCAAAGCGGAACAACTTTACCCGCAGCACAATCTTGTTCTCAAGCTCCGGATCGCCGAGCTCGCTCGACACCAGGCGGCACATCGTCACCTCGCCCGAGGGCGCAATCGTGAACTCCAGAACGAGCTTGCCCTGCAGATCCGGGCGCTCGCGCAGCGCGCGGCTGTAGAGCGCATAGATCGCGCCTTTGTTGCGATCGAAGACGAGCTCGATCTCTTCGCGCGAGCGCGCTGCCTTGCCGCTTGCGCCCGTGCGCGTCGCGGGCCGGCTATCAAGTCCCGAGCGCGCGATCGCCGAAGACACCGCCGTGGTCTCATGTCCGTTGAGCGAGCCTGCGCCGGTGCCAAAGCCCCGGCTCGAATTCGCCGAGGTAATGCCGCCGCTGCCAGCACCAACTTTGGAGGTGATGAGCGAGCGCTCCGCGTGCGAGTCCGCCCCCACGGCGCCCGTCAGGTTCTTCGTCTCCCCAAGGGTCGGGTCGGGCATCTGCTCGCGCAGGTCCGCAAGTTCATCTTTGACCTGGTTCAACTGCTTTTCGGCCTTCTCGCGCGCCTGCTGAGTGCGGTCCACGGGCGGCGGCGTGACCGGTATCTTCTTCACCGGCTCGACTTTCGGCGCTTCCTGCACCGGGGGCGGCGGCGGTGGCGGCGGCTTCACCTGGTTCTCGATCATCACGCGCGCCAGACGCTGCGGAATGGCCTCTTCGCTCGCCGGTCGCGGCGGCGCGGGCAAGAGCGGGATCAGGATCCCGAGGAGCAGCAGCAGCGCAAGCCCGACCTGCAGGATCCGGCGGTAACGCTGGCTCGCCTCGGAATCGCCTTCCCAGGGCAGTTCAAAGCGGCGGTAATAGGGGGCTAGCAGCACAGCAAATTTCCCGCGAGACCCTAACTACCCGGCGCCTGTCCGGCGACGAACGGCTTTTCCTTCTGCAGCACGGCGAGGGAAATGCGTCCGTAGTCGGCATCGGTGCAGGTGGCCATGACCTTCTTCAGCACGTCGTAGGGCAGCGCCTTGTCGCCCATGACCGTGATCTCGCGCGCGGCAAGATCGCGCGCGGAGAGCTCGCGGCCGACCAGCATCGGCCGCTTCAGCGCGTCGCGCAGCGCTGGGATGATGGGCGCAGGGTTCGCGCGGATATCGGCGACGCTTGCAATGCGCTCGCCCTGCACGAACAGATCCGTCTTCGTGATCATCACCACCACCGATTGACGCGGCGAGGTCTGCGCGATCGACTGCGGCACCTCCACGCCCTTGGTGTTCTGAATGACCTCCACTTCGGTCGAGTAGACCAGCAGAAACGCCACCATCACGGTCAGGATGTCGATGAACGGGATGAGATTGAGCGTGACATCCGCGCGATGCCGCATGTGATGCTCGGCCATGCGCCGGGCACGGTTCGACATACTCATTGCGGCACATCTCCGATGGATATGTCGGGGAAGAGTTCAGCCTGTACGGTGCGCGCATCCTGCTCGGTTTCAAAGACGCGCACCCGGTCCATGACCTGCACCAGGATGTCATAGGGAACATCCGGCTCGAAAAGCAGGCTCGCATCCGTCTTCTCGGGGAACTTCGCCTTCACGCGCTTCAGATAGTTGGTAAGGCCCTCATAGTCGTAACCGCCCGCGGTGTTGGGCAGTGTCGCGAGCGGGCCGCTGTTGCGATCGGCGACCTGCAGGGAGTCCTTACGCACCAGCACTTCAAGCTGCAGCCCGGGCGGCGGCTCCTTGAACTCGGTCTGCTGGGCCGGCAGGTCGAGCTCCAGTACCACCGTGCGCGAAAACACTGCGGTCATGAGCAGGAACGTGACGAGCACGGTAAAGATATCGATCATCGGCACGAGCAGAAGCTCGGCCGGCTTGCGCTTGTGGCGCGCGAGCTTTTTGGCGTCGTAGGTGCGGCGCATGCGAAAGCCTTCCGGCGCAGGTCAGCCGCTCAGGCTGCCTGAGCGGGCTCGGTTTTACGCTCGGTGATGGCGTTCAGGAACTTGACCGATGCCATCTCCAGGCTGTCGATGATCTCCGTGGTTTTCGTCTGCAGCCAGGCGTGAATGAACAGCATCGGCACCGCGGTCATGAGACCGAAGGCGGTACAGTTCATGGCCACCGAGATGCTCGCCGAGAGGAGATTTGCCTTCTCCGCAGGATTTACGGTCGCGACCGCCGCGAACGCGCGGATGAGCCCCATCACCGTACCGAGAAGCCCGAGCAGAGTCGCAAGGTTGGCAAAGGTTGCGAGGTAGTGGGTGCGCTTTTCGAGCCGCGGCACCACCTCCATGAGGCTCTCCTCCATCGCCTTCTCGATATCGTCACGGCGGCGCGCCGACTGAATGCGCGCCAATCCGTAATTCAAGATCTGCGCAATCGCCGCATCCGACTTGGATGTGATCTGCACGACCTGGCGGAAATCGCCCTTCGCCAGGAGCGGCACCACGTCATTCCACAGGTTGCGATTTTGCACCGCAGCGCGCGTGAGATAGATGTAGCGCTCGATCGCGATCGCGAGCCCGAATACGAGCACGATGGCGATCGGGTACATGAAATCGCCGCCGCCCTGAAAGAACCGAACAATGAGGTTCCATAAATCCATCGGCTTCACTCCCACTCAATCAAGCCCAACAAAGCTGAATGACACATTTGCAAAAAACTGCGATCTACTTCTCATCCCGCGCGGCCGGCGCGTCCGCCGTGGGGCTGGCTGCGGCCGCTGCAGACGGCGCCCCCGGGGCGCGGCCGCCCGGCCGCGGCTCATCAGGCTGCAGAGCCCTGTAATAGCGGTTCTCGCGCTGAAAAACATCACGATCCACGGGGGTCAGGACTTCATCGAGGAGGCTGTTGGCCGGCCGGCCTCCCAAATCGCTCAAGTCCGAATGCTTCCACGGAACGATATACAGTACCTTCGGCAGCTCGCGATTGCCGGTGATCTGCGTCGTATCAAGCTCGATACGGTCCTTGGCATTGCCCTTGGGCTTGCCGTCAGCCGCACCCGCGACGGCCTTTGCCGACCCCGCGGGCGCGGCCGGCGCCTTGGAGGCGGGCCTGGGGGCAGCCTTAGGGGCGGCCTGGGGGCGGGTGTCTGCCTCAGTCGGGGCCGCGGAGGTGTCCACCGCGGGCTCCAGATCCTGCGCTGCGCCATGCGCCTTGGGCGCCTCGGCGGGCACTCCGGCGGGCTTGTCCTGCGCCAGCGCGCCATAGGCGAGCGCGGCGGCGAGAAGAGCGGCGGCGAGCGGGCGTGGCGCGATTGTCATAGCGACTCTCCAGAGGGCTTCGGAGGGGTTGCACTCGCCGGCTTCTTCTGGCCCGTACGTTGCCTGAGCTCGGCAATCCAGACGCTGACGGGCTTCTCTTCTCCGGAAAGCTCCTGATAGCGCTCAAACTCGGTGAGCGCGCGCTCCGGGTCTGCAAGATACAGGTCGAGTACCACGCCTAGGTTGCGGTGCGCAGGGGCGAAGTTCGCATCGGCCGCGATGGCATGCTCGTACGCGGCGGCCGCTTCATGAAACTGGCCGCGCAGCCGCAGGGTGACGCCGAGCTCATTCCAGGCGGCGGCGCTCGCGCCATTCCTGGCGGTGGCGGCTTTCAGCGCCTGTTCGGACTCATCCAGGCGCCCGTCCTTGCGGTAGAGGATCCCGAGATTGATGTCCGGACCTGCAAAGGAGGGATAGCCCACCGCCAGCTGCTGGAACTCAGCTTCCGCCTGCGCCTGGTTGCCGGCACGCATGAGGCCGACGGCATGGTCGAAATCCGCCAGCGCCCGTGGCGGCGGCTCGGCGACCGCGGCCGGCACTACTGCAGCATCGGCCGGCGCCGCAGTACTCTTCGGCGGCGGGGACTCCTTAACCGCCGGCGCAGATTGGCAGCCGCCGGCGAGGGCCGCCGCGAGCGCGATCCCTGCCACGCGGCGCGCCGTGTTACTTGAGAGTCGTGACCACATCTTGCGACAGCTCTGATTTGGCATAGCGCGCGGGCTTAAGTTCAGCGAGCACTCCATAGCTCTTCTTCACCCACTCATCGTACAGGCCGTCTTTGGCACGCGCGGCATTTGCCTCGTGCAGGCTGATCGCCTGCTCCTCGAACGGATACACCTGCTCCTCGAGGAGCGAGTCGTACTGCTCGCGCTCGTCCTTGGAGAGATTCTTCGGGCGCTCCGAACTCATGATGTCCTTCGCCAGCGTGCGGTACAGCTCCGCCATCTCGAAGGTCGCGGCGGTCGTCACTTCGGCAATCTGGTAGTCGAGGGCGCGCTTGTAGGCGGCAAGCGCCGCATCGAGCGCCTTGCGCTTGGCGACGAGGCTCTTCTTCAGCGGCAGCACCAATTTGACGTTGCGAAAGGCGTCGCGCGCCGGCACGGCTAACTGGATCTGCGCCTTGCCGGCAAGGTAGCGCGTGCGGTCGGTGCGCGCGGCGCCCGCCTGGGCATCGGCCTGCACGATCTCGCGCTCCCAATAAGCCTGGCGGGCGCTGTCGCCCGCGTGGCCGGCGTAGTCGGCGAGGCGCTGGCGCGCTTCCACCGCATCAGTTACCGGCGTGGGATGGGCGGCGACGAATTTCTCGAGCATCGCGACGGCTTTGGGGGAATTATTGGCCTTGGCGTACAGATCCGCGGACTCGAGCAGTGCCTCGCGCTGCACCTTCGGATCCTCATGCGGATCGGCCGCGATGCGCTCGAATTCAGCCGCCGCCGGCCCCGGGCGGTTGCCCTCGGTATACGCAACCGCAAGTTTGCGCGTCACGTCCGCGGCAAGCTCGCTCTTCGGAAAGTCGCGGCGGAAATCCTCGAGCACGCTGATCGCCCGATCCCACTGCTTGAGGTTGATGAGCTGCGCGGCGGCATCATATTCGGCGGTGGCGCGGATCTTCGAATCGGGCGCGACCTTGGCCACGCGCAGATAGTCATCCACCGCGCCGGCGGCGTTGCCCGATTGCTGCTTCGCCTCGGCCTGCTTGTAGACATCGGCCGCCAGGCGCTCGGTGAGCTCGTTCTTTTGTTTCGCATCGGTGCCGGAGAGCTCGCGCGCCTTCAGGAACGCCGTCTCCGCCTGGTCGTAGGTGCCGGCGCTGAACTGCGACTCTGCAATGATGGTCCAGGCGATGCGCTGTTTGCCCGCATCGACGGGCGGCTGCCGCGCCAGCAGCATCTGCGCAAGCTCGGTCGCGCGCGGCAGATCCTTGGCCGCGAACTCATCCTCCGCCGCGCGCGTAAGCACGCCGGCGCTGTCGGGGTGCTCGGGGAAGGTCTGCGCAAACTTGATGCCGGCGGCGGTCGCCTTCGCATGCCAGGCGCCCTGCGCCGCGCCCGTCAGTTCATCCTGCGCCTTCTGATAAGCCACGAGCGCCGCGTAGCCTGCGGTCGCGGACTTGGCGTTCTTCGGGTAGCCGTAGGCGGTGTGCTCGTACTCGGCGGCGGCGTCCGCGTAGTTGTGGCTCTCGAAGAGAGTCTCGGCCAAAAGATAATTGGTGGCCGCGGAGTCCGGGTCATCCGGGAAGGACTGCAGATAGTCGCGGTACCAGCGCGCCGCCTCCAGGTAGTCGTCGGTTTTGTGCGAGGCCTGGGCGGTGGCGTGGAAATAGGTTGCGACATCCAGCAGATTGATCTTCAACTCCTGCACGACCTGCGGATACTGTGCGCGCTCGCGTCCGCGCCAGAAGGGCGCGCCGAAGTGGTAGCGTTCGACAAAGTCGTGCTTGCCATCGAGCACCAGCTGGCTGAAGCCGCCCTTGTGATAGGCCTCGATCTCCTGCATGGCGAGCAGCGGCGCGAACTCGCTGTTCGGATCGCGCGCGACGAAGGCGCGGTAGGTGTTCGCGCCGTCCTGGTAGCGCTGTTTGTCCACGTAAAGATCCCCGAGGCGCGAATATAAAAGATGCCAGTAGGGGCGATCGCCGCGTTGCTTTGCGAACTGATCGAGCGAGGCTGCGCCGTCAAGGTACGAGAAGGTGATGCTCATCACGCGCAGCGTGTCCTCCATGAGTTCGCGGTCCGCGCGCTTCAATTCCTCGAGCTTCACGGCCGGCGTCGCGCCGGCGCCGAGCTTGGCATCGAGGAGGGTCGCAAACGAGGCGAGGCTGTCCTCGTTCAGGGACTCTTTGAAGAGCGCCCAGCCGTGCTTGTAGAGACTCTGCTCGTAGAATGCCGATTGCGGGCCGCGCGCGATCGGCACCTCGTAGGCCTTCTGCGCCTCCGGGTAGCGCTTGGCCGAGAACAGGAGCTCGCCGCGACGAAACTGCACCTCATCGAGCTGATGGCTCTGCGGATAGCTCTTCACGATGCGATCGAGCGTTGCGAGCGCCTGCTCACTCTGACCGGTCGTCTCATAGGCGCGCGCCAGCTGATAGAGAACCTCGTCGTTGCGCGGATAGTTCGGATAGGCCCTGAGGAGCGTCGAATACAGCCTGATCGCCTCGGCGCCCTGCAGATCGATCTGCGTGACCTCCTTCTCCATGCGCTCGAACTCGCCCGCTTCGAGATTGAGGTCCCCGAGGCGCCGCAACGCCTCGGCACGCAGTTTCGGATCGGTCGCCTGCAGCTCGAGAAAGCGCCGATAGTTGTCCATGGCTTTCGCGGCGCTTGCCTGCGGCTGCGCGCCCGACTGCACGTCGACGGCGCGCGCGTTCAGGTCCTGAATCGTGGGCGCGCTCTTGGGGTCGGCGCCGAGCGCCTGCAGCATGGGCAGCGCAAGGCACACCGCGATTGCGCGCGCAGCGCCAGTGCGTGCGCTCACGGCTTCGGTTCCGTCACGGGCGCCGGCGCAATCGCCGGCGTGTCGCCCGGTTTGCGCGCCTTGTCCGTGTCCTGCGCGCGGTCGTACATGGAGGCAAGCTCGAAGCGCGCCTGCACCCGGTACGCCGCCAGGCGGTCCTTCTG
>Ga0302324_100007529_pt1 | contig 23131 bp, 21 predicted proteins | sample Palsa_T0_1_FD_201949 | JGI IMG/M metagenome (GOLD analysis project Ga0302324, IMG submission 201949) | Peat permafrost microbial communities from Stordalen Mire near Abisko, Sweden - Palsa_T0_1 | ecosystem: Environmental > Terrestrial > Soil > Palsa > Peat permafrost | place: Sweden: Abisko...
AATCTGCTCCGGCTTGTATTTCCTGATCGGCATACCAGCTTCCCTCCAGAGTGAATTCTCTCTCACTCCCGCTGGTACAAAAAATCCCGGTCAGGTCAGAACGATTTCCAAGGGCTACGACGCAGCTGGCCGCGTAACGAGTGTTACCGATCCGTTGGGGGAAACAACAAAGTACGCCTACGACGCCTTGAACGACCTCACGAGTAAAACAGACGCCCTGAACGGCAAGGCTTCTCTCAGCTACGATGGGAATGGCAATCTCACTGGCGTGACAGACGCAAATGGGAATTCAACGAGCTATGCCTACGACAATATGGACCGTCTGGAAACTCGGACAGACCCTTTAAGCCGTTCGGAGAGCTACGTCTACGATGGTAACGGGAATTTGACGCAATTTACCGATCGGCGCGGCAAGGTCACTGCCTACACTTACGATCATCTGAATCGCAGAACATTCGCTGGGTTCAACATGCTGACCGGGCCAACCTATGACAGCACCATCACCAATACGTACGACGGCGGCGACCGGCTTACGCAGTCGGTCGATTCGGTTACCGGAACGATCACGCGCACATACGACGGCCTTGATCGCATGACGGAGGAAACCACTCCTCAAGGTTCGGTGAGTTACGCCTATGACTCAGCGGGTCGCCGCACAAGCATGACGGTTGGCAGCGTCACGGCGGTCAGTTACACGTACGACAACGCGAACCGACTGACCCAGATTGCCAGGGGAACCCCTACCGTATCCTTGTCCTATGACAATGCGAACCGGCGAACATCGCTCACTCTGCCCAATGGCGTAACCGTGAGCTATAGCTACGACAACGGCTCGCAGCTGACGGGCCTGACTTACACGCTCAGCTCCACGACCCTCGGGACCCTCACCTACGGGTACGATTTGGCGGGCCGCCGGACCAGCATTGGTGGCAGCTACGCCACAACGGGAGTGCCCAATGCAATCTCGGTCACTGGCTATGATGCGGCAAACGAGCTGACCCAGTGGGGAACAGCTACGCCGACATATGACAGCAACGGAAATACGACGAGCGATGGCACGAACAGTTATGTTTGGAATGCCCGCAACCAACTGGCATCGATGAATTCAAGCGCCGAGAGCTTTGCTTATGATCCTTTTGGTCGCCGTACGGGCAAGACGATCATCGGCACCACGACGAACTATCTCTACGATGGTACGAACCCGGTGCAAGAGCTTTCCGGAACTACCCCGACTGCGAATCTGCTAACGGGTTTGGGGGTCGATGAATATTTCACTCGTACGGATTCATCCACTACTGCGAATTTCCTCACTGATGCCTTGGGAAGCCCTGTATTGCTAGCCGACGGCAGCGGCAGCACGTTGGCGCAATACTCGTATGAGCCCTTCGGTAACACGGCGGTTACTTCGGGCAGCTCGGCAAATGCGTATCAATATACCGGCCGAGAAAATGACGGCACTGGCGTGTACTTCTACAGGGCGCGGTATTACTCGCCAACTCTTCAAAGGTTCATTTCCGAAGATCCCGACAGGATTAAATCGCAGGATCTCAATTTTTATCGGTATGCTTATGATAATCCGATTGGATTCTGCGATCCGAGTGGCAGGGACCCGCTCATTGGGGCGGGTGTAGGAATAGTGGTAGGAGGAATCTATGGTGGAATCGGAGCCCTGATGGAAGGAGGAGCTACGACCTCTTCCGTTCTTGCAGGTATCGGGGTAGGAGCACTCATTGGGGGTACGATCGGGGCGGCGGATCCAACCCTTGGAATTGTCTCCTCCACGATTGTCGGCGCGGCTGCTTCTGCAGCAGGTGATGCCATCGCACAAGGCATGGATACAGGCTCGATCAATGGAGGTAATGTAGCGGGAGCGGCCTTGGGAGGCGCTATCGGAGGAGCAGCAGCAGGGGTGGTTGGTGCTGCGGCAACTGTAGCTGGCGTATCTGAGGGGCAACAAGCGGTGATCGGGGGTATGATCAGTTCTAATATTGGTACTCCCGCTGCTGGAATTATGCAGTCAATTATCCGAAACATTTGGCCACCTAGCACAAGTGGTCGGAAAGATAAAAACTAATGTTAGAACAGGGAATTATTTCAGCTAGAGAAGTGATGCTGCCATTCTCAGCGTTACAATGGTTGATTATTTGGTGCCTTCGATTTCTTCCTTATCCAATTACCCAGGCTGCTATTAGATCGGCTACTATGCTCACATTTCTTGGAGCCTGGTTCGGCGTATGGATTGTTCAGCTTCGTTTATATCAAAAACTCAGCGGGGTTCACGTCCTGAAAAATGACCGGGTTTTTGTCGCTGTCACGCTTTTCGAGATAATTATTTCCTTGTTAATCTTGTTGAGCGTGGCACTAGAATGGCGCCAAAAGGAGAAGCGTCTGAAGAATCAGTGAGTTTGATCTGCAGCTTGCTCTCCCGGGTACTGGTGTGTTTAGCGGATCTTCTGATTCAATGCTCCACAAGGCTCGGTCTGTTTTGATTAAGTATGGGGAAAACGGTCGCTCCTTTCCCGTAAAGGAGTTGGACGTTGCGACGAGGGAAGCGCGCAGATTACCAACGACAGATCCCGCCGCCGTGCGGCAGATCCTAGATCTTGAATATGGCGATTCTGCCGCGTTCTTAGCGTTAACTTTGTTGTTTCCAGAACGAGGCTGGGGAACGATGGCCTATCACGTGGACCATGTATTCCCACAAAAGCTATTTAAGAATGAGTTGAAACAATACAGATCGTCTTGCGACCTCCTAAGCAATCTCACCTTGCTAAGCGCTCAGGAAAATATTGAAAAGAATTCAAAGCCATTTGAAGAATGGATTCAGACGCGGGAGCCCGCATTTCTAGAAAGACATCTTATACCGCAAGATAAACAATTGTGGCGAATCGAATCTTTTGCGGAATTTGTCGAAGAGCGCCGTCGGCTGATCCTCGCTCGCTTGAATGAGGTCTTGAAAGCAGAGTAGCAAGGTTCGGACGTTGGGAACCCATTCATCCTCTGCGAGTTTTTAACGGAGGCAAAATTGAAGCGCAAGAGGCAACTCTCTCAAGAAGTGGCACGGGTAACGGGTCCGGAGAAGCGGCTGACCAGAATCATGGAAGAAATGGCAAAGGAAGTAACGGAGTTTAAGAAGTCAAAACAATTGAAGAGAAGACTTCGAGAGATTGATCGGGTGCATGGGAAGAAAGCTAGCCCGGTTGTTCAAGGGGGCCTCCCCAGCTTAGGCAAGCACAAGTAGCAAGCGCCGGGTAGGGAACCTGGAAGCCCCTGAGCAGTCGTCTTGGTTTTCTGTCGTCAGCGCGGGAATTTTACGGTGAACTCCATCTTCCCTTAGACCCAAGCTTCAACGTCACATTAACATCGGAAACGCGGCGAGATAGGAAATGGGTAAAATACTCAAAGGTAGGCCGCTCCCCCACGTGATGATCGTGGACACAAATATCGTTTGGCATAAGGATAAAGGACCCGCCGTCAATCCCGATTTTGACGCCTTTTGGACCGAACACGAACACTTAGTTGAATTGGAACTACTGCTGCCAGAAGTCGTACGAGGCGAGCTTCTATTTCAACAGTTTACCTCGTGTTCGAAGCATCTTGATTCCGTCCACGAACACGTATTGCACATTTCTTCGATCACAGCACAAAAGCATCTCCACAAAACGACTAAAGAGAAGTTGCTGGCCCAAGTCACGGAAAAGATAGATAAATGGATCAAATCGACAGGCGCTAAGGTAGTTCCCATTCCGATCACAGCCATTGATTGGGCCAAAGTGTGTGAGTCCGCAGTTTGGAGGATTCCACCTTTCACCTTTGATCCTAAAAATGCCGATAACGAAAAGGGATTCCGAGACTCCTTGATCTACGAAACGGTAATAAATACAGTCGCTAATGAGTCCCGACCGGTAAACATAGCATTTGTTTGCAACGATTACCTGCTGCGTACCACGGTGGCAAACCGGCTCAAAGGCAATCAGCAGTTCGCGTGTTATGAAAGCCTGACAGACTTTTCCTCCTACATTAAGCTCACGCGTGAGAAGCTCACGAACGACTTCATTAAGAAAATTGTTAAACGAGCGACAGAAAAGTTTTACACGAAGGATGATCCCAATTGTCTTTGGAACAAGGAAGAAGTATTGAAGAAAATGGAGGAACTTCCGCAAGCTTTCAAGGTTGATGAGATCAAGTATCCTGGAATTACCGTTGGATCTGGATTCGGGCTGGGCTCCGTCTACGCCCAACCGGGATATAAAGTAACAGGTTCAGGCCCCTTCTTTTCTGATTTTATGGCGGGGACGCCTGTAGGATTCCAGGCCGCGACGCCAAACTGGCAGCCAGCGGGTAGCTATTTTGGTTATATTGGCGCATCTGATTTTGAGAAAGTCTCGGGAGAGCGGACATACCACTGGAAAACAACGGTCGTGTACTACCGAAAGTATATTTCGACTCAGCCTCCCATTGTAGGAGGATCTTCCGCTCCTGAGACAAGGGTGCATATCGTCCGGTTTAGCGTGTACTGGAGGGCAAACGTCAAGAACGACGCTCGTTTCCACGACATAGCGTTGGACAACGTAAAACTTGAAGGAAAGGAATTCAGGACTCCCACCAGCGATGAGAACGGAAAAGCAGACGGTAAAAGTTAACACCTCAAATTCGGGGCGACTCACTCGATCATTCCTTGACGCAGCCAAGCCAGACGCCTCGCTCCTCGCGAGCTGAGCCGGTACAGCAGGAGGCCGCGTCGGTCCAGCGAGCGATCCAATAATTTCCATCGCCATAAGTGCTTTAAATAGGAGTAGGCGGCTCTGGTGGGGTAGAAGCGAGCCAACACCGCCCAAGCCGGCGGAGAAAGCCATCCGTGGTCCTCAAACGTGGCAAGCGCGCGGCGTTTTAGCGAATTGTAGGAAGCACCCATTTGTTTAATCTCTCCTCGCATAATTGACGGGAACAATTCACGAAATAGAATTAGCGATAAGCGCCATTAGAAGTGCTAGCTTTTGCTAATCCCGCCCCTTCTTGTAATCTGTTCTTGTTCCTATAGGCAGACTCGACCGTTCTGCAAAAATGCCATTCCCTTTTTACCCAACGTGCCGTTTAAGCAGGCGGGGCGAATCTGGGATTATTCCGCGTTCTATCGTGTCCCATGTGAAAGAATCGTGTAAGCCAAGCCCTGCCACTTGCTCCGCAACGTCGCGCCCGCACCGCTCGGCAATGGCGTCTAAGTCATGCGGCTCCGTCTGCGAATAAAAGACCCATAAGTCTGTCGAACTGGTAAGTGTTCGGCTTACTTCGCTCGCCCGCTGGGCAGTCCAGAGTAGGTCAATGTATCGGTGACGGCCTGTCCGCACCATTCGACCGAACATCGGCGGCATATACCCGGCCTTGCACACCAGGGGAGCCTCCTCGATGCAAAAGAGCATCCGTCCGTAGTGATAAACCAAGTCACATATTTCTTCGAATTCTGTCGCTATGTCGTCGGTCGGTACGTACGAACATGCAAACGTTTTAGCGTCGCTAGCCTCTTCAAAGTATTGGTCAGTCTCCCCATCGATCCCCTCCAACGTATCGGGCAGGGAATCTCTGTGATCCGCCATAGGGTCCCAGACAAGAACGCGCGGACAATACTTCAGTAAAGTTGCGACACGCGTGCTTTTGCCCGAGCCTTTGCGTCCAACAACGCCGACGATCCGATTCTGAAAATCGGTCATGGTAGGGGACTCCAGCCGGAAACGAGACTCTGTGGTACCGGCAGTTGTATCGCAGTCGGTACTGCGCCTTTATTTCGAAAAAACAAGAGCCAAGCAATTAGTGCTAGCACGGCAAGGAAGAGCCCAGTCGTAAGCAAATCGATCCACGGACCAACCGGTTCGCTCTCTCGTTGAGGAAGAGCGGGTGGATCTGTGTTCGTTACTGGTAACCACGACCCGTATCCCAACCACAGCTCCTGGGACACTAGCGGGATACCCAACCGTGTCGCGATTAAACGACGCAGTGCAACGGCAGGTAGTTCGCCCAGCGCTTGGGCAAACGCCTCAACGCGGTTTGCGGGTAGCGAGAGCCGCAATACTCGGTCTCCCGCTCCGGGGTCAGCTCCGACGGCGCCTAAGCCGCTACTCATTAGGCCATCGGAAAGCCAGCGACGAACGCATGCGGAATCGACGTGCGCCCAGGACGTAGGGACTTTTATTGTGTAAGTTGCTGTCATCTCTCGCCTCCACAAAACTTGGAATCGTTACCGTTTTCCTGCTCCAAAATCCGTGCATCAGGAATCAGACTTCCCCAAGGGTCCCAAAAGCCATTTGCGAGGGTTTTGTCGGCTTTGAATGTACCGAGCGGAAGTGCTCCACACCTTCTACGAGTCCAGGCAACACTTCGCCGCAAAGGGAACAGCGGACTGGCCAAGGTGTCCTTTCCCCCTTAGTCTCACGAGAAAGAGTCGCTTCCCCATCGCTAATCGCCTTCTTTGCCAGGTTCAAATAGCGTCCCATTTGGCCTTCTTCACGACATAAACGACGGAAACGACCACACCTCAGGTGTCAAACTAACCTTCGGTCGTATCAGTCGTTTTTGTCGTCGCGCGAGTCGATTTCCATCGCTCGGCTGACCGCCCCTCGGTTTCGATTCTTCTCATGCTCGCCAGTCCATGCTGAGAGAGTAGGTTTAGGGCTCGCGTGATTTCGGCCTCAGAACGATTGCGCTTAAAAAGGTCTCGGATCTCGGTTCGCGTCAAGCCCTGTTCGGAAGCGCAGAGAGCACGCAAGATTTCATCCGCGATTGGATCGCCCAGGGAGTCACCGAAGATGAATTTGGCGCTGGCTTCGCAATATTCCCAAACGGCGAGGGCACCGAGGAGGTGCTCGCGACGGATCACAGACGATGAGTCGAGCAGCGCATAAATGAGAGATAGTCGGACGACTTGGGCCTCGGCTCGGGAAGTGGCAGCGCCCGATAGTCCCAACCTTCCCTCGGATAATTCGCCGTAAACCTCAATCCAGACGTGTCGAGCCTCCTCGTTACGAACTAACTTGTTTGTCCGCGAAGCGAACTCCACAGCTATGCGAAGTTCATCGAACAAAACAGTCAGCGCGCCCTCATCGAAAGATCCCCCTTCCGGCAACAGTTTCGAACGTCGAGCACATACGAAGAGGAATCGGTTTGCGAAACCGTTTACTGTCTCGGTCGTTCCTAGATACCTAAGAAACTCGTCGCGGGTTACGTGGCCTATAATCGAGATGTGCGCGCCCGTAGCGCGAGCGGGCGAATTCTTGGTTAAAGACTGGATGTTTCCTCGATCCCAAGCTTCTCGCACGGTTCCCGACAAAGTATTGCCGGTTCGGTCTAAATTTCGGAGAATCGAGCCAAATTCTGCTTCAATTACCAAGAGCCGTTTATCCGCTACCCCTTCATCGACAATCTCAGTCTTCGTTTCGCCGTCTTCGGTAGAGGTTTTACTAATCAGGTCTCGTACCTGCCATATAAGCCCTTCTCCGGACGAAAGACCGCTCAGTACGCGACTGCTTTCCCAAAAAGAGTCCATATTGGAGAAAATTCTTCGGACATGGGACCACGAGGTTCCCTTTCTGCCTTTCGAGGTTGTCCCAACGATGAGAGCTGAAATGTTCGTGAAGTGATGGTCAGCTTCGACTTCAAAAAATGCCTTCCGGCCCACCACATTCCCAAAGCAAACCAAGAACTGAAGAAGCAAAGCAGCGGGATCAGCTTCTGTATGGGGCTCCAAAGCTCTGACGAATTTGCCCGCAAGACCGTAAAATGCTTCTTCCGCAAGCGGCTCCGGCCAAGATTCGGCGGGACCGCTCTGCGCTATCGAGTGAAGTGAATCATCAAATCTAAAACCTAACCATTCACACGCGCGTGTAACCACGTCTTTACCGATTAGCTTTGAAAGCGTTGGCGCACCCGTAGCGGTTCCTCCGCTGGCGAGTCGTTTGCCTGTGGAAAGGACGTCACGAACGCGCTGACGCAATTCGTCGTCCTTGGCCGCCTCCGCAACCGCTGCGACGAAATCAGCAGCCTTGGTCTCCGTCATGCCCCTACGGAGCAAAAGACCAGCGAGAGCATTAGCCGTATCGTTCCGCTGTCCAAGTTTGGGCCAATGGCGAGCTATCAAGGCAACCGCGCCGAGTTCATGAAGTATGAGAGAGAGAGCTTCAGGGGAAATACTGCTAGGTTCGCCGTCGCGCTCCCATTCCAGGGGCTCGCCGGATGGATGAACTGAGGGCGGAAGCACGGTTTGTAGGCCCGTTGAGCGCAATTCGACGAGAACTGAGCCGTCTACGTCGCAAAGTCGTTCTGACTTCGGTGGAGTAATGCAGCAAAACCAGTAGTGAGAACCGCGACTACTCGCACGACCATGAATAAGTCCTGTGTCCGGCAGAAATTTATTCACAATCTGTCGAACTTCTGGCGCGTCGCAGTCTACATCTACTAGTCCACCACTCGCCTCGCCGAGAACAAGGCCGATATTCTCGCCGTTTCCAAAGTACCGTTGTAGGCCGGACTCGGGAATTGCCAGTTCTCTCCAGCGTTCAATAGAAGGTGCTTTCGATCCGCGTGCTATTGGAATGATTCGCCACCCGCGCCCGTGGTAGGTGCGTGCCGCTTCCAGAGTGGTAAGACTAGATCCGGCTGGCCGGTTCATGACTGGCTCGCCGCCGGTTCTTCCGTCCGAGCAAGATGATCGTGCCTGAGGAACCTAGCCAACTCCGTTTGCGGGATAAGGCGACGACGACCAACGCGGATTGTGCGAATTTCCTTGCCCGCAATTAGATAGTCGATTGTACGGAGGGAGATACCGAGGCTATGGGCTGCTTCGTGCCGACTGAGCAACAATCTATCCGACATATGACGCCCTCCAAACAGGGAAAGTCATTTGCCGGTCGCTTTTTGCTCAGCCCGAGGCCTTAACCCGTCTTGCGTCTCCCTCGTCTTCCATTGGGCATCCCGCCACAATGCTATGGTGAGATCCTACTTGGCCGACTGGACAACTAACCTGGGGAACATTCCAGTTCGTCGTCTGAGGGTTTGACCTTTCGAGTCTACTGCGCCCCATAAGGCATACAGAGGTAATTCGCCTCGGCGTTTTTCTACTCAGCTAAACCGAACACCCCAATAATAGAATTACCCTACGATGCTGTCAAGAGCATGCTTATGCGCTTTATCAACCGAGCGTGCTGGGTTATAATCCTGCGTGCGCTGTCGAATTCATAAAATCGAGCTGATTTGCTTTTGCCCAGCCTGCCGAGGATCTGCATCATCCCCTCGAAAGACAAAAGCGGCTCGACGTAATGGTCGCAAAGGTGGCCGACCTAAAAAGAGCGGGAGAAAACAATGAGTCAACGTGGAGTGTTCGAGAAGGTCCCGGATTCTGGTGAATGGTGGATTCGCTTCGTTGACGCCGCAGGACGCTACCGTCGCGAGAAGGCAGGCACGAAGAGCGTAGCGATTAACCTTTACCGCAAGCGCAAAATGGAGGCTTTGCAGGGTAGGAAGTTACCGGAAAAATTACGGCGCCCCATAGTTCCGTTCGGCCATCTTTGCGACGACACAAAAGCTTACATTCGCAAGCGATATTCCTGCCCGGAGCATGATCTTGGACGGCTGGAAAATATCAGGGGGTGGTTCGGTGCGCGCTCTGCGGAATCAATCACATCGGTTGAAATCGAAGCCGCGCTGAGCAAGGCGAAAGAAGAAGGGAAGTGGAGTGCTTCGAGTTTTAATCATCACCTTACGCTCTTGTCTCTGACGTATCGCCTGGCCATCCGCAACGGCAAGATCGAGAAAACCCCCATGAGTGGGATTCGCCGCGAACCGGAAAACAACTCGCGGGTTCGTTTCCTCACCGCCGACGAGGAGCAAAAACTTCGCAAGGCTATTCGGTCAAATTCCGCTTGGCGCGAGCATGAACCGGAACTGACGCTTGCTCTTAATACCGGCCTGCGCCCGAGGCAGTATGTACATCGATCTAGTTTGGGAAAACGTGGATCTCCAGGAGCGCGTCGCAAGTGTCCCGCGAACGAAGAACGGTGAGTCAGTGCACGTTCCTTTGAATGCCGACGCAGTAAAAGCACTTCTAATCTTTCGCTCTCGCGGTGACGGCAGAGGCCGGGTTGTGCGTAACACGGCTGGCGAGCCATTGAACTACGCGACGCACTGGTTTGTTCCGGCAATACGCGCTGCGGGGATTAGCAACTATACGTGGCACGACAACCGGCATACCTATGCGAGTCGCTTACGCCAAACAGGAACACCCCTGGGCAACATTGCTGAATTGCTTGGCCACAAAGGGCTGGCGATGACACGCAGATACGCCCATTTGTCGATCTCGAATCTACACGAGGCGGTCTCTCGCATTCAGACGGCAACCGACACCCCAGTAGCACCCGACGCGGCATCCGAAAACACAGAAGTTGTCTGCACGCAGTAAATGTCGTGATTTTATGTTATTAGAGACGATGGAGGCGAAAGGGGTCCGGTGACCTTCGTGGCCTTCAAAGCCATTGATCCTGTCCTTTGCGGCCAGGGTGGTGGGTTCGACTCCCACACGCTTCCGCCAATCGGCCACGCGTTGAGATTGGATGGTGCGTGCTACCGGTTTCTGTCAGGCTCCGGCCGGCTGCGAAACATTCTCATGCGCGACTTTTGCCGCTTTCTTGGCAAAATCATACGTGGCTCGGAGGTTTCCTCCGAAGAATCGGACGTTTTCCTTGATGTCGCGCGCCAGCAGCAGCCGCCCGTCCTTATCGGTGAAGGCACAGTGGATGGTTATGGCGGTCGCGTCTGAGACGGTGGTTAGCTGGTGATCAGGACAACTCTTGCAGTATTAATGAGCTGGCGCGAAATAGCCCTGCTTGGCCGTGACCGTGAGCGGGGGGAGTCCGTTTGGAGGGCGCAACTTGACTTTGATTTTTCGCCACTTGCCGTCATGCACGCGGTTCGCCGGACGGTATCCGATAATGTACTGATTGCGGAGCTCCACACTTATCTTCATCGCGATGTCGGGCAGCTCATTCAAATTGCTAACTCTGAAAGCGCGACCACCGGTCATGTCGGCCAAGCCGTACAAGAGTTCGGGACCATTTTGTTCCTCAGGCGTGGGGCCTCCGCCAGGTTCGAACAGCCCGATGGCGTAAATTTGGACATCGGCTTCGCGGACAAATTTTCGGACGTCCCTCGCGGTGTACCGACTGTGATTATCTCCCCCGTCGGATATGATGAGTAAAGCCTTCTTTGTCCGTTGCGCTTCTCTCATCTGATTGAGGCCGAGATAAACGCCGTCGAAGAGAGCCGTCAGTCCATGCGCGGCCGTATCCAACAGGCGATTCTGAAGTTCATCGACGCTGCCAGTGAACTGACTCACGAGCTGCGCACGGTCATTGAAGTCCACGAGGAAGAACTCGTCCTGGGGATTTGCGGTTCGGAAGAACTGCACGGCGGCAAGGCGCGACTCATCGATCTTATTCGTCATGCTGCCACTCATATCGAAAATCACGCCGATGGAGACGGGAACGTCCTCGCTTGTAAATTTGACGATTTCCTGCTCCGCTCCGTTTTCAAATACCCGGAAATTGTCTTGCTCCAGACCCGTGACAAGGCGTCCGACTGGATCGGTTACGCTGACATTGACGAGCGTTATTTCCGTTTCCGTTCTGAGGGTTCGCCCTGTTTCTATCTTTTGATTGTCAGAAGCAGCGGGTGCCGCCGGTCCGGTTGACGCCTCTTGTGCTCTTAGCGCCTTCTGCTGGGTTGCGGCCGATCCGGCCATTAGCGCGAGCATCCCAACCGAGATCACGAATGTTTTGGCCGAGACAGTCATTTCCCTCCACTCCCTCCACCAGGTTTGGAACCGGCGATTCGCACGAACCCGCGCGCTGGCGCTGCGTAAACGGTCGTCAGGGCAACCCGCACGATGCCTTTGTGTTACGGGCTCGCACCGCGTGCGAAACGAAGACTACGGACTGCGCTCGCAGCTCGTCAAGACAGCGCACTTAAGCACCGGGCAGAACGTTATTAGCAGCAGTCTCGGATTCAAGACGACTGCTACTACTGACAGGTGGGATCAAGGCTTGGTTAACGGATCATAAGAGGGTGCCACCAGAGGGAGTGGCAGAATCCTTTTTTACGATTACCAGGAGCATGAGATTGCAACACTACACGTTCTTTCTTGCTTCGAACGCCTCAGGCGGCATACGGCGCGTGCCTTTCTATGTTCTCCTTCTGCTGACAACTCTGGCGATTATCGGCGGCGGCATGATTGCTAGTGGGTTGGCTTCGTACTCCCGCATGCTATACAAGGCTACCAACCACAACTCTTTGCCCCGTCGGCTCGCTTCGAGTGAGTAGATCGATGCAGGTCCGTCGAGAAGTTGATTGAGCGTCCAGCCCAGCATGAGAGGGCGTGATTTTCGAGCCTGTAGGCGTTGATACGAGCAATCAAAACCTGGCCTTTTGAGGCGAGTTTCGGGGTTACGCCACGGCTAGAGAGGCATGGCTGGGAGTGAGGTTGTACTGCCCGTTTCTGTCAGGCGCCGGCCGGTCGAGAAATACTCTGATGCGCGACGTTCGCCGCTTTCTTGGCAAAGTCATACGTGGCTCGGAGGTTTCCTCCGAAGAATCGGACGTTTCCCTTGATGTCGCGCGCCAGCAGCAGCCGCCCTTCCTTATCGGTGAAGGCGCAGTGGACGGTTATGGCCGTCGCGCCTGAGACGGTGGTTACCTGGCGAGCCATTTCGCTGCCTTTCTTGAAGCCCCGAACCGTGCTGCGCAGAATTACCAGATCCGGAGCGGTGGCGGAATCCCGCTCGCCGTCACGATAGACGCGCTGGAAGCCGCCCTTCTTCCGCATCTGCTCGACCAGATTCTCATACAGCGAAATCTGGAACTCCGCGGGCAGCGGGATCTCGCCGGATTCGATCATCATGATCTCGATGGCGGATCCATCGATCTTTTTCGAGGAACCTGTCGCTTCGGGTTGCGCGTCCGGTGCAGGGGCGGACGGAACCGCAGCATTCGCGGCCGAGCCTGCCTGCAGCGGGACGCTTGTGGGCGCTCCCGTCGCGACGAGTTTCCCCTTTATCCCTTCCGCCGTTCCCACCGGCATCGTAAAAATTACGCCGTGAAAACCTTCGTCCGAATCGCGGTATTGAATCGTCAGCGTGTCCAGCTTGGAGCGAAACAGGCTCAGGAAACGGCCCGACCCGTAAGGCCCAAACATGCTCAGCGTGCCGATGGTTCCGCGGATTACCCGCTGGCTGTCGTCTCCGGTGACAACGTCGCGCATGGAAGTCGGGGCCAGGTCAAAGGATTTGCCGGAATAAGCGAAGCGCAGAGCCCCGGTATCAACCGTCAGGCTTCCCTTGGTTTTGTTACCGACGCCGGCCAGGCCCATGAGTTGCATGGCTTTGACCGGTGTCTCCGTCTGCGGCGCTTGAGCTTCGCCGGTTGCAACAAACGCGCCCATGATCAAAATGGCGATAGCGAATGGAGCGGCCTTCCTCTTGGATACCAATCGAGCCTCCTTGTGACTTTCCAGCTATTCCCGGGCCGCTAGATAGTATAGGGGAGCCACGCGACGCACAACCCTCGTCTGGCGCGCCAGACGCACATTCAACCCTGCCGGTAAGCAAAACGGGGCGATTGCGTTTTCTCAAAAGAAGAGTTCCCAGTTCACATCATTGGCATTTGACGATGTGAAACTTACCGTGAGAAGGTTTCCCTCGGCTTTCATTTCGGCGCTGAGGCCGTTGGCGAGTTCCACGCGTTTTGCATCAAAGCCGTTCGGAAGGTAGATGCGGAGTTCGTACGGATCGCCTGGAACAGCGCGGGATGTGCCTTTCAGCGCGCGGCGCGAGCCGTCGTAGCCGACGTGCTTGATGTCGAAGGCCATCTGCCGCACGTGGCGGCTGGTTGAAATAAGAGCGGGATGATCCGGCTTTTCGACGATGCTGTACACGTCGCAGTCATACGGTTTCACCGGCCGCGTGGTGAAGACGCCGCGAAAAGTTCCCAGGTAAGCCTTCGACCAGAATTCATAGACCACATATTCCTTGCCCGGATCGAGACGCAGATCTTTCGCGGCGTCGAGGGTTGTCGTAAAGGGCGCATCGTCTCCGCCATCCTGCCGCAGGATCAGCGAATTGCCCAGGCTGAGAATCTTCAGCTGCCGCGTGTAGTTGAAAACCCCTACCACGTTCCATTTTCCGAAGGGCCGCTCGACAGGCAGGTTCCACACCTGGGCCGGCTGGCGAATGAACAAGTCCACCGGATAGGAGACGTCCATCGTTGGCGGACTGATGCGCTTCAACAGCTCGATGCGATCTTCCGGGTACGGTGCGTCGAAGGCTTCCGATACGAGGATCGTGTTGTTGGCGATGGCGCGGAAGTTCGCGACGACCTTGGCCTGGTGTTCGTCGAAGTGCTTCCCGTCCGGCTCGACGTACTTGTAGACATGGAAGCCGTCGCCGTCGTTCCAGAAGACGCGTCCGTTGTAGAAAAAGCGGTTGGCCGAGCCGAGCGCCGTCTCGCTGAACAGGCACGGCTGGGTGGCCGGCAGCAGGGAAGAGGGCAGCGCCTCGTAGCCGCGGTCCGCGTCTTCGGAAATGCGGCAGATGTCCACAATGCCGTAGGAGTGATCCACCGCGTTCATGTTGGAGCGGATGGTTCGTCGCGGCGCCGTCTTATCGATCGCGTCGCGCCAGATGAGCCCGCACGCGCGATAGGTTTCGAGCGAACTCATGTACGGATCGAACTGGCCCGGCCACTTGTCCCAAAAATCGGCGAAGTCCATCTCGGCCGCGCCGGTATGCTGGGGATCGTCTGCGGCCCATTGCTCCGCGCGCTCGCGCTCGAGGCTGACGGTGAGAGGATTCGAGAAGTCGATCACCCTTTCGCCGTTATATTTCGGGGTGCGCACCGGCAGATAACATTCCGGCGCATAATTCACGCGGCTGGGCCTCGCCCGCACGCCCCCGCCGCAACCATATAATCCGAAACTCGCCTGGCGTGGGCCGCTGTTGGAAACGCCGCCCAGCCAGAATGCTCCCAGTCCGTGTTCGTCGAAGAATTTCTTCGCGGTGTCCTTGCTGCCGCCGGACATCCAGCCGTGAAAACGGCTGTAGGTGTTGGCGACCAGATCCTCGTCGTCCGGATCGATCGGCCGCCGCTGTTTCAGGCGCACATCGTGGCCGATCGAGATCAACTCCGCCTGGTGCTCCATGGCGCGCAGCCCATCATGGCTAAGATTGATGAGGAGTTGTTCGCCGGCGAAACTCGCGCCCGCCGGCATGGTGACTTTGTAGCTGCAATAGCCGCGGATTTTCATCCGATCGTTGGCGGTCCCTTGCCAGCCCTGCCACACCTCGAACCGCGACGCGCCCTTCAGCGCCGTCGCATGCCCCATCAGCAGGCAATTGCCCGTGTCGGCGTCCCGGACGACATGGTTCACCTCGTACATTTTGGGCGTAACCATTTCCTGCACCGCAAGGAGTTCGTAATAGTCGCGGTTGCGCGAATGCGTTCCCAGGCTGATCCATTTGTCCGTGGTTCCACCGAGACGCGCGTCGCTGCACACGAAATAATCCATGTCCTGCAGGTCCACGGGTTTTCCCGTTTTGTTCGTGCGAGCCAGACTCACGAGAATATCGGCCCCCGCCTTCGCGGCTGAAATCCGATACTCGAAATCGAGGTCGCCGGGCTTGCTGCCGTGCAGCGCCACCGTGACGAATGATCCGAATTTATTGTCGTCGTCCTTATTGACGGAACTGACGACCGTCCAACCGGACGGATCGTCATTGGGAAGGAAATGCACGTTGTTCAAAGCCATCATGCTTGCCTTGACGCGCGTGGACCAGCGGCACCTGGCGGGATCTACCGTGACGCTAAAATGATCAGTATCGATCTGGATGGGCTCTGGGGCAGGCTTAGCCGCAACGCTGAGAACCGGGGATATGGACGCGATCGCTGCCCCCTGCGCAACGTTGGCGAGCATCTTGCGACGCGTGAGCGAGGACGACGGCTCTTCCGGCTTCTCTGACATTAGCCTCTCCGGTACAAAAATGATGGGTCGGCGGGCGATGGCAGCAACCCGTCTCCAATTGCCCCCTGCTCGCGGGCATCGTACCCGCTTCGCGCAGCCGATACAACGAATAGCGCACGGAATCCGGGTCAAAAGGACAGCGTATCCAGAAGGCGCTGAAAGTCGGAGAGGCCGTAATCGAGGCTGCGGTGCTGATTTATAAGCGTCTTATTATAAATGACTTAGCGCTATATCTCTCAGGGGGCAGTTTTTGAGTACTAAACCAGCCGTACTCTTCGGACGTCAACTTCGGAGCCATGCGAAGCTATCCTTCGCGTCATTGTTGCCGCGGGGATGGCCGCTTAAGCTTCATCCATGGCGAATCATCAAAACAAAATGTCAGGAAAGCAGATGGGCACTCTGGCGTTCCTGATTGCAGCTGTTTTCCTGACAGGCTCGCAAGTGCAGGCGCAGGTACAGCAGGAACAGACGAAATTTACCGTACCCTATGCCAAGGCCGCTCTGGCTTCCCTCGCCGCTATCCAAAACGACGACTCCGTTTCTCAGGACAGGAATCTGGATAAGAACGGTGACGGGGATCAGGCGAGCGCCACGCTGCGAACGATCGATGCCACCGATATAGAAGCGTCCACGGATCGGGAAATCTCCGTGACCAAAACGCTCCGCCAGATTTACCGGCTGAAGCTGCAAGACAACGATCTTCTCCGCGCTTACCAAAAGCTGATCGAGATCGAAAGCGCCGATGACGGCTCCGACCAAGCGCCGGTTAAGAGAAAAAAGGATGAGGCCATCGCCGAATTGTCAGACAGCCAGGCGACCATCCGGCAGCGCGAGAATGTCTGCTTCGCTCAGCTGCAAAAGTCCCTGCGCCAGCGTTTGCCGCAAGACCTTCCCGCATGCTCCGGATGGGTTGGAAGGGCGAAAATGTCCGGAGAAGGCCAGGCCGAATCGGCCATCAGCGACGAAGGGAAGCCGGAAAGGCAATAGATTGCCGAGCGTCTCAACGTTCGTCTGAACTCCCCGCGACAAATAGCAGTCTCCCCTCGAAATCCCCTGCGCTGAAGAGCACGCCGTCCACTGCCAGATGACTCATCGCACCGATATAGCTGGAATCGCGTGGTCTGCCCCGATCATCTATTGAAACGCGGCAAAATTGAGGCGCAGCATTCAATTCGGTCTTGGACATGAAAACGGGGGGCTCGCAAATTAAAATCGCAATCGTAACGGGCGGCAGCCGCGGTCTAGGGAAAAGTATGTCTCTGCATCTGGCGACGAAGGGGCACGACGTCATTCTCACGTACCACAGCAAGAAAGCAGAAGCGGAGGCTGTTTGCGCGGGGATCGCAAAAAGTGGACGGAAAGCCGTGGCTTCCCCGCTGGACGTGGTTGACCACAAAAGTTTCGGCGCGTTTGCCGAAAGCGTGCGGGGTATTCTCGATGCGAACTGGCAGCGGCGCGATTTCGATTTTCTGATTAACAACGCGGGAATGGGCGTTTACGCGCCCTTCATGGAAACCACCGAGGCGCAGTTCGATGAGCTGATGAACGCTCATCTCAAGGCTCCCTTTTTCCTTACGCAGAAGCTCCTGCCGCTGATGAAGGATGGCGGGCGCATCGTCAATATCTCCAGCGGCCTCGCCCGCTTCTCGTTTCCCGGTTATTCCGCCTATGCCGCGATGAAAGGCGGAGTCGAAGTGCTTTCGCGGTTCATGGCCAAGGAACTCGGGGACCGCAGGATCACCGTGAACGTTCTCGCTCCCGGCGCCATCGAAACCGATTTTGGCGGCGGCGCCGTGCGCGATAATGCGGCAATCAATAAAAGCATTGCCGCGCAAACAGCCCTCGGCCGCGTGGGCCTGCCGGACGACATCGGAGGAGCCGTTGCCGCGCTGCTTTCCGACGACAATCACTGGATCAACGGGCAGAGGATCGAAGTATCGGGCGGAATTTTCCTTTAAGAAGCCAGAAATTCCGGGTGTAGGATACGTGCGATGTTAAAAGCCACCGCACGCCTTATCGGGCTTCTCTTGCTCGCCGCGACCTGCGGGTTTGCGCAGGACGGCATCACCATTCGCGTGAACGCCGCCGAAACTGTGGGTCCCTATAAACCCATCACTGGCTTTTTCGGGTACGACGAGCCCAATTTCACCTATTCGAATTACGGCCGCAAACTGATCGGCGAACTTGCCAGCGTCGGGAGTTCGCCGGTGTATATCCGCACGCACTTCATGCTGGCAACGGGAGACGGGACTCCAAGCCTGAAGTGGGGATCTACCAACGCCTATACCGAAGACTCCTCCGGCAAGCCGGTCTACGATTGGACCATCACGGACCGGATCATGGATACCTATCTGCAGGCGGGCGCAAAGCCTTTCGTCGAGATCGGATTCATGCCCAAGGCTCTCTCCTCGCATCCGGAGCCCTACACTCCCGTGTGGAAGCCGGGAGGAACCGGCGCCGAGTACGCTATCGGTTGGTCGTATCCGCCGAACGATTATGCGAAGTGGGGCGAGCTGGTGCACCAGTGGGTGGAGCACGCGGTGGAGAAATACGGCCGCGCCGAAGTGGAGACGTGGTATTGGGAAGTGTGGAATGAGCCCGATATCAGCTACTGGCACGGCACACCGGAGGAGTATGACCGGTTGTACGACTATGCCGCCGATGGGCTGAAGCGCGCCCTTCCCACGGCACGGATTGGAGGGCCTGCGACCACCGGGCCGACGGTCGATCATGGCTCGGCTTTTCTTCGCCAATTTCTCGAGCATTGCGCGAAGGGCAAGAATGCCGTTACCGGCGCCGTCGGCGCGCCTCTCGACTTCGTGACATTCCACGCCAAGGGACGCACGGCCGTGGTCGACGGGCACGTGCAGATGCGCATCTCGAAGAATGCCGGCGACGCCGCGCAGGGCTTCGCGATGGTGAGTTCGTATCCGAAATTTCGCAACCTGCCGATCGTGATCAGCGAGTCCGACCCGGACGGCTGCGCTGCGTGTTCCGCCACCTTCTATCCGGCAAACGATTACCGCAACGACCCGCTCTATGCTTCCTACGAAGCGGCCATGATGAAAAACATGTTCGAGCTGGCGGACCGCGAAAAAGCCAATATCGCCGGGATGGTCACGTGGGCGTTCGAATTTGAAAACGCGCCGTACTTCGAAGGCTATCGCACGCTGGCTACCAACGGCATCGACAAGCCGGTGCTCAACGTGTTTCGCATGGCGGGCCTGATGCGTGGCAATCGCGTGGCGACGGAAAGCAGCGGCCGGGTCCCGTTAGCGACGATCGAGACCGAGGGCGTTCGCGGCAAGCCTGACGTCGATGCGCTTGCGGTTCGCTCCGACCGCGAGCTTTCGATTCTCGTGTGGAATTATCACGACGATAAGACGCCCGGCCCCGATGCCGAGGTGAAAATCCAGATCGCCGGAATTCCACCTACGGCGAAACGAGTACTGCTGCATCACTATCGCATCGACGATACGCACAGCAATTCGTATACTGCCTGGAAGAGAATGGGGTCTCCCCAGCAGCCAACGGCGGAGCAATACGCTGCGCTCCAGGCCGCCGGCCAGCTGCAGGAACTCGAATCGCCGAACTGGATCGATGCTGGCCAGCCTGCGACGGTCGACATCCGCCTTCCGAAAGAGGCCGTTTCCTTGCTTCAGTTGAGTTGGTAGGTTGCCTTACGGATGGAGGCAGTAGCCGGGGACGGCGCTCGCGGGAAGCAGCGGTTTCTGTCCCACGAGCAATTGCTGGTCGATGGCATCCAGCTCCACGCCGGTGGCGGAATACATCGCCATCAGCTCCGTCAGGTCGACGGTGCCCCGGCGGCCGAAGAGCCGGAGAACCTGGGCGAACGTCTCGGAGGAAACCTTTCTCCGGCCAAAAAGTTCGCGTCCGTACTCGATCACCGCGGTTTCCTTCTCGCCCAGGCCCACCACGGGCTTGTCATACTTGATGATGTCGATGATCGCGGGTTCAACGGAACGGGTGTCGCCCTGCTTTCTCCCAAAACTTTCCCATTGCGTCCACTCATACTGGTTGGCCATCTCTCTGGCCGTCACCAGCACCGCGATCTCGACCAGGCGGTCAGACAAGCCGGTTCCGAACTTCAGATAGTAGTGCGTGGCGCTCATGGATTCGGCGAGCTTCGGACTGTAGAAACGCAGCGGGGGAGTGAAGCCGGGGCCCTTCGAGAGCTTGTCGTAAACCTGCTTGCCGTAATCGTCCATATCCTCGCGCTTCGGCAAGGGCAGGCGGTTCCGCGAGTCCGCGTAGACATCTTTCGGCAGCGGAGCGTCTCCCGAGGCGAGTGTCGGGTTCTGCATCGCAGGGCACTTCGCGCTGTAGGGGCGCGGAGGAAGCAGCGGCTTTTGCCCCGGCTGCAAGTGCATGTCGAACGCGTTCAACTCCGCGGCGGTTTGGGTGTAGAGCGCCATCAGTTCCGTCAGGTCCACCACGCCGCGAGGGCCGAACAGGCGCAGGGCATGCGTGAAGGTTTCCGAGGAGACCTTCCTTTGGTCGAAGAGTTCGCGTCCGAAATTGATGACGAGGGCTTCCTTCTCGCCGAGCCCCGTCACCGGCTTGTCGTACTTGACGATGTCCACGATGGCCGGCTCGATATAGCGCGGATCGCCTGGGTTGTGCCCGTGGACTTCCCAGTTGGTCCATTCAAACTGGCAATCGGTCTCGCGCGACGCCACCAGAACGGCAACTTCGGTCAGCCGTACGCCCAGCGCGGTTTCGTATTTCACGAAGTGATGCGCCGCATCGAGCGGCTGGGCGAGTTTGGGGCTGTAGAGGCGCAGCGGGGGGCGGTTGATCGACGCCATCTGCAGCCCATTGGCCCATTCGTCGAAGGCTTTCTTGCCCTCATCGTCCATCTCGTCGCGCTTGGGCAATGGCAGGCGGTTTCTGGATTCGGGATAAACGTCCTTGGGAAGCGTGTCTGCCGAGGCGCCCGCAGCGTTCGGTGGATTCTGCGCATGGATCCGCGCGCCGAGCAGTACGCCCGCCAGGCCAACAAACGCTATAAGTCCAGCTCTTTTCGGCATCGCCATCGATCCGTTCTCCCTTTAGCGATTCACGCAGTCCGCCGTGGCCGTTTGAGGCGGGAGCAGCGGCTTTTGCCCTGGCCGGAGCTGCATGTCGAACGCATTCAGCTCGACACCCGTAGCGACGTAGAGAGCCATCAGTTCCGACAAGTCCACGGTGCCGCGGGGGCCGAAGAGATGCAGGATATGCGCGAAAGTTTCGGACGACACCTTCTTCTGACCGATCAGTTCGCGGCCGTAGGTGATCACGGCGGCATCCTTCTCGTCGAGCCCGGCCACCGGCTTTTCGTACTTGATGATGTCGATGATGTTGTCGTCGATGTGGCTCGAGCCCGGCCTGCGGCCATGCGACTCCCACTGCGTGTATTCGAACTGGTTTTCCATTTCGCGCGCGGTTGTCAGCACCGCGATTTCGGTCAGCCGGTCTCCCAGTCCGGAGTCATACTTCAAGTAGCGATGCGCTTCCGCCATGGGCTTGGCGAGCTTCGGGCTGTAGATACGGATTGGGGCGGGATTTCCTCCGAGCGTGGCCAGCTCGTCGTAAACCGACTTGCCGTAGTCGTCCAGATCGTCGCGTTTCAGCAATGGCAGACGGTTCCCGGAATCGGGATAAACGTCCTTGGGCAGCGGGCGAGCGGTCGCTGTGGTGTTTCCGCCGCTCGCCGGATTCTGCGCGCGCATCCTTCCACCCAGCAATAGTCCGAGAAAGCCTGCGAGAAAAACGAGTGCGATAATCTTCGATGCCGACATAATATCTTCTCCTTTGTGAAGCTTACCAATGCGAATCTGCGATTCAGCCGACCGATAACTTATAGCTCATAAGCGCGGCACGCAAGGGCTTTCGGCGTCGCCCCAGGGAACGCCAATCTCCCGCTTGGCGTTTTGTCTCACCTCTGCGCTGCGGTCCGCGTCGCTTTGCACAGTGTGAGCGCAGCGGAGTACGGTTCTCCATCGCTCGCCCTTCGTGCGATGAATCCTTCCTTTTGGGAGCGGGAATCAATCCCGCGCGGAATCGGCGCAGAGAATTGCGGTGGGTCGGCAAATTGCTACGATTTTGCTTGGCTCGAGGAAGCACTGGCGAATTCTGCCTCAGGCGCGGATGCGATCAACCGCCGTATCCGCGCCGCATAGAGGGGCATGATGTAGGGCCACGCGTGCGTTTTCAAGACACGCCCTCCCGCCAACGCGCCGCGGCGCATCGCCTCATCGCGATCTTCATAAATTGCCCGCAGCGTAGCCGCCAGCTCGACTAAGTCGGGTTCAAACCACGTCCACTCGCGCGAGAATTCGCCGAAAGGCGGTGGAGGGTCGGCCACGGGCGTTTCGGGGGCGCGAACGAGATACGAGGCGTCCGGCGGGCAGAATTCGAGTGCCGGTCCCGCGGCCGTGGTCACCACCGGCTTGCCGCAAGCCATGGCCTCGATGAGCGGCATGCCGAAACCCTCGCCTCGATAGGGAAGCGCCAGCGCGTCGCAGCCGCGATAGAGCGATGCCAGCTTCGCATCGTCGAGTTCTTCGGTGAGAAGCAATATGTGCGGAGCCTTCGCCCTGCGCCGCGTGTTGCGAATTTCCGGCAGGAGGTTGTTGTGCTGGTAGAAGGAGGACGCGCCGGTATCTTTCAGGACGAGCGTCACGTCGTCGCCGGCCGAGAACGTGTCGGCGTACGCCTGCACGAGCAGATCGGCTCCCTTGCGGCGAATCGTTCCGCCCACGAAAAGAAACATACAGCCCCGGCATCCGGCCGGCCGCCACGGTTTCACTTGCGGATGGAAAATCTTGGGATCGAACCCGTGCGGAATTACTTCGACACGATCCCGGCTCACGCCGCTCTCGATAAAGGCCTCCGCGACGAAACGCGAAGGCACCCACAGCTCGTCTACCCCAGCGCTCGATTTCGCGCACCCACGCGCGCGGCACGCCTCGATGCTCCCACGGGAGCATCGAGGCGAGCAAACCCGCGGCGGGCGGACGAAAATCGGGCGGCCAGAAATGGCGGATCGTGAGATCCATCCGCGCAGGACGCCGCCCG
>Ga0302324_100007530_pt1 | contig 23129 bp, 18 predicted proteins | sample Palsa_T0_1_FD_201949 | JGI IMG/M metagenome (GOLD analysis project Ga0302324, IMG submission 201949) | Peat permafrost microbial communities from Stordalen Mire near Abisko, Sweden - Palsa_T0_1 | ecosystem: Environmental > Terrestrial > Soil > Palsa > Peat permafrost | place: Sweden: Abisko...
GGGCGGCAGGTTCGCGAAGCGATAGTAACCCGTGCTGTCGGTTTCCAGGGTCTTTTTGCCTGCCAGCGAGGAGCCGGACAGTTCCACAGCCGCTTTGGAAATCACTGCACCGCTAGGGTCTTTCACGGTTCCTTGCAATCCGCCAGTCGTCTCTTGCGCGAAAACATTGGCAGTCAGCAGCACAGAGAACAAACAAACGGCAAACATCCCAAACTTCGCTGAAGTACGGTTCATAGTGTTGTCTCCGATAAATGAACTATTTCTTCTCGGTCGTTCTGTCGTGTCTTGTTTGTTCATTTAAGAGCGGCGGCTTCGCCTCATTTTTTAGAGGTCAGGACAGATGCAAAGCATGGGAGTCCCGACCAAACACATTTCTCCGAACTACGGGTCCCTAGCAACTGAAATTCCAAAACATTATCGGTTAACAGTCATTTTTTTCAATGAGTTGTAACCATGATGACCCCGGTCGCTCTTTGAATTGGAAGATTGACCCGTCGATTCCTATGGATTTACGTAGAAGCGAGAACTCCCGGAAGGGGCCCCTGCGCGTAGAACCAGATCAGCCGAGGGGCAGTTCAGAATCGGGATAGGGGGAACGGTCGCCCGTCCTCCCCTCCCACTACTTTGCTGAGCTCTGAGCTCGGGCTTCCACCTATGGTCGCGAAGTTTTAGCTTAATCCGACTAGTTGCTCAAGAGTTGAATCTGAGTTTTGTACCAGACGCCGAGCAGCGTCTGTGGCGAACCGTAACGCGGAGAAAGTACCAGTTGACGCGCAACCGGGCGCGCCTGCAGAACCAATTGGAGTCTCTCCTGGAAGAGGCCCATATTAAGCTGTCCAGCCTGGTCTCGGATCTGCTGGGCGTCAGTGCCCGACGCATGTTGCAAGCGCTGGCCGATGGTGCAACCGATCCCGCAACTCTGGCCGCAATGGCCAATAAGCAGTTACACGCCACCTCAGAACAGTTGTGCGACGCGCTGGGGGCGTGCACCGAACTCAATCCCGTCTACCGCCGACTTTTGAAGATGGCTCTGGAGGAGTTGCGGTTCATCGAGGAGCATATCGGTCAACTTGACCAAGAGATGGCGACTTTGCTCTGCCAGCATCAGGATGCCGTGAAGCGCCTGGCTGAAGTGCCAGGCCTGGGCGTGAGTTCGGCACACCAGGTTATTGCCGAAGTTGGGGCCACGGCAGCCAACTTTCCTTCCGAAAAACACCTTTCTTCCTGGGTCGGCGCCTGTCCAGGAGACGGAGAAAGCGCGGGAGTGTCCCAGAGCCACCGCTCCCCCAAGGGCAATCGCCAGATGCGCCGCGTTCTCAATCAATCTGCCAACGCCGCGGTTAGGTCAAAGGAAGCATTTTTCAGATCGTATATCGCCGAATAGTGCCCCGCTTGGGACACAATCAAGCCATCGGGGCGATTGCCCATCGCATCTGCCGACTCATCTGGATCATTTTGCAGCGCGGCGTTGGCTACGTCGAACACGGTCCTGCCGTCCAAGAAAGTCCGAAACGAGCACGCACCTCGAGAATGATCCGGCAGACGGAAGCTCGGCTATCATGTCGAACTGCTGGCACAGAACCCGGCGTAGGCAGCGAGGAGTTTTCGACCCTGCTCGGCACACAAACAAATCAGGCCGGCCTTTCCGGCCGGCCCGATTCAATACGAGTTCACTAGAAGATGAACTTCATGCCAAAATACAGCCGCCGCTGTCCTATGCCGTCGGTAATGATATTGCCAGCAAACGTACCGCCGCCATTGACGTTGTAGTCGGTGTTTTGGAACTTGCCGATGGCCACGTCGTCAAGAACTGGATCCGGAACACCACGGAATTGTACATTCATGACGTTATACGCAGTTGCCTGAAGTTGAGCCGTAAACCGCTCTGTGATCCTGAAGTTCTTGAACACAGAAAGATTGGCGGTACTGATGGGCGTCCCACGCAGGGTATTGCGGCCAACCCCTCCGTAGGGCGTGCCCACGACTTGGGCGGCAATCGGATCGTTGTGGATCCAGTGCGCTCCCGAAATCGGTGTAACCGCACACGGGGTAGTTCCCGCACTGCTTCCAAAACACGGGTCCGTAAAGTTGATCAGTGTGCCCAAAGGGTAAGGAGTCGAACCGGGAGTTAGGCACGTATTTACAGTTCCGTCACAATATTGTCCCACGGAGGTAAGGGGCAGGCTGGCGTTGCTCAGGATCGGCCGGCACGTATCGTAGGTTGTGCCAAAATCCCCGCCCGGGTCGCAAAGGCTGCCGTTGCTCGGGTACCTTTGTATCGTTGTATAGGGCTGTCCAGTCGTGTAGCGGTAGGTTGTGTTCAGCTCCCAGCCGCCCAGCGCGCGCCCCTTGAAGCCGTGCTGCGCTTTATAGAACGGCAGATCATAGACGATCGCCACACCCACTACATTCGGGAAATCCGTCGCGCCGTTAGCCCGCTCCGGTCCGGCGGTCTGGAATGGATTCTGCGCCTGCGCTAGAGTATTGCCGCCCGCAATGGTGGAGTAAACTTCACTGGCATTGTCGATTGCATGGCTCCAGGTGTAGGACGCGGTGGCGCTCACGCCACGCCAGCCGCCAATCCGCAGTTCGCTCTGCAGACCGTTGTAGCTTGCGCTTGCCGTGTTGGCATCCTGAATTACATTGGTAAAGTTGCAGTTGACATTCCCAGCCGCAAAACCCGGCGCCCCTGCTGTAGCGCAGGGCGTCAAACCCGCTGGAATCACGTTGGAAAACCCGGCGCCAATCAGCGGCGCCAACTCCGGATTTCCGTTCAGCGCCTGGAACAGATGAACTCCGTGGTTGCCCACGTAGCGGACTTCACCGACAATCTTGCTGGTAAAGGAACGCTCCCATCCGAAATTCCACTGTTCCGAGTAGGGGTTCCGGAAGTTGGGGCTTACTTGCGTCTGGTCCGCGAAACCGGGGTTCCCGGTCGGCGCCAGTGGCTGCAGGTACGGGATGACCTGAGTTCCGAAGAAACCAGTCGGCGGTAAGCCCGTCGTAGGCTGGCCTGCCACCGGTCCCAACGTGGCGAGATTCACCGCGGGAGCAGAGGTAGCCACATTCAGGAACATATTGTAGAACGCGGGGTCGTAGGCAATGCGGAAGCCGCCGCGGAAGACCGTCTTTTCATCGCCAATGTTCGGGGTCCAGGCAAAACCCACCACCGGGGCAAAGTTACGGAGCGCCTGGGGGACGGACGGTACCGTGGTCTGACTGAGGGGAACGCTGGTAGACCACAAGGGCTCTGACCCGGTCTGGGTTTGCGTCGATTTTTGATGCAACAGATTGATGGCCTGTTGATACCAGTCCCAACGCATGCCTAGATTCAGGGTTAGGTTGCTCTTGACTCTCCAGCTGTCCTGCACATAAAAGCCCAGATCCCACTCCGTGAAAGGCAGAATGGGGCTGCCCAGCGCGACTTGCGTGAAGAAGGGATTGTTGGCAACGACATCGTTGAAGGAGCTGAAAGCGAACAAGCCATTGTTTTCCGGCAGGAAAACGTTGGGCGAGCGCTGCTGGTCGACTTCAGCACCGAACTTAATCGTGTGATGGCCCTTCAGCAATGAGGCGCCCTTGGGGAAAGCCGGCCGCCACGCCAAAACTCACACCATCTTGCGGCGCCGAACCTACCAGAATCATGTCGGTTGGGCACTCGGTGGGGGTGACAGAATTGCAAGTCGAAAAAGATTGCTCCTGGAAGAAGATGCTGGCGCGGGAGAAGCTGAAGCGAACCTGGTTCACGAAAGCGTTGCTGAAGTTGCGCGCCCAGTCCAAACCAATCTGCTGGCTCAGAGAGGGGACATCCTGATAGTCCCCAATGTCGATGCCGTTGCCGAAGCTGATGCCGCCCTCGAACTGCTTCTGGTAGACGTAACGGGCGAAAAAGTTATCTTTCTGGCTTAACTTGAAGTCGACCCGTCCCGTGGCCTCGTAGTCATTAAACGGGCTGGCTACGAAGCGCGAAATGCTGCCAAATTGAATCGCTGCGCAGTTATAAGTGTTACCGCCTGCCGCATAGGGACCCGCTGCGCTGCAGGTGCCGTCGGGTTGGTTGGTTACGAACACATTCTGCAGGTTGGTGAAGGTCGGATTACCCGACGTGATCACATTGGGCCCAATCGTGCTCTCAATCAGTCCAATGGGGCTGTTCGGGAAGGCCGCCTGCAGCTGCGTGTCTCCGGTCGGCGTGGGCACAATGCCGGGCGCCGAGGAACTCGGGAAGCCGGCAAAGCGCTGGCGATCTATATTGCTGGAACCGAAAAACCAGATCTTATCTCTCTTAATCGGCCCGCCAATGGTGCCGCCAAAGCGGTTTTCCACGAACCGGGAAACCGTGGGCTCGGTGCAGCCGGTGGACGGGGACACCCCAGGGGAGCAATACCCAAACAGCGGACTCTTCTCCTGGTTGGTCAATGAATCGAATGTTGAACCGTCCCAAATCTCGTACCCTGTCCCGTGGAATTGGTTCGTGCCGGCCTTGGTGACATAGTTCACCACCGCGCCTGTATTGCGGCCAAACTCGGCATCGTAGTTGGTGACCACCTGCACCTCGGCGATCGCGTCCTGGTTGCCGAAAAATATGTCCGGGCCGCCGATGGAGTTGTCGTTGTTGCTCTGCCCGTCAATCTGAAAATTATTAGAGCGGGCGCGCTGCCCATTCACCGAAAGCTCGGCTCCATTGTTATTGCTGAAGCTGGCATCGCCCGCAGTCGCGACCCCCGGAACGAACAGCGCCAGCGAGTCGAAAGTATTCCCCATCGGCAGGTCGGCTACTTTTTGGTTGTTGAAGGTGTCCGAGATTTGGTCCGTCGTCGAGTCGATCAACGGCGCAGTTCCCTCCACCGTAATCGTCTCGGAAGAGGACCCGAGCTCCAGCTTGACGGTGCCGAGCGACGTATCCTTACCCACGTCCACCGACACGCCATTGGCCTGATAGGCGCGAAAGTTGGTCGCTTCAACGCGCAAATCATAGGCGCCCGTAGGTAAATCACGCAGTTCCACAACTCCCGCGGAGTTCGTTTGAGCCTTGAACTCCCGGTTTGTCGCCAAGTGCTTGGCCGAGACATGCGCGCCCGCAACCACCGCGCCTTGGGGATCCTGCACTACGCCGGAAATAGACCCGGTAACGATTCCTTGGGCAACGGCGAACGTGGCACCGAAGACGATTACACCGAAAGCCACCAAGGGAACAAGCCCGGACCTGAAATGGTATCGCATGCGGATTCTCCTAACAAAGCCTCACTTGGGTTTGGTCCCAGCGAACCGCCGAGACCAACATTGGTTGCAACAACTGTTAGAAGCACCTAACATTCCAAAACATTGTCTACATAACAACTTGACTTATCATGGACATACGAACAAATGTCAGTTGACGGTCAACGAACAGCCATGCATTTTACGGAGGTGAGCTATGGAATCTGGTAGGATTGCGCCTTTTCCCAGTGCCCGTAACTCCGGCAATACTGACCTCCTGCTACAATTTCCCTTTCCGTGACTCCTTCTCCCACGAAGCCCGAATCGTCCAAGCCGGATTCGGCGAAGGCGCATTCTCCGGGCGCAACGCCGCTTGACTCGGTGCCGCTGCTCGACTTAAAGCGGCAGTATGAGCAGGTACGCGCCGAAGTGCTGGCGGCCGTCGGCCGGGTGTGCGCTTCGCAGCACTATATTTTGGGCCCTGAGGTCGAAGCCTTCGAGCGCGAGCTTGCCGCTTTCTGCGGCACGCACGATGCCGTGGGCTGCGCCTCAGGCACCGACGCCTTGTGGCTCGCTCTGGCTGCCGCTGGAGTGCAGCCGGGAGATCAGGTTCTCACCACGCCTTTCAGCTTCTTTGCTTCGGCCAGTGCCATCGTGCGGGCCGGCGCGCGTCCGGTGTTTGCCGATATCGATCCGCGCACGTTCAATCTCGATCCCGTGCACGTGGAAGCTTTTCTCAATGGCGGCAAGCGCGACAAACTCCGCGCGCTGCTCCCGGTTCATCTCTACGGCCAGTGCGCCGACATGGATCGATTCGAGCGACTGGCCGAGGATTTCCATCTGTCGGTGATTGAAGACGCCGCGCAGGCCATTGGAGCGCGGTGGGGAAGTGAGCAGACGAAAGCCCGCAACGCGGGATCCATGGGCGTCGCGGCGGCATTCAGCTTTTATCCCACAAAGAATCTCAGCGCCTACGGCGAGGCTGGTTTGGTGACCACCGACAGCCCTGCGATAGCAGCGCTTATGCGCAGCTTGCGCAATCACGGCAGCTCGCGTCGCTACGTTCATGAAGAGTTGGGATGGAACAGCCGCCTCGACGCCATCCAGGCCGCCATCCTGCGTGTGAAGTTGAAATATATCGAAGGATGGAACGAAGCCCGCCGCCAGCGCGCCGCGCGCTACGATCAGCTGTTCGCGGAAGCCGGACTGGCAATTTCTCAATCGGCAATCAACCATCCGGGATCAGCAATTTCCGATGACTTCCCGATTCACCTGCCTTATACCGCGGCATCCGCTCACCATGTGTTCCATCAATACGTCGTTCGCGCCTATCGCCGCGAAGAACTGCGGGAGTTCCTCAGCGCGCGCAAGATCGGGACGGAGATCTACTATCCCATCCCGCTGCCTCTCGAGCCCTGTTTCGTATATCTCGGTTACCGCGAAGGCGACTTCCCCGAAGCCGAGCGCGCCGCGAAAGAAGTTTTAGCCTTGCCGATGTTCCCCGAACTCACCGAAGACGAACAGCGCAGGGTGGTGAAAAGCATCGCGGACTTCTACTGCTAAGAACCTTCCTTCGGCTTTGTTGCAGCGTAACTTTCTGCCGCAGCAGGCATCAAATCCCCGCATCGAGGAGATCAAGGAATGAGGAATTTTCGGGCAGCGCCAGGGCTGTCTCTCGCGCTCTTAGTGGCCTGCTCCGCCTTCGCTGGCAAGGCGAATGAGCAGACTTCTAGCGTGGAACCGGGCCGCAAGCCCGTGGTGGTTGAGCTATTCACCTCCGAGGGCTGCTCCTCTTGTCCGTCGGCGGATGCGTTGCTCGAGAAGTTGGAGGCGCAACAGCCGGTGGCTGGAGTTGAGATCATCGCGTTCGAAGAGCACGTGGATTATTGGAATCACGACGGGTGGATTGATCCCTATTCTTCCCCGGAATGGACGCAACGGCAAGAGGCTTATACCGCCCTGTTCAAGAAGGACGCATATACGCCAGAGCTTGTGGTGGACGGGCACAGCCAGTTCGTGGGCAGCGATGAGCGAAAGGCTGAACTCGAAATCGAAAAGGCGGCTCGAGGCGTGAAAACCGAGGTGGCGATCACCTCCGGCAAATCGGAAGCGAAAGCTTCACAGCACTTCATGGTGTCGGTAGGTAAGCTTGCCGGAAATAAGGCCGGCGACGTGGCGGAGATCTGGCTGGCGGTAACCGAGGATGGCCTGCACTCCTCGGTGAGTCGAGGAGAGAATGCCGGGCACGTCCTCGATCATGGAGCCACGCTGCGTTCCTTGCGCAAGATTGGGGTCGCAGATGCGAGCGCGGCGTCCGCGTCCTTCACCGGGGACACTGTGGTGAAATTTAGCCCCCAGTGGGATCCTGACAACTTGCAGGTGACGGTGTTCGTCCAGGAGAAAAAGAGCCGCGTAATCCTCGGTGCAGCCTCGAGCAAAATCAAGGGTTAGCGCCGGCGGCGCTTCGGCGCTGGCCTGGGCGCTGGCCTCGGCGCTGCCTTCTGCTCGCCCGGAGCCAGCACCCGGCGCACAATGGGTGTGTTCAGCTTGTACTTGCGCTCGCTGACATTGCCTGAATCGTCTTTCACTCGCAGGATGAAGACCGGCAGCGTACCTTCCTTATCGAAATTCTCACTGTTCACCGTCACCGGCAGAACGCCGTTCAGGGCATGCTCGCGGTAGGCGGTTTCGTAGCGATGCTTGCGGACGTTCCAGGTGAAGACGCGGATCTGGTCGTAATCGTAGGGCAGGCCGTCGTGCGGTTCGGTAAGGGCGCACAGATACTGCGAAACTTTCTTGTCTTTATCCGGATCCGTGCCCTCTCTCGCCGCATCTTGCACCTGATTCAGTACAAAAAAAGCGACAAAGCGCTGGCCTTCGGCATACTGCGCAACCTCGAGCGGGACATCGAGGTCCACCATGCGGGCCAGCACCCAGCCCACGCGGTTCTGCGCATCGCGCACCAGCCACCAGTCTTCGAGCACCGGGCCGGAGGTCGATTTCCCGGAAGTCTTCCCCTCAACCGTGGCCGCGGCGAGGGCTGCGCCCGGCTGCTTTTCCGCCGTGGAGCGCTTCAGCACGGAAACCTTCGCTCCCGCCGAAAGCTGATACAAATGCTCGGTCTCGCGGCCGGGCGTGAGGTGCAGGTTCGTATCGTTGCGCAAGACACCGGGCGCCTGCACCGGATCGTTCAAATTCTCGCGCGTGAGCTTCTCGAGGCCGTCGTAGGTTTGCTGATCGACCAGGTAACGCTGCTCGATCCAGCCCTCAATACCGGCCGCGGTGCGCACCCGGGAAAAGCGCTTCTCGTGCTCCAGCACCTCCACCCGATCGCCGTTCTTCACCGTGCCAACGCGGTTGTACATGGTGGCCACCTGGTCGCGCAGCGTGGCCTGCACAGCCGAGACATAATTTACCTCCAGCACACGATGGCCTTTGCGATTGCAGGCGGAAAGACCGAGCAGGAAAACAGCGGCCAGCACGAACAACGAAGCAAGCCGGCAAGGATGCGATGGACAAGGTTGTTTCACGATCTTAGCAAGGTCAAGCTCAGCGAGGGCGAGCTTAACGAGGTCAAGCCTGGTGACGTCACGGTCAACGAGTCAACGCCAGCGAGCCATCTTGCCCCGAGGTTCACTTTTCTAATATAACCCGTCCCACCGATGCCTTGTGGACACGAAGGGGTTACGCGGAATGCACCTCTGGGGCGCGGTATCCCTCCCGAGACCTGACATCGCGCAGGCGATTCGGTTACCATGAGAGCAGAACAAGTTCTGACTGAACCACGATGAAGAACCTATTCCTTCTTCTGTCGCTACTGGCTTTCGTGTTCGCTGCCGCTTGGTGCGCGGCCGCGGATCAGGCGGTGAACGATGTGTTGCGTCCACCCAAGGGCGCGCAGGTGGCCATTGTAGTTTTCGAGGATCTGCAATGCCCGCAATGTCGCCGTGTGGCGCCCATTCTCGCGCAGGCGTCGAAGACCTACAAGATTCCCCTGGTACGCCACGACTTTCCGCTGCCCCTGCACAACTGGTCCTATGACGCGGCCGTGATGGCGCACTACTTCGACGCGAGTTCAAAAGCTCTGGGCAACGAGTTTCGCGACTATATCTTCTCGAACCAGTTCGAGATCAATCCGCAGAACCTGCGCAGCTACGGCGAGAAGTTCGCCACCGCGCATAAACTAGATTTCCCCTTCGTGGTCGATCCGCAAGGCAAGTTCGCCGCCGAAGTAAACGCCGACCGCGACCTGGGCAAGGCCATCAACCTCAATCACACGCCCACCGTGTACGTGGTCAGCAGCCGGCATCCGGACAAGCCCTACGTGGAAGTCGACCCCAGGCAGATCGACAGCCAACTCTACGCGCTGATTGACGCCATGATGAAGGAGTAGCGCTCAGTTCTCCGGGCATTTCGGAGAGCTAGAGTCAGGAACGCGCAAAGCCATGGCGAGTCCAGCAGGGGCAAGTCTCTAGTCGCCGAACCCGATACCGATAGCCCGGGCGGTGCGCACCAGTTCCCCTTTCGGGTCGACGGACTTGAGATGGCCGATGGCGTGGGCCACGTCGACAGACACGATGGAGTCGCCGTGCAACGCGACCATCATGCCGAAACCTCCGGCAGCGATCAGGTCGACAGCGGCCACCCCGAAGCGTGTCGCCAGAATCCGGTCAAAGGGCGAGGGCGTGCCTCCACGCTGAATGTGTCCCAGCACGCTGATCCGGACTTCTTTGCCCGAACCGTGGCCGACGGCATTGCCGATCAGGGTGCCGATGGAGCTGGCGCGGCGGTTGTCCTTCATTCCCGGCGGGAGCTTCACGCCTTCGGCCACCACCATGATGGTGAAATACTTGCCGTTTTTTTCGCGCTCGGCGATCTGCCGGCAGACGTGCTCGACGGTGAAGGGGATTTCCGGGATGAGAATGACGTCAGCGCCGCCGGCGATACCGGCCTCCAGCGCGATCCAGCCGCAGTCGCGGCCCATCACCTCAACCACCATGACGCGATGATGCGAGGCGGCGGTGGTGTGAATCTTGTCGATGGCGTCGGTAGCGGTCTGCAGCGCGGTATCGAAGCCGAACGTGACTTGGGTGGCGGAAAGATCGTTGTCGATGGTCTTGGGCACGCCGACGATCTTCATTCCCTTCTGAAACAGTTCGTAGCCGATCTTCTGCGATCCGTCGCCGCCGATGGTGATGATGGCGTCGATGCCTAGCTTCGCGGCGTTGGCGATCACCTGGCCAGATATGTCGCAGAAGACTTCCTTGCCGTTCTCGATTTTTTTGTAGTGAAAGGGATCGCCGCGGTTGGTGGTGCCGAGAATAGTGCCGCCGCGAGGCAGAATGCCGCTCACTTCCTTGAGTGTGAGCTCGAAGGCTTTTTCCGGCCAGATGAGGCCGTCGAAGCCATCGGGGATGCCGATGACCTTCCATCCGTATTTGAGGATGGCGGCCTTGGTGGCGGCGCGGATGACCGCGTTGAGGCCGGGCGCGTCTCCGCCTCCGGTGGCGATACCGATACAACGAATGTCAGCCATAGGGAGTCCGTCGCTGGTCTTTGGTGGTTAGTCGTTGGCTAAACCCGCGTGGGGGCAGCCGTCTCTACGATAATACTGTGACTTCCGGACATGGCAATTTACCAAGTGGGCGCGGGAGTCGTCATTCGGGCGGGAACATTTCTGTACCCGAGGAACGTTGCCAGTTGTGGATTTCCCGGAGGTTGCGCTTGGAAGGAACGGTCAAAGGCTCCACCTCTCGCAAAGAACGCGAGAAATGGACGCCCAGATTTCGTGCTTCGCGCCCCGGACGCGGGCCAGGCTCAACCTCGGGCTTACGGGGTGGTTACCGTGACGGTCACGGAATTCGAGGTGATTGTGTTGGTGCCGCTGATATAGGTTGCGAAGACGGTCGTAGCCCCCGTCTCGGCCAAGGAAGTCACGCACATAGGATCTATGCCGTTTTGCACGGTGAGAAGGTCTGTATTGGGCGTCTGCCAGGTCACGCTGGTGGTGACGTCGACCTGCTGTCCCCCTGCGGTCGCCGTGGCGGTCAAGCAATCGTTCCCGGTTGCGGTTGAACTCTCGGGGATGCTGAAGGAGGTAATGTCGTTCGGGCCAAGGACAATGGTGGTGACGTTCCCCAGAGTCACGGTTGCGGTGGTGGTCGCGCTGGCGGTGCCAGATGCTGCGCTTATGGTGCTGGTTCCGGCGGAAACGCCGGTTAGGAGCCCGCCCGCAGTGATCGTCGCTACGCTCGGCGTGCCGCTGGACCAACAGACAGTCGTCCCGGTGCAACTGGTACCGCCGCTCAAGGTCAGCGGGTTCCCATTACTATCAGTCGCTGCCGCCGTCAGTTGCTCAGTAAGAGCAACGCTAACCGTCGGACTGGGTGGATCTATTACGATACTGGTGACCGTCGGATTCACGAAAAAGCCGGTGCAGCTTACCGCCAGGGCCAAGGTTGCGAGAGCGGCGAAGGCACCGGCCAGGCGGAGTTTATTTTTCGTGGATGACATAGCGATCTGAGACTCCTTGGGCGCGCTGGCTCGGTTTAAAACCTGCCCTGGTCTTGTTCTAAACAGACTACGCCTCTCCGATGCAACTAGAATACGACCTTCGCGCCACGGCGGTTGTAAAAAATTGTAGCAGAGAAGATTCCGGGCCGAACGCGTAAGTGCCCTTTCGTGTGACGCACGGAACCAGCGCGGCTAACGCCTCTCTCGCATAAGAACGTGCGGACTTCCAGAGGCTTGCAGGAAAAAGCAACAGCAGGCACGAAACCCGGCGGAGCCGCGCTCCGCCGACAGCGGGGAGCATGCCCGGAGCGAAGCCGAAGGGGCGCTCGCCCCCCAAGGATCCGCGTTATTTCACGCGGTAAGGAATGGCCAGCGCTGAGATCAGCACCGGCCACATGCACTCAGGACTCACCGGTCCACCAGTCACTCGTGCTCTTTCGGCTCGCTCTTCGGCTCGCTCTTGGGCTCGCTCTTGGGCGGAGCACTCTGCCGTTGCGGCTTGGGCGCGGGGCTCGGTTTGGACGCGCTTGCTTTCGGGGCACTCGCCTTGGGCGCAGGATGGTTCGCGGCCTGAGTCCGCGGCTCGCTTGCCGGTGGAGTCTTCGCCTGGTGCGAGGCGCTTACCCGTGGCTCTTTTGCCGGACTCGCCTTCTCTGGACGCGCCGGGGATTTGGCCCTCGCCTCAGTGGTTGGACGAGCTTTCTCCGTGTGCGCTGGAGCCTTGGCTTTCGGTTCGCTTGCCGCGCGAGTTTTCTCCTCATGCACCGGAGTCTTCGCCGGAGCTTTCGCCCGTGCCTCACTTGCCGGACGAGCCTTCTCCGCATGCGCCGGAGTCTTGGCCTTCGGTTCGCTTGCCGTACGCGCTTTCTCCTCACGTGCCGGAGCCTTCGCCGGAGCTTTCGTCCGTGCCTCACTTGTCGGACGAGCCTTCTCCGCATGCGCCGGAGTCTTGGCCCTCGGTTCGCTTGCCGCACGCGCTTTCTCCTCGCGCGCCGGAGTCTTCGCCGGAGCTTTCGTCCGCGCCTCACTTGTCGGACGAGCCTTCTCTGCATGCGCCGGCGCCTTGGTCCGCGCCGAATTTGCCGTATGGGCCGTCTCTCGACGTGCGGAAGCTTTGGCCTTCGGTTCGTTTGCCCCACGAGCAGATGAACGATTTCGGGCGGGTGCCGAGGCGCGTGCTTCCCTGGGCGACATGGCAGGAGCGTGATAGGGCGCTCCCGGAGCCTTGGTGGCTACTACGCCGCGTCCGCTGAATTCGCCGGGTTTGGCAGTGGCGGCCACTGCGGGCGCGCCATGATTTCTCGAGGCGGCGAGTTCGGGGTTGCGGCTGGCTTCCCGGGCGTGCTGCACCTGCGTGGAGAGCGGAGGCGTGTGCTTTTCGCGGGCATAAGCTTCTTGTCGCGGAGTGGGGCGGGCTGTTACTCCGCCTTCACCACCGTTGAAGGCAACGTGGGACTCGTTGTTGACGATCACTTCGCGGTTGACGTAGACATTGGTGATCTCCGTCGTGTTCACATTCATCACGGCGCTGTTGTAGAAGAAAGCGCCGCCGCGCCATTCGCCGCCGAAAAAGCCGACGCCGCCGTAGCCGAAGCCATAATTAATGCCGCCGTAGAAGCCGATTTCCGGGCCCCAGTAGCCTTCATTCCAAGCGAAAACGCCGTCGTTCCAGCCCCAATAGCCGGGAGTCCACAACAATCCTACGGGTGCGACCACCCAGGTGCCGGGCACCCAGTAGTAGCCGACATCGTCGCTCCAGGCCCAGTAGCCGGGCGTCCACAGAGAACCCGGACCAGGACAGAAAGGCTGGTCGTAAACCGGCAGCGCGGGCGGACCGATGCGAACCGAAATGCCGACGCCGATGCCGATCTGCGCGGAAGATGTGGACGAGAGAGCCGCGGGCAGCGCCAGCAGCAGAAGTCCGAAGGCTAACAAACGCATTACAACAGGGTGATGTTTCATTGTGTTTTCCTCATGCCGGGGCGCCCTGACCCGAGAGATTGCAGCGCCGCACCGGCCGAACTCGATGGCGAAGTGGTGTCTTTGTAAACCCCGGAGGTTGGAGGATGTTGCTCGGTGAAAAGTTGTTTTGGAATGTGAGGGCCGAGGGATTCAGTACTCAATTCTCATTAGGGCGAACACTGCAGACGCGAACTTCGGAACGCAGGAAGCGGGTTGGCGCGGCCGCAGAAAAAGGCCAGCGCCGGAAATCAGCACTGGCCCAATGCACTTCACGAAATTACCGGTTCACAGTCCCTTGGGCTCTTTCTCCTCTTCGCGCTTAGGCGGAGCTTTTTCCTTTGGCGGCTTGGGCTTGGGCGCGCCCGCCTTAGGAGCGTTCTCTTTAGGGGTGTTCTCTTTGGTCGCCGGATTCGGCGCGTTCTCCTCGCGCGGCGGAGTCGCAGCATGCGTACTCGACGGCGGAGTGGAGGGGCGGCTGGCAGGCTCGGGCCGGTTCGGGGTAGCAGGAGCTTTCCCGGCCGGGGCCGCGGCGCGCGCTTCCTTGGGCGACATGGCAGGAGCATGATAGGGCGCTCCGGCAGCCTTGGCGCCTACCACATCCTTTCCAGTGAATTCCCCGGGACGTGCCGTGGCGGCAACTGCTGGCGCGCCATGGTTTTCCGAGGCAAATAGAGCTCGGTTTTGGCTGGCCGCGTGTTCCTGCTGAACCTGCGACGCGACTGGAGGAGTGTGCGGTTGGCGCGCATAGGCTTCTTGTTGCGCAGTCGGACGCACGGCTACGCCGCCTTCGCCGCCGTTGAAGGCAACGTGAGAGTCGTTATTGACGATGACCGTCCGGTTGACGTAGACGTTGGTGATGCTGACCGTGTCCACATGCATCACGGCAGTGTTGTAGAAGAAAGCGCCGCCGCGCCATTCGCCGCCGAAGAAGCCAACGCCGCCATAGCCGAAGCCGTAGTTAATGCCTCCGTAGAAACCGATTTGCGGGCCCCAGTATCCGCCATTCCACACATAGACACCGTCGTTCCATCCCCAATAGCCGGGAGTCCAGAGCAAGCCAACGGTGGGCGGCTCAACCCAGGTGCCGGGTACCCAGTAGTAGCCGGCATCGTCGCTCCAGGCCCAGTAGCCGGGAGCCCATAGAAAGCCTGGGCTGGGGCAGAGGGGCTGCTCATAAACCGGCAACGCGGGCGGACCGATTTGCACAGAAATGCCGATGCCGATCCCAATCTGCGCGGAAGATGTGGACGAGAGAGCGGCGGGAATGACCAGCAGCAGAACTGCGAACGCTAGAAAACGAACTGCACGGTGAAGCTTCATCGTGTTTTCCTCGTGCCCGGTGGGCTTGCCTTGGAAGCGTCAACGCCCGTCGGGCGGATTTGGCCTAAGGATTCCGGGGGGAAATAGTCCGCAACCAGAAGTTTGGCCTGAAAATTGTTTCTTCACACTTTAACCCCGAAGACCGGAATATGTTCCTCGGCAAGAAGTTGTTTGGAATGTCACAGTTCACCGAACTAGTTCGCCCGCTTTGACCGCGCGATGCGTTCATCAATGGGCTTGCGGCCGGCGAATCCCTCGCTGGTGCTGTGCCAGTGAGTGATGGAGTGTTCGCCCATCCTCCAGCAGAGGAGTACGACGCTGCCTTCGACTTCGCAGGGAAAATCGAGCAGGCCGATGTCGAGATCTTTGACCTGCACGCCGATGGAGTCGATTTCGGCGAGGGCGGCTTTGGCGCGCTGTTCGGCCTTGGCGCGCTCGGCCTTGCGGCGGGCAACGGCAACCACGTCGACGTGAGTGCCACCGTTAAGAAAAATGCGGTGGTTGAGCGCCTGCATTTCGGCTTCGACTTCTTCCATGATCTTCTTACCGCCGATAGCGGTGCGCAAGAGAGATTCGAGGACTGGAAGCAGCGACTGAGCTTCGTCGAGAGTGAAGGTTCTGTCGGGCATGGGCGGTCTATCTATTCTAGCGCAAACGGGAGGGCGGCATTGGGCAATTAGCAATTGGCACTTAGCAGCTAGCGCTTGGCAGCCCTCCCGGCGACGCCAAGACCGGCGCTGAGAGCTAACTGCCGGTTGCCGATCGCTGATTTCTCGCTCTTACTTCGGCAGCTGCTTGGTCATTTCGATATCGAGCGTGATGGTGATGTCGTCACCGACTACCCCTGGCCCGCCGCTGACTCCAAAATCCATGCGGTTGATCTTGGTAGTCGCGGAGGCTCCCATGCGCAGGTTGCCCCAGGGATCTTTCATGGCGGGCGTTGGCCCGTCCACGTCGAGAGCAACCTCTTTGGTGACGCCGTGAACCGTGAGATCGCCGGTCACTTTCAGTTTGCCTGCGCCGGCGGCTTCGACCTTCTTCGACTGGAAAGTGATGGTGGGATATTTCTGCACGTCGAGGAAGTTGGGACTGCGGAGGTCGTTGTCGCGCATTTCGACGCGGGTATCGACGGAAGTGGCTTCGATCGTGGCTTCGAGCGAAGACTTGCCGGGAGCGGCCGCGTCGTATCGCACGGCACCGCTGAGCTTGGTGAAGGTGCCGCGTACGGTGGAGATCCCCAAATGACGGACCGAAAACTGCGCCGAACAGTGAGCCGGATCAAGCTGCCAAGTGTCTTGCGCGGCAGCAGGGAGGGTGGCGAACAGAGCAATCGCGACGACGAGTGCGGATAGAGAACGAGACATGAATCGGCTCTCCTGGAGTGGTTTCGAATGGAGCCGCTACAGTTTAACAAACTGAGTTACGACGCTCACAGCAAGTGCTCAGTCATACACCAACGCCAGGGGCCTCTAGACTTACCAGAATGCGCCGCTGCCCATATGGGATCCGAACGGCGTGCTCGGCAACAATGGAGGGGATTACTCTCACGCCTTCGCCATCATGATGCGGAACGGCGCTTTCGGCGAATGTTGACTACGGTCAGGTTCCGGTTCTTGGGACGGCCTCAAAGTTGGCGGTGACGGACAGTGCTTAAGAGTTGTGCTTACGGTCCACGAGTTCTTCCTTGGGAAGGATCGGGGCTAGTGGCTGAGTTCACGTCTACAAGCAACCGTTGCGCGGCGGAAATTCCCGGCGGATAGCAGTTGCCGTCGCGATTGTAGCTGGAGCAGTTCGCGGCTACGTCTTTCTCCTGCGGCGATTGCGCGAACTGCCAGACTTCGGCAAAGCCGACGCCGCTCTGGGCAGGGCTTGGCGGGTGCGCGGGAAACGAGCATCCAGGCGCGGGCGGACAGGCGTCGTTGATCGCCCAATAGACGATATGGCGTCCGCCGGCGTTCTGGCGAATGTCTTCGGCGGTGACAACGTTGCCGTCGTCTTTTGCGCGGATGCCGGAACAGTAGATGCCAGTGCGGAAACCGGCGGCGGTGATGGCGTCGACCCAAGCGTAGATGTAGGCTTTCTGCTCGGGCAACATGCGCCCGCCTTGCTCCTGGTCGAGGAAGATGACGGTCCGCGCGGGAAAACCTTCGCGGCCGGCGGCGGCGGTGGTGGCTTGCGCGTCGGAGTTGCCCAGCTTCTTGGCGTGGGCGACGGATTTCAGTTCCGCGTAGAGGCGTCCGTTGAAGAGCACGAGGAATCCGAAGCCGGCGGATTCGACGGCGGCGCGGTGGCCGGTCCAGGTGTTCGTTCTTTCGCCCGGAGGATTGTTGAGCCAGTAGCCGGTGTAGGAGAAAGTCTGGTGCAGGACTTTGAGGTTGGCGTCGCCGGGGTAGGTGTTGCGGTCGAAGCCGAGGTAGCTTCCGGTCTGCGCTTGTGCTCTCGCCGAGAATAAGGTCAGGACGGCCAGTGCGGCAACCGTCGCGGGCTTACAAGGCCCTCGCATTCGAGAACTCCATAGAAAGCGGATCATCCCCCGATATGCACCATCGTCCTCGAGGCCGGCACGAAATCCGGCTCGCCGATGTGGTGGCGCTCTTCTTTCTTCTGGATCACGTCGCGGATGAAATCGGCTAACTCTTCGTCACTCGCTCCGCGGCGCATTTGGGCCTGGAGGTCGTGGTCCCAGACCGAGAACAGGCAGGTGCGGATTTTACCGTCGCTGGTGATGCGGATTCGGCTGCAGTGTCCGCAGAAGGGATGCGAGACGGGGGCAATGATGCCGATTTCGCCGACGCCGTCATCGAAGCGGTAGCGGCGGGCCGTTTCCGAGCGCGCGTGCGGGATCTCGACCAGCGGACGATACTCTCCCATGCGGGCCAGGATTTCGTCGAGCGTAACCACCGTCGCAGGCGACCAGGTGCGGCCTTCTTCGAGCGGCATGAATTCGATGAAGCGCACGGTGACGCCTTCCTCGCGGGCGAACATGCCAAAGGGGATGATTTGATCTTCGTTGAAGCCGCGCATCAGCACGCAATTCACTTTCAGGGGCCACAGCCCGGCGCGGCGGGCGGAGCGGATGCCAGCGAGCACATGGTCATATCCGTTCGGCACGCGGGTAATGCGGGCGAAGCGGTCGGGGTCGACGGCGTCCATGGAGACGGTGACGCGCGAGAGGCCGGCGTTCTTAAGCGGTTGCGCGAGATCGGCAAGAAGATGGCCGTTGGTAGTGAGCGCGATGTCGAGGACCTCGCCGCCGTTCGGGCCGTTGGGCGCGCGGAGTTGGGCAAGGTTGCGGACGAAATCTACGACGCCCTTGCGTAACAATGGCTCACCACCGGTAAGACGAACCTTCGTAATTCCCATTCCGACGAGCACGCGCGCCATGCGCAGATAATCGGCGAAGGGCAGGTCGCCGTAGAGCGCGCCCTCGTTCCCGCTGCGGCAGTAGACGCACTTGTAGTTACAGCGGTCGGTGATGGAGATCCGCAGGTCGGTGATGGGGCGGCGGAATTTGTCGGTGAGGGGCACGAGCGTTGGTCGTTCGTCGTCCGTCGTCAGAAACCGGCGAACTACTATCGACGAACGACGTCCTTAAGACCATTATAGGCCGTGTGCGGGAGAACCCAGACTAGGGCCGTCCACTGCGTCCCGAGAGCCTTCTCAATCGCCGCCTGGGCCAGCGGGGCCATGAGCTTAAATCCGGTTGCGTTGGGGTGCAGGCCGTCGTCCGCGAGGTCTTTCTTCATATAGCCCTTGTCGTCCACCATGGCGCTGAAGTAATCGAGATAGGCGCAGTCGGCGTGCGCGGCTACGTAGCTCTTCAGCCAGCGATTCAGCGCAAGGATTTTTTCCGGTGAGCGCTGGGCGAAGAAGTTCTGCGACTGCGGCGTGTAGTTGTTCACGGGCAGCACCGAGGAGAACACGATGCGGAGCTGGTTGGCACGGGCGACGTCGGCCATCGAGGCGTAGTTCGCCTCGATGTCTTCGAGCCGCATGGGGCCGGTATTGCCGGCGATATCGTTGGTGCCGGCGAGAATGACCACCACCCTCGGATGAAGGTCGATAACATCCTGGCGGAAGCGGATTAACATTTGCGGGGTGGTCTGGCCTCCGATGCCACGGTTGATGTAGGGCTTGCCGGGAAAATATTCGTCGAGGTGCCACAACTCGGTAATGGAGTCGCCGAAGAAAACGACGCGGTTCTCGCTGAGCGCAGGCGGTTTGAGGGCGGCGTTGGCGGCGCGATAGCGGCCGAGTTCGCCGAAATCGTCGCGCAGCGTGGCCGCTTTCGATTCGCGGTATTTCTGTAGCGCTTGATCCGGTGTGAGGGTTGGGGGCTGCTGGGTGAGAGCGGGGAGGGTGATGAGAACCAGAATAGCGCAAAGCGTCACGCGGAAGCGCATGGCGGAAATGCTACCACGGGTTGGATCAGAGGACAGGCGCGGGCAAGAGTGCCTCCGCCCCACGAGCATTGCCGCTTCATATCGCGCGCCCCGCCCCCTACATCCCGTCGTAGTTCGGGCCGCCGCCGCCTTCCGGCGGAACCCAGGTGATGATCTGGTAGGGGTCGGCGATGTCACAGGTCTTGCAGTGGACGCAGTTCGACGGGTTCAGGCTGATGCGCTTGCCGTTGGCTTCAGCGGCATCGTCCACCATTTCATAGACGTTGGCGGGGCAGAAATTCTGGCAGGGGCTTCCGAATTCCTTCACACACCGGGTGTTGCAGATATTGGTGTCGTCGATAACCAGGTGCGAGGGCTGGTCTTCCTCGTGTTTCGTGCCGGAATGATAGAGGTCGGTGAGCTTGTCGAACGTGAGTTTGCCGTCGCCTTTGGCGGGGCCGAGCAGGCGAGCTTCGTCGCCGCCGTTCGAAGGAAGTTCGGCGAGCTTGCGCATTCGTTCGTAGCCCGCTTTCGCGGGATAGCGGTTGCGCAGGCCGCGTCCGCCGGTGATCATCTGCAGGGCGGTGTGGAACATGCCTGCGTAGAATCCGTGCTCGAATCCCTGATGCATGTTGCGCACCTTCCAGAGTTCGTCTTTGATCCAACTGGATTCAACTTTTCTCTGGAACTCGCCGAGCGTCGCGGCGGAGGAATCGTCTTTCTTCAGCGCCTCGTCTCTCAGAACCTCGAAAGCCGTCTCGGCCGCGAGCATGCCGCTCTTGATGGCCAGATGAATGCCCTTGAGGCGGGCGGAGTTTACGAAGCCGGCGGAGTCGCCGAGAATCATCCAGCCCTTGCCTGCCACGGGCGGGATCGCCCACCAGCCGCCGTAAGGCATCGACTTGGCGCCATAGCGGATCATCTTGCCGCCTGCGAGCAGCTTGGCGACGAAGGGATGTTTCTTGAATTCCTGCAGCACGTGCTGCGGATCGAGGCGCGGGTCGAAATAGTCGAGTCCGGTGACGAAGCCGAGCGAGACGACGTTGTCTTTGCCGCCGTAAATCCACGCTCCTCCGTACTCTTTCGTGGTGAGTGGCCAGCCCATGGTGTAGACGACTTCGCCGGGAGCGATGCGGCCTGCTGGTACTTCCCAGAGTTCTTTCACGCCGACGCCATACGTTTGCGGGTTGGCGTTTTTCGCGAGATCGAATTTCGCGACCAGCTGTTTCGTTAAAGACCCCCGTGGCCCTTCGGCGAGGATGACGACTTTGGCGTTGAGGTCGTACCCCGGCTCGAAATTGGATTTCCGGTGACCTTCCTTGTCCACACCCTTATCGTCGGTGCGGACGCCGGTAACGCGGGCTTCGTTTGGATCGTCGCTAAAGATCAGTTCAGAGCCGGCGAATCCGGTGAAGATGGTGATGCCGGTTTCTTCCACCTTGGTGCCCAGCCACTTGACGAAACGGTTGAGCGAGATGACGTAGTTGCCATGGTCGCGCAGCGGCGGCGGCGTGATGGGCAGCTTGAACTTGCTCTTCTCGGTAAGAAAGTAAACGGCTTCTTTGGAGACTTCGGCGTCGAGCGGGGCTTCCTTTTCGAATCCGGGAAGCAGTTCGCGCATGGATCGCGGATCGAGCAGCGCGCCGGAAAGGCAATGCTGGCCGATCTCGCGGGCTTTCTCGAGAACGTAGATATTCTCTTTGCTGAGCTGCGAGTCGGGATGGGCGGCGTTGTGCTGATCAATCAGCTGCGACAGACGCAGAGCACAGGCCAGGCCGGCAGGCCCGCCGCCCACGATCACCACGTCGGCCGGCATCTGTGGGCGTTCGATGCCTTGGAGCGGTTTGCGGAAGATCAGCATTTAGCAGTTGGCCTTTAGCCTTGGCTGAAATAATTGTCCGAAGCGGTTTGGCGCGTACATGTGTCCGGCCCGACCGTTTCTGGTTTCACCGAATCAACGTCAGCCTCCGGCTTTTGCCTTCTTCACTTCCTCAGTCAGGGGCGGGACGATATCAAACAGATTGCCGACAATCGCATAATCGGCGATTTCGAAGATCGGGGCCTCGGAGTCTTTGTTCACGGCGATAATGGTCCGCGAACCTTTCATACCTACGATGTGCTGGATGGCGCCGCTGATGCCGAGCGCGAGATAAAGCTTGGGCGCGACCGTCTGGCCGGAAGAGCCGATCTGGCGGTCCATAGGGAGCCAGCCGGAATCGCAGATGGGGCGCGAGGCCGCGAGTTCGCCCCCCAGAGCCTCGGCGAGCTGCTTGACCAGTTCGATATTCTTTTGTTCCTTGATGCCACGGCCCACGGACACAATGATTTCGGCTTGCGTGAGGTCAACCGCCTGCTTCGCTTCTTTGAACACTTCCTGTGGTCTGTTGCGGACTACGCCATCGGCGATGTCGACCGGCACCGTTTCGACCGGGGCGGGGTTGGCGCCGTTTTCGGCCTTGTCCCCTCGAAAAGCGCCGTTCTGAAAAGTGGCAAACCAGGGAGCGTCGGAGTTGAAGCTGACGTCGGCGGCGAGTTTGCCCTGAAACATCTGACGGGTGAAAAGCAGCTTGCTGTTTTCGTGCTTGAAGCCGATGCAGTCGCTGATGACGGTGCGTCCCATGGCAGTAGCCAGCTTGGGGACGAAATCGCGCACTTGATACGTGTGCGGCATGAGGACGAGCTTAGGCTGCTTCGCCGCGAGAAGCTGTTTGAGCGCGGCGGCGAAGGCGTCGGGCGTATAAGGCTCTAGCTTCGGCGATTCGACCGCGTAGACCTTGCCGACCTTCTTGGCGGAAACTTCGGCGGCGAAGGCAGAGGCGTTGCCTCCGACGACGGCAGCTTCGAGAGACCAGCCGGTGGCGGCGGCTATGGCCTGGCCAGCCGTTATGGTCTCCCAGGAAACGCGATTGAGTTTGCCTTCGCGTTGTTCGACGACTACCAAGATGGTATCGGGCATAAGGGCAGTTCTCAGTTCTCGGCAAGAACGCCTTGCTTCGCTCGGGTGGACGGTCGAGCGGCTGTCTCCCCATGGATCTTGCCAATAGAAACTTCTTTACAGCACGCGCAGTTCGTTGCGCAGTTTGTCCACCAACTTTTTCGCGATCTCGCCTGGCGAGCCTTCTATGTGTTCGGTCTTTTTCGTCTTCTGCGGCACGTAGAGGCGTTCGATTTTCTGCAGGTTCGCGCCGATCGCGGACTGTACTTCCGCCAACCCTACCTTGCGGATGGGCTTGTTCTTGGCCTGCTTGATGCCGATCAGAGTGGCATAGCGCAGCTTGTTGATGCCGGACTGAATCGTGAGCACGGCGGGCAGCGGCATATCGACGAACTGAAAGAATCCCGCTTCGAGTTCGCGCTTCACGCGAATGCCGGTCTCGTTTTTTTCAATCTGCATGATGATGGTGGCGTGCGGCCAGCCCAGCAGTTCGGCCAGGATCACGCCGGTTTGTGCGTAGCCGTAATCGTCGGACTGCAGGCCGGTGAGGATCAGATCAAACTTCTCGTCTTTGATGGCGGCGGCGAAGGCCTTGGCAGTATTGAAGGCATCGAGACCGACAAAAGCATTGTCTTCGAGATGGATCGCGCGGTCGACGCCCTTGGCCAGGGCTTCGCGCAGCACTTGCTGGGAACGCGCCGGGCCGGATGTGATAGCCACCACTTCTCCGCCGTGCTTTTCCTTTTGGCGCAGCGATTCTTCGAGCGCGAAGGCGTCAGGCTCATTCACTTCGTAGGAGACGTCTTCGCGGATCCAGG
>Ga0302324_100007531_pt1 | contig 23128 bp, 15 predicted proteins | sample Palsa_T0_1_FD_201949 | JGI IMG/M metagenome (GOLD analysis project Ga0302324, IMG submission 201949) | Peat permafrost microbial communities from Stordalen Mire near Abisko, Sweden - Palsa_T0_1 | ecosystem: Environmental > Terrestrial > Soil > Palsa > Peat permafrost | place: Sweden: Abisko...
GTCCCCAATATCACCTTGATCCCCGCCCGTCCCATCGCATCCACCACGCGATCCATCCATGCGTACTCGAACTTCCCATCCTCCGGTTCCCACAAGCTCCACGTGCTCTCGCCCATGCGCACCACGGTCAGGCCCGCCGCCTTCATCAGCGCAACATCCTTCTCCAGGCGCGCCCGGTGGTCCGCATCGTCCCCCGGCATGTACTCGTTGTAGTACGCCACGCCATACAGCACATTCGGGAAGTCGACATTCGGCCCCGCCTTCGCAGCTACGCCACTTGTCGATTGCTGCGCTACACCGTGCGCCGTGGCCATCAGCAACAGTGTCAGAGAAAAAAGTGTAAGAGAAATAGCCGCAAGAAAGCGTTTGCTCGACATGGACATACCTTGACCTCGTTTTCAGTCGAAGCGCAAGTCTAAATCAATTGAAGCGCGCAAAGAAGCACATCAATCCTGCCAGGGATTCAAGATTCGAACGCCGGTCGGTTGGAAGTCCCTTACATTCCGCGTCACCAACGTCAAGCCGTGAACCAATCCGGTTGCAGCGATCAATGCATCGCGATAGGACCTTGGGTCGGGAACCATAAGATAGGCGCATCGCCGCGCAACCTCGGCGTCAACCGGCAGGATGCGGGAAGCGAAGACTGGTAGCACGTTGTGTTCAAGCCATCTGCGCAGCATGTTCCCCTGAGCAGGGTCGGTTCGCTCCTTTCGAAGCACACCGATTTGCAACTCAAGCAGGACGATGGCGGAGAGATACTGCTGCTCAGCTGTTATCGAAGCGGCCCAGGATGCAACCTGAGGGTGCGGACGGTGCCTTCGACTTGGCCGCAGTTCAGAGACGACATTTGTGTCGAGCAAGTACATTGCGCCAACTTCGAACAGAGCTCTTATCGAGAGTCAATCAGCGAGTTGCAGGCGCGTCTTGAGAGGACCGCGGCTCCGGGCCCTTCGCATCTTCGTACACCTCTGTGTCGAATTCAGGAATCCGCAACTCCAGATCCATGCGCGGGAATTCAAAATCAGGGTCGACGTCCTCCAGCCCCGGCATGGCAAGCAACTCCAGAAGGCTCTTTCGTTTGCTTGCAAGAGCTTCGTATTCCTTCAGGCTAAGCAGCACATGCGAGGCGCGACCGCGATCAGTGATGAACACAGGCCCATTTTCCGCCGCGCGCTTGGCGCGGGCGGTGTCCTGGTTGAACTCCCGGCTCGAAATCGTTGTAATCGCCACGGCTCGCCTCCCAATATAGCAACGTAGCTACATTTTACCACCGTTTCGTCGCCCGCGTCCCCGCAATTACCCAAACGTGATCAACACCATCTCCGGATGCGTCCCCACCCGCATCGGTGGACCCCACGTCCCCGCGCCCGACGACGTATAAACCTGCAGCGCGCCAAACAAGTGCAGCCCGTAGGTGAACTTGCCAAATGCTCGCCGCACCACCCACGTGAACGGAAAAATCTGTCCCCCGTGCGTGTGGCCAGAGAGCTGAAGACTCACGCCCGCCTGCTCCACAATCGGCAGCCGGTTGGGCACGTGGCTCAGCAGAATGCTTGCCTCGCCCTTCGGCACACGCATCGCCTCAAGCGCCGCCCTCATCCGGATCGGGTAGTTTGAGTCGCGGTACGGAATCCCCAGAATGTGCAAACCATCCGCGACCACGCGCTCATTGTTGAGCACCCGGAACCCAACCCTCGTGAGCACCTCGGTATAGTCGGCCACATTCCCAAACTCGTCGTGGTTCCCGGTCGAAAAGTACTTTCCGAATCCCGGCTTCAAATCCTTCAGCGGAGCCGCCATCTTCTCGGCTTCAATCTTCCCTCCGTCAAACAGGTCTCCCGGCATCAGGACAATGTCCGGCTTCAACGCCACGGCGCGCGCCACAATCTTTCTGCAAAACCGAATGCGGTTGATATGCCCGAGGTGCATGTCGCTTACCACCAGCGCCGTTCGGCCCTTCCACGCCCGTGGCAGCCCGGGAAGTAACACCGTCAGCCGCCTCACCCGCACCCAGAGCGCATTGAACATTCCATAAATTCCAGCCACAATCGCCGCCGCAAAGAGAACACCCACAATCGGCGCCCTCAGCCGGCCCGGATCCGCTGTCCTCGCTAGCAGAACCCCGTACCAGGCCGTCCAGCAGAGGAAGGCCGCAACCAGGAACATGGTCATGAACCCAAGCCATGTGGCGGCAATGCGGTAAATGAAGATCACCAGCGGGTTCGCGAATCGAAAGCTGAGCAGCGCCGCCACCACAAAGCTCAACGCCAGCGCAAACAGCACCGCCCTCAGCGCCAGCGTCGCACCCGCGCTCGATGAACCCCAAAATGCAATCCACGTATGAAAAATGAACCAGTGCGCCAGCAAAAGCAGCGCTTGAATACTGCAAATGGCGACCACCGGCCAGGCCCTCAAACGTGGATACCCCCTCCTCAATTCTTGCACGGCCCTCGCCTGCGTCGCGCCCGCCCGTCAAACTTGCCGCAGAGTGATGGCTCCAAAGCTCGCACACAAATTGAGCTGTCATCCTGAGCGAACGGGGCCCCAAACGTACTTTAGTTTGGGGGTGGTGAGCGAAGGATCTGCGGTTGTTCTTAGGTGAGTCGAAGGATCTGCGGTTGTTCTTAGGTGAGTCGAAGGATCTGCGGTTGCACTTCGGAATCGAATCAGCAGAGTTCAAACTTAGGATACCTCCCGCTCGTGAAACAATTGTTCTTGATGGCCGTCCCAAATCAGGCCGAGCTCGGCCTCTACATCTCGTTCCCGTTCTGCCGCTCCAAGTGCACTTACTGCAACTTTGCGTCAGGCGTTTATCCGGCCCGCGACCACGAGCGCTATGTCGCTCGCGTACTCGAAGACCTGCGCGCCGCTCCCGCCTGGGCAACGCAAATGGGCGTCCATCTACCGCGCCGCGTCGATTCGGTCTACTTCGGCGGTGGCACGCCCAGCCTGCTCCGTCCCGATCTGCTGCGCGAAATCTTTGCCTCCATGCGCGCCGAGTTCTCGCTCGACCCCACGGCCGAGGTCACCATCGAGTGCGCCCCAGGCCAGATCGCCGACGACACGCTTGAATCCCTTGCAGCCTGCGGCGTCAACCGCGTCAGCCTCGGCGTCCAGTCTTTCATCGATCGCGAAGCGCAGGTGAGTGGCCGCCTCCACTCGCGCGCCATCGTCCTTCAAGACCTCCGGCGCCTCCGTGCCGCAGGAATCTCCAACCTCAACATCGATCTCATCGCCGGCCTCGCCGGCCAAACCGCCGCCTCCTGGGACGAGTCCCTCAACGTCCTCATCGAATCGGCCGTCCCCCACGCCAGCGTCTACATGCTCGAAGTCGATGAAGACTCGCGCCTCGGCCGCGAGATGATCTCCGGCGGCTCGCGCTACTTCTCCGCGCTCGTCCCCACCGACGACGCCATCGCCGAAATGTATATCCACGCGATCGATCGTCTCGCCTCCGCCGGCCTCCGCCAATACGAAATCTCCAACTTCGCGCGTCGTGGCCGACCATCGCGCCACAACCTCCGCTACTGGCAGCGCCGCCCCTATCTCGGTCTCGGCCTCGACGCATCCTCCATGCTCTACGCCCTCCCCGACGCCACCGACCCCACTCCGCCCTACATCCTGCGCACTTCCGTCACCGACGATCTCAGCGCGTTCCTCGCCGTCCCGTCGCCCGTCGAAACGGCCTGGCTCTCCCCCGCGCGCCAGCTTGAAGAAGCCTGGTTCCTCGGCCTCCGCATGAATGCCGGCGTCAACCTGGCCGCGCTGCGCCGCGAGTTTGGCCGCGAACCCGTCGCCCAGGCCATGCCCACCATCGCTAGCCTGGTCAACGAAGGCCTGCTCGCCTCCGACGGCAAAACAGTCCGCCTCACCGCTCAGGGCTGCCTGCTCTCCAACGACGTCTTCCAGCAATTCCTCGGCTTCGATTCCACCGTGGAGTCCGAACGCACCTCAGACCACCGCGAAGCCGCCCTCGCCGCCCGCTGACCGTGGCACCCCCGCCATCCATCCGCAAACTACATGGTGCGGACGAAACTCAAAGTCAGACGGCAGCAGTCTCTAGAACCGGTGGTAGATTGAGAACGCAGTCGTCAGGCCTTGGTTGAACGTCTTGAAGGGACATTCCGCTCCATGAACCGAAGAGCGTTTCTAAGAGGAACCACCGCAGCATCGCTTTTGCCGCTGAAATCACTCTCCCTGTTCGCAGGACCCCAGACCCACCGCGTGCGTCCTTCCGAACCTGATTGGCCTTCTAAAGACGCGTGGAAGCGTCTCAACGATGCGGTCGACGGAAACCTGATTCCAGCGGATTTCCCGATCAACGCCTGCCTGTCTTCGCCCGACGGCGCCGACTGTCTGGCTTTTCTCGCAAACGTGAAAAACCCTTATTACATTGGCGACACTCCCGGCTTAACCCAAACCCTTGGTTGGGTCGACGCCTGGACCACCAAGCCCAGTGTTTATGCCGTCGCTGCCAGAAATGCTGGCCACATTGCGGCGGCCGTCAACTTTGCGCGCGAAAACAATCTGCGCCTCGTTGTAAAAGGCGGTGGCCATAGCTATCAGGGCACGTCGAACGCGCCCGATTCACTGCTGATTTGGACTCGCCACATGCACGACACCGCTATCACGCCCGATTTCGTTCCGCATGGTTGCCGGGCAAATCACACTCCGCAGCGGGCCGTCACCGTTGGGTCCGGAACAATTTGGCTGCAAGCCTACGACGCAGTTACCACCAAGGCGGGCGCATATGTCCAGGGCGGAGGCTGCACCACCGTTGGCGTCGCAGGGCTGATTCAGAGCGGTGGTTTCGGCAGTTTCTCCAAGCATTTCGGTATGGCTGCCGCTGGCCTGCTTGAGGCCGAGGTTGTTACTGCCGACGGCAAAGCGCGAATCGCAAATGCCTGCACCAATCCAGATTTGTTCTGGGCTTTGAAGGGCGGCGGAGGCGGCACATTCGGCGTGGTCAGCAAATTGACACTGCGCGTGCACGATCTTCCCGAGCTTGCCGGTGGCGCCAATTTCACTGTCAAAGCATCCTCCAGCGATGCCTATCGCCGTCTCATTCGATATTTCGTCGGCTTCTACCGCGAAGCTCTCTTCAACGATCACTGGGGCGAAGAGGCACATTTCTCCTCCGATAACCGGCTCAGGATCGGCATGGTTCACGTCGGCTTGGATACCGGCCAGTCCATTAAGGTCTGGCAGCCTTTCTTTGATTGGCTGGCGCAATCGTCTGCTGATTACACCATCGAATCCAAGCCTGTCATCGGCAGCATGCCATTCCAGCACTGGTGGGACGTTGATTGGCGCAGAGAAAATCATCATGATGTCTTCAAGGCGGACTCTCGCTCCGGCGCCAATCCCGGAAACGTCTGGTGGAACGGCGACTCAGGCCAGGTGGGCTGGGTCGTTTGGGGTTTCGAGTCTCTTTGGCTGCCAGCTTCGTTGCTGGACGATGATTCACAACAAAAACTGGCCGACGCATTGTTCGCCGCTTCCCGCATCAGCGGGGTCGAGCTTCATTTCAATAAGGGACTCGCAGGCGCGCCTTCTGAAGCCATCGAGGCGGCAAAAGACACTGCAATGAATCCTGCGGTGTGCGGCGCGTTTGCTCTTGCCATCATCGCCGCCGGGCAGGGCCCGGCATACCCTGGAATTTCTGGTCATGAGCCCCTTGTTGCGTTCGGCCGCAACGCTGCCAATGCAGTCCACCGCTCCATGGCCGAACTTCGAGCGGTCGCTGGCAATGGTGGAGGGTACGTCTCAGAAAGCAACTACTTCGAGTCCGATTTTCAGCATTCTTATTGGGGAAACAATTGCTCGCGCCTCGCCGAAATCAAAAATAAATACGATCGCGAAGGCCTCTTCTTTGTTCATAACGGGATCGGTTCTGAGCAGTGGGCACGCGACGGCTTTACCAAACTTTGAGCATCGCCTTGCTGAAATCCGTACGAGGTCCCTCTAACCCGCATTTCTCACAGCTCGCCGGAAATCGTGGCGCCGATCTCCCGATCGGCTGTCCCGAGGGCGTCTCGGCCCTCAGAAACACTTCCATTCCTCGGATTGGAATCGAACCTGTATCAAGCCAGGATTCAGGTTGGAATTCAGATCGCCCCGAACCAGCGCTGGCTGCGCGCTGACCCCAGCGCCCCACCCGCAATCTGCTCTTAGTTCGCGTCCCAGCCCTGTGGAACATTCACATACGAACGATTCAGTTCGTCTACCGACGCGCAACCCAGCAGCCTCAATGTGCGGTCAAGGTCGGCGCGCAAAATTTCGACGGCGCGATTCACGCCGGCTTCTCCCGCAGCGGCCAGGCCATAGGCGTAGGCGCGCCCGCACAGCACGGCGCGGGCGCCAAGGCAAAGGGCCTTCACAATGTCGGAGCCGCGGCGAATACCTCCATCCATGAGGATTTCGGTTTGTCCGTTCACGGCCTTCACCACCTCGGGTAACGCACGCAACGAAGCCTGAACGCAATCCAGCTGGCGCGCGCCATGGTTGGAGACGGAAATGGCCTCCGCGCCTTCATCCACTGCACGGCGCGCATCGTCTCCAGTGAGCACGCCTTTTACCACGATTGGTCCGCGCCACACTTCGCGAATCCAGCGCAGATCGCTCCAGGTCACTGCTGATTCAGCCAGGGCGGCGGCTATATCGACCAGCGGCATGGGACCTTTGCCGGGAACCACGACATTGTAGAGCGGTGGCATGCCTCCATCGCGCAGAAAACTTGCAAGCCAACCCGGACGCGACAACACCTGCGGAAGATAGGGAATTTTTTCAAGCGGACCCCCGCTCACCAGTTCCTTCATTCCGTTCCTGAAATCGCGCTCGCGGATCCCGGACACGGGCGTATCGATGGTGACTACGAGCGCGGAAAACCCAGCCACGCGCGCGCGTTCAATCGCGGCCTCAGCGGCGCCGCGGCCGCCCATCAGATAGAGCTGATAAAACACCGGGCCCGCCGAGGCGGCTTTCACATCTTCAAGTCTGTGCCCCGATATGGTCGAGAGAATATAGGCAGTGCCCGCTTTGCCTGCCACGCGAGCCGCGCCCACTTCGCCCATCGGGTGCATCAGCCGGCTATAGCCAACAGGAGCCAGCAGGAAGGGAAGAGCGAGATCGAAACCAAGCACCCGTGTGCGCAAGTTGCAATGCGCAAACGCAACCGCGTGGCGAGGACGGAAGGTGATGTCCTCATAGACGCGGCAGTTTTCGCGCAGGCTAACCTCGCCCTCGGCGCCACCATCAAGATAATCAAATACCGATTTGGGGACGCGGCGCCTGGCGATGGCCCGGAGATCTGCGATGCTCACCACGCGCGGAGAGGCAACGGAACGCGAAGATCGAGTCATTTCTCTTACACCTTAGTGTGTTGTTTCAGAAGTTCCCAACAAAATCGGACTGTCATTCTGAGCGAATGGGGCCCAAACGTCACTCAGTTTGGGGGTGGTGAGATCGGGGTCCCCGGCGACAGGTCCTCGTCGCTGGGGTGATGAGTCGAAGAATCTGCTTCTCGCCTTTCAATCTTTTTGATAAGAACTTCCGGGACAGGATACAAGGCGGGGAGTTAGTCTGGATTTCTCACACGGAGCCCGAAACCGTAGCGCCGGCGTCCTCGCCGGCTGTCCTGGTCTCCAGACCCTCAGAGATCTCGCCAGACCTCGAATTCCTCGTCGGGAGCCGCGTGTGAGAAATGCAGGTTAGTTAACCCGGGCCACAATTTCTTTGCCCTGAGAACGGCTGCTATTGTCTCCCCCAATCTCTGTTCGCGTCAATCTGGACGAATTCCATCCCGATTACCCCTTTTGACTGACCTCAAATCGGGGCAACATCAGGTTGTGGGACGACCCAGGCACTCTACATAATTCAAAGAGCGAGACACTTCGCTAGCGGGCTTGGTCTGCCGCCGGAATACTGAACGATTGTCGGCCTGTAAAGTGTGTTGGCAAGCCAACCTGACAGGCCTGCGCGTGGAGACAATAACTGCTTTTCGGCAAGCGCCGCATCCACGCGGCTTACTCATACTCTTTCGCCGTGAAAAAGCTGCATCGCGTCATGCGGGTGATGGACCTGTACGCAATTGCGCCCGTTTTGCTTTGCAAGATAACAGGCGGCGTCAGCAGCGCTGAGCGCCGCCGCCACATTGCGCACGGTTTGATCCAAACTGATCACCCCGATGCTAACGCCAATTGCAAAGGTGCGTTTCCGGCACGCAAATTGGAACCGGGAAACCGCATCGCGGATCTTTTCGGCCACGCGTTGGCCATCGCCGACCGCGCAATTCTCAAGCAGCGCACCAAATTCGTCGCCGCCCAAGCGGGCCAGGGTATCGGTTTGGCGCAATTGTTCGCGCATGACGGCTGCTACCTGGCAAATCAACTCGTCGCCGCCTGCGTGGCCGCAAGTGTCGTTCACCACTTTAAATTGGTCCAGATCGAGATACATCAATGTATGTCCGGAACCATTCTGATGCGTCTGCGCGATGGCAATAGACAAACGGCGCTCGAATTCGATGCGATTGGAAAGGCCGGTCAGGGCATCGTGGCTTGCCTGGTGTGCCAGTTGCAGGCTATGTCTCCAATCACGACGTGCGTCGCGCAGCACGATGGCCACCCCAGGGAACAACAGCGAGCCCGCCACGATTCCAATGGCAGGGATCAGGATGTTGCGTAACCATCGCGATATTTCGCTAAGTGAAGAAGAAAAGGCTTCCTCCAGCGGAGTAAGGCGCGCGTCTGTTTCTTCTATTCCCTCCAGCAATGGCGCTAGATCGGCGGCACTGCTGTGGCCGGCACGCACAGCGTCGTGCAGTCGCAACGCGAATTGGTTCAGGGTCGCCACTTCATCGCCCCCGCCTGCCCAGATTGTGAGAGCGCGATCAACGGCCGGTAAGCGCCCGAAATAGCGAACCAGCCGAATCATGCCTGGAATATCGTCAGGATGATTGCCCCCGGCAAGCAGGCCGGCCGCGACCTTGCCATAGTCAGGCCGCGTCCGTGCCAACTCCAATCTCGCCTGGCGATCGCCTAATGGCACAGCGATGGCAACTTCATAAGCGTAAAAGTCTTTCTCATTGTGGGTGCTTGCGTAGCGCATAAGGTGGATCACGGCAGCTTTCTGCCCTTTGCTCCATAGGCTCTCGCCACCAACAAAGGCACGCGCGGAAGAGAGAAGATCGACGCTGAAAGCGCTAAATAGCACAAGCGCAACAAAAATAACGATAAACGGCAATATCAGTTGTAGGTCACGCTTGCCACGAAACGAAAGTTGAAGCGTTTTCCCCATGTTGCAGCACCGCGTGAATAACAGATTATAGCCCCGTCTCGGTGGCATCATCGCACACCGAAAGTTGCAAAACTGCCTACCCGAAAGTCAGGACGAATGCGGTCCCCTTTGTCATTTGCTTCAGAGCAGGCCCTGGGACACTCGGCAGGTCGGGAGCAGTTCCTGAGTTCCTACCCGGTCTTGCTCGCGCTCGCGATCCACGCCGCGCTACCGCATCCCCTCCAGCGTCGCCGTCAAATCCGTGGCCAGCTCGTGCTGCGTCTCTTCCGGCAGCTTCCTTTCCATGCTGGTCAGGTAGAACACATCAATCGCCGTCTGCCCTTCAGTGTCGATCAGCGCCACCTTGATGTTGCACTTGTGCGAGCTCAGCGTCAGCGCAATCTGCCGCAGCAACCCCGGCACATCCTGCGCCACCACCTGCAACAGCGTCGAGTGCGTCGACGACTCGTTGTCAAACTGCAGCCGCGTCGGCACCTCCAGCATCAGGTTGCCCGGATGGTTCATGTGGCTCCGCGCCTCCAGCAGTTGCTCCACTGACGCCTTCTGCGCCACCACATCGTGAAGATTGGCCAGAAACCGGTCCTTTTCGCTTGGGTTCAGCTCCAGCGTGTGGAAGATGTCGGTGAAGTGAAAGCTGTCCACAATCACTCCAGCGTCGTTTGAATATGCGCCCGCCTTCACAATGTTCATGCCCCACGCGGCCAGCGCCCCGGCCACATCCGCAAACAGCCGCGTACGGTCCCGCGTAATCACCGTCAGGTCGAAGAGCTGCCGGTTGGGCCGCAGATCCAGCTGCACCGGATCCTTGTCCAGGTTCAGCGCCATCTGAAAGTGATTGCGAATCTGCTCCGGCAGCCGCGTCTGCAGATAGCGTTGCGGCAACCCTTCAAGGAAGTGCTTCAACGCCTCGTACTGCGTCGGCTGCACCATCGACCGGATCCGATTCAGCAGTGTCGGATCGATCGCCGCGTGATACCGCACCTCGTCCACCGAGCGATCCATGAAATTCGCCGTCGACATGTAAAACTGCCACAGGTTCTCCGCCTTCCATGGCGTCAGAGCATCCGGATTCACTGCCTTGATGTCGGCATAGGTCATGATCGTCAGCATCTTTAACAGTTGCGGGCTGCCAATCTTCTCCGCGAATCCGCGCACATTCTCAATGTCAAAAATGTCGCGCCGCAGAGCCTGCGACATATCCAGATGCAGGCGGATCAGCTTCAGAACCGACTCGCGCTCTTCCGCATCAAAGTCTAGCCTCGCCAGAAACGCGTCGGCCAACTCCACGCTCTGTGAAGCGTGCTCGCCCGTTCGCCGCGCCTTGCCCGTGTCGTGCAGCAACAGCGCCAGCAGGAACAGATCCAGCCGGTCGATCTCTGGCAGCAGTTGCGCCAACCTCTGTTCGTAATCGTGCGTCGGCTGCCGCAGGCTGTGTACGTTGTCGATGCAGAGGAACGTGTGCTCGTCCACCGTATAGCGGTGGTAGCTGTCGCGAATCACCAGCGCATCAATTCCGTGAAACTCCGGTATCAGCATCTCCAGCACGCCCAGCGCGTGCATGGTGCGCAGCGCGTGCGCCGCGTGCGGCCCCAGCAGCACCTCGCGCAGCGCGTTCCACAGGTACGGTCCCTCGGGAATGTGAATCGCCAGAGCCGGCAGCGCATCCGTAATCCGATCTTCCGCGGCCTGCGAAAGCGAGTAGCCGTGCGTCGCCATCAGCGTGAAAATCCGCAGAATCGCCGCCGTGTCGTTGAACTGCGCCCCCGGCGCAATATCGATCCGCCCCTGGTCGAGCAGAAAGTCCGTCCCCGCAATCGGTGTCCGCCGCTTGCGAAACTGCTTGTAGAAGCTCACCGGTGCGGGCAGGTGCTCCATCAGCAGCGCCGCGCGCCGGTAGATCACCCGCGCATGGCGGTAGTAGGTCCGCATCCAGTAGCTCGGGTCCGCCGTTCCGCGTGTCTCCAGCCCAATCGAGTTCGCCGCCGCCTCATCCTGCGACTGCCAGTCCAGCGTGTTGTCGTCGCGCCCATGCCTGAAATGCAGAAAGCATCGCGCCGCCGCCAGAAAATCGAACGCCGCCTCCGCGTCCCCGCGCGCGCTCTGGAACACCCCGCCACGCTGCCGCGGCCACTCCTTGGTCTCCTTCAAGTGAAACAACAGCGCAAACCAGACCGCCAGGTGATAGTCCCTCAGCCCGCCCGGACAATCCTTCAGATTCGGCTCCAGATGAAAGATCGTGTTGCCGTATTTCGCGTGCCGGTTGCGCGCAATCTCGCCCAGTTTCTGCGTAATCGTGTTCCACTCGCTCAGCACCAGCCCCGGCAGCACCGTCTGATGCAATTGCTGGTAGAGCGGAAATTGCCCCGCCAGAAACCGTCGGTCCAGCGTCGCCAGCGTGAACTCCAGGTTGTCCGGATCGAACCGCCCAACTTCCTTCACCGTTCGCGAACTCGGGCTCGCGCGCAGCCCGATGTCCCACATCCCCTGGATAATCGCCCTGACCCCTTCTTTCGCTTGCTCCTCGGTCTTCTCATCCGCAAATGCAAACAGCACATCGATGTCGGAGTAGGGAAACAGATCTTTGCGCCCATAACCGCCCAGCGCCAGCAGCGCAATGTTCTGCGTAGGCTGCCCCGCAAAGGCTCTCCGCCACATTTCAATCAGAATGCGATCCACCACAGCTGACCGTCGTCGGATCGCGGCAGTCCCGTCCCCGGTGCGCTCGCAGGTCTGGCGCACCAGCGCCATCTCCCGCATATACTGCTCCCGAAGATCGTCAACCGCCAAAGCGACTGGATTCATAAGGGTTTGTGTGTGGCCCTGCCGTAGCAGTTTTGAGTTAGGCCCTACCAGTTCGGAGTCAGGCCCTGCCGTAGCAGTAAGGAATTATTAACAGAATAAGCGATTTTCTTGCGGGTGGGGAGTATTGCGCGCGAGAGCGCCGAAATCGCGAGGTAGCAGACTGCCGATCGGACACGGAACCTTGTTCGCGCGGTCTGAGAAAAGCGCGTGACGCGGCGCACAAGTGGTGTGTCATCCTGAGCAAGTCCGCGTTGTCGGACGAGTCGAAGGATCTGCGGCTGCATCTCGGTTGGGTGACCCACCCTCGCCGTGCTTTTGATTTCGAGGCCAGGGTGGGATGTGCTCGGCCCGCCATCCGGCACGCCCTCCCGGAGGGAGCCGAATTAAACGGCCTGTAGACGCACACCCCTCAAGAGGGTTCGTTGGAAATGGCTCGCCAACGCACACCCTCCCGGAGGGAACCCAAGAGTTTATTCGCGAATGCACTCCCTCCCGGATGAAGTGCAACAATTGGATCGTCGACGCATGCCCTCCCGTAGGGAGGGATCGAACATAGCCCAGGGTGAAACCCTGGGTAGAGGGCAAGAAAAGATCCTGCCGCCCCGTTAGGGGCGGCGTGATTTCTCAGCAGGATCCACTACCTTCGACTGAGGAATTGGCCGTGACAAAGCGCCATTACCCATTTCAACGAGAATTGAAGTTTATAGGGATAGCACCAGGTGCTACACTCGGCGAAGGCTCGTTGGTGGAGATTTGCAATGGCTCAGAAACTCAAATACAAGAGCGACATCGCTGAGGCAATCCATAACAGCGTTTCTGGGATGTACCGGATAGGCACAATCGACAAGGCGACTATGCGACGGTTCGACAAGTCCTGCCTGGTCGCTCCTCCCCCAATGGAGCCCAGGCGCATCAAGCGCATTCGCGAGAGCCAGAAGGTCAGCCAGCCTGTCTTCGCCCGCTACCTCAATACCAGCTCCTCGACCGTCGAGAAGTGGGAGTCCGGCGCGAAAAAGCCCAGCGGCATGGCCCTCAAGCTCCTCGATATCGTCGAAAAGCACGGCCTCAAGGCGCTGGCGTAAGAGACCCCTTTTTTGCCATCAGATCTTGAGACGGGTTGTGGCTGGAAGGGAGTGCGCATGGCAGGCCGAATCGGAGAAATCCACCGGATTCTCTCGTTCACGATCAAGCTGAGAGATGGAAATGACCGCAAGAGTCTTCAGGCAGAACTCGAAGAAATCATTCAGCAAGTCCCATCGAAACGTGCAGAGGTAATTTCCACCGCAGATGGCCTCTTGGTGAGCGGCGAGGATGAGCTGGAACTGCTATCACTCCGCTCGAAAGCCCTCTTTGACAGCCACGCCGAAGTCGGCAACCTGAAGATCAATTTCCGCGAGACGATTCGCAAGTCCGGTGCAGCCGAGGGCAAATACATCCGCCAGACTGGCGGTATGGGCAACTACGGCCACTGCAAACTCCGCGTCGAGCCCAACCTGCCAGGTAACGGAAACGAATTCGTCGAAGATATCAGGGTAGGTGCGGTACCCAGCAAATACATCGAGCCCATCCATCAGGGCGTGCAGGACGCACTCGAACGGGGCATCATCGCCGGCTACCCGATCATCGATGTCAAGGTCACGCTCTACGACGGCAGCTACCACGAAGCCGACTCCAACGAAATGGCCTTCAAATTTGCAGGTTCCATCGCATTCAAAGAGGCCGCACGCAAAGCTTCGCCCGTGATTCTTGAGCCGGTAATGGCCGCTGAAGCCATGGTTCAAGAAGAGCAAATGGGCGCCATCATCGCCGACATCAACTCCCGCCGCGGCCGCATTGAAGGGATCGAGCGACTGCATGGTTCGCAGATGATCCACGCGATTGTCCCGCTTGCTGAAGTGCTCACTTCCAGCACACACGGCAGACCCACATACGAGTTGAACTTTGCAGGCTATGAGGCAGCGTCGCCACGCCAAGGGCCTTTCGGCGATGACGCAGCAACCCTCGCGAATAAGCCGTTGAGCCCAAAACCGAGAGCTGGTTCAGCTGCGGCCGAACCGGACGACTAAGCCTCTCGAAGATTGCCAGCACCCAAAGCTACAGTGCCGACTCCCCCCGCTCATCATTCCGTATCCGGATCGCGTCTTCCAGCTTGCTGACGAAGATCTTGCCGTCGCCGATCCGCCCCGTCCGCGCCGCGCCAATGATCGCCTGGATCGCCTTCTCCCGCAGCTCGTCTGGAACCACCAGCTCGATCTTCACCTTGGGCAGAAGATCCACCGTGTATTCGCGTCCCCTGTAAAACTCTGTATGGCCCTTTTGGCGGCCATGCCCCCGAGCCTCCAGAATCGTCATTCCCTCAATGCCTGCTTCCAGCAGCGCATCTTTTACCGCATCCAGCTTTGAGGGCTGGAGAACAGCTTCGATCTTGAGCATAATGCGATTGCCTCGTTTGCCAGCCTAACAGGCTGAGCGGGTTCCTGGTTCCTTCCCGCCGAAAGTATTCCCATCAAAATCCTGTGTCCCGATCCTATGCCTTGATCAGTTCCCGCGCCTGCCCCATTGTGACCATGTGCGATCCCCCAACCGGCTCATGAGTTCAGGTCGTATCCTTCTTCTCCGTGCTGCGAAAGGTCAAGCCCAGCCGACTCCTGCTCTGGCGTAACCCGCAGCCCAATCGTCTTGTCCACCACCACCAGCAAAATCAGCGTTCCCACAATCGAAATTCCCCACGCGATTCCCACTCCGGCCAGTTGGTTCAGCACCTGGCCCCAGTGTCCGTCGATCGCGCCCGTCGGAACGTCCCTGCCAAAGGCCGCGTTGATCGCCTTCGTCGCAAACAGCCCCGTCAACAGCGCTCCCAGCGTTCCACCCGCTCCGTGCACGCCAAATGCATCCAGCGAGTCATCGTAGCCCAGCCGGCTCTTCACCTCAAACACCATGAACGAACAGAAAGCCCCTGCGATCACGCCAATCAGCAGCGCCGAGAACGGCTGCACATACCCCGATGCAGGCGTAATCGCCACCAGTCCTGCCACGGCTCCTGAGATCGCGCCCAGCGCCGTTGGTTTGCCGTTATGAATCCACTCCGCCACCGTCCATCCCAGTGCCGCTGCCGCTGCGGCAAAGTGCGTGTTCACAAATGCGCTCGTCGCCAGCGGGCTCGCAGCCAGCGCGCTTCCTGCGTTGAATCCGAACCACCCCACCCACAGCAGGCATGCGCCAATAAAGCTCAGCACCATGGAATGTGGCGGCATCGGCGTTTGCGGGTAGCCCATGCGCTTGCCCAGGTAAATGCATGTCACCAGCGCCGAAACACCCGACGTCACATGCACCACCGTTCCACCTGCAAAATCCAGGCTCGGAAAGTGTCCCCCCGACTGATTCAGAAACCCGCCCACGCCCCAAACCATGTGCGCCATCGGGCTGTACACAAACACCGACCAAAGCGACAGAAATACCGCCATGCCGCTGAACTTCATCCTCTCGGCAAACGCTCCCGTGATCAGCGCCGGCGTAATGATCGCGAACATCAACTGGTAAATCATGTAAGTTTGTTGGGGAATTGTCGCCGCATAGTCCGTATTCGGCGTCAGTCCAACGCCACGCAGAAACACGTGCTCAAACCCACCGATAAAAGCGCTCCCGTGACCGAAGGCCAGCGAGTAACCGCAGATGGCCCAGATCACCGTCACCAGGCCCATCATCGCGAAGCTCTGCATCATCGTGCTAAGGATGTTTTTCTTCCTCACCAGGCCGCCGTAGAACAGCGCCAGGCCCGGCCCCGTCATCAGCAGAACTAAAGCAGCTGAAATCAGCATCCACGCGTTGTCACCGGCACTCTGCGCCTGCGCCACTTGCTGCTGCAACGCTGCAATCTGCGCTTGAGTTGCCGGAGCCGAAGCGGCCTGGCTTGCTGCGGGTTGGGCTAAAGAGGGTTTACTCAGGACCAGAATGGCGAATACGAGAAGGGCAGGCAGGACAAACAGCTTACAGCTAAAACCGCGCATAATCTTTCCGCTCCGAAAAAGGCGTCCGAGCCTGAAACCATGAACCAGGAGCTACGGACGAGGAACAGGGGTTGCATGACAACCATCCGCTCTTGCGATGGAAGAAATCGGCACTCCTCGCGCAACGCAGTCAACCGCGAAGGCCCGGTCAACCGTCAAGAGGATTTGCATTGTGTGTTCTCTTGATTTTCGTCAAGCCGGCGGGATTACGCAAGGATCATATCGATTTCCTGATGTATTTTTTAGGCCGGTCCTGCTACAGGCCCCCCAACGCGCTGTCATCCCGACAGAGCGCAGCGACGAGGGATCCGCGGTTGCTTTTGGGAATTCAAGCTGGCGATACTTCCGAATCGTCGACAATCCATCCGCAACGCCAGCCCGGCACCATCATCCCCTACCCACCGAAGTGTCATCCTGAACGCAGTGAAGGATCTGCGGTTGTCTTTGAGACTTTCAAGCTGGTGTCACTTCCGGATGGGCGACAATTCAACCCAAACGGACGAAACGGCGCGGCACGCTTGTACAATCCAAGCAGATAACCCTACTCACTACACTGCGCGGATGACATGGAAACTCACGTTATTGAGATTCATGGGCTGAAGCCCTCGTTGAAGATCAAAGCTGCCACCGTGTTGGTCTATGCCGGTCTTTATTTCGTCATCTGGTTCACTTGGACTCTCCTGTGGCCATCGTCCGGCGAGAAGGCAAGGGACCCTTTGAGCATCGCTATTCAGGGAGGGGTGATTGCGGTTATTTGGGGAGCCTTTATGGTGTTTGCGACGCCGATTTCGCGCACGAATCGCAACTATAAGCTTCTGGTGGAAGAGGAATCTATTACCGGCGTGACAGATGGAACCGGATTGGGGCGTTGGTGCACATTGCGCAGGACGATCCGAAAAGGAAAGGTTCGCACGATCTTTGGCATTGCTGGCAGGCTCGGCGGCCTTCGTGGCATCGGTGCTTCAGAGAGAAGCCGGTTGGGTGCTTGGTTCTGGGGCTTCGTGTTCTTGCCAGAATCAATGCCGGAATACGAGCACCTGAAAAATGTACTAGGAGGCTGGCGAGCACCTGTAAATCATTGATTGAAGCGTCTCAAATAGACGCCCGTGGCGAATCACTCCCGTATCACCGCCAATCCCGAAATAATCACTCGGCGATCACACAATGACTGCCGAGAGTTCCCCGATCAGTAGCCAGCCACTGCGCAAGCCTTCTTGCGGTTCCTTTATGGCTTTTTTAGTCCCAACCTGCTATCCGCCCCAGGGCGCTGTCATCGCCCGCCTTCCCTGCCATCCGATATCATCAGCGGTATTCTCGAAACAGTTCCAACAAATCCGCATGCCAGGCGATGTGTGGCGCCTCAGCTCAAAGTGCCCGCCATCGCGTCAACGTTGATGCGCCACAGGGAGCTGCGCAAATGGCCGAGAGCAAGCTGACGAGCGCTCTGATTGCAGCGCTCAAAGATCCAAGTGCAGCCGCAGCCTCCATTCGATCCGTCTTCAGGGAGGCAATCAAGACCGCCGCCGAAGCAGAACTCGTCGTCCGCCTGCTCAAACTTTTCCCACTGCCTCCCAGCGCCTCCGCGCAACCCACTGCCGGCTCTTCACTCCACACCGTCGTCGGATGGATGCAGGGAGCCAAAGACAAGCAGGCGATCGCCGTATTGCGCGAACACGGCGCGCCTGAGCTTCTTCGAATCTTCGATGAGATGATGCCCGTTGCGCTTCCCGGCGTGAATTCAAGCGCCCAAAAGGACCTCCTCTTTCTGCTGAAGATTGTCTGTATCTACGCTCCCAGCGGAGGTCTCGATCGGGTCGTGACGGCGGCGCGCTCTCCCTTGCTCAACGATGGCTATCTCTGGTCCGCCATCTTCGGCTGCGTTTCAAAGAATGGCCATCCCTGGCAAAAAGATCTCGTCCAGGCGCTTCGCCACCCGCTTCCTGACGGATTCACCGCCATCGCATTCCTTGATTTGTGCAACGCTGTCGCCCGGTCGGGAGCGCTTCCGCACCATCCCTTCGATACTGAGCCCGGCCTGGCGCTGCTTCAAAGCTGGCTGCTAGACAAAGACAACTCCGGCCACGGGCACAGCGCTGCGGCCTCCATCCCGTTTCTCTCGCCCGCGGCCCGAGAGAAGGTGCAGCCGCTCGCCGATCAGCATCCCGATCGCGGAGTCCAGTTGGAAGCCGCATGGGCTGCCGCCGCGTGCAACGACCCCCAGGGGTATCTCAGGCTCCAGGCCGCGTGCGCTGTCCCCCAGGAGGCAGCCGCCGCAACGGCTTATTTAAAAGAGCTCGGCGCCGACGACCGCATTCCACCGCATTCCCTGACGGACGATTTCAAAGCCATCTCTCAGATGTGTCAGTGGCTCGCGCATCCCATGGAGTTCGGCAGTCCGCCGGCCGAAATCCATCAAGTCGATGCGCGCGAGCTTTTCTGGCCTCCCACCAACGATCGCCGCAAACTCTGGGTGTTTCGCTACCGGTATCCGCCGCGCGAAGGTGCCACTGAGCCGGAGATCGGTCACGGTATGGTCGGCTCCGTTACATTCGCGCTGTTCGGCGAGGCCACACCCGACCTCTCCGCCGAGCAGGTATACGGCCTGCATTGTGCCTGGGAGCTGGAAGTAAAGCGCGACCCACGCGCCCCCAGCAAGCGCACCGTCGAGGCCGGAATCGAGATCTTGAGACAACACAACCCCGGCTTTGCCATGCCAGCCTGACACCTCGCATTCTCCGCCACTCACCACCATCCCCCCCACCCCCATCCCACAACACCCGCCGCCTTCCCACCTTCACGCCCGCCCGCGCGCACCACCCCGCATCCATTCGCCCCCCACCCCCGCATCGCGTTATAGTAAAAACATGGCTGCTGTGGCAGAGCGAGACCGGTACCTTTTCGGCGCACTGGATTCGAGCGCAAAGAACCGCGTCAAGCTTCAGGAAGTGAACTACGGCTTTGAAGGGCAGGAAGGCGTCTTCCTCACCTCGATGGATTTTGCCGTCAACTGGATCCGCAAGAGCTCTGTCTGGCCCATGACCTTCGGCCTTGCCTGCTGCGCTATCGAAATGATGTCGATGGGCGCATCCCGCTTTGACATCGCCCGCTTCGGCGCTGAAGTCTTTCGCCCCTCGCCTCGCCAGTCCGATCTCATGGTGGTCGCTGGCCGCGTCTCCAACAAGATGGCTCCAGTCATTCGTCGCCTCTACGACCAAATGCCCGAGCCTAAATGGGTTATCTCCATGGGCGCCTGCGCCACATCGGGCGGCGTCTTCAACAACTACGCCTTGCTCCAGGGCGTCAATCAGGTCATTCCCGTCGATGTCTACGTGCCCGGGTGCCCACCGCGGCCCGAGCAGCTCATCTACGCCATCACCCTTTTGCAAGAGAAAATCCAGCGTGAACCGCGCAGTCTTCTCAAGACTCTGAACCTCGGCTGAAAAACCAGCCGCCTCAGCTGTGATTCCAAAATGGAATTACGGAGGTAATCTTACGAACCGGAAACTCCGGTTCCGTCACCGGAATGCAACTTATTGAAAAAATGTCGTCTGCCGGAAACTGCCTATGGTATTTTTAATAGTGCTGTAAGTTCAAACTGGGCTTCGTGTTTCGCAGCAATTGGGGCGCTGCCGCAGCTTCGGATTGACTTCTAAGGCGACCCAGGTCATTTGGTGGTTCAGCTTTCATTGTGGAGGAAAAACGCATGCACTCTCGTCTTCTCAGAGCTCCTTTCCGGGTTTTGATTCTGGCTTTGGTGGTTACTACGCCTGCGGTCCTGCTCGCTCAGGTTGCTCCCACCGCCAAAGGGCCTCAGCAGTACGACTCGAGATGGGACATCTTCGGGGGGTACAGCTATCTTTACATTCCGCCAGCGACCCAGATAAACGGGCACCCGGTCCAGACCAACGACTTTGGCCTGATCGGGAGTGTTTCGCGCTACTTCAACCGGAACCTCGGCCTGGAGTGGAACTTTGACACCCACCCCCGGGTCGAGGATCACAATGACGGCTTTTTCGGCGGTCAGACGGGCATCATCTATCGCATGCCCATGGGGTCTATTACCCCCTTCGCCCACGGCCTCATCGGATTCCAGCACGTCGGTGGCCCTTATCAACAGGGCAACATCGGCGCCGATTTCTCCGTTGGCGGCGGTCTTGATTTCCGCATCAACAACAACATCTCCTGGCGCTTCTTCGAGGGCGAATACCAATACAGCCATGTGAACTTCGGCGTCAACGGACGCGGAAATTTCAACGAGATTCGCATGAGCGATGGCCTGGTCTTCCACTTCGGCCAGGTTGAGCCGCCTCCGCCGGTGACCCTCGCCTGCGCCGCCAGCCCCACCACCCCGGTCTTTCCCGGCGATCCGGTGACCCTTACGGCCACAGCCGGAAGCCTCGATCCCAAGCTCACTCCCATCTACACCTGGTCCGGAACAGGCGTCACCGGCACCGGCCCCACGGCTACCGTCACCCCGGCTCTCCTCCCTCCCGGCAGCTACCCCGTTACCAACACCGTCAAGGCCACCATCGTCGAAAACAAGCCGCCCAGGCATGGGCTGTTTGCATGTGATCATTGCGGCGGCGGCGGTATCGGCCCAGGCGATGTCGCAACCTGCTCCACTACCTACACCGTCAAGGAGTTTGAACCTCCGACTCTGACCTGCAAAGCTGACCCGACGAACCTCAAGCCGGGCGACACCAGCACGATTACTGCGATTGGCACCAGCCCGCAAAACCGTTCGCTCACCTACTCTTACTCGGCCAGCGCTGGCTCGATTACGGGCAGCGGCACCACCGCTACCTACAGCTCCGCGGGTGCGCCCACCGGCGATGTCGCCATCACATGCAGCGTGAGCGACGACAGGGGACACACCGTCACCGCCCAGACCTCCGTGACCATCCTGCAACCGCCGCCGCCGGTGACGCCGCATGTGGTACAGCCTCCGACCTGCACAGTCGACTTCAGCAGGGATCCAAAGCGGCCGACGCGTGTCAACAACGAACAAAAGGAATGCCTTGATCGTCTCGCTCTAACCCTCCAGAACGACCCGAGCCTGACGACTATGCTCGTTGGCGAATCCAATTCCAAGGAGAAGGCTGCGACCGCCAAACAGGAGAAGTACGCCGAAAGGCACAAGAAGGCTGTGGTTATAGATTCAGCCGCTCAGCGCGCTGTCGATACCAAGGAGTACCTGGACACCGACAAGCAGATTCCTGCTGACCGGATTAAGGTCTCCACCGGATCTGCGGATGCGCAAACGGTTGAGGCCTACATCGTACCTTCGGGCGCGGTCTTTGCAAACGACATCCCGGGCACCACGCCGGTGGACGAAACCAAGGTGCTCCCGATCGTCCGCAAGCCGCTTCCGACGCGCCACCACAGGCACATCCCGAAGGTCGGCTCAGTCAAGCCGCCGGCTCCGGGACCGCAAACGCAACAGTAGCGCGGCCTCGCGATACTTAACCGGTTCGTCAAGCCTTCCCGCAAGGAAGGCTTGACGTTCCAAAGTCTGAACGATTTCTTCTTTTTCGTTTGAGGCTGACTGGTTGGCCAGTCAGCCTCTTTCGCGTCCAGGCCTTTTATTGCTGGTTTCTGTCGTCGCTTCGTGCCCCATCCATTCATCCGCCTTGTCGGGCGAACGGGTGGGAAACCAAAACCCTCAACCTGTCGAATCATCCAGTCGAATATCTGTTGGCATCTGCCTTTCTTATTCGGGAGCTCTCAGTTCGAATGATCCGCTTGCGGACCACTCTCACCTCTTCGCGCCGGCCTTCCCGCCTTGTGCCCGTAGTTTTCTTGATTGCAGCTGCAGCTCTCTCCTCCCCTTCTTCCGCGCAGTACAAGTGGAGCGCGATTGGTCCTGACGGAGGCGACGCGCGTTCTATTGCCGCGGTTCCCGGCCAGCCCAGCCATCTCTATTTGGGCATCACCCATGGATGGATCTACGAGTCGCTCGACAAGGGCGCGACCTGGCATCGCCTCGCCCTCCTCGACCCCACTGAAGACCTCGTCGTCGAAAACATCGTTGTAGATGCTGCCAATCCCCAACGCATCTGGGCCTCCGGGTGGAAACCGGACAAGCCCGAGGGCGGTCTGTGGGTCAGCCTCGACGGTGGCGTGCAGTGGCAGGCCATCTCCGCACTTGCAGCTCAGGAGGTTTTGTCCTTCGCTCAGGCACCCTCCGATCCCAAAATTCTCTTCGCAGGAACCCGCCTCGGCGTGTACCGCTCCAGCGATGCCGGCGCAACCTGGCAGCTCATCAGCCCGCCCGGAAGCAAGGAGATTCACGAGGTTGAATCGCTGGCAGTCGATCCGACCGACGCCGACATCGTTTACGCGGGAACCTGGCACCTGCCCTGGAAGACCGACGACGGCGGCAAGACCTGGAAGAACATCAAAGAGGGCGTCATCGATGATTCCGATGTCTTTTCCATCGTCATTGACCCCTTCCGCCCACGCACCGTCTTCCTCAGCGCGTGCAGCGGCATCTACAAGAGCGAAAACGCTGGCGTGCTCTTCCACAAAGTTGAGGGCATCCCCTCTTCGGCGCGCCGCACCCGCGTCCTCAGGCAAGACCCAACCAATCGTGAAGTTGTTTACGCCGGAACCACCCAAGGCCTCTACAAGACTGAAGACGGCGGCCGCCACTTCAAACCGATGACCACTGCCGACGTCATCGTGAACGACGTCTTCGTCGATCCAACTGACCCCAATCACGTCCTGCTGGCCACTGACCGCGGCGGCGTTCAAGCCAGCCAAGACGCCGGTCAAACCTTCGCGTCCTCCAACACTGGATTCTCGGGCCGCACCGTCGAAGCCCTGCTCGTCGATCGCACCAATCCCGATCGGCTCTACGCCGGCATCGTTAACGACAAGGGCTTCGGCGGAGTCTTCACTTCCGCCAATGGCGGAGCCTCGTGGGAGCAGATTGAAACCGGCCTCGATGGGCGCGATGTCTTTGCCCTCTCGCAAACCACCCCGACCCAAACCCCAGATCCCAGCCCCCAACCCCCAGACCTCAA
>Ga0302324_100007534_pt1 | contig 23125 bp, 19 predicted proteins | sample Palsa_T0_1_FD_201949 | JGI IMG/M metagenome (GOLD analysis project Ga0302324, IMG submission 201949) | Peat permafrost microbial communities from Stordalen Mire near Abisko, Sweden - Palsa_T0_1 | ecosystem: Environmental > Terrestrial > Soil > Palsa > Peat permafrost | place: Sweden: Abisko...
CGGCACCCCTTACCGCGTCGTCCATCGCAGCAAATGATACCTTTAACACGACGTTTCTTTATAAGCCAGACGGCGTCGGAATGGGATCTGGTAATGGCGTGTGGGTTCCCTTGGGAGTCTTTAAATGGGGCTGGACCGCATCGGCTCAAAACGTCAATGGTACGTGGATGTTAGGCAGCGGCAGCAAGATTTCTAATCTCGGTACGGCAGCGCCGTCATATCCCTCGTGGAGCGGAGTTTTAACAAATGGTTCTGGATATTCTGCGACGCCCAACTGTTAACAATCTGGCTAAGCGCGTTTCGTGTGGCGCCCTCGTCTGCAGCCTATTCTTCGTTTTAGCCGCCGGTCAAACCGTTGGAGCGTCCGAGTTCGCATGGGGGCCTGAGAACAACGGTTTCTCAGTCGGCATCCGATTCGACTCCGCCGCATATTCCAAGGGTGCGCCCGTCACGGGCTCAGTTGCTTTACGGACGTCGAAAACCCTTAGCGACAAGATTTTGTGTCACGACTTGTCGGATTACGGATTTACCGTTATTCCGAGCGGCTCTACGAAGCCGCTTCCTACGACAATGAGCTTCGATTCAAGCGGATCGCTTGAGAAGTTGGCAAAGGCTCTTGAACCGAATACGATATTAGAACAGAAATTCAATCTAGCGCGGTTTTTTATTCTTCCCCCCGGTAGATATTCCGTGCAGGTGGAACGGTCGGTCCAATACCTTGGCGGCGGCGATGCGGGGCCTTTCATCGCGGATCCAAATTCCCCAGTGGTTTTCATAACAATAAATTGATAGCGAACTTGTTTCCGAAATGCGGTTACGACGACGCGCGCATGCTTTCGCCGCCATCGTCGAAACGAACGTCCCCGAAGCCATCCGATTACACAACGCGCTTCGCCTAGGGTCAAGTGTGGCTGACGCAGACGCCCGCCGTCAATTCCCGAAACGAACCCTTCTCGGGATGATTTGCCGCCCGTGGGGCGTTGAACTTTAGAGATACGTGGCGTCGTTTTATCGATGCTATGTGGCGCCGATCACGAGCGTGCTGCGCGCTGCCTCCACGACGTCGTCGGTGATTGTCGAAAGGTCGTTGATCTTCAGAATGCGACCGATTTGAACGAGCATGCGCTCAAGCAACCAGAAATTACCGCCGGTGATCCGAGCGATGGAAGCGACCGCCTGCGCGTCGGTGAAGTCGGCTTCGTCGAGCGCCAAGCCGAGGCGGCGCCAGTGGCGCGTGAGGACGAACGTAAGTTCGTCGCTCTGCAGGGGACGATAGTGATGCGCGAAGCCTATTCGGCTGTAGAGTTGCGGATAGCGCGAAAGCCGCTTCTCCATGCCCGGCATGCCGATGAGGATGAGTCCAACGCCGGTACGATCGAAAATATCGCGGATCAGCTCTACCGCCGTGTTGGAGAGGCGTTCACTCTCGTCAACGATCAGCACGTCGACCAAGCGGCTCCGACCGTGGTCGCGACGTCGCAGACCGGCTGGGCCGATGTGCTCCCGGATGCAGATGCCGACCTTCTCCATGTGCTCGTAGACCGTGTCCCGCAAGTCGCGCCAAGTGCCGAGCACACTTGCCGTGTAGAACACGGCCCGCGACCGCACTAACGCGGCGTGTACGCGATCGTCGTCGGGACTGCGCGGGCCCCAGTCCTCGATCAGTGGTTCGGCGAGATCCCAGTTCGCGCAGCGGCGCGCGGAAAGCGTCTTGCCCACACCGGCGGGGCCGAAGCATAGGCCGATGTAGAATCGCACCTCGCGAACGCGTACGTGAAGCTCGGCGTCAGCTCCCGCGCCGCGCTGGGTGCAGCGCTCAGCGAATCGGCGTAGCGGCCTCTTCCGGCGCTCATTCGGGGCCGCCGATAGGGCCGAGCGGGCAGGGCCTGCGGAACGGCGGCCGCAAGTCGTCCGCTCGTGCAGCACTGGTTTACGTATCCGAACATCGACCCCGTCGCGGTTCACCTCGGGCCGCTGAGCATCCACTGGTACGGGCTGTCCTATCTCGCCGGCTTCCTCGCCGTCGGCGCTTGGCTCGCGCGACCGGAGGGGCGCCGCCGGCTCGGGCTCACGATCGACGGCGTCCAGGACTTTCTGGTCTACGCGCTCGCCGGCGTGCTGATCGGCGGACGGACGTTCTTCGTCATCGCCGACATCGTCACCAAACACGATGCAAACGTCTATTTCGGCGACATGCCGCGCAGCCTCATCAACCTGATCGCGGTCTGGAACGGCGGAATGGGGTTCTTCGGCGGGCTGATCGGCGTCATCGTCGCGCTCGCGCTGTTCGTGCGCAAGCATCCGGGGCTGACGTTCAGCGTGCTTGCCGACGAAGTCGTCGTCATGCTTCCGGTCGGGCTCGCGCTCACGCGCATCGTGAATTTCATCAACGATGAGCTCTGGGGCAACATCTGCAATCCCGACCACCCCTGGTGCATCTACTTCCCGAACGCGCCCGGTACCGGCCCGCGCTATCCGTCGCAAATTTTCGAAGCGCTGCTCGATCTTGCGGTTCTTCCGATCGTCTACTTCGTGTATCGCCGCCGCCCGCCCGACGGCGTCGTCGCCTGGACGTGGTTCACGTGTTACGGCATCACGCGTTCGATTGCGGAGATTTGGCGGCAGACCGACCTTGCGGTCGGCCCGTTTACCGGCGGCCAGCTCTTAGCGCTACCGATGATCGCGATCGGCATCGGGCTCGTCATCTGGTCGCTGCGTCGCAACCGGCGCACCGACGTCGCCCCAACCGTGACCTCGACCGGGTCGAAGGGTGTTGCGCCCGCTTAAAGGAAGACGCTACTCCCATGAAGCTGGAGGTCGGAGTTGGGCCGGATGGCGCTCCGAATTCGCTCGCGGGCCGCATCGCGTCGATGCGCGAAAGGATCGCGGCCGCGGCGCTTCGTGCCGGGCGCGAGCCGGGTGAGATCGCGCTCGTCGGCGTTACGAAGAAACAGCCGCGCGAGCGGGTCATCGCGGCGCTCGATGCCGGTTTGACCGATATCGGCGAGAACTACGCCCAGGAGGCGCGCTCCAAGTACGCGGGGTTGCCGGACGCGCGCAAGCACTTCATCGGGCACGTGCAGACGAACAAAGCGAAGGCGATCGTCGAGACCTTCGACGTCGTGCAGACGATCGACCGGCTCGACGCGGGGCGCGCGATCGCTAAAGCCGCGCGCGCGCTGGGCAAGCCGGTGCGAGCGCTCGTGCAGATCAATATCTCGCCGGCCGAGCGCTTCGGCGTCGACCCGGGCGACGCACCGGCGCTCGCCGCGCGGTTGCGCGCGGACGAGGGCCTCCCGGTCGACGGGGTCATGGCGATCGGTCCGAACACGAACGATCGCGGCGAGATCGGGCGCGCCTTCCGGCGCGCGGCGGAAACCTTCGCGGCGGTCGGCGGGACGACGCTCTCGATAGGGATGTCAGGCGATTGGGAAGAGGCGGTCGACTGCGGTTCGACGATGGTACGCATCGGGACCGCGATCTTTGGAGAACGTGAATGAACGGATCGGCAGACGAAGACGAGCTGCGCGAGCAGCGGGCAAGCAGGGCGAGCGTCCTGCACCGGATTGGATCGTTCTTCTCTCTTCACGAGGAAGACGAAGACGGGGAGTTCTACGAGGACGAACCGCAGGCGGCGAAGCGCAACGTGGTGGCTTTCTCGGCGCGCGAGCGCCGGGTCACGGGCCAGGTCAGCCTGTTCGCGCCGCGGACCTTCGGCGACGTGACCTTCATCGCCGACGCTTTACGCTCGAGGCAGGTCGTGATCGTCAACCTCCAGGGCGTCGATCGCGGCCTCTTGCAGCGGGTCGTCGATTTCACGAGCGGCGTCGCGTACACGCTCGACGGCAAGATCCAAAAACTGGCGGATGCGATGTATCTGGTCGTGCCGCCGGGAACGCACGTCAACTCGGACGGAATTCGCGAGACGCTCGCCGCCGATCCGTCGTTCGACTTCATGACGAATCGAGGCTGAAGGCATGGCCAAGATCACGATCGTCGACATTCAGCACAAGCAGTTCAAGAAGAAGCTGAACGGCTACGAACCCTCCGACGTCGACCAGTTTCTCGACGAGATCATCGAAACGCTCGAGGACGAGGCGCAACAGCGTGCGGCGCTGGACGCCGAGATCAGCGACATGCGCGAGCGGATCAGCCATTTCAAAGCGATGGAAGAGTCGCTGCAGAACACGCTCTTGCTCGCCCAGCGCACGGCCGACGAGGTCAAGGCGAACGCCCACAAGGAGGCGGACTTGATCCGTCACGAGGCGCGCGTCAACGTCGAAAAAGAGATCGCTTCGCTCGCCGACCGAGCCAACGATGCGCGCCGCGAGCACCAGCGCGCGGTCGAAACGGCGGAGAAAGCCAAGGGTGAACTGCGCAGCCTGTTGATGACGCATCTGTCGTTGCTCGACCGAACGCCCGGCCCCGTGTCGGCTGCCGCGCCGCCGGCAAACGGCACGAAGACGGAGCCGCTCGAGGTCTAGTCGCAGGGCTCGCGCCAACCGAGTGTGAAGCGCGTTTGGGATGGCGAACGGAGCAGCCTCGGGTCACGTTCCAGCCGTTCGGCCGCGCGTCTACCCTGCCGGACGCGCCGTCCTATTGCTCGCTGTTTGCGCGCCCGAGCTTGCGGGCCGCCGCTTGAAGATCGAAGGACGCCGCGTCCAGGCCGTCAGATTCGGACGGCTTGCGCTGCTTCTCTCGTTCGTCGACTCGACCGCGTACGCGACCGCCGAACTCGAGCGCAAACGTAGCGACGCAGGCTGGCTCGCGGCCGAAGCGCGCGTGCTCGAGGGCGCGGTGGAGCGCGCGCGGTCGAGCGTCGCCGTGCTGCCGATGCGCTTGCTGACGGTCTTTCCGCACTCCGGGGCGCTCGAGGAGAGCGCGAAAGAGCAGTACGCGCGGTGGTGCCGCGCGCTGACGCGGCTTGGGCCCAAGCGCGAATGCGTCGTGCATCTCTATTCGGGTCCGCATGCGCCGCCGGGTGGAGAACCGTATCTCGTGCGCATCTCGCAACGCTCGTCGCGCAGCGCGCGGGCGCCGGCACTTAAGGGCGAAGCGGCGGTGGTCGCTCATGCGCAACAGGTTTGGCTTGCTTGCTCGCGGATTGCGACGGCGACGCGCCGCGTGCAGGCCGGCGACCGGCGTGGCGCGCTCTGGTCGGCGGCGCTGCTCGTCAACGAGCGCGACGTGAGCGCGCTGTCGGCGCTGCTGGCAGCCTCGGCGGAGAACGGCTCCCCGCTTGGCGTTAGCGCGTATCTCGAGATGCCGCGCGCACCCTTCACGTTCGTCTGAACGTGCCGCCGGTCATCGCGGTCCTGCCGGGCGACGGAATCGGCGTCGAGGTCACGGCCGTCGCCGAGCGCGTGCTGCGGTCCGTGCGTCCGGACGTGGACTACGTGCGCGGCGACGTCGGCGTCGGCCCGCTCGAGCGCGACGGAACCGCCTATCCGCCGGCAACCCACGCGCTCTGCGAACGCAGCGCCGCGATCCTCTTCGGAGCCGTCGGCGATCCGAAGTACGATGCGGCGCCGTCCGACAAGCGCCCCGAGTATGCGATCTTCCAGCTCCGCAAGCGGTTCGATCTGTTCGCGAACTTACGGCCGGTCAAGACGATCGCGGGCCTCGAAGACGCTTCGAGCTTGCGGCCCGAGTTCGTCCGCGGGTTGGATCTCGTCGTCGTTCGCGAAACGACCTCGGGCCTCTATTTCGGGGAACCGAAATACACGCGGGTCGAAGCCGGCATCGAGACGGCGGTCGATACGATGGTCTACCGTGCCCCGGAGATCGAGCGCGTTGCGCGCGTCGCCTTCGCGTTCGCCCGCAAGCGGCGCGGGCACGTGACCTCGGTCGACAAGCAGAACGTGCTCGAAACCTCACGGCTCTGGCGCCGCGTCGTGGTCGCGCTCCACGAGTCCGACTATCGCGACGTCGAACTCGACCATCTGCTCGTCGACAACGCCGCGATGCAGCTCGTGCGCGATCCGCGCCGTTTCGACGTGATCCTCACGGAAAACACTTTCGGCGACATCCTGAGCGACCAGGCCGGTATGCTCACCGGATCCCTTGGGAACTTGCCGAGCGCGACGCTCGGATCGCGCGCCGAGGGCGAACGGCGTTTCGGGCTGTACGAGCCGATCAGCGGTACGGCCCCCGACATCGCCGGCCGCGGGATTGCGAACCCGATCGCCGCGATCCTCTCCGCGGCGCTGCTGTGCCGCTACAGCCTCGCCGACGAAACGAGCGCGAAGCGCATCGAAGATGCGGTGGCAACCGCGATTGCCGGCGGAGCCAGAACGCGCGATCTCGCCCGCGCAAACGACCCAGTCCTCGACACAAACGAATTCGGCGAACGCGTGCTCGCGGCGCTCTGACGTGGAGAACGCCTCGCCGATGCCGCTGAATCTCGCCTTCGCCGTCGCCGACAACAGCCCCGAGGCGCTGGCCCATCTCATCGCGGCCAACAAAGGGTTTCGCGCGCAAGCGTGGCCCGCGCCGTACGACTCGACCGTGCATCGCCTGCACCTCGGCGACGCGCGCGATTTGTCTTGGCTCGATGACAAAAGCGTGCACCTCGTCGTTACCTCGCCGCCGTATTTCCGTTTGAAGGCCTACGTTCGACGCGACGGTCAAATGGCCGAGATCGAGGACTACGAACGCTTTCTCGACGAGCTCGACCGGGTTTGGAGAGAGTGCCGCCGCGTTCTCGTTCCGGGTGGCCGCATCTGTTGCGTCGTCGGCGACGTCTGCGTTTCCCGCCGGCAGGGCGGCCGCCATTACGTTCTTCCGCTTCATGCCGATATCGCGGTCCGCTCGCGAAAGAACGGGCTCGACTGTCTTACGCCGATTCTCTGGAGCAAGATCGCCAACGGCGCGAATGAAGCGGAGGGAAATGGAGCCGGTTTCTATGGGAAGCCGTACCAACCCGGAGCCGTCGTCAAGAATGACCTCGAGTACATCGTATTCATGCGCAAGGGCGGCGAGTACCGATCGCCGGGACCCGTGCAAAAAGCGCTGTCGATGCTGACGAAGGAAGAAATGCAGACGTGGCTGCGCTCTCCGTGGACCGATGTGCGCGGAACGTCGTCGCGCGACCATCCCGCGCCGTTTCCCGTGGCCGTCCCCGAACGCCTGATCAAACTCTTCTCGTTTGCCGGCGACACGGTGCTCGACCCCTTCGCCGGAACCGGCTCGACAACGCTCGCCGCCATCGCAAGCGGCCGCAACTCGGTCGGCAACGAGATCGAACCGGCGTATCTCGACATCGCAACGAAGCGAGTCACCGCCGCAATCGCAGAGCCCCGCCTAACCGGCGCCGTTCATGCGGCCTTTTGTCATGCTGAGCGGAGGCGCGAAGCGCCGGAGTCGAAGTAGCGCCGGGATATCGCTTACACCGGCGGCCCTTCGACTGCGCGCCCGCGGCGCTTCGCTCAGGGTGACAACGCCTTTCGCTAGTAGCCGAGATATGATTTGCGGACTGCGTCGTCGCGGTTTAGGTCGGCGCTTGGGCCGGAGACGGCGATGCGGCCGGTTTCGAGGACGTATGCATGGCTTGCAGCGGCCAGAGCCAGTTTCGCGTTTTGCTCGGAGACCAGGATCGTTACGCCGTCGCTCTTGTTGATGCGCTCGAGCAGCGCGAAGATTTCGCGGACGATCAGCGGCGCGAGGCCGAGCGACGGTTCGTCGAGGAGCATGAGACGCGGTTCCATCATGAGAGCGCGGCCGATCGCGAGCATCTGTTGCTCGCCTCCGCTGAGCGTGCCGGCGGCTTGATTGCATCGCTCGGCGAGACGCGGGAAGTAGCTGACCACGCGCTCGTAGGTCGCACGCGTTCGCTTCGAATCCTTCTGCGTGAAGGCGCCGAGTGCGAGGTTTTCGCGCACGGTCAGCGCGGCGAGCGTCCCGCGCCCCTCGGGGACGTGCGCAATTCCGAGGCGTGCCGCGGCCTCGGGCGAGTTGCCCTTGATCGGCCGGCCGTCGAAACGGACGGCCCCGCTCGTTGGGATGGCGCCCGTGATCGCCCGAAAGGTCGTGGTCTTGCCCGCGCCGTTCGCGCCCAGGATCGCGACGATCGCGCCCGGTTCGACCGAGAGCGTGATCCCATGCAAAACGTCGGTCTCGCCGTATCGCGCGCGCAGATCGTCAAGTTCGAGCAGCGCCACCTCTACGTCGTTCCGAGGTACGCTTCGATGACCGCCGGGTCGCGCTGGATCGCCTGTGGTGCGCCGTCTGCGAGCTTGCGACCGGAGTCGAGCACGACGATGTGGTTGGAGATGCCCATGACCAAGCCCATATGGTGCTCGACCATCAAGATCGTCGTCCCGAAATCGCGGCTGATGCGCGCGATCCGGTCCCCGAGGGCCTCGACCTCGGTGTGATTGAGCCCCGCCGCCGGCTCGTCCAACAATAACAGTTCGGGTTTGGCGACCAGCGCACGCGCGAGTTCCACCGCCTTGCGCGTGCCGAATGGTAAGCCGTGCACGGGCCGCCCGGCCACCGCCCCGAGCGTCAGATAGTCGAGAACTTCAGCCGATTCGCGCCGCGCTTGGGCTTCGTTCACGCGCTGCCCCGGCGTCCCGCCCAGGCGGTAATGAAATCCGACCAGGACGTTTTCGAGGACCGACATGTGCGCGAACAGGGCGACGTTCTGAAACGTTCGCGCGATGCGCCGGCGCGCGATCGTATGTGCCGGGTAGCGAAGCAAGTCATCGCCGCCGAGTGCGACCGAACCCGACGTCGGATGGTAGAGCCGCGTGATGCAATTGAAGCAGGTGGTCTTGCCGGCCCCGTTTGGGCCGATGAGCCCGGTGATGCCGCCTTGCGCGACGTCGAACGACACGTCTGCGAGCGCACAGATGCCGCCGAAACGCATCGTCAGTTCTTTGACGACGAGGAACGGAGGCTCTTGCGTCGTGCCGTCGCGCAGGGCGGTCACCGCTTTATTTCCGGGCGTCGATCACCGGGCCGAACGGATCCCAAAGGCCGTTGTTCCACCGAATCAGCTGTTCTGCGCGAACCGGGAAGCGATCGGATGGCGAAGTCTGCAACTCGACTCCTGGCCACAGGAAGGGATTTTTCTCGCTGAGATGCAGCGAGGCGTCCATTAACTTATCCCGCGTCAGGTCCTTGCCCGCCTTCTGCAACGCGTCGACCATCGTATACGCTGCCGCCATTCCGTAAAGGATGAAGGAATTGCTCGGATCGAGCCCTGGCCCGTACTTCGCGAGGATCTCTCTGTACAGCTTCATCCCCGGCGTGCTCGCAAGCGACGCGTTTGTCGGATCCATCGCGTACGCATCGGAAATAATGCCGGCAGTCGCCGCGTCGCCGCCGGCTTTGGTGGCCGCCCCCAACATCGTCGGGGAGGATGAGACGTTGCTCAGGTAGGTCGTCGGCTTCCACGAAAGTTGGCTGCGCGCGACCATCGCCTGGACGGCGAATTTCGGGGTCGCCGCGATGAGCAGCGTGTCTGCGCCGCTGCTCTGCAAGGTCGTCATCTGCGAGCGCACGTCGGGATCGGTCACTTCATACGACGCCTGCTTGACGATTGCCGAAGCCTTCGCGCCGAGTCCCTTGGTAAGCCCGGCCACGTAGTCTTGCCCGAAGTCGTCGTTCTGATAGAGGATGGCAATTTTGGCGTTCGGCTCGTGGGTGGCGATGTACTTGCCGAAGATGATGGCTTCTGCCTGGTAGTCGAGATTGAACCCGAGCGTGTACGGATACTTTGCGCCGTCCGTGCCCCAAGTCGTCGCTCCGGTCGAGATGAAAAGTTGGGGAATCTTCTGGTCGTTGAGGTATTGGCGGACTGAGAGATTGCACGCCGTTCCCAGCGTGTTAAAGAACGCAAAAACGTGATCTTGTTCGGCCATTGCTTTGACGAGTTGCACCGTTTGCGCAGGATTGTACGCGTCGTCCTGATCTTTGTAGGTGATCTTGCGCCCGTTGACGCCGCCTTTGTCGTTGACGTAAGCAAAATAGGCGAGGATACCCTTGCCGATCACGCCGTAGGCGGATGCGGGGCCGCTGTACGGATGCGTGCCGCCTAAGAGAATTTCCGTGGGCGTGACGCCCGGAACCGGGTCGGCGTTTACCCGACCGGCCGAGCCGGCAAGGATGCCGAGCGCGGCGATCGGGACGAGAACCTTAAATAGTAAGCGATTTTTGAACATAGCTATGACCTCTCTGGCTGACCCTCGATCCGAGGGCGGATGATGGTAAAGGAAACGCGCCGGATGGCCTCGGCGATACCTCCGGGCATCGCGATCATCACCAGGATGAGCGAGATGCCGTAGATCAACGACGACGCGGCCGTGTTGATGCTTTGCGCCCACAGCGGCAGAAACTCGACCACGAGCCCACCGAGTATCGCCCCCCACATGCTGCCAAGGCCGCCCAGGACGGCCCCGATGAGCAGTGTGATCGACAATTGCAACGTGTAGCTGTCCGGGCTTACATATGCGGTCGCGCTTGCGATCAAGGCGCCCGCGACGCCGGCGTAGGCCGCGCTCCACGCGAACGCAAGCGTCTTATAGACCGACGGGTTGATGCCGAACGACACGGCGGCGATCTCGTTGTCGCGCAGGGCGCGCAGCGCTCGTCCGAGGCGGCCCTGAAGTACGAACCACGACACGGCGAACAAAACGCCCAGGATCAGCCACGTCTCGTAGTACAACCAGCGCTCGGAATCGAGTAGGCCCGCGAGCGGGCCGGGCGCGTGCCCGGCGGCAAACGTGATGCCTTGCGAACCGCCGGTCGTTTCTTTGAAGCGCTTGAGCAGGGGCGCAACCGAGACGGCGAGCGCGAACGTGGCAAGCGCGAGGTACGCGCCCGAAAGCCGGAGCGCCGCGATGCCGACGAGGGCGCCCAGCACGGCGCAGAGCGCAGCCGCGATCAGGATCGCGATCTCGGGCGGCCAACCCGCGCGCGTGACCGCAAGCGCGACCGCGTAGCCGCCCACCGCCATGAACGCGCCGTGACCGAGCGAAATTTGCCCGTTGAAGCCGGTCAGGATGATGAGCCCGAGAATCGCGATCGCGTACGCGCCGGCATAGGCGAGTTCGAACGCGATGTAGGGCGGCAGAAGCCACGGCACGACCGCGACGATAACTGCGGCAACCGCAAACGCAATCAGATTGCCGGCCGGTACCTTCGTCGCGCCCGTCATACGCGCGTCAGTCGCCGGTGACCGAACATACCCGAAGGACGGACGACGAGCACGCCGACGATGATCGCGAAGGCAACCGGCAATCGCAGGTCCGTACCGATGAAATCAACGTAGGTTCCGAGCAGATTCAACGTCACGCCCAGAACGAGGCCCCCGACGACCGCGCCGACCGGGCTATCGATGCCGCCCAGCACCGCAGCGGCGAACGCGTACACGACGATGCTCTGCATCATGTTCGGATCGAGGAAGACGATCGGTGCGACCATGAGTCCCGAGAGCGTTCCCATGACCGCCGCGAGTCCCCACCCGAGCGCAAGCATCCAGCCCTGCGGTATCCCAAGCACGCGAGATTCGGCCGGATACAGCGCAGCAGCTCGCATCGCGAGCCCAAGCTTGGTGCGCGAGAAGAACAAGTAGATCAGCAGCAGCGCCGCGAGCGTAACGCCGATCACGCCGAGATCTTGGCTGCTGAAGGTGACGTTGCCGGCGTGTATGGGCGCAGTCGGGAACGGCGACGGAAACGACTTGAGTTCGTAACCCCAAATCCATCCGGCCAAGCCGTTGAAGATGATCAGCAAGCCGAGCGTAACGATCACGATCGTCAACTGCGGCGCGCGCTCGATCGGGCGGATGACGATCCGTTCGAGTGCGACGGCGCCGGCAAACGAGATCGCCATCGTCGCGGCAAACGCCGCCCACAGCGGCATTCCTTGCTCCGTGAACTGCCACGCGATGAACGTCGTGAACATCGCGAGTTCACCTTGGGCGAAGTTGATCACGTCCATCGAGCGATAAATCAGAACCAGCGCCAGCGCCAGGCTCGCAAAGATCGAGCCGGTTGCGAGGCCGCTGACGACTTGCTGCGCTAGCTCCTGAATGTGAAGTTCCTCTCGCTCGAAGAAAGCTTGCGCGCATCCGGAGGATGGCCGCAAGTCTTTTGCGCCCCGGTTCCCAGCCGCCTCTCTACGCGGCGACGCCTCGCTGCGCTGCAAGAAACACATTCCCAGCGCCCGGACGGAAGCGGGAAGGTTACATCCCTGTAAGGGGTTAAGCGAATTCGAGAAATCCCGACGCTATCTTGGAGATGTATGGCTTTTCGGAAGCGGCTTGCTTTGCTGCGCGCAGGCCTGTGCGTGCTGGCGCTCGCATTCGCGAACTGCGCCGGCGGGGGGACGACCATCGGCTCGTCATCGTCGTCGGGCGCCGCCCCGCCGGCGGGCGCGACTGCTCCATCGTCGGGAGCGTCGAGTTCGCCGGGAGGTTCGAAGACGCCGTCGCCGGGCACGTCTTCGACCCCCGGTGCGACGCCGTCGCCGGGCCCGTCCTCGGCTCCCGGTGCGACGCCGGCCCCGACGCCCGTCGCAAGCGGGGGCGCCGCATCGATTCCCTTCCCGGCGGCGACTGACGCCGATTCCTTTTACGCGCAACCGAGCCCGTTTCCGAACGCTCCGGCCGGAACGATTTTGGCATCGCGGTCCGTGACGTACGAGCCCGATGCGACGCCGATGACGAACGCTGCCTGGCAGATCAAGTTCGTTTCACGCGACGTTAACGGACAGCCGATCGCGGCGGTCGCAACCGTCGTGAAACCGCTGATCGCTCCGTCCGGCACCCCAGACCTGTTGGTGGAAGCCTTTGCCGAGGACGGGCTCGGGGCCCAGTGCGCTCCGTCGCACGGCGTCACCGGGAGTACGGCAGACTCGAACGAGCTGTTGGAGACCGGGGTACCCACCTCGGGCCTCGCGGTCGGTTGGACCGTCGTGTATCCGGACTACGAAGGTCCGTACTCCGAGTACGCGGTGGGCCGATTGTCGGCCCAGATCACGCTCGACAGCATCCGCGCAGCCGAGCAATTCGCGCCGCTGGGGCTAAACGCGCAGACCCCGGTTGGAATAAATGGTTATTCGGGCGGTGCGATCGCCGCATCGTGGGCGGCGACGCTCCAACATTCGTACGCACCGAACCTCAATATCGTGGGCATCGCCTCCGGCGGGACGCCCGCCGACATCACCGGCATCGTCACGAACATCGATACGAATACGGTTTCCAACGCCGCGTTCTTCAACATCATCTTCATGGCGTCGATCGGTATCAATCGCGGATATCCGCAGTTCATGACGCCGATCCTCAACGCCGCGGGCGTTGCGGCGGCGACGGCGATGGAAAACGGTTGCGTCGGAAAGGATTCCAACGGGTCGTCGGGACCCACGGGTACCTTCTTCGACTACACGACGACGAGCAACTTCGAGGTTGCGCCGGGCTTCGTGCAGGGTTCCGCGCTCGACAGCCTCCCGCAACCGAACGAACCTCCGGTCACAAGCGAGTTCGTCTATCAATCGCAGACCGACGAACTCATCCCGATCCCCGGCGTCGATGCGATGGTCAATGCGTGGTGCGCCGAGGGCGCCCACATCGCGTACTACCGGGCCCTCTCAGGCGATCACGTCAGCACCGAACTCGTCAACGAGCCGTTCGTGATCGCCTACCTAACCGCAACGTTCGGCGGAACGACGCCGGCCTATCCGCCGACGACGACGGTTTGTAACTGAATCAGAGCTCAGTTCGTCGAGAATTCGGTGAGTTCGAGGGCGCCCGAGCGGATGAGGGCACGCGCCGCGGCAATGTCGGCTGCGAAGACGCGATCGGTCTCAACGGGGGCGATCGAGGCACGGGCACGGTCGTAGGCAATCTGCGTGCCCGCGCCGCTGCGCAGCGGGCGACGGAAGTCGGTCGCGGCGAGTGCGCATAGCAATTCGCATGCGAGCGCGCCCTCGACGTTGTCGAGGACGGCATCGAGCGTGCGCGCCGCGATCGTCCCCATCGAGACGTGATCCTCTTGGCCGGCACTGGTCGGAATCGAGTCGACCGACGAGGGCGCGGCGAGGCCCTTGCTTTCGCTGACGAGCGCCGCCGCAGTGTACTGCACGATCATCAAGCCCGATTCGAGCCCGGGTTTGCGCGACAGGAAGAGCGGCAGTCCGCGTTCTTCACCGTTCAACAGCAGGTACGAGCGGCGTTCGCTCATCGATGCGACCTCGACCATGACGGCCTTTAAGAAATCGCAGACGACCCCGACCGGCTGGCCGTGGAAGTTTCCGCCGGTCAAGAACTCGTCTTCATCCGGAAACACGAGCGGGTTGTCGGTGACCGAGATCGCTTCGATCTCGAGCACGTTGCGGACGTGCGCGGCGGCGTCGCGGGCCGCCCCATGCACGACGGGGATGCAGCGGAACGAATACGGGTCCTGGACCCGGCCGCAGTCACGGTGCGACTGCATCACCTCGGAGCCCGCGACGAGCTCCCGCAGCCGATCTGCGACCCGCGCTTGGCCGGGATGCGGGCGCAGCGCGTTGATTCGCCGGTCGAAGACGTTATCGGTTGCGAGGAACGCTTCAATCGAGAGTGCACCGACGACATCGGCCGCGGCCAGCAGACGTTCCGCGCGCAGCAGCGCGAGCGCCGCGATTCCGGTCATGACCTCCGTGCCGTTGATAAGCGACAGTCCTTCTTTGGCCGCGAGACGCAGCGGTTTCAGGCCCGCGCGCGCGAGCGCTTGTGCACTCGGCATGCGCTCGCCGCGGTACGTCGCTTCGCCTTCGCCGATCAAGGCGAGCGTCATATGCGCGAGCGGCGCGAGATCGCCGCTCGCGCCGACCGAGCCTTGGCAAGGCACGACCGGGGTTACGCCGCGATTGAGGATTTCGACGAGAAGATCGAGCGTCTCGCTACGAATTCCGGAGTGTCCCGCGGCGAGCGAGCTGACGCGCAAGACACCCGCAGCGCGCACGAATGCCTCGGCAAGCGGCTCGCCCGTGCCCGACGAGTGGCTGCGCACGAGATTCTGCTGCAGCACGTCGACGTCGGCGCGATCGATGACGACGTTCGCCATCCGTCCAAAACCCGTCGTCACGCCGTAAATGATCGCTCCGCTTTCAAACTGACGCTCGACGCAGGCTCGCGCCGCCGCCACGCGTTCGCGCGCCTCGGCTGAAACGGAAACCGCTGCGCCGCCGGAGGCGATCGCTTCGATCGTTTCGAGAGCAAGGGTGCGCCCGTCGAGCTCAATAGATTGCATCGCTGCTTGCTCGTCAGCGCGACCTTCGGAACCCTGCCCGGGGGCTCCGGCGCTCGCTCTGTCGAACGTTCCAAGAAAGGCTCGCGCGACTTTACCGAGGACGAGAACAGCGTTTCTATGCCAATTTCGGGTCTGCTTCGGATAGGAATGCTTTTTCTCGCGGCCGTCGCGGCGGCGCAAGGCTCACCTTCCGCCCCGGCGCGGCCGGCGGTTGCCCCACTTGCGGACAGGCCCGGGCCGGCTGCGATCGATCCCCGTTCCCTGCTTCGGATACGGGTGCGCGTGGAGGGTTTCGGCGACATCGCGGCCTGCGACTTTCTCGTCGGGGCGCCGCGCGCCGGAGCGCGGATCCATCCGGCTCAACTCCTCGTCGTTGTGCGCGCTCTCGGCAGTCGCGACGTGCTGGCCGTCGGGAAGCTCGCGAACTTGGTGGCCGGTGTGGGCCGCGAGCAGCCTTGGGTCGATTTACAACTTGACGCGCGAGCGTTGCGTCCGGGCATCTACCGTTTGAGCGTCCACCCGCTTCACGGCTTCTACGACCTCGGCGGCGTTTCGCAACCCGTCCCGGCGGTCGGGTCTCTTCAGAAAATGTTTGCGCTGACCGTGTGGTCGTCGGGAGCGGTGTTCGATCGCTCGCCACACCCGGGCCAGCAAATTTTTTCGTTTGGGTCGCATGCAATACCCTACGGCGCCTACGCCCTGACGTCGGTCGGCGGACCCGACGGCAGCCGGATCGGCGTTGCGCCGCTGGGGGGCGGCGATTCGTTCGTTGCGGAGTCCGCGCAGAGCGGATTGCCTGAGCCGCTGCGCATTCTACGGGATCCGGCGATCGGCAAGCTCGACACGCGATTGTATTCGTCGACCGTTCGTGCGCGACGCGACTTTCTTTTGTTTTGTTTGGATCCGCAGGGCAACCACTGGGCCGTAAGCCAAACGCTCGGGCAGCCGTTCCGCGTTGCGGGCGTGTATCGCGTCGTCGCGACGGAGAACCTGAACGTCGTGCCGCCGAAAGGCGGCGAGCTTTACGGCGTGCTCACGCTCGACCCGATCCTCGTTGACTTCTCGTCGTTCCCGGCCGACGTTGCGCGCGCGCCCGAGGGTGCGATGAACGGCGACTACACGCACGACGATCGGTGCGTTCACGCATGGGCCTTCTTTCTGGACCCGGCCGAGGTAGCGCGAAAGCTCTTGTAGGGCGTGTTATCACAAGAACCGCAATGCTTCGGTTGCTCAAAATGGGAAATCTAGCGCCTTCATGGCGGTCGCTACGACACGCATATCCTGTTCACTCACTTCGATTAGGCCTCGCCGGAATGGAAGTCCCCGCTTATGGGTCAGACTGACGCCGATCGGAAGTGCATCGCAATTCTCTTGGAACGATGCGCGCGTGCCCTAGAAGGAAAGCCGTAAGGTCCTGGGCTGCCACGGCGTCGCTGCGGCCCAGGCCAGTCGGATGAACACGCCCGAGTAAAATCTTTGTCATCCTGAGCGAAGCGCCGCAGGGCGCGCAGTCGAAGGACCGACGGTGCATGGCGGGACTCAGCGATTGGCGGAACTGCGGCGGTCCTTCGACTACGCTCGCTGCGCGAGCTTCGCTCAGGATGACAAGGGGGTTAGTTTGATCGCGCGCGGGCGGCGTGGCGGCCGTCGCGCACGACGTGGCGGCCGCCGGCGATGACGTCTCGGACGTCCCATGCGCCGCTGCGGAAAAGCGCAACGCCGAGAGCGGTATCGGGATCGGTTCCTGGATCGCATTGCACGGCCACCATATCGGCGCGGTGACCGTTTGCGAGCGCGCCGACGGACCGGCCGGCGGCTTGCGCGCCGCCGCGCAGCGTGGTTTCGTAGAGATAGCGTCCGACGAATGGATCTCCGGCAGCGTGCATGAGGTTGCGCTCGCGCGATGCGAGACGCTGCACGTATTCGAGCCAGCGCAACTCCTCGGCGACGTCGATCGAAACGTTGCTGTCGGTGCCGACCGCGATGCGGCCGCCGTCGCGCACGAAGCGAGCGGCCGGAAAGATTCCGTCGCCGAGGCTCGCTTCGGTCGTCGGACAGAGTCCCGCAACGGCGCCTTTTTCCACGATCGTGCGCCGTTCGCCGGCGGTCGCATGCGTGCAGTGAATCAAGCACCAACGCGGGCCGAGGTCGACGCGCTGCGCTAAGAGCGCGATCGGCGTCGTCCCGTGGGTTGCGCGGCACGCTTCGACCTCGCGCACTTGCTCGCTCGCGTGCATGTGAATCGGGACGCTCGTTCCGCCAAGAGTGTCGGCCAACTCGACCAACCGTGGAAGATCGTCGAGCCCGACCGCGCGCAGCGAGTGCGGTGCGACGCCGAGCGCGATCTGCGGATCGTTGCCGTACGCGTCCGCAAGCTCGCGACACAGATCCGCAAACGCATCGAACGAGAGCACGAAACGCAGCTGTCGCGGGGCCGGTGGCGTCTCGCCGAAATCGGAGAACCGGTACAAGACGAGGACGAGGGTCAATCCGATGCCGGCGCGGCGCGCCGCGGAAACGATCCGATCGGCGAGTTCCGTGCGCCGAGCGTAGGGCACGCCGCCGCGCGCGTTGTGGACGTAGTGGAACTCGCAGACGCTCGTGTAACCGGCCTCGAGCATCGTCGCATACGTGCCGGCGGCGATCGTTTCGAACTCGTCCGGTTCGATCGTTTCCAACATCTCGTACATCGCCTCGCGCCAGGTCCAGAACGAGTCGCCGGCCGGTCCGGCGCGCTCGGTGCGCCCCGCGAACGCGCGCTGGAACGCATGCGAATGGACGTTCGGCATGCCCGCAACGACCACGCCCCGTAACAGCGTTGCAGCGCTTGGTGACGAATCCGGGACTACCGACGCAAATCGACCGGAGGTATCGACTTCGAAACGGACGTTTTCGGCCCACCCGCCCGGCAGGAGCGCATGACGGGCAAAGTAGACGCTCACGCGATCTGGTCGAACGTTCGCATCGCGACGATGGACGCGCGTCTGCCCGCGCCGTACGGGCTCATCGAGGACGCAGCGCTCGTGACCGGCGCCGGCGGCGACGTTGTTTGGGTCGGCCCACGCGCGCACGTGCCCCAGGCACTATCGGCATCGGCCACGGCGTCGCACGACCTGGGCGGACGTTTGATGATGCCGGGCTTTATCGATTGCCATACGCATCTCGTCTACGCGGGCGATCGTTTGCAAGATTTCGAGATGCGGCTCGCCGGTGCGCACTACGACGAGATTGCGCGAGCCGGCGGCGGCATCCTATCGACCGTCCGCGCGACCCGCGCCGCAAGCGCGGCTGCACTCGAGAGCGCCTCCGAAAAACGCCTCATCGCGCTCGCCCAAAGCGGCGTGACCACGGTCGAGATCAAGTCCGGCTACGGGCTCGACCGCGACACGGAACTGGCGATGCTGCGCACGGCGCGCGCCCTCGGCGAACGCCACGGGATCGGTGTCCGTACGACTTACCTCGGCCTGCACGCGCGACCGCCCGAGTTCGCCGACGCCGACGCGTACGTCGATTTCGTCATCGAACGTATGCTCCCGCTCGTCGCGCGCGAGCGGCTCGCGGACGCGGTCGACGCGTTCTGCGAGACGATCGCGTTCACCGCGGCACAAACGTCCCGCTATTTCGATGCTGCCCGCGAGCTCGGGTTCAACCTGCGCCTGCACGCGGATCAACTCAGCGACGGCGGGGGTGCAGCCCTTGCGGCTCGCCACGGGGCGCTCTGCGCGGACCATCTCGAGTACGCGTCCGCGCAGGGTCTTGCGGCGCTCGCAGCATCGGGCACGGTCGCCGTGCTGCTGCCCGGCGCGACCTACTTTCTGCGCGAGAAGAAGCTCCCGCCGCTCGACGAGTTGCGCCGGCTCGGCATCCCGTTCGCGATAGCGACGGACTGCAATCCCGGCACGTCGCCGCTGGTCTCGATGCCGCTCGCGCTCAATTTGGCCTGCACGCTCCTGCGCGCGAGCCCGGAGGAAGCGCTCGCCGGCGCGACGCGCAATGCGGCGCGGGCGCTTGGCCTTGGGGATCGCATCGGGACGCTCTCGGCGGGACGGGTCGCAGACTTCGCCGTTTGGGACGTCGAACGTCCGGCCGAACTCACCTACGCGATCGGCGCGAACCCGTTGCACCTCGTCTGCCGTGGTGGGCGAGTTCACGGAGGCTCCCGATGACGACGCTCGCTCACAGCATTCGCGCACCGCGCGGCACCACGCTTTCCGCCAAGAGTTGGCAGACCGAAGCGCCGCTGCGCATGTTGATGAACAACCTCGATCCGGAGGTCGCCGAGCGTCCCGACGACCTCGTCGTGTATGGCGGCAAAGGCAAGGCGGCACGCGACTGGCCGAGCTACGAGAAGATCGTCGAGGTGTTGCGCCGGCTCGAGAACGATCAGACGCTGCTCGTGCAGTCGGGCAAACCGGTCGGCGTGTTTCCGACGCATCCGGACGCACCGCGCGTGCTGATCGCGAACTCGAACCTCGTGCCGCACTGGGCGACCTGGGAGCATTTCGACGAACTCGACCGCAAAGGCCTCATGATGTACGGCCAGATGACGGCGGGCTCATGGATCTACATCGGCTCGCAAGGCATCGTGCAAGGGACGTACGAGACCTTTGCGGAGATGGGGCGCCGTCACTTCGGCGGAGACCTCAGCGGGAAATGGATCCTTACCGCGGGCCTCGGCGGGATGGGCGGCGCGCAGCCGCTCGCGGCTACGATGGCGGGCGCCTCGATGCTCGCGGTCGAGTGCGATCCCACGCGCATCGAGCGCCGTTTGGAGACGCGCTATCTCGACGAGCGCGCAGACTCCCTCGACGAAGCGCTGGCTCTCGTGCGCGCGTCGTGCGAAGCGAAGCGCCCGCTCTCCGTCGGACTGCTCGGCAACGCGGCCGACGTCTTCCCCGAACTCGTGCGCCGCGGCGTGCGCCCGGACGTCGTCACCGATCAAACGAGCGCTCACGATCCGTCGACCGGCTATCTGCCCAAGGGTTGGACGCTCGAGCACGCGGCCGAGATGCGCCGCAGCGATCCCGAAGCGGTCGTCGCGGCGGCCAAACGATCGATGGCCGAACACGTGCGCGCGATGCTTGCGTTTCATCGCATGGGCATTCCGACGGTCGACTACGGCAACAACATCCGCCAGATGGCGAAGGACGAAGGGGTCGCGGATGCATTCGATTTCCCCGGCTTCGTGCCGGCGTACATCCGGCCGCTCTTCTGCCGCGGCGTCGGCCCGTTTCGCTGGGCCGCGCTCTCCGGCGATTCCGGCGACATCGCGAAGACCGATGCGAAAGTGAAGGCGTTGATTCCGGACGACGCATCGCTGCACCACTGGCTCGACATGGCCAAAGAGCGGATCGCCTACCAAGGTCTGCCCGCGCGCATCTGTTGGATCGGCTTGGGCGACCGGGCGCGCGTCGGGCTCGCGTTCAACGATATGGTCGCAAGCGGCGAACTTGCCGCGCCGGTCGTCATCGGCCGCGACCACCTCGATTCGGGTTCGGTCGCAAGCCCCAACCGGGAGACCGAAGCGATGCGCGACGGCAGCGACGCGGTTAGCGATTGGCCTCTGTTGAACGCGCTGCTCAACACCGCAAGCGGCGCGACCTGGGTTTCGTTTCATCACGGCGGCGGGGTCGGAATCGGCTATTCGCAGCACGCCGGGATGGTCATCGTCTGCGACGGAACCCCCGAGGCCGCCAAGCGCATTGCCCGCGTATTACATAACGACCCTGCCAGCGGCGTGATGCGCCACGCCGACGCCGGCTATGACCTCGCCCTCGACTGCGCGCGCGAGCATGGCCTCGACCTACCGATGGTGTAGCGAATGTCATGCTGAGCGAAGGCGCGCAGCGCCGCAGTCGAAACACAACTCGAATCTCGGCGGCCCTTCGACTTCGCTCAGGGTGACAAAGAAATTCCGGCTGGTGGTTGAAGACAACCTGGAATGATCGAAACTGCCGCAGCGCCGGCGCACGAATTTTTCCTAGAGAACGGGTTGAAGGTCGTCTTCGTGCCGCAGGCGGCGGCGCCGGTCGCCACGCTCCTGGTCCTCTATCATGTCGGAGCCCGTAACGAAGCCGTCGGCTACACGGGCTCCTCGCATTTGCTCGAGCACATGCTGTTCAAAGGGACGCCCGCCTACAACCGGCAGCGTGGCCGCGCGTTCGCCGACATCATGAACGAGATCGGCGCGGCCAAGAACGCAACGACCTGGCTCGACCGCACCAACTATTTCGAGAGCGTTCCCACCGGCTATCTCGATTTCGCGATCGAACTCGAAGCAGACCGGATGCGGAACGCCACGATCGCCGAGATCGACCGGCGCTCGGAGATGACCGTCGTTCGCAACGAGCTGGAGCGCAACGACAACAATCCGATGCGCGTCCTCTCCACGGCGCTGGTCGCGACGGCGTTTCGCGAGCACCCCTACCACCATCCGACGATCGGCTGGCGCACGGACGTCGAAGGCGTTTCGACCGAACGGTTGCGCGAACTCTACGACACGTACTATCATCCCGATAACGCGACCGCGTTCGTCGTCGGCGATTTCGATGCCGAGCGAACTCGCGCGACGATCGAACGGCGCTTTGGAGCGTTGCCGCGTGCGGCGCGCGCGTTGCCCGAGGTCTATACCGAGGAGCCGCCGCAGGTGGGCGAGCGTAGCGTCGTGGTCAAGCGCCCCGGCGACACGGCGATCGTCATGCTCGCATTCCATACGCCGGCAGCGTTCGGAGCGATGCGGGTTCTCTCGAACGCCGAACTGCGAACGGTCGGAGCGACCGGAACGCCGATGAACGACGACGGCGACGCGCTCGAGATTCTCGCGCGCGTGGTCGGCCGTGGTCGCACGAGCCGCTTGTCGCGGGCACTCGTCGACACCGGGCTCGCACTCGAAGTCTCAGCCTCGAATTGGGGTTCGCGCGACCCCGGGTTGTTCCAGGTCGTCGCGATGGTTCGCCCCGGCGTCACGCCCGACGTCGTGCGGCGCGAAATCGATGCGGTTCTCGCCGCCATCACGGCGGACGGCCCGGACGAGCACGAAGTCGAGCGTGCGCGCAGGCAGATCGCCGTCGGCCGGGCGTTTGCGCGCGACGGTTCGCTTTCGCTCGCGCAACGGCTCGGCGAACTCGAGGCGGTCGGTAGTTGGCGTCTCGACGAAGGGTATCTCGAGCGGCTCGCTGCGATAAGCCCCGAGCGCATTCGTGACGTCGCGCAGACGTATCTTCACGAGGATAACCGGACCACAGGCCTGCTGCTGCCCGGCACGCCGAAGACCTTTGACGTCGTTCCATTCGAAGTGGTGCCGGCGCATGCCGACGCCCGTGCGACGGAGTTGGAGGCAGCTCCGCTGCCCGCGCCGCGCACGTCGAGCGCGCAATCCTTTGCCGCGCGCGTCGCCGGAGCGTCGCTTTCAAACGGGCTCGCGTGGAGATACGTCGAGGCGCCGCACAACCCGACGGTTCACGTCCGCGGGCTGTTTGCCGCGGGCCCGGCGCATTCGCCCGAGCATCCGCTGCTGGCTTCGATCGTCGCCGCGATGCTTTCGCGCGGCACGCGCAGCCACGACCGCCGCGCGATTGAAGAGCGTTTGGAACGGGCCGGGATCCGGCGCGCGTACTACGTGGACGACGAGCGCGCGCAGACCTATGATGCGCTCGCCTTCCGTTTCATGGCCGCGTGTACCGCGGACGATTTGGAATCGACCCTGGAGACGATTGCCGAGGAACTCCGGGAGCCGGCCTTCGACGAGGTCGAACTCGGCATCGTGAAAGCGGAACTCACCGGTGCCCTTCGCCTCGCGCGCACGAATACGGCCTGGCGCGCGATGGCACGGTTCACGCAACTCGTCTACGAGCCGGGTGATCCGAATGAAGAACGTGACGTCGACGCCT
>Ga0302324_100007535_pt1 | contig 23123 bp, 19 predicted proteins | sample Palsa_T0_1_FD_201949 | JGI IMG/M metagenome (GOLD analysis project Ga0302324, IMG submission 201949) | Peat permafrost microbial communities from Stordalen Mire near Abisko, Sweden - Palsa_T0_1 | ecosystem: Environmental > Terrestrial > Soil > Palsa > Peat permafrost | place: Sweden: Abisko...
GCGTTGTGCTGCTCGCGTCCTCGAAAGCCGAAGCCTTCTGGTGTTGCGAACCGCCGCGCTGAGCCTGCCTCGGGCAAGCTAATCTCACCTGCCGGGCGCTCTGTTTCGAGCATTCCACGCCTGGGCACTGGTCCCAATCGCTTCTTGCTCTGTCTCGACCCTCCGAAGAGTGTCGCGGTGAAATTGAAGTTATGCCTGGATGAAAGTCAGGTCAATGAGGAAATCAGACAAAGTTGGTGGAAAACCGTAAGATTGCACCGTAGCTGAGTCAACTCATACCGATGCACAGCTTCGATCGCATAGTTCTGATATTTACTAAGTTCAGGAGAACGGAAAATGATTCGCATGAGAACAGGTTTCATAGTTTTGGTGCTGGTCGTCATCGTTTTGTTCGCGATGCGGCGCACCCTGCACGCAGATTCCGGCAAGATGCCGGCGGTCGGCCAGATGGCACCCGACTTCACCCTGCCGTCGCAGGAAGACGCGGCGGTTTCGCTGAGCCAGTATCGCGGCAAGTGGGTCGTGCTGTACTTCTACCCGAAGGACATGACCTCGGGCTGCACCATGGAGGCGCACAATTTTCAGCAAGACCTGCCGAAATACACATCGGCCAATGCGGTGATCCTCGGCGTCAGCGTGGATTCGGCCGACAGCCACAAGAAGTTCTGCACCAAAGAGGGCTTGAACTTCAAGCTGCTGGCGGACCCCGATAAGAAAGTCGTCAAGCTGTACGACTCTGAGATGGCGGTCTTCCCCGTGGCTGCGCGCAATACTTTCCTGATCGATCCGCAGGGAAAAATCGTGCAGGTGTGGACCAAGGTCGACCCGCAGGTGCACAGCAAAGAAGTGCTGGCTGCGATCCAGACAGCCAAAGAGACCGGCAAGTAGGCTGAACTGAATTTTGAGAGCAAGTAAAAGAGACCCGCCAAAGCGGGTCTCTTTACTTGCTCCAATTACTTAAGCAGCCGGCTTCTTAGCGTCATGTGCAGCGCCATCTTTGTTGGCGCGCTTGGGATGCTTCGATGCATTCGCCTTGTCCGCATCAGACTTCTGCTTGAACGCAGTGTCCTTGGCGGCGGTGGCGATGGCGGCAAAGCCTTGCGGATCGTTGACGGCCAGATCGGCGAGGATTTTGCGGTCCAGGTCGACGCCGTTCAGCTTGAGGCCGTGCATCATCTGCGAATAGCTGAGGCCGCTGAGCTGGGCGGCCGCGTTGATGCGGACAATCCACAGCGCGCGGAACTGGCGCTTCTTCTCGCGGCGTCCGCGATAGGCAAACTTGAGGCCGCGCTCGACCGCTTCTTCGGCAGCCTGGTAGAGCTTGGATTTTGTGAGGAAGTAACCGGAGGCCCGCTTCAGGATTTTCTTGCGGTACTCTTTGCGTTTATTGCCACGTTTTACGCGGGGCATGGTCGTGCTCTCCTTTTTGTCCGGCTACTGCCGGACGGTCAACTACTGCTTTCGCGGCTGGAGGCAGGGAGTGCCTCTTCACACGCTCGACCTCTTCCTCACCGGCCTGCGGCGGATTCACCGTAAGCGCTCAGCAATTGCATGGCAGAGGCAGGGTAGCCTGGAAAATCTCAGGCGTAAGGAATCATGCGCAACACCACATGAAGGTCGGCATCGGACACCAGCGCGGACTTCGCGAGCTTGCGCTTGGTGTTGGTCTGCTTCGACGTCAGGATGTGCCGCATCTTGGTCTGGCCACGCTTCACTTTACCGGTACCGGTCTTGTGGAAGCGCTTGGCCGCGCCGCTGTGCGTTTTTAATTTTGGCATGGGATGACTCAGTAAATCAAGGATTTGACGCTTTGGTCAGTATAGCAGAATGCGCGTGAAAAGCCTCTTCCTGCGACTCGGCGTCTATGGCCCAATGCATCGGACCATGTGCGCTGATAATCTAAATGGTTTGCTGAAAGAGGAAACTGCGGCCCATGGCCACGACGACGAAAGAACCCGAAACGCAGGCGCGACCGGCATCGCGCGACCAACAAACTATGCAGGCCATCGTCAAAGCGCACGCCGCTCCCGGGGTTGAGCTGCGCGAGGTTCCGGTGCCGAAAATTGGGCCGACCGATGTCCTGGTTCGCGTCGAGGCGGCCAGTGTTTGCGGGACTGATCTGCACATCTTCAACTGGGACCCGTGGGCGCAGAACAGGATCAAGCCGCCGCTGATTCCAGGGCACGAATTCTGCGGCATCGTCGAGCGGGTGGGCGAGGATGTGACCACGGTCAAGCCGGGCGATTTTGTTTCAGCCGAAATGCACGTCGCCTGCGGCAAGTGCCTGCAGTGCAGGACGGGGCAGCAGCACATCTGCCAGAACGTGAAGATCATCGGCGTCGATACGGATGGCGCGTTCGCGGAGTTCGTCAAAATCCCCGAGGCAAACATCTGGAAGCTTGACCCGGAGCTGCCGCGGGAGTGGGGAAGCCTGCTCGATCCGCTGGGCAACGCGGTCCACACCGTGCTGGCTGGTGAAATTGCAACCAAAACAGTTGCAGTTGTGGGCTGTGGTCCGATTGGGCTGTTTGCGATTGCGGTGGCCAAGCTGTGCGGCGCCTCATTAGTCTTTGCGGTCGAGGTGAATCCTTATCGGCGCGGATTGGCGACAAAAATGGGCGCCGACATCGTGCTCGATCCCGCCAGCGATGACGTCGTCGCTCGAATTCATCAGGCGACCGGCGGCATCGGCGTCGACGTGCTGCTGGAGATGAGCGGCCACCAGGACGGCATCCGGCAGGGCTTCCGCGCGTTGCGCACGGGGGGACGCGCCTCGCTGCTCGGCATCCCGTCGCGCGAGGTGACGATGGACCTGGCGGCCGACGTTATCTTCAAGGGCGCTATCGTCCAGGGCATCAACGGGCGCAAGATGTACGAGACCTGGTACCAGATGGAAGCGTTGCTCAAGGGCGGCAAGCTGGACCTGGACCCCGTGATCAGCCACCATATTCCGCTGCGCGACTTCAGCAAGGCGATGGATTTGTTGAAGGGCGGCGAGGCCAGCAAGATTATCCTGACCAAGTTCTAACGTCACATTTGAGTTAGTGCGGCTTGCGCAGCGTGCGCCGAAATGTTTACTGCGAATTCAACGCGCACGCGTTAGGATGGCAGAATTCCCGGCGGCGTGAAGCCAGCGCCAGAGGAGCAGATTCGATGACCACCGCCACCAGCACACGTCCGCAACTGCATTACCTGACCGAGCAACTCGACGACCTGAAAGCGCGCGGCACCTACTTCAAGCTGCGCGTGCTGGACGACGAGCAGGAAGCGGTGTGCACGTATGACGGCAAGCGCGTCATCAATCTCGCGAGCAACAATTATCTCGGGCTGACCACGCATCCCAAGCTGCGCGAGGCCGCGCTGGAAGCGACCCGCAAATTCGGCGTCGGTTCGGGTGCGGTGCGGACCATCGCGGGGACGATGAAGATCCACATGGAGCTCGAAGAAAAAATTGCGCGCTTCAAAAATGTGGAGGCCTGCGTTGTCTTTCAGAGCGGATTTGCGGCCAACGCCGGCACGGTGAGCGCGATTCTCGGCAAGGAAGACTTCATTCTCAGCGACGAGCTGAACCACGCCAGCATCATCGACGGCGCCCGGCTCTCGCGGGCCAAGATCAAGGTCTTCCGGCACAAAGACGTGGCGCACTGCGAAGAGCTGCTCAAGGAAATTGAAAACGAACCGGGGCGCAAGCTGATCATTACCGACGGCGTTTTCTCGATGGACGGCGACATTGGCCCGGTGGACAAACTGGCCGCGCTGGCAGAGAAATATGGCGCCATCATGATGGTCGACGACGCCCACGCCAGCGGCGTCATCGGCCGCAACGGGCGCGGCAGCGTGGACCACTTCGGCTGCCACGGCAAGGTCGACGTGCAGGTCGGCACGCTGAGCAAGGCGATTGGCGCTCTCGGTGGATACGTCTGCGGCTCGCGCGATTTGATCGAGTACCTCTACCATCGTGCGCGGCCGTTTCTGTTCTCGACGTCGCATCCGCCCAGCGTGGCGGCGTCGTGCATCGCGGCGTTCGATGTGCTGGAGCAGGAGCCGGAGCGCATCGACCGGCTCTGGGCAAACACGCGCTACTTCAAGGAGCAATTGGCCGGCCTCGGCTTCGACATCGGTGGCAAAAATACGCCCGCTAGCGAGACGCCGATCACGCCGATCATTGTCGGCGACGGCCGCAAGGCGATGGATTTCAGCCGCGCCCTGTTTGACGCCGGCGTCATGGCGACGGGCATCGCGTTTCCGACGGTCGCCGAGGGCAAGGCCCGCATCCGCGCCATCGTCACCAGCGAGCACACCCGCGCGGAGCTCGACCAGGCGCTCGACATACTCAGCGCTGTCGGCCAAAAAATGGAGATCGTTTGAGCGATCAAACGGTTGGTGGCGGTGGTCCAAAGTTCCGGCGACAACCGCCGAGTTGGGAAAAAATCTGGCAGGTGACAAGGCCGCTGCTGATCGTTGCGCTCCTGATGCACGTTTTGTTTTTCGCCGCGCTGGCGCTGATGGCGCCGATTCGTGGCGCGGAGGTCGCGGTCCTCTGCACGGCAATGACCGCGTTGATCGGCGCGGCAGTTTACTGCGTCGCGCAGCATTGGCGTCATCGCCTGACAGACCTGCGCGCGGCCAAGCGCTGGCTGACCGCGGGATATTTCTGCATCCCCGTCTATCAAGTGTTGGCGATCGTGGTCGGGGGGCGCCTCGGCCTGCTTTCGACCCACCTCGTCCGCCTATTGGGAGACACGGTTATCGTCGGCGCCCTACTGGGACTCGCCATCTTCATGTTGCCGGACCGTATCTGGCGCGGCCGCAAGCAGAATCTGGACGACGCCGCGAGCTGATCTGTAACAGCGTTCGCGAAGATTTATTTTTAAGTCGCACGACCTTCCGCGATCGGGCCCGTCCAATCGGCGGAGGTAGTTATGTTCTCATCCAAAATATTCAGGACAGCCGCAGTGCTGCTCATCTTCGCGCCAGTCGCGCTGTTGGCGCAGGGCAAAGTTCACGAGTGTCCCGACTCGGACGGCTACAACGACAAGCCGCATGTCTGCGAAATTCGCGAGATAACGGTTCCGGCGGTCGCGAGCCTCGACATTGACGGCAAAGAAAACGGCGGCGTTGCTGTCCGGGGCGAAGACCGCAGCGACATCGCCATTTCCGCGACTGTGACGGCGTGGGGCAACAGTGAATCTGCCGCGAAGGAGACGCTGCAGAAGGTGCAGATCCAGACCGAGGGCGGCCGCATACACGTGACCGGCAGCAACGATAGCCACTACGCGGTGAGCTACAAAATTTCCGCGCCTCGCAACACATCTCTCAAGGCGCGCGCAAATAATGGCGGCATCAGTCTGACCGATTTGAATGGCACGCTGCGCTTTGAAACGACCAACGGGGGCATCGAGCTCGTCAATTTGTCGGGCGACGCCAAGGGTGAGACCACGAACGGCGGCGTCAACGTGACGCTCGACGGCGCGCGCTGGAACGGCGCAGGGCTGGATGCGCGCTCAGTAAATGGCGGTGTTCAGGTGCAGGTGCCCGCGAATTATGCGGCGCATCTCGAGCTCAGCACCGTCAATGGCGGTATGGAATCGAATTTTCCGCTGACCGTGCAGGGCCAGATAAAGAACAATATTTCAGCCGACATCGGCGGCGGCGGTCCAACGATTCACATCGAGACGACCAACGGCGGCGTTGAGCTGCAGTCCAAGTAACGATGCCTAGAGCGTGACGGCGTCGACCTTGCCCGTGTCGAGCGAGTAGACGCCGCCCGCGATCATCACGGTACCCTTCGCCACCATCGGCGCCACCACCGGTGCCGCGCTGGCGAGACTCTTCATGTTGCCGGCGACGTTGGCGCGAATGGCCGCAGCCAGCGCGTCTTTCGGATGGGTCGCCAACGCCGCATCCACCGCGGGCAAAATCGATGCCGCCAATCCCGGCAGGTGCCCGGGCAGTGACGCATTTTTCTGGCGGACTTCAAGCGCGGCCTTCACGGCACCGCAACTCTCGTGTCCCAAAACGTAAATGAGCTGCGTGCCAAGCACGGCGGTCGCGTACTCAAGGCTGGCGAGGCCGTTGTCGTCAACAAAATTTCCCGCGAGGCGCACGACGAAAAGTTCGCCCAGTCCCTGATCGAAAATCGTCTCCGGCGGAACGCGCGAGTCCGCGCAGCAAAGAATTGCCGCGAAGGGAGCTTGCCCAGTGGACAGCTCCTTGCGGCGTGTTGGCGTGTTGCGCGCGGTGGCGTGTCCTTCGACGAAGCGCTGATTGCCTGCCAGCAAGCGCTTCAGCGCCTCCTGCGGAGGAACGGGCGGTGCTTTCGGCGCGTCGGCACGCAGCAGGCCCGGGCGGAAGGAGAGAACTGCAGCGGAGGCGGCGGACTGCAGGAGAAAATTTCGACGCGAGATGGTCATGGCCAGACAGCCTAAGACCTGCAGGCGCCCCGGTGCAAGTCAATTTCCGAATCATTTTCTCTGAGGTAGTGCAGCTCCGGGAATAGCTGGCGATCAGATGCGCTGGTTACCGCCGGCCGCGGTCAACGCGGCGACAATCTTCTCCGAGGAAGGCTGCAGGTCGTCCTCGGTCAACGTGCGCTCTTGGGACTGGAAGACAGCGCGGACCAGCAGCGAATAGTGGCTCTTCGCGACAGCCAGGCCCTTCGCGTCGCGGAATATCTCCTGCGGCGTGGAACTCACCAGGTCAGGAAGCGCGCAAGCCTCAATCGCCGCGGCAATATGCTGCCACTGGACGGAATCCGCGAACACAAAGGAGAAATCACGCGTGACCGCAGGGAAGCGCGACAGCTCGCGCGCCAACGGCGAATGCAGCGGCTCGCGGAACAGCCGGTCGAGCGCGACTTCTGCAACGAAGACAGGCTGCCGCATTTTGTGGGCGCCCGCGGCCGCGGGATTGAGTTCGCCCAGCCAGCCAAGGGTCAGGCCGTCGACCACAATGCGGGCGGCGCGGCCCGGCTGGAGCCACTCGGGTTGAATGTGAACGCCGGGCGTGACAGAGAGCAGAGCAGGCGCGTCGAAATATTTGTCACGCAGGAAAAAGCGCGCCAGCACTGCCTCCACCAGGCCCTTCAATGCAAAAAAAGGCGCCGCGTCGGCAGCATGCAGAGGGTCGGGCGCGACTTGGCCGGTGATGCCGATGGAAAGTGAGGGCGCCTCGTCGACCTTGTCGGGTGTGCCGGTGAAAATTGTGCCGGTCTCAAATAGGCGGACAGAATCGGCGCCGTGGTTCAGATTGTGCGCGAGCATTGCGAGCATGCCCGGCAGCAAAGACGGGCGTAGAGCCCCAGCCTCTTCGCTCAGCGGATTGCCGAGCGCGACAACCCGCCCGGGCATGGCGGCAAAAAGATCACCTTCAGTTACAGAACAGAACGTTGACGAGATGGCCTCGTTGCAGCCGGCACCGAGCAGTGTCCGACGAACAGCAGTGAGCTGCGCGTCGCTAGCAAGGGGCTCGACCGTGCCGGAAAAAGCAGGCAGCGTGTTGGCGAAGCGGTTGTAGCCGTAGACGCGCGCGACCTCCTCGATGAGGTCAATTTCGCGCTCCAAGTCGAGCCGCCAGGAGGGCAGCGTGACCGCATATTCATTGGCATTTTGTGCGGCTAAATAGCAGCCGAGGCCAGTCAGCAATGGCTCGATCGTTGGACCCTCGATCGGCTTGGCGTCAGCAGTCGTGCCGAGAATGCGCTGGACTGTCGCGACATGCAGCTGGACGGGTGGACGCGAAACTGTACGCGCAGCCACGGCGCCGTCCTGCGCGTCGACCAGCTCACCTTCGACGCTGCCGCCATCCCGCAAAATCATTTCGCACACCAGTGCAGATGCCAACGGCGGCGCAGCGAAGTCGGCGCCCCGCTCGAAGCGGTGCGAGGCATCGGTGTGCATGCCGAGGCGGCGTGCAGTTTTGCGCACAGCTGCGGGATCAAACCAGGCTGCTTCGACGAGCACGTTGCGCGTCGCCGCCGTGATCATCGTCTCCCATCCGCCCATGACGCCGGCCAGAGAGATGGCGCGTTCGGCGTCGGCGATGACGAGGTCCTCGGCGTCCAGCGTGCGCTCGACGCCGTCCAGCGTGCGCAGCTTCTCTCCCTTGTGCGCGAGGCGGACGATGAAGCGGCCGCCGGCAATCTTATCCAGATCGAATGCGTGGGTCGGCTGCCCCATGCCATGCAGCACATAATTCGACGCGTCGACCGCGTTGCTGATCGGCTTGAGGCCAAGCGCTGCGAAGCGATCGCGAAGCTCTTTCGGCGACTCGCGAATCGTGATGCCGCGGAGGACGCGCGCGGTGAAGCGTCCACACAACGCAGGCTCGTCGATCTGGACTGGAAACGCGGAGCCCGACTGCGGTGCGGGCAACTTCGGCGACAGCGGAGGCAGCGGCAGCGAGTAAATGATGGCGGCTTCGCGGGCGACGCCGTAGTGGTTCATCGCGTCGACGCGATTGGTGGTGATGTCCATCTCGAAAACGGAATCCGCCGTGTTGGGTAGCGGAAAAATTCCGTCGACCGCGATGCCGCGCAGGGTGAGGTCGGCCGCGAGGGTGGCGTCATCGACCGGAATGCCGGGCAGGTAGTCGCGGAGCCACGAGGTAAGGATCTTCATGCGAGCGTGAGTTGCGAATTAACAGTGTAGCGGGTGCGGCGCGCGACCGGGCAGATCGGCGCATAGCGCAATGTGGCCGAAGTCTGCGCTCTACTTTTTGCTTCGGCCGATGGCGTAGCAGAGGTCCTTGACCGCATTTTTCAGCTCGTGCGTATCGGTGCTGAAAACTGCGTCCCCGCCTTTGCTGAAGAGCGCAAATTTATAGCCCTTCGACTGGCCTTTCTTGTCGCAGCATTTTGCCCGGCCCGCTTCCAGGCGATAATCGGCGCGGTCGCGGTTGTCGGTGAGGGTGACGCCGATGCATTTCTTGTTCAGCTCCTCGAGCAGGTCGGCACTGGGAAATCCACCTTGCGTCGACGCGACCTGCTTCTCGGACAGCCAGATGCGAAGCAGCGGCGGCGCGCCCAATTTTTCCGGCGCGGTTGTTTGCGCGGACAGGGAGCCGATGACGAGGCCGGCCAGGGTCAGCGCTCTAAAGATGCCGGTGCGGTCAGTGAGGATGAAACTCATGAGCTATCTTTCTACCCTAAAGACCTCGGCTGTTAGAAGAATTATTTCGTTGCCGATGTCACTCCAATGGCTCAGGCGAATTGCTCGAGGAAGCGGACATCGCCGGAATAAAACTGGCTGATGTCGCTGATGCCGTATTTCATCATGGCGATGCGTTCAACGCCCATGCCGAAGGCGAAGCCGGAAATTTTCTCGGGGTCGTAGGCGGGCTGTTTTTCGCGCACGAATTCGAAGACCGCGGGATCGACCATGCCGCAGCCGAGCAGCTCAATCCAACCAGAGTGCTTGCACTTGCGGCAGCCGCCGCCGCCGCAGAAGATACAGCTGATCTGGACATCCGCGCTGGGCTCGGTGAACGGGAAGTAAGACGGAAAGAATCTCGTCTTGACGCTCGAGCCGAAGAACGCCTTCATGGCGTGGTCGAGCGTGCCCTTCAGGTCGCTGAAGGTGATGTTCGTGTCGACCGCGAGGCCTTCGACCTGGTGGAAGATGGGCGAGTGCGTGGCGTCGAGCGCGTCGTTGCGATGAACCTTGCCGGGGATGACGAGGCGCAGCGGCGGCGGGTGCCGCTCCATGGAGCGAATCTGCACGGGCGAGGTGTGCGTGCGCAGGAGCAGGCGCTGCGACAGCGGTTTGCGCTCCTGCCCGGAGATCACGAGCGTGTCCTGGGTATCGCGCGCAGGATGGTTGGGAGGGAAATTGAGCGCCTCGAAGTTGTAATAGTCCGTCTCGACTTCGGGGCCGGTGGCCACCGAGAAGCCCAATCGTGCAAATACAGTTACGATTTCGTCCATCGTGCGCAGGATGGGGTGCTCGGCACCGCGCAGTGGCAGGATGCCAGGCAGCGTGATGTCGAATGCATCTCCGGCGGAGACGTGCGGCTTGGCGGCGTTGGCCGCCTCCAACTGCTGTTCGATTTGCTGCTTCAGTTCATTGAAGCGCTGGCCGATGTCCTTGCGCGCGGTCGCGGGAGCGGTCTTCAGCCATGCATCCGACAGCGCCTTCAGGCGGCCCTTCTTGCGGCCCAGCCATGCCAGCCGAAAGTCTTCGACTGCTTCGGGAGTTGTCAGTGTCGCAGCGCGTACCTCTTCCGACAGCGCGCGAAATGCGACATCGAGTGCAGCGGTGTCGTGAGCGGGGAGAGGCGGAATGGCTTCTGGGGACATGCGCGTTCAGCAATTAGGATAACTGACCGGTAGAAGCACTTGATCGAAACGGCTATGCAGGAATCGCTAGAGTAGCCACGCGGGCAGCGGGTTCGGGAACCGGCTGTCCGTCTTCGCGCATTCCAGAAATGTGCAGTCCGACGCCTTCGCGCAGTAAAAGCTCGGTCTCCTCGTACGAGGATCCGGCGACGCCAAGACCCGGGAGGTCCGGCACATAAGCGCTCCATCCGGTCGAAGTCTTCTCGAAAACTCCGGCGTATTCCTTCATTTCAATCCTGCCTGTTTGAAAATGCTGCTTACTGTGCCTTTGTCCATGTCTGCAGAAGGATGACCCGCGATTGTGACGCGGCCCGCTTTACCGGGTGTTTGAACTGGCGTTGGCTGCCGCGCTGCGCAACCATCCTCCATCCATTTTGCTCGATTTGTCTGAGGACGTCACGAACTTTCATCTGTCAAGCTGAGTCTTCAGTCTACGCTCACGCAGAAAAGCCCGGCGATGTGCCGGGCTTTCGTTCTTGATGCCGATGCGAATCAACGGCGGGATTTTTTCTTCGCAGCTTTCTTCGTTGCTTTCTTTGCGGACCTCTTGACAGCTTTCTTGGCTGATTTCCTTGTCGCAGCTTTTTTCGAGGACTTTTTCGAAGCGGTTTTCTTGGCTGCTACTTTTTTGGAAGTGGTTTTTTTCGCTGACTTCTTTACGGCTTTTTTCGCAGCTTTCTTCGGGGCGGCCTTTTTCGCGGCTTTCTTGGGAGCAGCTTTCTTTACAGCTTTCTTCGCTGCTTTTTTCGCGGAAGCTTTCTTGGCCGTCTTCTTCGGAGCGGTTTTCTTCGAGGCTTTTGTCGGTGCAGGCGTCTTCACCGAAGTCGACTTTGCCGGACGTGTTGCAGTAACGGCTTCGACGACGACTTCATCTTCCTCGTCCTCTTCTTCGCCATCTTCGATCGGCTCGGCATCGCCGCTCTCGGGAGACTCGACTTCGTCGTCGTCGGAGGGTTCGTCATCGCCGGACTCGTCGAAGTCATCCAGCTCATCGTCGTCGGACGAAGTGGAGATGGCGAACTCTTCTTCTTCGTCGTCCTCTTCATCGACGTCAGGCTCGCTGTCACGCTCGATTTCGAAATCCTCATCCTGATCGCGGGCTAACCACTTGATCTTGTCGTGGAACATCATTTCTCCTCCGTGACGTGGTCCGGGAAAAAGCCAGACTCCATGCAGTGTTGCGGATTATAGCCGGACTGGATGACGCGGTGTCAAACAGCCCCCGCCCTGCGCTTCAGCGCTTCTTCTTTGCTGGCTTGGATGCCTTGCCGGTGGAGGAATGGTTGCCTTTTTTTGTTGAGGAAGCTGTCGCACGTCCCCCCGCACGTCCTGAAGAAGCGTGGGAGCGGGCACCGCTTGCGCTATGTCCGCCCCTGAATCTGGAGGTGGACGGGGCAGCATGGCGGCGCGATTTACGGGCGCCGCGGCTGAAGGCAGGCGAGGAGACGACCAGCGAACGTCCCGGCGGCAGCGCGTTGCCCTTCAGATGATTCCACGTGCGCAGCTGGCCGGCGGAGACGCCAAACCTGTCCGCGACCGAGATGACCGAGTCGCCATGGCGGGTGGTGTAATGCGAGGCGCCTGCGCGGCCGCCCACCGAGGACGCGACCGCAGCTACAGGAATGATCAATCCCTGGCCCTCTTCGAGAGAATCGCCGGTGACGTTGTTGACGCTGGCAATCTGTCCGGGCTCGGAGTGGTAGGTGTGCGCGATGTCGGTCAGCGATTCCCCGGCGGCAACGGTGTGGAAGCGCCAAGCGTCGCGATGGTCGGCCGGAACCTGCGCCAGCCGCGTCGTGAACAGGTCCTTCGTGCCCGGCGGAATGTGCAGGTCGTACGCGGAGCCGGGCGGCGTGGTCAGCCGCATCAGCGCGGGGTTGAGCTCGACAATCTCCTCCAGCTGCGCGCCCGTCATGTCGGCGACCAGGCGCAGGTTGATTTCCTGCTGCGTCGTGACGACGTCATAGGTGAGCGGTGGCAGCGGCTTCAGGTCAGTGAAGCCGTACTGCGCGGGATTTTTCGCGATGATGACCGCCGCCAGGATGATCGGCACATAATTCTTGGTCTCGGCCGGCAGGTTGTTGCGCCGGTAGAGCTCCCAGAAATCCGCGTAGCCCGTCTTGCTGACAGCATGCTGCACCGCGCCCGGACCCCAGTCGTAGCCGGCCATGACGAGATACCAGTCGCCGAGCTGGTTGTAGACGTCATGCATGTACTTGGCGTACGCCCGGGTCGCCTTTTCCGGATCGAAGCGGTCGTCAACATAGCCGTTGCGGGTCAGGCCGTAGAGCGCGCCAGTCGCGGGCATGAACTGCCACATGCCGCCAGCGCCGGAGTGGCCGTTGACCGCCTGCGGTTGAAAGCCAGACTCGGCGACCGCCTGGTAGATGAGGTCCTCGGGCACGCCCTCTTCGCGCAGGATGCGCTGGATGATCTCGCGATAGCGGCCGGCGCGTTCCAGCGACCGGGCGAGATGGGCGCGGCCGTCGCGACTGTTGGAGAAGTAGCTGATGAAGCTGGCCACGGGATCGTTGATGATCAGCGGCAGGTCAGATCGCGTGGTGCTGAGAGCAGCTTCGGCGCGGGCGCGAAGATTGGGATCGACCGGAAAGGTGACGTCGTTGGCGGCCTCCGCCGGAGAAATTTCCACCTGCTGGGTCACGCCCTGGCCCTGCTGCAGCGTCGCCATCTCCAGCGTGTTGATGCCCTCGACGATCTTGTCGAACTCGTCGGACAGCTCCGGCGTGCCGCGGACATCGAGCGGGCTGGTCAGCATCATGTCTACGGAGCGGTCAAAATCCGCGCGGGCCGCGTCCATCTGCCCGGCGCGATAGTGGCCGAGGCCGCTCTGGTAGGCGGAGTCAGCGTTGGTGATGAGCTGGCGGACGGCAGGCGAGGGCGCCATGGTCTGCGGCTGCCTGGAGATACCGACCTGGGCCGGGCCCGGAGCCGCGCTCAACAGAAGCAGCGGCAGAACCAGCGCGCATATGCGGATGGCGCGAACCGGCGCGTTGGCACGAGGAGAACTTGGCAGCATAAAGAAGAGACGCAAAGCTCATTGTAAGGGCAGCACTGCGGGGATGACCTCGCCCTGCTACTTGGCGAGCCCGCTGTCGCTGCGATCGGCAACCGGATACACATTACCCGCTTGCAGCGTCACATTCACCGGAGATGAAGTGGAAGCTGTATCGCTGACGTCCCCGTAATATGTCGCCGTGATCGAGTACCCTCCCGGATTGGCGCCTTGCGACGATACCGTTAACGTGGCGACACCGCTGCTGGTCAATTTGCTGATGCCGAGCAGCGTCGGAGTTGAATCGAGGTTGACGAAAAAACCGACCTTCCCGGTCGGCGTTCCTGATCCCGAATTGCGCGTCACGGTTGCGGTGAAGGTGCAAGGTTGGCCCGGCGGAATGGTCAACGGTGACGCGGTGAGTGCCATGGTCGTCGCGTACCGGGCTTCGAGAGTGACCGTTACGGGAGCAGACTTGGATGGGTTGTAATTGCTGTCGCCGGAGTATTTCGCGACGATGTTGTAAGTGCCGGCAGCAAACTGGCCGGTCGAGTCGGTAGTCGTCGCCGCGCCCGAGCCATCGAGCGGCACAGTTTGCAGGGCATTGCTGCCGGAGTAAAACGTGACCGTTCCCGTCGGCGTGATGCCGGCGCCGGTGACCGTTACTGTCACGGTAATCGGCTGACCAACGTACAGCGTCGTCGGCGACAGGGAGAAGCTGGCCGCCGACGTCTCGCCCTCCACCGTCAGTGTCGCGAAGCCGGAAATGTTGCCACCGCAAGTCAGCGCGTAGGTGAATGTGCCGGCGCCGGTCGGCGTGATTGTCGTCGAGCCGGAGAAGACGCCGTTCGCCAGGGTGCCAGCCTGCTTGCCGGTCCATTCGCCACCATACGACGCGTCCCCCGGTATGCCTGGATTAATGAATGCGTAGCACTGCTGCTGGGTCATCGAGTAGGCGTTGGGCACGCTCCATTGCAAAGTTGCGGAGGCGCCCTTAGTAATCGCCGCCGGCGTGATCGTGAGCTGGACGGGCGGCGGCAGCGACGGAGAAACGGCCAGCTCGTAGATAACGCCGGCATCGCTGTCGAAACCACCCTCCTGGGTGGTGCCGAAAAAATTTCCGTCCGAGCCCTGAATCGGCGGCGTCGCCGGGATTGCGCCATCGTCGCAAATATCTGCGGTGCAGAAATCGTAAAGCACCGTCGCTTTGCCGGAGAGCGTCAAATACCCGACCGTTCCGTTTGACCCCATCGTCCCATAGGGATTGGTGCCGTCGATGCCTCCAAAGCTCGTAACTTCGTAGAGCTTGCCATCTGTGGCTTGAAAGAAGCCGGCGGGAGTGCTTCCGTCCGTGCAGGGTGAGGTGCCCACACTGCAGAAATCGTAGAGCTTCTGATATCCGCCCGCGTGAGAGAGCTTGAATGCGACACCGTTCCCGGTTGAGCCCCCATACAACGTCGTTCCGTAAAGAGCGTCTGGAGTCGCCTGAATCAATCCGTTAGCCTGGTTGCCATCGGTACATTTGGATCCGCCTTGGCTGCAGAAGGTGTAGAGCGTCTTGAACTCGCCGGTCGTAGTGAATTCATACAAAAAAGTCGGCTTGCCACTGGCTCCAAACGCGCTGCCGTAAAAATTCCCATCCGTCGCCTCGAGGATCGTGTTCGCGTAAGTGCCCTGCGGACAAATCGGATTGTTGTTCGAACTGTAGGTACAGAAGCTGTAAAGAGTCGTCAGCGTACCGGAGAGCGTCAGCCTGAAGATGGTGCCACTGCCCTCGATGATTTGTCCCCCGTCCAGGACGCCGGAGGCTGTGCCGTACAAGTTCCCATCGCTCCCCAGGATCAGGCTGGTGGGTGAGCCGCCGTCCGTGCAGTTTTCGCCGCCCTCGCTGCAGAAGTTGTAAATGACGGTCAGGTTTCCGGATGGCGTGATGCGGAACACCGTGCCGCCGTAGGTCGGGTTGGTGGAACCGAGCGGTGAAAAGCCATAGAGGTTGCCGTCGCCGGCCTCGATCAGGGCGGACGAGAAATTGAATGGGCCGCCCTGGTTGTAGAAGTTGTAGATGGTGGTGACAATTCCGTCCGGAGTCATTTTGAAGATGGAGCCCGAGGAGGCAAGTCCGCCACCCGAGGTGGTGCCGTAAAAATTGCCATCGCTGGCCTGCATCAACCCGTTGGCATCCAGGTTCGGAAAAAAGTCATACTGAGTCTGGTCGAAGCTGTACAGCACGGATTCCGTGTAACTCTGCGCGAGCGAGACATGGCATGCGGCCAGCAGGAGCACAAGTAGGAGGAGAATGCGACGCATGGGCACTTTCAGAGAAGCGCGGCCAGCCGTGAATATCCGCAAGCCTTTTGCGGAGCTGGGCAGTGAGCAGGGGCCCGGGCAACGCTGCTACTCTACCCGCGCCCGGCCAGGTGCGCAATCGAAACCGCTGCCGGGACAGCCGCTCAGCTATCCAGCCAGAAACTTACTCGAGTTATTGCACAGTTACAGTAACTGCGGCTGAGGTCGAAGTTACATCGTCTCTATCGCCGAGATACTTCGCCGTGATCGGATACTTACCCGCTGGGTACGGCTGCGAGCTGGCCGTGATCGAGGCCACGCCGTTCTTGAGCGCGACAGTCGCCAGCGCGTCGCCGCCGCCGGCGTAGAACGTCACCGAGCCGGTCGGCGTCCCCGTCGCGCCGCTGGCCGACCTCTTCACCGTCGCGGTCAGCGTGACGCTGCCTGGCGGCGTCACCGATGTTGGCGTTGCCGTCAGCGTGGTCGCGGTCGGCGCCTGCTTCAACATTACCGACAGTGCCGACGACTTCGAGGACTTGAAGTTCGAGTCACCCGCATAATCTGCCGTCAACGAATAGGTCCCGGTCGGCAAGCCGTCGGTGGAAGCAGTCAACGTCGCCGTGCCCGAGCCGTTCAACGCAAGCGTGGTCAGCGCAGTTGTCGCTTCGTAAAAAGAGACGTCGTTATGCCGCGTTATTGCACAGTTACTGTTACAGAAGACGACGTCGACGTGGCATCGCTCGAGTCGCCGAGATACTTCGCCGTAATCGGATACTTGCCGGCGGGATATCCCTTCGAGCTTGCCGTGATTGTGGCCACGCCGCTGCTGTTGACCTTCACCGTCGCCAGCGCATCGCTGCCGTCGGCGTAGAACGTCACCGATCCGGTCGGCGTGCCGCTCGCGCCGCTGGTCGACCGCTTCACCGTCGCAGTCAGCGTAACGTTGCCAGGCGGCGTCACCGATGTCGGCGACGCTGTCAGCGTCGTCACGGTTGGCGCCTTGTTCAGCGTCACGTTCAGAGCGCTTGACTTCGACGTGTTGTAAGTCGAACTGCCTGCGTAATCGGCGGTGATGCCGTAGGTGCCGGGCGGCAGTCCGTTGGTGGAGGCAGTAGTCGAGGCAAGGCCAGAGCTGTTGAGTGTGACTGCGCCGCTGATCGCCAGAGTCCCGTAGTAGAAAGTGACCGTGCCCGTCGGCGTGCCCTTGCTGCCTGTCACCGTCGCCTTGAGTGTCACGGACTGGCCGACCGTTGCCGGGTTGGGCGTTGCTGTCAGCGCCGTCGTCGAGTTCGACTTGCCGCCACCGGCGGTCACCGTCAGTGTTGCAAAGCCGGAAACTGTGCCGCCGCAGGTCAGCGCATACGTGTAAGTGCCAGCCGCAGTCGGCGTGATCGATGCCGATCCGGTGTAAGCGTGGGTCGACGAGCTGTAGGTGCCGGTCTGCTTGCCAGTCCACTTGCCGGCGTCAGCCGACCCGCCCTGGACGAAGGCGTAGCACTGCTGCGACGTAATCGTGATCGCGTTGTTTACCTGGTAGGACAGCGTGACCGCTGTATTCGCCGCAACCGAGGACGAGCTGAACTTCAGCACGACCGGGGGAGCCATAGCCGGCGAGACGGTGGCTTCGAAGACCACGCCGCAATCTGAGCCGTTGCAGTTGGTGGAGGTGCCGCCTCGTCCGGTCGTTCCGTAGAGGCTGCCGTTACTGCCCTGGATGACGGTGGGGCCGCCCAGCACGCCATCCGCCTCTGGCGAGAAGGTATAGAGCACGGTGTATTTGCCCGCGGGTGTGATCTGGAAGAGGACGCCGCAGCCGAAGCCTTCCGCGCAATTGCCGTCGCCGCCGACGCTGTTGGTGCCGTAGAAATTGCCGTCCGTGCCCTCATACAGTGGATCGAGCGGAAGGCCGCCATCCGCCCCGCCGGTGAAGGTATAGAGGATGGTGTAGGTGCCGGAAGACGATACTTTGAAAATAATTCCGTTGCCGTCGCTGCCGCTCTCCTGCGCCGTGCCATAGAAGGATCCGTCGGTGCCCTCGACCAGCGGGCCGTTCAGGTATGCGCCCTGGGATTGAAAGTTGGAGGTGGCGAGGGTGGAAAGGGTGCCGCCGGTCGTGACTTTGAAAACCGTGCTGCTGGTGACGCCGTAAAAATTCCCGTCACTGCCCTGCACGAGCCCATTCGCGGGATAACCGCTGTCGGCAGAACTACCTTGGAACGTGTAGATGACCTTGAATTTTCCCGCGGGAAGACTGATCTGGAAGATCGTGCCGCAGCCGTTAGCGCCGAATTCGTTCGGGCAGCCGCCGGACAGTCCGCCCTGCGTCGCCTCGCCGTACAGGTTGCCGTCGCTGCCCTGGACCAGCGGCCCGCTGACGTAGCTGCCGTCGGTGCCGTCCGTAAAGTTGTAAATAACGCTGTACGTCCCGCTCGGCGTCAGCTTGAACACGGTGCCGAAGCTGCCGGTGCCGCCGGTATTCGTCACCCCGTAAAAATTGCCGTCGCCCCCCTGAATCAATGGCGCCTCCGGCGTAACGCAGGTGCTGCACGGGTTGTAGAAACCGGCCAGCGCGCCCGAGGGCGTCATGCTGTAGACGACTCCCGTTCCGTTGGTCCCGCCAAAGCCATCGACCCCGTAGAAGTCGCCGTTCGCGGCCTGGATGAGCGAGGTGTCGGGATAGCCGCCAGCAGAATTGTCGGTGAAGCTCGTGACCACCGAGTAGGTTGCGGTCTGCGCTGAGGCACAGACAGGCATGAGCAGGGAAGCGAGGGCCGTAAAACCGAGGGCCAGGACGAGGGCACAGAACCGAATGCGAGACATAGCCGCCAGTATGCAGTGGCCTCGCTCCAGCCCAAAGGGACAAGACGGGTCAGGGCGGGACGATTCGGGACATCCGCCAGTTATTTCGCGGCGCCGCAGCTTTTTCTCCCGGCTGCAATGTCGTCCAGCAGCTGGCGGGCGCGCCGATCGTCGGGGGAAAACGCTAGCAGCCGCTCCAGGATTCGCTCGGCCGCGGGCCGATTGCCGAGAGCGCATTCCACCGTGCCCAGGTTGTAGCCCAGCTCGCTGATGCTGGGATTCATCCGGAAGACCGCGTTCCACAGACGCGCCGCATCCTGCAGCTGGCCCGCTTGCGCCAGCAGGACGCCATAATTTGTATTCGCCGGGATATTCACCGGATCCTGTCGCAGCGCCTCGGCATAAAGTTCGGACGCGCGCTTGCGGTCGTCGTTGCGATTGGCCAGCCACGCCAGGTCGCTCAGCAGCTCGGGATCGGTGGGATTTTCCTGCTGCGCCCGCTTCAGCAGAGGCGCGGCGGTCGCGGCAGCGCCCAGGTCACCGAGTGAGATCAGCTCAAATGTGCCGACTGCGAGATCGCGTGAACTCGCCATCGTTCCCGGGACCGGAACCAGTTTTTCTTCGTGCGCCTGCGGAGCGGTGCCGAGCGATGTCAGCAGGTTGTTCATCGCCGTCAGTGAAGTCTCATACTCCCCCTTGCGCCGCGGAATGCGATGGTCGGTGCCCTGGTTGTGCGCAATGTCCGCGGTCGCGACGCGCGGCATGTGGCAGCTGGTGCAGTCAGCCTGCTCCGGATGATGCGCATGCGGGGAGGTGAGAGAAGTGAACTTCTCCGCGGAATGACACTGTATGCAGCGCGCGCGATAATACGCGACTTTTTCTGCAGGCGCAGGATCGCCGTGCGGATCGTGGCAGCTGGTGCAGGTCATGCGATCGCCGCTGGCTCGTTTGCAGCCGCTCAGGTTCAGCGCCTCCACCTGGGAGACGGCCCGATCGGTGGTCGCAGTATTTCCCGCGCGGACAAAGTAGGTGCTGAAATCTTCCAGGCGATCGCCGGGCTTGAACTCCGCCGGACTGCGGCGCGGGTTCTGCACATTCGTCTCGCCCTCGAGATGGCAGCGGTAGCAGACGGCATCGCGCCGCTCGGGCGTCAGCTTCGCAGGATCGATCATCGCGACTTTGCCGTCACTCGCCAGATGCGCCGCCGGATCGCCATGACAGGCCTCGCAGCTGATGCCACCTCGCAGGAACGGCAGCTGCGGCCGATTGTCATGACCCGGATAACGATTGCGCGAGCCCGCCGCCTGCACCTGCACCGCGCTGGCATGGCAGTGCAGGCAGCCCGCGTCCACCGGCAAGTTGAACGGCATCTCCTTGGCCTGCAGAAAATTCGGCGCCATGTCATACCCCTGCTTGCCGCCGTAGAAATTGATTGGCGCTTCGAACCACCAATCGTCCGTGTGGTAAAGATAGGTCCGCCCGCGATGCCCGCTGCCGACATAAAGATCAAGTTGCTGCCGCCCGGCCAGCGCAGGCAGCCTGGCAGTCGGCGGGCGTGAGTAGTCCAGCCACGCCTCGCCGTTTTCAATCCCGACTCTGTAAGTAACCCCCGACGCGGCATGCGTAAATTCGCCGGGCACCGCGGCGTCGACTGCATTTCCGCTGGCCCGCGCCATCGCGGTTGTCAGATAGTGTTTGTAAATGTCAGCATGACAGCGCGCGCACGCTGCGTCAGTTTCCGCAACGCCGGGCACACGCATGGATATAGCCGGCTGCGACAAGCGCTCCTGAGCCGAACCGCGAAACGCGAAGCCCGCCGCCGCGATCGCGCACGTCACTGCGATGGCGACCACGGTTCTTCGAAGGAGCGCACTCCGCATGGTGCGATGAGACGCTACAGCGGGGCAAAAAGTCTACTTATGGCTACGGATTACTTTGCCTTCGGCAGCACACGAATGCCGAGCTCGCGCAGCTGCTCGTCGCTGACGGGAGTCGGCGCGGCGACCATCAGGTCAATCGCCTTCGCAGTCTTGGGGAAGGCGATGACCTCCCGCAGGCTACTGGCGCCGGCGAGAATCATCGCAATGCGGTCGAGGCCGAGGGCGATGCCGCCGTGGGGCGGAGTGCCGTATTCGAGCGCGTCCAGGAAAAATCCGAAGCGGCTGCGTGCCTCTTCATCCGTCATGCCGAGCGCGGCAAAGACCTGCCGCTGAATATCCTGCCGGTGAATTCGGATCGAGCCCGAGCCCAGCTCCATGCCGTTGAGGACGACGTCATACGCGCGCGAGCGCACCGCGCCCGGGTCCGTGGTCAACTTGCCGGATTCGATATCTTCGTCGCGTGGCGAGGTGAAGGGATGGCTGGCCGCGTTCCAGCGGTTGGCCTCCGTGTCCCACTCAAACATGGGGAAATCGGTCACCCAGAGGAATTTGTAATCGTCACTGTTACCTTTGCGGACGAAGGCGCCGTGCCTGTCGGCAAATTTCTTTGCCAGCTCGAGGCGCAGGTTGCCGACCTTCTTGTAGATCCACTGCGGGTCATTGTCCCGCAGAGCGGCCGTACCGGGCTTCGGCGTGATGACGACGACCAGGTCATCGGGGGAGAGCGCGGCGCCCAGGGTTGCAGAAAGCTTCGTGCCGATTTCCTCGGCCAGGGGAATGAAAGCTTCGTTCTTCGCCAGGCGGGCCGTGTCGAGAAAATCGAGGCCGCTATCGCCGAATAGCGCGCGGATTTCGTCCGTCAGGACGCGCCGCTGCGTCCCGCTCATGCCGGCAGCGGATTTCGGCAGCGCAAAGCCCAGCACCGGACGCTCTGGCGCAATCTTCAACTGGTCGCGCAATTCCGGCGTGAGGATGCCCGTCAGATCAGCCATCGCCGGCAGCCGCATGTCCGGTTTGTCACTGCCGTAGTTACGAATTGCATCGTCGTAGGTCATCCGCGGGAAGGGCCGCGTGATATCGACCCCGGTGACGGCGAAGGCGGCCGCGAGAAATCCCTCGACCACGCGGAAAACCGTCTCCTGCTGCGGGAAAGAAATTTCGAGGTCCACCTGGGTGAACTCCGGCTGGCGATCGGCGCGCAAATCTTCGTCGCGGAAGCAGCGGACAATCTGGAAATAGCGATCAAAGCCGCTGATCATCAAAATCTGCTTGAACAGCTGCGGCGACTGCGGCAACGCGTAGAATTCGCCGTTGTAAATGCGGCTCGGCACGAGATAATCACGCGAGCCCTCAGGCGTGGAGCGCGTCATGAACGGCGTTTCAATTTCCAGAAAGCCCTCGCCGGAAAGATATTGTCGAATCGCCAGCGCGATTTTATGGCGCAGCTTGAAGTTGGCCTGCATCGCGGGGCGGCGAAGGTCGATGTAGCGATACTTCAGCCGCACCTCCTCATTCGCAATTGCATCTTCGGCGGGCGAGAAAGGCGGCGTCTTCGAATCGTTCAGGATGAGAAGCTGCTCGGCGACGACTTCAACTTCTCCGGTCGCCATCTTGGGATTGATGGACGCAGCATCCCGGCGCCGGACGTACCCAATCGCGGCGACGACATACTCCGGACGAACGGCTTCGGCACGCGCTGTCGCGTCAGCCGAAACTTCTCGATCGAACACCACCTGCGCGATGCCGGTGCGGTCGCGCAGATCGAGAAAAAGAAGATTGCCGTGGTCGCGGCGCCGGTTGACCCAGCCCATCAGGACTACGTGCTTGTGCGCGTCCGCGTCCGCCGTGGTGAGCAGGCCGCAGTGGTGCGTGCGTTCGAGAGTGCCGAGAAAGTCGAGTTGCATGGGAAGTATTAGTTTAACGTTTGGGAATTTATTTGCTCGCGGCTAGCGGAGCAGTAGCGCGAGGCCGCCGCCGCTGACTTTCTTCTGCTCGCCGCTGGCGAAGGACTTGACGGTGTAGAGGCCGCTCGCTAGCTCCTCTTCACCGAGGATGATGATGTGACGTGCCAGCTCATTTGCAACCTCGAAAGACTTTTTCAGACGAAAGCTGCCATCGCCGACCTCGACCGTCATGCCCTGCCGGCGCAGCTCGCGTGCCAGCGCCAGCGCGGCTGCGTTTTGCGCCTCACCCAGCGGCGCGACGTAGGCGTCGGCCAAGTGTATATATAGTTGCGACGCGCGATCGCCGGCTTCTTGGGGCTGCTGCGCCTGCATGGCCTGCAGCGTCAAGATGAGGCGGTCTTCGCCAATTGCGAATCCGATGCCCGGAGCGCGCGGCCCACCGAGCATTTCGCTGAGGCCATCGTAGCGGCCGCCGCCGAGCAGGGCGTTCTGGCTGCCGAGGCCCGTCTCGGCGCCATCGTTGGATTCGATAACAAACTCAAACGTCGTCCGCGTGTAGTAATCGAGTCCCCGGACCAGCCGCGGATTGACAGCGTAAGGAACTCCGCAGGCATCCAACGCGGCGAGCACGGCGGTAAAGTGCGTGCGCGAAGCTTCGTCGAGATAATCCGAAATCCGCGGCAGAGTTGCGAGAATGGGTTGGTCCTCGGGGTGCTTGCAGTCGAGCACGCGCAGTGGATTGGTATCGGCGCGACGCTGGCAGTCCGCGCACATCTGGCCTTTGACTGGAGCCAGCGCTTCGCGCAGCGCGGCGATGTAGCGCGGGCGGTCATTGGCCGAGCCGACGGAGTTAATTGTCAGACTCCAGTTACGAATTCCTAACTCATCCAGCAGGGAGGCCAGCATCT
>Ga0302324_100007536_pt1 | contig 23121 bp, 17 predicted proteins | sample Palsa_T0_1_FD_201949 | JGI IMG/M metagenome (GOLD analysis project Ga0302324, IMG submission 201949) | Peat permafrost microbial communities from Stordalen Mire near Abisko, Sweden - Palsa_T0_1 | ecosystem: Environmental > Terrestrial > Soil > Palsa > Peat permafrost | place: Sweden: Abisko...
TGAGCCCACTCTAATTCAAACTGCACGGAAGATAATAAGCCGACTCACCTCGGCTGCTACGAAGAAGGAAGACGTGAATGGCTGGCGGAGTTTGCGCTGCCTTATTGGCTTGAATTAACCACCTCAATTATTCGTTCGATCGTGTCTAAATTTGTTTCTGAAGTGCGGACAAATAATTCTCCAAGCTCGTCGTTCAGAAACAGACTTTCGCCTGGATTCTTCAACTCCACTCCGTTTTGTTTCAAGAATCGGACAAATGTTTCAGATGGCGTCTCTCCATCATTTGCTGGAAACGAACGCCTCAAGTTTTGAAAGAAAGTTGCCTCGTTAATTCTGAATTGTCGCGAATACAACGGTAGGCTTGAATTTACTTGCTGGCTCGGCGCAGGATTTGAAGAAGAAAGCAAATGTAACTGCTGGTTTTCCTGTCTCAATTTAGTGATTTGATTTGTTTGTTGGCGAAGCAGCCCGACTTCGCCACGTAGTTTCAGCAACTCATTGAATTGGTTATCTGAAATCTTTTTGGAATCACCAGCATCAATAAGCTGCTTGGAAAGACTTTCGTTGTCGTTTTGCAGTTGCGCGAGGTGTTGCGTCAAGGCTGCGTTGTCCATGCGCAGTTTTTCCTCTGCCTGATGCTGAATCACAAATGCTGTTGTCGCGCCAGCCACGACAAGCGCGCTGATTGCGAGTTTTAATTTTGTCGCTGTCATAATTTTTAGAAGGGTGAAGGTTCCGGTTTCCGCAGTTGCAATCGAAGCTGTCGTCAACGTCGCGGCCAGATTCGCTGGTGCCATTTGAATCGCATTCGCGGAAATCACGGACGCCAGCACCGTCGCCGACGTGATGCCGCGTTTCTCAAAAATGGCGCGCAGTTTTTCCAGCGCGCGCTCGACGCGCATCCGCGCGGCATTTTCGTTGAGGCCGAGTTTCGCGCCGACCTGCACGAACTGCCGGTTTTCAAAGTAGCGCAGCAAAATGGCTTCGCGGTCGGTTTCCTTGAGCTCGTGCATGGCATCATTGAGCGTCGGGCGAAGTTTTTCCCAATCGGCATCAGGCGCGGTTTCGTGTATGGGTTCGCGCATAAATTTTTCCTCACGGTCGCGCCGGCGATTTTCCGTCCGCATGATTTTTGCGGCGGCAAAATGCGCGCTGGTGTAAAGCCAGCCGGTCAAGGTCTCGTGGCGCGCGAGCGAACCGGCTTTGCGCGCGAGGTCGGTAAAAACCATTTGCGCCACGTCTTTCGACAGATGTTCGTCGCGGTTCACCTGCCGGAGCGCGGCGGAATAAACAAGGTTCACATGGCGTTTCACCAGTTCGGCGAAGGCTTCTTGGGAATTTGTCCGGGCAAACTGCCGGAGCAATTCTGAATCGGGCGTCATTTTCAAGTTATAGCACCCGCCAAATTGAAAACCGCACAAAAAAATCAGGTTTGACACCCCGCCCAAAGTGCGGCATCGTGTACGCGAACTGACTGCAAGATTTCCCCCGGTTGACTTGAGGAAAATCTCGGCGAACCACGGCGGCAACCATTCCATTTTGAACCAATCCAGCCGCCCGGCGGCCAATGCGTGACACCTTTTGCGACCGTTGACGCCGCGAGGTTGATTGAAATCCCAGCCAGTTCGTTGAAACAATTTAATTATCAAATATGGCCAGAGTCCCGACCAAAAAAATCAAGGCGAAGCCGGCGGAAGAAATTTCCCCCGCAGTGGAATCATCCGAATCCTTTGCGCCGACGGCGCCGGAACAAACCGCCGCAACAGAAACAACCGCCGAACCGGTCGCCGTCGAGTCGTCCGGTTCCGCTGGATTGCGGCCGCCTTCCACGCCGGTCGAGCCCACCCATGACCGTGAGGAACCACGTTTCGAGGACCGGCGTGTCCACCAGCGCGACAAGATCGCCGCGTCCATCAACATCGCCAAGCTACAGGCGATGAGCATGACGGATCTGAACAAGATGGCAAGGGATCTGGGCGTGGAGAATTTCGGCACGATGCGCAAGCACGAGGTCATCTTCCACATCCTCCAGAAAAACGCCGAGCGCGCGGGCGTGCTGTTTTCCGAGGGCGTGCTGGAAGTGCTGCCGGAGGGTTTTGGATTTCTGCGCTCGCAGAGTTTTAATTATCTGCCGTGCCCGGAGGACATTTATATTTCGCCTTCGCAGATCCGCCGGTTCGATTTGCAGACCGGGAATTTGATCGCTGGACAAATCCGCCCGCCGAAGGAAAAGGAAAAATTTTTCGCGCTGCTGAAAGTCGAGGCCGTGGACGGCGAAGAACCTGACAAGGCGAAGGACAAGACGCATTTTGAAAATCTCACGCCGCTGTTCCCGAACAAGCGCTTCATCCTCGAAACCGCGCCGGACGAATTGAGCACGCGCGTGCTTGATCTGGTTTGTCCGATTGGCAAGGGCACGCGCGGATTGATCGTCGCACCGCCGCGCACGGGCAAGACGGTTTTGATGCAGAAGATGGCCAACGCGATTCTCAAAAATAATCCGGAAACATACTTGTTCATCCTGCTCATTGACGAGCGGCCCGAAGAAGTCACGGACATGGAACGCTCCTGCAAAGGCGCGGAAGTGATTTCGTCCACGTTCGACGAACCGCCGGAGCGCCATGTGCAGGTTGCCGAAATGGTGATCGAAAAAGCCAAGCGCATGATCGAACACAAGCGCGACGTGGTCATTCTGCTTGATTCAATCACGCGTCTCGCCCGCGCCTACAACACAGTTCAGCCCCATTCCGGCAAGATTCTGTCCGGCGGCGTGGACGCGAATGCACTGCACAAGCCGAAACGATTTTTCGGCGCGGCGCGCAACATTGAGGAGGGCGGCTCGCTGACCATCATTGCGACGGCGCTGGTGGACACGGGTTCGCGCATGGACGAGGTTATTTTTGAAGAATTCAAGGGCACGGGCAACATGGAGGTGAGCCTAGATCGCGGCCTCGTTGACCGGCGCATTTTCCCGTCCATCAACGTCGAACATTCCGGCACACGTAAGGAGGAATTGCTTTATCACCCGGACGAATACAGCCGCGTCGTCCTGCTGCGGCGCGCTCTCACCGGCGTGCCGCCCGTCGAGGCGATGGAACTGCTGCTGGGCAAGCTCAAAAAACACAAGAGCAACATCGAATTCCTGCTCCAGATGAGCGTGACTTGATTGATTTCGCGTTGAATTTGACGCGCTGCGTTTGCACTTGACGAAGGGGTGCCAAAAAATTATATTGTGGGTCAAGAACGGTAAAGTCGGCTGGTTCGGCCAGCGTGTGAAAGTCGGAGATGAACATCTTCCGGCTTTTTTATTCGCCGGATGCGGACAAGGCAGACGCCGTGTTTGAGTTATGAACGCAGATTTTTTGGCGGTTTTGGAATTTTGGGAACGCGAAAAGGGCATCAATCGTGATGTCCTCGTCGGTGCTGTCCAGGAGGCGTTGCTGTCCGCCGCGAAAAAGGCGGTCGGACCGGCGCGCGAACTGCGCGTCGAGATTGACCAGAAAAACGGTGATATCAAGGCGTTCGCCAAGCTCATCGTCTCGGAAAGGGTCATTTCGCAGCATGATCAAATCTCCGTTTTCGACGCGCGCCGCATCAAGGCAGACGCGAAGGTCGGTGACGAGTTAGAAAAAGAAGTCACGCCCACCAATTTTGGCCGCGTCGCATCGCAATTCGCCAAGCAGGCGCTCATGCAAAAAATCCGGCAGGCGGAAAAATCCCTCATTTTTGCCGAGTTCAAAGACCGCGTCGGCGACATCATCAGCGGCACGGTGCGGCGTTTCGAGCGCTCAGACGTGATTTTGGATTTGGGCAAATACGAGGCGCTGCTGCCGAACCGCGAGCGTGTGCCGACCGAGGAGTATCAGGTCGGCGAGCGCATCCGCTGCTACGTCAAGGCCGTCGAAGAAGGCCCGCACGGGCCGGAGATCATTTTGTCCCGCGCCGACCCGCAATTCATCATCAAGCTGTTCAAGCTGGAAGTTTCGGAAATCAACGATGGCACAATTGAAATCAAGGGCATCGCGCGCGAACCGGGTTTCCGCACGAAGATGGCCGTTTATTCGCGCGACCCCAAAGTGGATCCCGTCGGTGCGTGCGTCGGGATGCGCGGCCAGCGCGTGAAAAACATCGTCCGCGAATTGAACAATGAAAAAGTGGACGTGATTCCGTGGTCGTCCGACATCAAAACTTTTGTGACCAAGGCGCTGGAACCAGCGCAGTTGAAAAGCATCGAGCTGGATGAAACCCGCAAGCGCGTGAAAATTCTGGTGAGCGAAGACCAGTTATCGCTTGCCATCGGCAAGCGCGGCCAGAACGCGCGTTTGACGGCGCGGCTCACCGGCTGGGAAGTGGACATTGACGCCGAGCACATCGTCACCAAGGGTTTTGATGAAAAAGTCGCCGAGGCCGTCGAAGCGCTCGCGGCGATTCCAGGCGTGACCCGCGAACAGGCCGACGCCCTCGTCCACGCCGGCGTGACGCGGCTGGAAGATTTGCTGTCGGCAGAAGCGGGGGACATTTCGGACATCCCGCAGATCGGCGAAAACGCGGCGGCGATTTTGGAAGCCGCGCGCGCCGAGGCCAGCCGCCGCACGTTGAGCGTCGGTGAAACGCCTGTGAACACTTGATTTTATGACGCAGGCCGGAACAAAGTTTGTTCGCGCGATTTAGCCATGAAGGCCATTCGCACAATTTGGCCGGCGACGGTTAATTATTTTTATGCCCGTTCGGATTTACGACATTTCGAAGAAGCTCGGCCTCGAGAACAAGCAGATTCTCGAGAAAGCCAAGGCCATGGGCATTGCCGCCGCCAAAGTACCTTCCAGTTCGCTCGATAAAATTTCCGCCGAATGGCTCGAAGAAGAGCTGATCAAAACATTTCCCGAAGTCGCCGCACGTCTCGCACCCAAGCCGGTCGAGGAAAAACCCAAACCCGCGCCGGTCGAGGAAAAAATCGTCCTCATCACCGCGCCGCCGCCCGAACCCACGCCGGAAATTAAACCCGAACCGGCGGCTGACACAAAAATCCAAAACGGCGAGTCCGCTGCGCCGCCCGGAGTCGAAGCGCCAAACATTCCGCCCGCGCCGCCAAAACCCGCCGGGCCACAAATTGGCGAGAAGGTCGGCTTCATCCAATTGTCGCCGCGGCCGCAACCGCGTGGCAACGAACGTTCCGTCGGCCAGGCCAAATCACCGCCGTTGCGCGGCGATTCGCGACAGCAATTCCAGCGCGGTGGCCGTGACGGTCGTCCGTCCGCGCCGCAGCAACGTGAGCAGCCAAAACCCGCTGCGCCGGCGCAGCCAAAATTTGTAGCGCCGACGACGGGCGAAGTGATCATCATCAAGCCGCCGATTGTCGTGCGTGAACTGGCGACGCAGTTGAAACAGAAGCCGTTCAAGATCATTGCCGATTTGATGGGGCTTGGCGTGTTCGCCACCGTGAACCAGGCGATTGACGAAAAAATCGCCCAGCAGCTTTGCGCCAAATACGGTTTCCGTTTTGAAGTGGAAAAGCGCGAGCGCGGCGCGGGCGTGGTTCACGCGCCGGTCCAGGAAGTCGAACTCGACACCGAGGACAAGCCGGAAACGCTCAAGCCGCGCGCGCCGGTCGTCACCATCATGGGCCACGTTGACCACGGCAAAACGTCGCTGCTTGACGTGATCCGCAAGGCCAATGTCGCGGCGGGCGAGTCCGGCGGCATCACGCAACACATCGGCGCTTACACGATTTCCGTGCCGCACCCCGAACGCAAAAAGGAGCTCGCGCAGATCACTTTTCTCGACACGCCCGGCCACGCGGCATTCAGCTCCATGCGCGCGCGCGGCGCGAACGTCACGGACATCGTTGTCCTCGTCGTCGCGGCGAATGACGGCGTCATGCCACAGACGCTCGAGGCATTGAGCCACGCGAAGGCGGCGAAAGTTCCGATTCTCGTTGCGGTCAACAAGATTGACCATCCGAACGCGAACGCGATGAAGGTCCGCCAGCAGTTGCAGGACAAGGGGCTGGTGCCCGACGACTGGGGCGGCGACACGATTTTCGTCGAATGTTCCGCGCTGACGAAACAGGGCATTGACAAGCTGCTCGAAATGATTTTGCTGCAGGCCGATTTGCTGGAACTCAAGGCGAATCCCGACCGCCATGCCAAAGGCAACGTCATCGAATCCGGCGTCGAAGCCGGCGGTCCGACCGCAACGGTGCTGGTTCGCAAAGGCACGCTTCATGTCGGCGACATTATTTTGTGCGGTGAATTTTACGGCCGCGTTCGCGCGCTCATCAACGAAGAAGGCCAGCGGCTCAAGGAAGCCGGGCCGTCCGTCGCCGTGCGCGTGCTTGGTTTGAATGGCGTGCCGGATGCGGGCAGGGAATTCATCGTGGTCGAGGACGAAAAAGCCGCGCGCGAACTGGCCGAGCAGCGTTTTCTCAAAGACCGCGCGGAGGGTCACGAAAATAAAAAGGTCACTCTCGAAAATCTTTTCGCCACGCTTGCCGCGAACCAGAACAAGGTACTCAAGGTCGTCGTCAAGGCCGACACGCAAGGCTCGGTCGAGGCGATTGTCGAGGCGCTCAATAAAATCGAGGCGGAAAAAGTTTCGCTCGAAGTCATGCACAGCGACGTCGGCGCGGTCAGCGAAAATGACGTGGCGCTCGCTTCCGCGTCGAGCGCGATCATCCTTGGTTTTCATACACGCGTGGACAGCACCGCCGCCGAAAAGGCCAAGCACGCGGGCGTGCAGATCAAACTTTACGCGATCATTTACGAGTTGATTGACCAGGTGAAGGAAGCGATGGCCGGATTGCTCGATCCTGAAGCGCGTGAAACAATCACCGGCGTGGCGGAAGTGCGGCAGGTGTTTGAATTGTCCAAAGGTGTGCCGGTCGCCGGCTGCATGGTTTCCAGCGGCCGCATCGTGAAGGGCAAGGTGCGCGTGCGCCGCCACAAGGATGTGATTTACGAGGGCATCGCACAGTCACTCCGCCGTTTTCAGGACGAGGTCAACGAAGTCCGCGCGGGCATGGAATGCGGCATCCGCATCGAGGGCTACAGTGAATTTCAAGTGGGCGACACGATTGAATGTTACGCGATTGAAAAGGTTGCGGCGAAGTTATGACACACGTCGAATCGTGAATCGTTAAAACGGTTCTTGATTCAACAATTCACGATTTACGAACGAACATGGCCAGCCTCCGGATCCAACGTGTGCGCGAATTGCTCAAGCGCGAAATCGGCGAGGCCATCCGCCGCGAGTTTCATGTCAACGAGGTCGGGCTGATTTCCGTCAATGACGTGGACGTGGCGGGCGACGTGAAGTCGGCGATCGTGTTCATCAGCATCCTTGGCAACGCCGAACAGCAGAAGCGCGGCTTCCAGATGCTCACCGAACATCGCATCCGCATCCAAAGCCTGCTGGGCCGTTCGGTTGTTTTGAAATACACGCCGACGTTGAAATTTGTTTTTGACGACTCCATCGTGCGAGGTAACCGCGTCCTGCAAATTCTGGACGAACTGGAAAAAACCACACCCTTGGACAGCGGCCCACGTGAAGAACCGCGCAGCGAAGAATGAAAGGCTATCCCAAAATTATTGACCGGATTATTGAAGTCATCCGCGCGCACAAGACTTTTTGCATCGTCGGGCACGTGCGGCCGGACGGCGATTGCATCGGCTCGCAGCTCGGCCTCGCGCTCGCGTTGCAAAACGAAGGAAAAAAGGTCACGGTCTGGAACGAGGACTCCGTCCCGCAAAAATTAAAATTTCTCGATCCGGACGGCCTGTTTCAAAAGCCGAAACGCGGCCACAAATTCGACTGTGTCATCGCGACCGATTGCGCCAGCTTCGAGCGGCTCGGCAAGGCCGGTGACTGCATCGCCAACCGGAAAATTCTCATCAACATTGACCATCACGAAAGCAACACGCGCTACGCCGACGTGAACTGGATTTCCGCACGCGAACCTTCCTGCGGTGAATTGATTTATCGCGTGCTCAAAGTCGCGCGCTGGCCGGTCACCAAGCTCATCGCCGACAACCTGTTCACCGCTGTCTCGACCGACACCGGCTCGTTCCAGTATCCGACCACGCGCCCCGGCACGCTGCACACCGGCGCGGAACTCATCACACGCGGCGCGAACCTCGCGAAAATCGGCGACGAAGTTTATCAAAGCTACCCGCTGTCCCGCGCGCGGCTGCTCAAGCACGTCTACAGCAAATTCCGCCTCGCGCACAACGACCAGATCGCCTATCTGTGGCTGAAGAAAGCCGATTTCACGCGCACCGGTGCCGAGAGCAACGATTCCGAGGGACTCATTGACCACATCCGCGCCATTGAGCCGGTAATCGTCGCGTGCGTCTTCGAGGAGATCGAACCCGAACTCACGCGCATCAGCCTGCGCTCGAAAAGCGACAAAATCAACGTGAACGAAATCGCCGCGCAATTCGGCGGCGGCGGACATTCGGCGGCGGCGGGCGCACGCATTTCTGGAAAACCGCTTTCGGTTCAGCGCAAAGTGATTGCCGCCGTGAAAAAGGCGTTGAACAACGCGGAATAATTCCGAGTAAAAGTAGATTTTGTCAAATGGCCACGGCATACAACAATTTATGGTGGGTCATTCCAAAAGTTCTGGCAGGAATGGGAATGCCTTATGTTGATTCGCAGAGAAGATTAAATCTTGGCGGTTCTCTTAATGATTACCCAGATGATTTACCGTTGATGTATAGTGCAGGCATCAGAGCATTTGTTTGTTTATTGAATATTCCAAGTGATGAACAAATTTTTCAGGATGCAGGATTTGCTTACAAATGCCTTCCAATAAACAACGGCTGCGCCCCTGATTTGCGCCAAGCCGAACAACTTATTGATTTCGTCAGTGTTAATCGTCGTCAGAATCGTCCAGTTGCAGTTTCATGCGAAGCCGGATTAGGAAGAACGGGAACTATGATTGCAACCTATCTTATCCACGAGGGATTGAGCGCTAACGCCGCAATCAGTCGAGTGAAGTTAATTGAACCCGAAGCTATAGAAACGCCGCTCCAAATTAAATTTCTGGAAGATTTCGCGAAAGCAAAACAGAAATAAAAATCGCGACGGAACATCTTCCCACTTAAACTTTCATGCAAGATTTTTCCACACTCGACGGCGCAATTCTCATTGATAAACCCGCCGGCCCAACCTCGCACGATGTCGTGGACGCCATCCGCCGCCGTTTTCAAATCAAGAAGGTCGGGCATTGCGGCACGCTTGATCCAAACGCGACCGGCCTGCTCATCATTGTGCTTGGCCGCGGCACGAAGCTTTCCGAAAAATTGATGGGCGACGACAAGGTTTATGAGGGCACAATCAAATTTGGCGAGACGACTAACAGCTATGACGCCGACGGCGAAATTCTCGAAACAAAATCTGTTCCGCCGCTGACGCTCGAAGGATTGAATGAAGAAGCCGCCAAGTTCATCGGCGACCAGATGCAAATGCCACCGATGGTTTCGGCCATCAAAATGAACGGCGTGCCGCTTTACAAACTCGCGCGCAAAGGTATCGAGGTTGAACGCGAACCCCGGCTGATTCACATTTACAATTTTCGGTTCACGAAATATGCCGAACTACTCGGCGAATTTCGCGTTGCCTGCACGAAGGGAACTTACGTCCGCAGCATCGCGCACGACCTTGGCCAGAAACTGGGCTGCGGCGCGCATCTGACCACGTTGCGCCGGAGCGTTTCGGGTAAATTCGACGTGGCGAATGCGACCGAACTTGACGAGGTCTTGAATTTGACGGTGGCGGAACTTGAGAAAAAAGTTCTGCCGTTTTTGAAACTCGCCGCCGGAGCGCAGCCATGAAAATCATCCGGGCCGCAAACGAACTAAAGCCGGGCAGCAAAAAAATCTGCGTGGCCATCGGCGTATTTGACGGCGTGCATCTCGGCCACCAGCAAATCATCCGCCAGACGATTTCTGATGCTCGTCAGCACGACGCCATTGCGGTTGTTCTGACGTTTGACCGTCATCCGAATTCCATCGTCGCACCCGACCGCGTGCCGCCGCTGATTTATTCGCTGCCGCAAAAACTGCGGGCAATTGAATTGCCTGGCACAGACGCATTGCTGCTGATTCAATTCGAAAAAAAATTCAGCGAGCAAACCGGCGAAGAATTCATCCGCAGCTTGGCGAACGATCTCGGAAAAATTCACAGCGTTTGCGTCGGCGCGGATTTTATCTTCGGCCACAAGCGCAGCGGCAACGTCGCGCTGTTAAAAGAACTGGGAACGGAACTGAATTTTTCCGTTCATGGTCTCGCGGCGGTTTCGCTCGACGGCCAGGTCGTCAGCAGTACGCGCATACGCGAAACCGTCCGCGCGGGCGATTTTGACGCCGCGAGCCAGATGCTCGGCCGGCCTTATGCCATTTCCGGGTGCGTGGTCGAGGGCGACCGGCTTGGACGTCAGCTTGGGTTCCCGACTGCGAATCTGGACGCGACCAATTTGATCCTTCCGCCAAACGGTGTTTATTCCGGCTGCACAAAATTCAAGGGCCAATTGTATCGCGTCGCGCTCAACATTGGTCTGCGCCCGACCGTGGCTTCGGCCAAACCGCAGCTTCGCGTCGAGGCGCACCTGCTGGATTTTGACGGCAATCTTTACGGCGCGGAGCTGGAGGTTGAAATTGGCGAAAAGCTGCGTGACGAACAAAAATTTGCCTCGGCAACGGAGTTGCGCGAACAAATCGCCCACGACATTGCGCAAGTGCGGGCGCAGGTCTGAACTTCGGATTTACAACGGTTTCGGACTGAAATGCCCTGCTTTTTGGCGAATTTAGCGGTTTCGGCATTGAATCAATGCGTTACGATTATGCTTGAATTTTGCACAAAAGCGTCTAGCATCGCTTTGCGTCGGTCTTCCGGTGTTCGCTATCCCCGAAGTTTTGTGGGCGAAGGCACATTTATTGAAGCGGCGGCGTTCGCGGGCAAAATCGCCCATATTTCTCTGAACTGAAGCGAATCATTTTGGTCTGATATTTATGTTGAAAAGAAAATTACCGGCTTCCAGCAAGCCGTCGCGCAACCACAACCGCCACAGTGCGCCCAAAGCGGAGGCCAAGCCGGCTCCGGTGCGGCGGCGTTTTATCATTTCGTCAAAAGCAAGAAGCGCGACGGACAGCGTGGTCGCTACGAACGGCAAGGGCAGGCATGCGGCCGCTTCGGCGGCGGCAAAAACACCGGCCAACGGCCAGCCGTCCGCGCCCGCTGCCGCCCCGCTGCAAACGACGGTGGATTTGACCGAGACGATCAAGACGCTGGTGCATCTCGGCCAGGAACACGGCTACGTCACTTACGACGACATCAATGATGTGCTGCCGGACAACTTGAGTCCCGACGATCTCGACGCGTTGCTGAGCAAGCTGCGCAGCTTGGACGTGGAGATTGTCATGGACCAGGCCGAGGCCGAACGCGCCGACCGTACCAAGCAGCCCCAACAGCCGGAGGAAGTTGAGGACGACTCGCGCCTTGAAATCCTCGACGACCCGGTTCGCATGTATATGAACCAGATGGGCAAGGTTCCGTTGCTCACGCGGGAACAGGAAGTCGAGATCTGCAAAAAAATCGAGGAGGCCGAAGTTGCGATGAAAGGCATCATTTATGGCCTCGGCTTCACCGCAAAGGAACACATCGCCATTGCGGAAAAACTTTTGTCCGAGCCGCCGAAGGAGCGATTCGATCGCGTCATCGTTGACAAAAAAGTCGCCAACCGCGAAGGCCACCTGCGCGAGCTGCGTAAGTTCATCAAGAAGCTGCGCGCGTTTGACCAGAAGGTGGACGAAAAATATTTCAACTGGCAGAAATCCCAGCAAAAAAGTCGCAGGGAAAAAATGCAGCGCGAGCTGAAAAAGATGAGCACGAAGCTGCAGGAGATGTTCATCAAGTTTTATTACAAGCAAAAAGTGGTCGAGGAAATGATCGTCGTCGCCGGCAACGTCTACGAAAAATTTCAAGCCAGCACGCGTCACATCCAGGAACTTGAGGCGCAGCGCACAACCGCCGAACGCCGCGCGGCGATCGAGGCCGAACACGCCAAGATCTCGACGCTCGAACAGTTCGTGCGAATGCCGCGCGAGGAGTTCATCAAGGTGTTTGGCGCGCTGAAGGCCGCCGCCGACCGCGGCCTGAAAGCCAAGACACACATGGCCGAGGCGAATTTGCGCCTCGTCGTTTCCGTCGCCAAAAAATACACGAACCGCGGCCAGTCATTCCTCGATTTGATCCAGGAAGGCAACATCGGTTTGATGAAGGGCGTTGAGAAGTTTGAATATCGTCGCGGCTACAAATTTTCCACCTACGCGATCTGGTGGATTCGTCAGGCGATCACGCGTTCCATTGCCGACCAGGCGCGCACGATTCGCATTCCGGTGCACATGATTGAAATCATGAACAAGCTATGGCGTGCGCAGAAGCAGCTCACGCAGGAACTGGGCCGCGAACCGACGCCGGAAGAACTGGCCGACGAAATGCACATGCCCGTCTCGCGGATCCATGCGCTGCTCAAAATGGCGCAGCAGCCGGTTTCCCTCCACGCGCCGGTCGGCGACGACGGCGATGTGAGCGTCGGCGATTTCATCGAGGACAAGTCGGCGGAAAATCCGTCTGACGTTACCAGCTACAGCCTGCTCCGTGAAAAATTGAGCGACGTGCTGACGACGCTGACCGAGCGCGAACGGAAGATTCTTGAAATGCGTTTCGGGCTGCTCGACGGTTACGAACGCACGCTCGAAGAAATCGGCAAGATGTATAACGTCACACGCGAACGCATCCGCCAGATCGAGGCGAAGGCCTTGCGCAAGTTGCGGCACCCGACGCGCGTCCGCCATCTGCAAGGCTTTCTCGAAGGCGCCGAGGTTGCGGCGTAGAAAATCTGAATTCAAAAACCGCCCGCGATTTTCAAGTCGCGGGCGGTTTTGTTTTCAAACCTGAACCGGCAGGATGAGCATTGATACCAGTCAGTTGTTCGGGTCAACAATGTGGATGTCAATGCCCGGTGCGTGGTGCATGAAAAATTCCAGGACGTTCGGACGCATGAACTGCCACCAGCGCCGTTGACTCGTGCCCAGCACGACGAGATGAACGTCATTTTCGTGGCAATACTTCAGCAGCGCCTCGCAGACATTTTCACTTTCCAAAACCGTGACGCTGCCGCCGAGTTCGGTCGCGAGCTGGACGTTCTGGATGAATTGCCGCTGCAAGTCGGAGGGAATGCGCAGCGGATCCTCCTTTTTGCGCCGGACATAAACGGCCATCCATTCGCGGTTCAAGCGCCCGGCCAGCCGCGACGTTGAGCGCAACAACCTCGCCGTCGTCACGGGATTCGTGCTGATGCAGACGGCGATCTTTTCGCTTACCTCCGTCGGTGACTTTGCGCCGACACGCGGGCGCTGGTCCAACGCGTTGGCCGTTTCGCGCAGGGTCAGTTCCCGCAGTTCGTTCAGGTTGTTTTCGGTGAAAAAATTATCCAGCGCGGCGGCGGCGCGGTCGGCCGGATAAATTTTCCCCAGCTTTAACCGTTCGCGCAATTCGTCGGCGGTCAAATCCACATTCACGACATGGTCGGCCTCCAGCACGAAGCGGTCGGGCACGCGCTCGCGCACGTCCACACCTGTGGCGCGCAAGACGGTGTCGTGCAGGCTTTCGAGATGCTGGATGTTCATCGCGGCGATGACGTTGATGCCTGCGAGCAGCAGTTCCTGCACGTCAAGATAACGCTTGGGATTGGCTGAACCAGCGACGTTGCTGAACGGCAGTTCGTCCACGACGCAAACGGTGGGCTTGCGCTCCACAATTTTCGGAACGTCGAGAATCTCAACCGTGCTGCCGCCGTGCGGGATTTTTTTTCGCGGGGTGATTTCCAGATCGCCGATGAGCGCCTCGGTTTCCTTGCGCCCGTGCGTTTCGACCCAGCCGATGACAACATCCACGCCCGCAGCCTTGAGCCGTTGGGCCTCTTCAAGCATTGCAAACGTCTTGCCGACCCCCGCCGCGTGGCCGAGATAAATTTTTAGTTTGCCGCGCCGGCTTTTCTCAATCAGCCGGAGAAAATCTTCTGGCTTCAACCGTTCAATGGCGGGCAATTCCATGCCGCAAGGAAACTATTTCTGCGCTGGCTGGTCGAGCGCGAAGTTCAATGTCATCACGTTCACGCGCGGCTCGCCGAAAATTTCAAGGTCGCGTCCGCTTGTATTTTGGTGAACAAGTTCGCGCAATTGTTCTTCGGAAATCCCGCGCGCCTTGGCGACGCGCGCGATTTGAATTTCCGCGTTCGCCGGAGAAATGTGCGGATCAAGTCCGCTGGCGGAAGCTGTCACGGCGTCAGCCGGAACAATGGCATTCGTCGCCAGATCATTTTCCGCGCGATAGTTGGCAATGTTTTGCGTGATGTTCGCGACAAGATTTGATGAGGTCGGGCCAAGATTGCTACCGCTGGAACTTGTCGCGTCAAAACCGTTCGCGCCGGCCGCCGACGGACGCGGATGAAAGTATTGCGCGCCCGTGAAATTTTGCGCGAGCAACGCCGAGCCGCGAACTGAGCCGGATTTATCAACGAGCAAGCCGCCATTGGCCTGATGCGGAAACAGCAATTGCCCTGCGGCAAAAACCACGAGCGGATACATCCCGCACAAAATCACGGCGAAGAAGATTGTCGCTACGATCGAACGGCCAAATTCGGCAAATAAATTTTTCATAAATTTTTCAGTTCGAATTACGCGAGATGTAACCCAGTGATGACAAAGTCAATCAGTTTGATGCCTACGAACGGGATAATGACGCCTCCGACGCCGTAGATGAGCAAATTGCGCCGCAGGATTTCCACCGCGCCGAGCGGACGGAATTTCACTCCGCGCAACGCCAGCGGAATCAGCGCGATGATGACGAGCGCGTTGAAAATCACCGCGCTCAAAATCGCGCTGTCCGGGCTGTGCAGGTGCATGACGTTCAGCGGTGCGATGACGGGAAACGTCACCATGAGCATCGCAGGGATGATGGCGAAGTATTTCGCCACGTCATTCGCGATGCTGAACGTCGTAAGCGCGCCACGCGTGATCAAAAGTTGTTTTCCAATTTCAATAATTTCCAGAAGCTTCGTTGGATTTGAGTCCAAGTCCACCATGTTGCCGGCTTCCTTCGCTGCCTGCGTGCCGGTGTTCATCGCCACGCCGACGTCGGCTTGCGCGAGCGCGGGCGCGTCATTCGTGCCGTCGCCGATCATTGCGACCATGCGTCCGCCGGTCTGCTCCTTGCGGATGAGCGCAAGTTTGTCCTCCGGCTTTGCCTCGGCGAGAAAATCATCCACTCCCGCCTCTTGCGCGATGGCGGCGGCGGTCAATTTATTGTCGCCGGTGATCATCACCGTGCGGATGCCCATCGCGCGAAAGCGTTTGAAACGTTCGGCCAGTCCGCCTTTCACGATGTCCTTCAAATGAATCACGCCGAGAGCGCGTTCCTGCGTGGCGACGACGAGCGGTGTGCCGCCGGAGCGCGAAATGTTTTCGACGGCATTCTCGACTGCCGCCGGCAAAGTTCCACCGACAAATTGTTTCACCGCTGTTGCCGCGCCCTTGCGGATTTGCCGGCCTTCAAAATTCACGCCGCTCATGCGCGTCTGCGCCGTGAACGGAACAAACTGCGCTCCGGGCAGCTCGTGGATTTCGCGCGCCCGGATGCCGAAATTTTTCGCGAGCACGACGACGCTGCGGCCTTCGGGCGTTTCATCGGCAAGCGACGCGAGTTGCGCGGCGGCGGCGAGTTCCTGTTCCGTCACGCCGGACGCGGGCAGAAACGCGGTGGCCTGGCGGTTGCCGAGTGTGATCGTGCCGGTTTTGTCCAAAAGCAAGACGTCCACGTCACCCGCCGCTTCGACCGCACGCCCGCTCATCGCCAAAACATTTCGCTGCAGCAGGCGGTCCATGCCCGCGATGCCGATGGCGCTCAACAAACCGCCTATTGTCGTCGGAATCAGGCAAACCAAAAGCGAGATGAGCACGACGTTGGAAAAATTCACGCCGGAATAAATGCCAAACGGCTTCAACGTGATGACCGCGAGCAGGAAAACAATCGTCAGCGCCGCGAGCAAAATGGTCAGCGCCAGTTCGTTCGGCGTTTTCTGGCGGCTTGCGCCTTCGACAAGTGAAATCATGCGATCCAAAAAACCTTCGCCGGGATTGCAGGTGATGCGGATTTTGATTTCGTCCGAAAGCACACGTGTGCCGCCGGTGACGGCGCTGCGGTCGCCACCCGCTTCGCGGACGACGGGTGCGGATTCGCCGGTGATGGCGGATTCATCCACCGTGGCCGCACCGGCAATGATTTCGCCATCGGCGGGAACAATTTCACCGGCACGAACGACGATAACATCGCCGTTGCGCAACGAGTCGGCGTCCACGATTTCAATTTTCCCGGCGCCGGAAATTTTGTTCGCGCTCGTGCGCGTGCGCGTGGCGCGGAGCGACTTGGCCTGCGCCTTGCCGCGGCCTTCGGCGACGGCTTCGGCGAAATTCGCGAACAGAACCGTGAACCAGAGCCAGATCGCGATCTGCAGAACAAATCCGGTCTGGCTAGGCGAGCGAAAAATTTCCACGGTGCTGATGGCCGCGCCGACCATCGTCACGAACATGACGGGATTTTTCACCATCAGTCGCGGGTCGAGTTTGCGGAACGTGTCGCCCAGCGCGGGCGCGAGAATTTTCGCGTCAAAAATGGATACGGGTTTGTGCGTCATATTTGCTTAAAATAAATTTCCTTTCAGCATCAGGAAATGTTCAACAATCGGGCCGAGCGCGAGCGCGGGCAAAAATGTCAGCGCGCCAACGAGGATGATCGTGCCGACGAGCAGCACGACGAACGTGAAGCCGCTGACGGGAAAGGTTCCGGCGCTGGCGGGGACGATTTTCTTATTCGCCAACGAACCGGCCAGCGCAAGCAGCGGCACAATCATTCCAAACCGTCCGAGCAACATGTCAACACCGAGCGTCGTGTCATACCACGGCGTGTTGGCGTTGAGGCCGGCAAAGGCGCTGCCGTTGTTGCCCGCGCCAGAAGTGTAGGCGTAGAGAATTTCGCTCAAGCCGTGCGGGCCATTGTTAGCAAGACCAGATTTGCCCCAATCGCTCACCGACGCCCAGGCCGTGAAACCAAGAATGATGAACGCCAGAATGACAAACGCGAGCAGCACCATTTTCACATCGTAGGATTCGATTTTTTTCCCGAGATATTCCGGTGTGCGCCCGACCATCAGCCCGGCGATGAACACGGTCAGCACGACGAAAATCAACATGCCATAAAGCCCCGCCCCGACGCCGCCGAAAATCACTTCGCCGGTTTGAATGTTAAAAAGCGGCACGAGCCCGCCGAGCGGCGTGAACGAATCATGCATGGAATTGACCGCACCGCACGAGGCGTCTGTCGTCACGGTCGCAAAAAGCGCGGAATTGAAAATGCCGAAGCGGACTTCCTTGCCTTCCATGTTGCCGTCGGCAACGGCAACGCCAAGTTGCTGGTGAATCGGATTGCCACGCGCCTCCGCCCAGCAGCAAACCAAAACACCGGCGAGACACATGGCGAACATCGCCGACCAGACCGACCAGCCGTGTTTCTGATTTTTCGTTTCGCGGCCAAGGTGATACGTCAGCGCGCTGCCGATGCACAACAGCGCGAGCATTTGCAGAAAGTTCGAGAGTGGCGTGGGATTTTCAAACGGATGCGCAGCGTTGGCGTTCGTATAGCCGCCGCCGTTCGTGCCGAGCATTTTGATGGCGACCTGCGACGCCATCGGGCCCTGCACGATGGTCTGTGTGTCGAGCGTCTGATTCTCCATCACGGGATTCCCCTTGGCGTCAACGACGGGTTTTCCATTCGCGTCGTTTTTCTGGACGGAAATGGTTTGTGACTCGATCAATTTTGCCGACGTGTAGGGTTTGAAATTTTGAATCATGCCTTGTGACACGAGGAAAATTGCAAACACGAGACAAACCGGCACCAGCAGATAATAAGTGATGCGTGTCACGTCCACCCAGAAATTGCCGATGGTCTGCGCCGAGTGCCGCGCGATGCCGCGCACGAGCGCCGCCGCGACCGCCATGCCGACGGCGGCGGAAAAAAAGTTGTGGATGGTCAACGCGACCATCTGCGAGAAATACGACATCGTGGATTCTCCGGCGTAGCTTTGCCAGTTGGTGTTCGTCGTGAAACTAACGGCGGTGTTGAACGCGAGATGCTCCGACAACGCGGGAAAATTTTGCGGATTGAGCGGCAGAAAGTTTTGCAGCCGCAGAATCGCATAAGTGAACAACAGGCTCACGAGGCTGAAAATGAGCATCGCAAAAGCGTATTGCTTCCAACCCTGCTCCTTCGCCGGGTCAACGCGAAAAATCCAGTAAGTCAGTTTTTCCAACGGGCGCACAATCGGATCGAGCCAGGTGCGGCCATTGGCGTTGAACACGCGACCAAGGTAAAGGCCGAGCGGCTTCGTGACGAGCACGAGCGCGCCGAGATACAGCGCGAGTTCCAACCATTGATGAGCGTTCATAACTGTTGGTTAAAATTTTTCCGGCCGGATCATGGCTACGATGAGATACACGCAGAGCGCGAGGGAAATGATTCCGAGAATGATATTTTCCATAAAATTGTTTTTTAGAGTTTTTCGCAGCCAAGCGCATAAAGCGCGAAAGCCGCAAAAAATAAGACCGCCGTGCCGATGTAAATCACGTCCAGCATAATTTTTCCAATAGCCAGCGACGACGCGATGAACGCGACAACGCCATAACATTTTTATTTTGGGTGAACTTGAGGCCGCAGACTTCGCGGATCAGAGGATCGCCCTTCCAATTGCCTGCGAGATTAGCTGTCGGGCTTGGCCTTGAAAGTGGCCTTGAAACCGGTTGCCCGGCTTCGTTCGCCCCGTCCTCAATCACTTGAGGAATTTGGGTCTCCCGCATCGGCTGGCAGGAAGGCCAACCGATTTAGGCTGCAACTGCAAGAGTAAAACATATCCGCCGCACTTTGTCAAACCGAATGCAAACAGGCCGTTTTCAGCGAAAAAATTTGCCAAAACGGCGTTTGCCGCGTCTCATTGCTCAACGGCATGAATCGAATCAGTTCCATCCTCGCCACCGTTTTGCTGCTGCCCGCGATGCTTTTCGCGGCAGATGATTCCAATTCAGCCGACAAAATAGTTCCGCCGCCGCCTGTGCGCGAATTCCGCGCCGCGTGGATCGCCACCGTCGGCAATTCCTGCTGGCCATCCAAGCCCGGCCTCACCACCACGCAGCAAAAGGCCGAACTCATCGCCCTGCTCGACCGCGCGGTGGCGTTGAAGTTGAACGCCGTCATCTTTCAGGTGCGGCCGGCGAGCGACGCGCTTTACGCCTCCAGCTTCGAACCATGGTCGGAATATCTGACCGGCGTTCAAGGCCGGGCGCCGTCGCCGTATTACGACCCGCTTGACTTCGCCATCGCCGAGGCGCACAAGCGCGGGTTGGAACTGCACGCGTGGTTCAATCCGTTTCGCGCGCACCATTTCCAATCCGTTTCACCCATCGCGCCGAACCACATCAGCCACACCCAGCCGCAGCTCGTCCGCAGCTACGGCCGATACCTGTGGCTCGATCCGGGCGACCCCGCCGTGCGCGAGTATTCCCTGCGCGTCGTCATGGACGTGGTGAAACGCTACGACGTGGACGGCATCCACTTCGACGATTATTTTTATCCGTATCGCGAGAAGAATTCCGCCGGGATGGAAATTGATTTTCCCGACGGCGCTACGTGGAAACAATACGGCATGAACAGCGGCTTGTCGCGCGACGACTGGCGGCGCCAGAACGTGGACATTTTCATTCAACAGGTTTACTACGCCATCAAGGCGGAGAAGCCGTGGGTGAAATTCGGCATCAGCCCGTTCGGCATCTGGCGGCCGAAAAATCCGCCGGCCATCAGCGGCTTCGATTCCTACGCCGGGCTTTACGCCGACTCGCGCAAATGGCTGCGCGAAGGCTGGTGCGATTATCTTGCGCCACAGCTTTACTGGGGCATCGCGCCGCCGCAGACGAGCTTCACCACGCTGCTCGACTGGTGGAACAGCGAGAACGTCCATCATCGTCACATCTGGCCCGGAATGAATTCCCTTAAAGTCGGCGAAGGCTGGCAACCATCGGAAATTGTCAGTGAAATCAAGGCCACGCGTTGGTTTCCAGACGACGGACAAGTCCATTGGAACATCTCGGCACTAATGAACAACGCCGCGCTCGATACCGCATTGCAACATGATGCCTACCAGCAGCCCGCGCTTATTCCGGCATCGCCCTGGCTGGACGCGATTCCGCCCGCCAAACCCAAACTGAACGTCACGCCATGGAACAAGACTGTGACCATGAGCTGGGTGAATGGCGGCGCCAAACCCGCGCGCTGGTGGGTGTTGCAATGCCGGACCAACGGCGTGTGGACGACCGAGATTTTTCCGGCGGATCAATCTGGCCGCTTCCGCGAAAATTTTCCGCCGGATGCCATCGCCATCCGCGCCGCGGACCGCACCGGCAACTTGAGCGAACCGGCGGTCTGGACGCCGGAAAAATATGCGCCAGCGGGGGCCCGCCGGGGAATGAATAATTGAAGTGGTTTTGGAAGGGCTATAAGCCGAATTCTGTCTGCGCCTTGCGGCGGAGAGAATCATTTGTCTTAGCGACCGATACCCGAAACCTGTTTCGCTTTCACGAAACGCGGAGCGGGCCGCTCCTCGGTTTCCTATTTGGCCTTGCACCCGATGGGGTTTTCCGTGCCGCGTCGCTTGCGCTTCGCGCGGTGGTCTCTTACATCACCTTTTCACCCTTACCACCGGCTTGCACCGGTGGCGGTCTGATTTTCTGTGGCACTTTCCGTCGGAAAGTTTTCCAACTTTCCGCCCGCGTATATCTCCAACCAAAATTGAAGTTACGCGGCATCACGCCCTGTGGTGTTCGGACTTTCCTCTTCCGGCTCGCGCCGGAAGCGATTCTCCGCCCTTCCAAAACCATTTAAATAATACTCACTGAAAATTAATTTTCAAGTTAAGATAACCCTGTGAAAATAAATAAATCTCTTATATTCTTATGTTTTGTAATCTTGCTTGTTGATTCGACAGTGTTTGCTCAAAGCCTTACGAACAAACCCGTCTTTGAAACAAATTCCATTAAAGTTGTAACGAATGATAAATTTCCTCAAGATCTAGAGTCCGAGATTTTTGTTGGCCCAAAAGGTTCGCCATATTTTTACGCAGAAGGCAAACGCAGCGAACTTCATGCGGCCACCATAGAAATGTCAGCCGACGGGTCAACTTCAATTTCCGCAGTTCAAAAAGAAGGAGAAACAAACTCTTACGCCTTATGTCTTTTTTCTTACGATGCGGCCGGAAAAGTTGTTTTCCTCGTTGATTTGAACATGGATGGCGTTTGGGATGTAAAAAGAACTCCAACTAGTGAACAGAAAAATTTCATTTTTTTAGACAATCATTGGGTCGCAGTCGCAAGAATTGACAGGCTTATATCGTCCAATCCGACAGCCGAAGGACTAGGAATTCGTTACGAATTTCACAACGGTTGGAAAACTGTCAAGTGACGCCGCAACCTTTTATTCCCCACCCGTCAACTCCATGTCGCGCGTGTAATACAAAATCCGCCCACAGCTTGAGCAGGTCACAATCTCCTTCTGCGCCTGGCACGACACGATCAACTGCTGTTGCAATTTCATGTGGCAGCCGCCGCACACGCCGTGGTCAATGCCCACCACCGCGTTGTCGCCCTTGCTCTTCAAGATCCGTTCGTAACGGTTGCGCGCGACTTCATCCACGGCGGACGCCAGTTCCGCGCGGCCCGACTGCAAGGCGGCGAGTTCCTTCTTGAAATTTTCCTCGCGCTGGGCGAGTTCGGCGATCTGGCTGTCGGCCAGTTTCTTCGCCTCGTTCGCCTCGACGGTCGCACGCACAACCTCCTTCTGCACGGCCTCAGCCTGTTCCATCAAAACGATTTCCACGTCCTCGATCTTGAAAATCGCCTCCTTCGCCATCTCGATCTCGTGGGCGAGCGTCTTGTATTCCTCGTTCTTGCGCGTCTGCAACTGCTGGTTGGCGTATTTCTCGATCTGGGATTTTTTGGCCTCGACCTCCAGATCGCGCTGCTTGCGTTCGGACTCGATCTGCTTGACGCGGTTCCTGGCGGCTTCGAGTTGCCTCTGGGTGGAGGAAGTCAGGTTGCGCAAGGATTCGCGTTCGGGCGCAATCTGGGCGAGTTCCTGTTGCGCGCGGTGAATTTTGCGGTCGCGGTCCTGCAAAACCAAAAGTTTCTCGATGATTTCCAGCATTGAAGGACGAAAGTTAACGAGCGTGCGCGTCCAAGTCAATGCGTGGAAAAGGAAAACGGGGATTGTCCCGCGGCCTTTTCCAAGGCAAATTGATTTTGCAGTTTTGCATCTGGCGACTAACCTGTGGCCATGCGTTTCATCGGCAATGTCATCGAAAAATTGCAGCGTCATCCCAAGCGCGTGGTTTTCCCCGAAGGCGAGGAGCCGCGCATTTTGCAGGCGGCGCGGCAGTTTCAGGCGCTGCGGCTCGGCGCGCCCATCGTGCTGGGTGACGCGGCGAAAATAAAAACCGTCGCGGGCGATTTAAACATTCCACTGGAGGGCATCCGCATCATCAATCCTGCCACGAGCGGGGAACTGGATAATTTCGCGAAACGTTTTCATTCGCTACGCCGTGAAAAAGGCCTGCGCGCCACCGAGGCGCGCGAGGCGATGCTACAGCCGAACTATTTCGGCACGATGATGCTGGCGATGCACCAGGCGGACGGCGTAATTTCCGGCGCGTCGCACATCACGAGCAGCCTGTTGCGGCCGCTGTTCCAGATCATCAAGGCCGCGCCGGACATCAAAACGGCGTCGAGCTGCATGGTTATGGAGGTCGAGGACACGCGCATTGGCGAAGGGGGCGTCCTCTTCATGGCCGATTGCGGCGTCATCCCCGATCCGACGGTGGACCAGCTCGCGGACATCGCTGTTTCCACGGCGCGGCTCGCGCGACACCTGCTCGGTGTGAAACCGCGCGTGGCGTTGCTCTCATTTTCG
>Ga0302324_100007541_pt1 | contig 23116 bp, 25 predicted proteins | sample Palsa_T0_1_FD_201949 | JGI IMG/M metagenome (GOLD analysis project Ga0302324, IMG submission 201949) | Peat permafrost microbial communities from Stordalen Mire near Abisko, Sweden - Palsa_T0_1 | ecosystem: Environmental > Terrestrial > Soil > Palsa > Peat permafrost | place: Sweden: Abisko...
AGGGGCCTGTTGTCTCCCGTTCGGGATGAGTGACCCGGCATGAGGGACCTATCCAATGGGCGCGCGATCGGATGGCATCCCGTGAATCCCTGGGCCGCCGGGCGCGAAACCAACGGCGCGATGGGGGCGCGGCGCGCCGTGATCCGGCCATGAAGCGCCTGGGCCGCGTCGCCGCGCTTGCAGGGCTTCTCGCGGCCCTCTGGCTGGTCTGGCGCGACGATCCAGGGGCGGTGCTCGCCCTCATGCGAGCGGCGGGAGCCGGCCTCGTCCTGGCCGGCCTCGTGCATGTGCTGCCGATGCTGGCCAACGCCAAGGACTGGCAGACCCTGATCCTTCGCTCCGATCGGCCCGGCCTCGCGGGCATGCTGCACCTGGTCTGGATGCGCGAATCCGTCAACAGCATGCTCCCGGTGGCGCGAATCGGCGGCGAGATCGTGTCGTTCCGGCTCATGCGGCACCGGGGCGTCGATGCGTCGACCGCGGCCGCGAGCCTGGTCGTCGACATGCAGCTCACGCTCATCAGCCAGCTGCTCTTTGCCCTGGTCGGCATCGGCTTCCTGCTATCGCATGCCGCGTCCGGCGGCGCTCGACTGGCAGGCGACCTTGCGTGGGGCGTCGTGGCTTTCGCCCCCCTGTTGCTGCTCTTTGCCCTGGTCCAGCACGCCAGGCCGTTCGAGCGGATCACGCGCCTGCTCAACCGCGTCACGAGCGGGAAGCTGACCTCGCTCGTCGGCAGGTCGGCGGACATCGACGAGTCGATCAAGCGGATCTGGCGCCGGCGTGCGGTTGTCCTCCGGTACCTGTTCCTCTGGCAGACCCTCCAGAATTTTGCGACCTCGCTCGAGATCTGGCTGGCGCTCCGCTTCCTGAACGCCCCGGTGGGGCTGATGGAGGCCTTCGTGATCGAATCCTTGATCCAGATGGTCAGCAGCGCGGCGTTTTTCGTGCCCGCCGCCCTGGGCGTGCAGGAGGGGGCCTTCCTCCTGATCGGCCGCGCGCTCGGACTTGGCCCGTCCACCTGCCTGGCGCTCGCCGGGGCCCGCCGCATTCGGGACCTGCTGATCTTTGTGCCGGGCCTGATCGCCTGGCAGGTCGCCGAGTCATCCGCCAAGGCGGTGGGCGCCGGAGGCGGCGCGCATTCCCCGGCACCGGTGCCGGACGGCCGCGGGAAGGGCAAACCCTGAGCGCGTTGCACCGGCCGAGGGGCGCCCCGGTTCATCCGCGGCAAGGACGGGCGACCGGCGCGGGTCGCGGTCAGCAGGAGGAAGAGGCCCCGAAACGGGCGGGCACCGGCGGCTCAGCTCTCCTTCGGCGGGGGAGGCGGCATCTTGGTCATCATGCTCTGGTCTGCCCGGTTGGCAATCATCTGGACCATCCGCTGTATCTCGAGCTCGGCATTCTGGCGCACGACCTGGGCCAGCTCGACCCGTTTCGCGAAGTCGAAGCCCTCCCGGGTGAGGGCGTCCTTCTGCTTGTGGAGGGAGTCGAGCTCGATCGTGAGCTCCGACACCTCGTTTGAATACTTTTCGACCTCCGCGTTAAACTTGTCGGTGTCCGCCTGGATCCGGCGCATGTCGGCCTCGTATTTGTCCTGCTTATCCTGAGCCGCCTTCCTCTCGGCCTCCGCGCGCTCGACGTTTCGGCGCTCGGCGTCTTCCTGGGCCTTCTTCTCCGCGATCGCCTTCTTCTCGTCGGCCTCCTTCGCAAGCTGCGCCTTCTGGATCTGCTCGGCCTTCATGCGGGCCTCGGTCTCCGCCCTGCTCGAGAGGTAGAAGAACAGGAATACCGCCAGCATGATACCGGGGCCGAGTACGTACATCCATTTTTTCATGAGATTGGCTTCTGGATTTGGGGGCAGACTCCGCTATTTGTTCTTGGCCGCCGCGGCCGCTGCCGCCGCCGCCGCCTTCACCGCGGCCGCGTCGGCGGCCTCGATCTTGGTGAGCACCGCGGCAAGGCTTGCCTGATTGTCCTGGGCCATCTTCACGTACTCCTTGAGAAAGCCCTCCTCCTCCACGGTCTTCTTGTTGTCGGCGACGATCTTCGCGACCTCGGCCTTCTCGGTCTCGACGTCCTTCGTCAGCTTTTCAACCTGGCGCTGGAGCCTCTGCGATTCCTGGTCGGCCTTCTCCTCGATCAGCTTGGCGTTCTCCTTGTCGTCCCTCTGCTTGAGCTCCTTCGCCTCGCGATCCTCCCGCTCCTTCTTGCGCACCTTCTGCGCCTCGAGCGCGTCGTGGATCGCGGCCTCGCGCTGGATGGCCTCCTGCTTGAGCTTCTCGAGCTTCACCTCTTTCTCGTGCGCGACGACGGCGGCCTGCTTGGCGTCGTAGTCGGACTTGAAGTTCCAGTAGTAGGCGCCGAACGCGATCAGGACTACAAGGGGGGCGAGAAAGTAGATTTTCGTTTTCTTCATGTGGATGGCGGAACTGCTGGAGTGTTTTCGGCGGCCTTCTTTGCTTCCTTTTCCTTCTCCTCCTTGATGGCGTCGTCGATGGCGTTCTTCAGAACGCTCATCTGGTGGTCGGGCTTGCCCTGCTTCAGGTCGATCGCCTTGTCGATCGCCACCTTCGCCTCATCGAATTTGTGGAGCTCATACGCCAGGTAGGCGATGAACTCGTAGGTCTGCAGCGGCTTTGCGAGGCCGCCCTTGTCCATCGCTATGATCGCGTACTCGAACGAGTCGTCGTTCTTTGCGAGGCCGTAGTAGACCTGGGCAATCTTGAAATCGAGCTCGCCGTTCTTCGGGAACCGCTTTGACGCCTCCTTGAGGACCTCGATCGACTTGAACTCCTGGTTGGTCTGCTCGTAGGAGGAGGCCAGGAGCTGCCAGTTCGCGAGGGTCGGATCGATGGTGCCGGCCTCCAGGCCGTCGTAGAGCAGGTCGGCGGCCTTGCCGAACTGGTTGCTGTTGTAGTAGAGGGTGAAGAGGTTGAAGTTGTCCTTCGGGGTCTTCATGAACCCGAGCGCCTGCGCCCGCTCCATGGTGTTGATCGCCCGGATGTTGTACTTGCGGATGGTCGCCTCGTCCTTGGTATTCTGCCCCAGCATCATGTAGAACATGACCAGGTCCCCCCAATAGGCCTTGCTTGTGGGGTTCCTCGAGAGCATCAGCTCCAGGACCTCCGAGCCGCGCTTGAAGTTCTGCTCCTGGTTGAGCGTGGCGAGCAGGAAGGCGTAGGTGCTGTCCTTGGGGTGCACGGTCATCAGCAGGACCTTCTCGACCTGCTCGCGTGCCTCCTTGATAAGGTCGGCGTCGGGATGTTCGGGGTTCTTCGCGACAGCCTCCTGGTACAGGAGCTGGGCGTAGAAGAAGGTGATGTCCTCGTTCGGCTTGGTGTTGAGCTTGAACCACCGCTGCATGTACCCGATCGCCTTGTCGTAGGCGGCAATCTGCTCGTCGTGCGACTTCTTGGAGTCGTCGGCCGTCTGCATGTAGAGCTGCGCGAGCAGGTTCAGGATATCCATGCTCTGCTTGGCGGTGTTGAAGTGGTGCTTGTCGGCGATGGCGAGCGCGCCCTCCATCGGCTCGATCGCCCCGGCGTAATCCGCCCGCTGGATCAGGATGCGCGCCCTCGTCTCGAGGAGGATGTCCATGTCGTAGCTGTCCACCTCGGCCACCTTGATGAGATCGTCGATCACCTTGTTCGCGCCGGCCCAGTCCTTGGCGTCCAGAAGCGGCCTGATCTTGGCCAGTCCGTCGCCCACGGCGTCCGAGATGTTGGGCAGCTCGGGTGTCGCCGGCTCGTCGGCGCAGCGCGCGACGGGCAACGAGAGCAGGATCGCCAGGGCGGCGATGCCGGGCGCGAGGATGAGGCTGCGTTTGAAAAGCGACGGCACGGGCTAGTTGTCCTCGTTCAGGGTGAACACGATCGGAACCTGCATGTGGGTGTAGACGTTGTGGCCGTTCTTGCGGCCGGGCTTGAACTTCCACTTGCTGACCGCCTGGACGGCCGCGGCCTCGAACTCGCGCTGCGAAGAGTGGGCGGAGAACGCGTTCCGCACGTCGCCGTTCGTGTCGACGATGAAGTCCACCAGCACCTCGCCGGAGATCCCCGCGCGCCTCATCTCAAAGGGGTATTGCGGCCGCGCCTGGAAGCGGGCGACCGGCTGCTGGTCGAGCTTCGAGATGTCAAAAATCTCGACGCCCTGGAGCCCCGTCCGGACCTCGGGAATCTTGACGATGTTCTTCGCGAGCGCCGACAGGTCGGGGGGCGGGGGCTCGATCTGCTGCACGAACGACTCGGGCGTCACGACCTGGGGCACGTCCTGCTGCATCGGCGGGGCGATGTCCTGGGGCTGCGGCGGCTGGTCCTCGACGACCTCGGGCTCGTCGGGCTCGATCTTCGGCATCACGATGTTGACCTGGACATCGTCGTCCTTCGGCTTGGGCTTCGGGACGAAATGGGTGAAATTGCCACCCCATGCCACCAGGAACTCGATGGCGATGGTGATGACGAATCCCATGATAAGGTCGCGTCTCATGGTGATTTTGGCATCTGGTTGGCGGCGCTCACTTGCCGGTGTCGCTCACGCGCGTCTCGATCGACACCTGGTCGATCTCGACTTTGCGGATCAGGTCGAGGGCGTAGACGGTCGCCCCGAAATGCGCACGATTGTCGCCGGAGACCAGCACGCGGGGCGTCTGGGTCTGCGCCTTGTACGAGCGCAGCCGTCCCTCGAGCTCGTTCGTCGATATCGGCTCCTTGTTCCAGAAATAGGTGCCGGCGTCGGAGACCTGGAGGGTGACCAGGTCGTCGTCCTTCGGCGCGTTCCTGGGCGGCTGGGCGACGGGCAGCTGGAGCGGCAGGGACTGGATCCTCTGCAGCGAGAGCGTGAAGAGCACGAACGTCGCGAGCAGGAAGAAGATGACGTCGATCAGGGGTATGATCTCGATCCGGGCCTTCTTCTTGCCGTCATCCGATCTGGAACTTCCGCCGGCCATCGTGGGTGGGTGTGGGGGAGGTTGTGGTTTACTGCGCCGACTTCGCCCGGGTCTCGATCAGGACCTTCGGGATGCCGATCTTGCGCACCTCGTCGAGGGCGTAGATCACCGACGAGTAGGAGGCTTCCGCGTCGCCGTTGATCAGCACGCGGGCGTCATCGGGGTGCTCGAAGTGGAACTGCTTCAGCCTGATCAGGAACTCGTCGAGGGTCACCGGATCCTTGTCCCAGGCCATGGTGCCCTCCTGCGTCACCGTGATCGTTGCCGTGCCCGAGGGATCCCGGGGAACCCCCGTCTCGGACTCCGGGAGCAAGACGCGAAGACCCTGCGACCTGTTCAGCGAAAGCGTGAACAGCACGAACGTTGCAAGCAGGAAAAAGATGACATCGATCAGGGGAATGATCTCGATGCGCGCCTTCTTCCTTCCGCTGCCGCCGCCGCCTGAGCTTGAGCCTGCCATGGTGAGATGGGTGGGCCGATCAGTGGGCGGTGGCCGCGGACCGCTTGATCAGGATCTCGAGGGCGTGGGAGGCGTCTGCGATCTCCTGCTTGGCCTGCTCGGTCCGGGCGTTGAGGATGTTGAAGGGAAACAAGCAGGTGACGGCGATACCGAGGCCGCACATGGTGGCGATCAGCGCCTCGGCGACGCCCCCGGTGATGGTGCCGGCAGCCGCGCCGATGTCGCTTCCCGCGGCGCCCAGCGCGCCGAACGTGCGCATCATCCCGGTGACGGTTCCCAGCAGCCCGAGGAGGGGGGCCGCGGTGATGCAGGTGTCCAGGGTGGCCATGCCCTGCTGGTACCGGCTGAGCTCCTGGCCGGACGCGCGGAAAAAGGCGTTCGATAGCGAGTCGAGATGGTTCAGGCTGTAGACCAGGATGCGTGCGACGGTGTCCTCGCTCTTCCTGCCAAGCGCGAGGGCGCCCTCGATGTCGTTCTTCTCGACGCATTCCAGCATCTTGGCGACCACCTCGGGCTCGCGCTGGCTGTTCTCACGGATGATGAAGAGGAGGCGCTCGATAATCACGGTCGCTCCCACGGTCGCGACGAGGAGGATGGGCCACATAATGACGCCGCCGCTGGCGAACAGCTCCATCGGCGTCTTGTTCAGTAACACAACGAAGGCAAGGCTATGGGTGATCATGGTTGATAAGGTCTATTGCGGGTTCGGGATGTGAAATAACGGGGAATCGGTTTCTTGGCGCGCTTTCATGGATTGGAATCCTGGCACCGGACGGCGGTGACGCAGGAAGCGTGCCTTCTCATCTGTCGCGTCGCAAATCCTGGACGCAACGCGTGCGCGAGGCTGACTGAAAATGGGTAATGGCAAAGCAAGAATGCGGATCAGTGTTCAACGAAACTTGAGTGTCAACCCACATTTCTCAAACCCAAAAAAGCGAATCGTTTTGAACGTCATTTGCACTCCGAGGGTCCACGATTGAATATGTTGTCATTCCATGGGATTGCCGCCAGCAATTAATGACACCCGCCGGGGCCCGATCCCTTCAGGATTCCGTGGAGGCACCGTTCAAGAAATGGCTGCCCGGCTAGGAGTCGAACCTAGACAAAACGAGTCAGAGTCGTTTGTGCTACCATTACACCACCAGGCAGTGAAATCATGGGAAATTTGGAGCCGGCGATGGGATTCGAACCCGCAACCGCCTGTTTACAAAACAGGTGCTCTACCGTTGAGCTACGCCGGCTTTTAATTGATTGTCACCTATTTACGTTCTTTTCTATTCTGGTCTTCTACAGGGTCTTTCTACAGGCTGGCAGGAAATCAGTGATAACCAGTGAAAGACTATGAAAAAAACACGATGGGAAGGAACGAGCGTCCAGCACCTTATCCGCAATGCGACGAGCGGCAGGTTCTACGGGCAGTGGACCGTTGACGGCAAGCAGAAGTGGCGGGCACTCCACACGTCGGTTTTCACCGTCGCCAGGCTTCGCCTGAATGACGAAGCTGCGAAGATCGAGAAACTGCGCGGTAGCAAGGCGGCCGTCGCATCGGGCGCGGGTTCTGTCGGCGACCTGATGCGGATCTACGAAGAGAGGGTGAAGGCCAACAAAGACCTGAAGCCGAAATCCTTGGAGGCTCGGATCACCGGACTTCGCAAGCTGCGCAAGACGTGGCCCGAGCTCGAGACATTGAAGCCGCGATCGGTCACGCCGGCAGGCATCGCTGAGTGGGCAACGACCTTCAAGAACGGCCTGGCGGGGAATTCGGCGACGTCGGTCAACGGGGCAATCGACACGCTCAGGCGCCTCATGGACATAGCCGTTGCCCGCGGCGCGATCCACGCCAACCCGGTTGCTGTGCGCCCCGAGGACGGGGAAGGCCGGCTGAAAAAGAAGCGCACCCCGAAAAAACTCACGTTGCCGAGCATGGCGAACACGCACCGTCTATTCGTCGCAATTGAGAATTCGGGTAACCTCGGCGGATGGTCCATCGAGATCGCGGACTTTTGCCGATTCCTCTTTTTCTCCGGTTGCCGCATTGGCGAGACGCCGGCCGTCACCTGGAGCTGCGTCGACTGGAGCAAAAAGCAGTTGCACGTCAAGGGCAGCAAGACCGCGACGTCTGATCGCATCGTGCCGCTGTTCGCCGAAACCGAGGCGTTGCTGAAAAGGGTAGTCGAGCGCCGGAAGGGGATGGGCGTCGGCGTCGCGGATCGAATTTTCCGTGTCAGCGAATGCCAGAAATCAATCGACCGGGCGTGCAAGAAAATCGAAATCCCGCGAATCACACACCATGATTTCAGGCACCTGTTCGCGACACACTGCATCGAGTCTGGCGTGGACATTCCAACCGTCAGCCGATGGCTCGGACACAACGACGGCGGGGTGCTCGCCATGAGAACCTACGGTCACTTGCGCCAAGAGCACAGCGCGACGATGGCCGCGAAAGTCACGTTCTAGCGGTGTTGGACAAACTTCCGCAAAAATAGTTGTAAAGAGATTTCCACGAGCGTGAGAGCGATTCGTCGTGTAATATACGACTACTGCTCTAAAAAGTAGTTGGCACTCGCGATTTTTGGTATGCCGTGGGAGTTATGGAAAGCCCATGCACACCCACGGAGCCTCGCGAACTGGAGCCGCTTGCAGTCGATATTGACGGATTCCGCCGACTGATTGGCGCTCCGGGCTTGTCGGCGGTGTCAATTTGGCGGCTGGAGAAGCGCGGACTGATCAAGCGCGTTCCCGGCATCCGGCGCCCGCTGTTCACGGTCGAGTCGGTCCGCGCATTCATCGCCGGGAAGGCGAAGGAGGCCGCATGAAACGCATCGTCCACTTGCCGCACCATCGTTGCAGCGAGCAAACTTTGCACGCGGTTCTCACGGCCAAGCTCGCCGAGGCGATGAAGCTGCTCGACTCGGATCCGCCGGCCCAGGTCGCGACCAGGACGATTGCGAGAATTGCGGACCTTCGCGGGCAACTGAGGGCGATGGAATGAAGAACGCACCCTTCAAATGCCCAAAGTGGGTGAGCCGGCACGCGTACATGAAATGTCTCAAGCGAGCAATGACACCCAGGGCGAACCGGCCGAAGTGGCCGAGCAAATCACCATGAACACATCCAAACGCAATGACCACGATCTGACCAAACATATCCAAGACGTCATCGAAACCGAGCAGCAGCGGCAGGAAGAACGCCGGAAGCGTCAGGCGCTTGATCGCGAACAGCAACGCGAGATTCGGCAAGTTGGGTTTCGGAAAAAGAACAAGACGGTAGGTGGCGGGTGAGCGCGGACAAGGAAGGTGGCTTTTTCCAGTTTCCATTGTGCCTGATGGCTCAGGGCATCGCATGGGAGCGGATCTTGGACAGCGCCTTCGGCTTCGGAGTTTGCTACTTCATGGACGCAGCGAACAAGAAATGGCGTTACGGCTTCGGCGAACGCAAGACCTTCAAGAAAGCCCAGGCCGCTATAGGATTCAAGGGCGGCTCGGCCCAACATCTTAGCGATACCGATAAAACGGCGAAAGCTTTCATCATTGGATGGGGCGACGAGGGCGAAAAAAAGTGCTTTGTGCGGATCCGCACAGATCTCTTTTTCAGCGCGCGCGACCGGGGCGAACTATCAGAGCGGGAGTTCAGGATCCTCTGCGCACTGCTATCGGCCATTGGCGTCAAGGATTACGTCAAAGTCGGATGGCTGAGCATCCAGGCAAGGGCTGCCGGCCGTTTCCGTATACCGGCAGCAGGAAATGCGGTCGCCTATCCCCGCGGCCAAATTGAACGAACGCTCAAGGAACTCGTTGCTCGAGGATTGATTCATGTAGCGACCTACAAACGTGGCGAACGCTATTGGTCGTGTCGCATCAACGGCGAAAAGATTTGGGGACACATCATTGAGCGGAAGCTCAAACGTGCACAGGTCCATGCCGCCAGGGCCGAACGCGACGCCCTTGAATCCGCAAAGATCGAGCGAGCAAAGGCCGCAATCGCATGACTCGCCTTATTAACGTGTCCGAACCGTGTCCGCACAAAAGGGCAAACGGACACGTGGCGGACACGTGGCGGACACGTCCCCGGACACGTCCCCGGACACGTCCCCGGACACGTCAATAGAAACTACTGAATAGAAACCGATGAATAGAATCTTGAGAATAGAGCGCTCGGTTGGGACCTCGCCAGCTTCTGTTCAGTTGGAAGAGGAACGGCAGAGCACGGCTGCAGCAGACAGGGGAAGGCCGTGCACCGACAGCTATGATGCCAATGCACATCGCAGCAAGTTGCATACACTTCGATCCGTATCCAAGAAGGTGGGACATAGGGGGTACCCCCCCCACCCCCTTAGGTATCCTCTATTTACCCCGTAGCCTCGTAGGGTCCGAAGCGGGGCGCCCTTAAACCATGACCGACTGATTTTTATGAAACCACACACATTTGACTCAATGAAGGCAGCTTCCGGCGCCCTGAGGCTGCCGCTCTACGTAATTCAGAAGGCGAAGGAGCAAGGGTGCCCTGCATTCCGATCAAACCGCGTTTACGAGGGAGAATTGCTCGAGTGGCTCGAAGAGCACCCGTACAAGAAACCGCTTGGCGTACCAGCGGTCGACTCCCCGTTTCATGGCGCCGCGGTGCTTGCGCAAATCTTTGGATATTCAGGCGTTCAACTCTATCTCGCGTTCGGCGCGGCGTTTTGGATGACGATGAATTCTGCCGGCAAGTGGAAGGGCGGAAAGCCGTCGCCCGGCGATCTGCTCGGCGCCGAATTCTTCGACGCAGCCGGCAACTTGGTGAGGGCGCTTGAGGAGTTCGTGAGCACCGCGACCGTAGCAGCAAAGAAGCTTCAGGATGCGGGTCACGTTGCGGATCCGTCGCCCTGGCTGGATATGCTCGATGATGGACAGGACCTTGAGGTCCTCAACACGCTACTCGTCGACGAGCGAAATAAATTCTACGGCAAATGAAAAGCGACCCCATCACCCAGGCGGCAATCGACCGCTACCAGCAGCAGGAACGCGAGGGCTTCAGCTTTCGCAAATCCGAGCTGAGCCACTACGACGAATTGATCGCCGAGGGTTTGAGCAGCCAGCACGCCAGCATTGCCGCGCGGATCGCCGAGCGACGCGCAACGGCGGAATTCTACCCGCGCGCGGCCGAAATGATTCACCACTTGTGCGAACGCCTCGGGAACACGCCGGCCGGCCGGGCCCTACGCCTGGCGCTCAACGACGACGGGCGATCCCAGGCCAAGGCGTCAAATGCTGCCGGGCTGAGCAGGCAAACGGCGTCGAAATCGGTAATGCTCATCAAGCAGAGACTTACAAAGAAGCAGTTGACAGGGTCGACCCATACTTGAACCACAACCCGCCATGCACGACATCGAAATTTCCGCCATCATCGCAAACGCCGCCGACAGGCTGCCGACCTCAATTGTCTGGATGCCCAAAGGGACGCATGACTTGAATGCGCACACGCTCAACGGACCCGGTTACGAAGGGCCGGTCATCTGCGACGAGCAGGCATGTCGAGCGGTGATCGCATCGTTCGACGAAATTCAGGCCGCCGGACAGCGTGTCTGGCTTGATGCCAACCACGACGACGGCGGCGCAACCGCCTGGGTCAAGGGCTTCTCGTGGGATCCCAGACAGGGGATCATGGCGAAAATTGAATGGACGGAGGACGGCGAGTCCGCGATTCGCGGCAAGAGATATTTTTCATTCAGCCCGGCGTTCTACGCCGAGAAAAAGACCGGCCGGGTTGTCGGCCTCATCAAAGGCCACGCAGCCGGCGGCCTCGTCAACGCGCCGGCCTTCGGATCTGCGATGCCTGCCTTGATCGCCGCACGCCTCGGCGATACGCCCGGCGCGGACGAGATCATTCCGGAGACCGCGAACATGGATCAGTGCATCGCTATCGCTGCGGCCTGTTTCAAGATTCTGAACGACCACGACGGCTATTTAGATAATCCCGAGCTTAGCAAGTCAGCCCGCACCACTGTCGCCCGCCTCAGTAGAAACCCAAACTTCGAATTCGCCCGCCATGAAAACAACGTTAATTGACGCTGACCCGCAACGCACCCTCTCCGACGCAAACGATCGCGACAAAGCGAATTCCGTAGGCGCAGGGGTGGACGGCTTCACTACGCATTTTAGCGCGGCGCTCATGACGCCGCTGCCGTCTCCCCGCGACCAGGCACTTGCATCGCGGCCGTCCGTGGTCGCGATCGCGCTTTCCGAGAACACACCCGGCAAGCGTTTCAAGGTCGCGCTCGACGCGGCCCGCGAGCTCCACGCGAAGTCCAAGGAAATCGGCCGCGGCATTCGTGAGGCCGACTTTCAACTGGTGCGGGCGCACTACGCTCGCCTCCACGGCGCCGCATCGACCAATCCTCGCCTCCACGCCGCCGCGTCAAAGGGGCTCGTCGACGGCAATCCTGACGCGCTGATCGGAATCGAGCCCGAGGCGGCCCAGGCCCAACGCCTCGAGGCCGAAATCAACGCCCGTCAAGCGGCGATGAGCAACGCTGCCTTTGCCCAGATCGAGCACGCGGTTGTTCTCAGGGACGAAATCGACGGCGCCCTGGCGAAGTTGATCGACACGCTGAAGGCCCGCGACGCTGCGTCATCGGCACGGTACGGCATCGAAACCGACTTCTCGGTTGAAACCCGACTCGCCGTCTCCGTACGGATCCTTTTCGCGCGGCAGACTTTCGGCCTTCGCAAGCTGGAAAATGCCAAGCCCGGCGCCGGCCCGTTCAGCCTGCCCGTCAAGACCATGATCGGGGATTTCCTGCCCGAAGTCGCCGCGTGGGAGTAACCAATTTCGGCGGATTTTTCATGGTCCGCCGTCTGTTGCCGCCTGGATAAACGAGCCCGCTCCGGTTTCCTTTCATTCCCGGAGCGGGTTTCGCCACAAAATCTCAGTAATCCAAAAAACATATGCCCTCCCACAACACACTGCATCCGTGGGCCGTCACTCTCGTTGACGGCTCGACCGAAAATCTCGTCATCAAGCCGCTGCCGATAACGGGCCTCTATCAATGGGTTATCCTTCTACTCGCCGACAAGGAACCCGAGGCCGTGGCGCTCTGCGTCGGCAAGGATCTGGATTGGATCAACGCGCTCGACATCGATTCCTTTGCGAAGCTCGCCGGCAAGTGCAGCGAGATCAACTATCCCCTGGCGGTTGCCCTGGCGAAGCATGCGCCTGGCGCCGCCGCCAAGGTCGCGCCGCTGATGCAAAAAAGTCTGCTCGGCTTGAAGGTGATGGCGATTCTCGCGAACGAACTAGAGGGTGCGGTCGGGATCGCGATCGCCGCAAAGTAATTATCCGATGGGCGACCAGACGGCAAATTTGCAGATAAAAATCGGAAGCTCCGGCGATTTCGCGGCGCTCCAGGCCGGGCGCGCCCAAATGGACGCGATGCGGGCGTCTGCCGAAACCCTCCGCACCGTCCTGAGCACGCTCGGCGCCAGCCTCGGCATTGCCGGGCTCGCGTCGCTGGTGGAAGGCACGATGTCCTTCGGCGCGTCGATTACCCACCTTGCGGCCCAGGCTGGAATTTCAACGCAGGCTTTTCAGGTGCTCGGCATGGTCGCGCTGGACGCCGGAATCAAGCAGGACGAGCTCGGGTCAAAGCTGGATTTCCTCCACAAAAGCATGGGCCTTGCCGCGGAAGGGGCGGGCGCGCAAAATAAGGCCATCGCCGACCTCGGGCTCAGCACCGCCGATTTGCTCGCGATGCCCGTGGAGCGCCAGCTTGAGGCCATCTCCAAGGCTTACGTCAATTCCGCGGACAAGGGCAAAGCATACGCCGACGTCGTTGCCCTGCTCGGCCGCGGCACCGCGCAGTTGATGCAGGTTGTTCAGCAGCTCGGGACGAAGGGATTCGATGCGGCCGCCGCTGAAAATGCACCTTGGATAATTTCCGACCCGCAGCTTCAGAGGCTGGAAAAGGCCGATCAGACGTTGGACAGAATCGGCCAGAAAATCAAAATCCTCTTCGCGGAGGCATACTCGGGGAACGACCAGACGAACGCTTTTGCCATCGCGGTCGGGCTCAAGAAAAAGCCAACTGCCGCCGAAACGAATCCGGTTTCTTCGGCGCCTGGCGGAACGAGCGACAACCCGAACGATCTCGATTACCCGGTTCAGTCCGCGCCCGACCCCGCGGTCAAGATTCAAGCCCAGATGGCCGCCACGCTTCAGGCCCTTCCGGCCATGCAGGCGGCCCACGCGGCTCTCACGGCGGCCCTGCAGGCCGAGGCAGGATCCTACGAAACCCTCGATGAGAAGGCGACCCGGCTGCGTGCCGAGGCGGATGCCGACGAGGCGGCGTCAAAGAAGATGGCAGGGAACCCGGCCGACTTCGAAGCCCAGGTCAAGGCCGTGGACCTCCTGACGGCCGCCGCGAAACTGCGCACCGAGGCCAACAAGGACGCAGCCGAAGCGGACAAGCAGTACATAGCCGAAACGATCCAGGCCGCAAACGCCGACTATGCCGAGGAGAAGAAGCTCGGCGAGCTCAAGGTTTCGAACCTCGAGCGCGAAGAGCAGGCGCGTGAAAAGCTGGTCGCCGTTGCAATGGCCGCGATCGAGCACGACTACACCCTCACCGACAACCAGAAGTGGGAGGAAAAGCGCGCGCTGATCGAAGGCAACATCGCCGCCCTGCAGACCTACATCGACAAGCAGGAGGCGATCGCGAATAACCCGCTCAACCCGACCGAGGTCAGCCAGAAGGCGGCCGGGGCTGCCCAGACCGGCTCAAACACCCTGGCCGGCCAGCAGGGCATGGTTTCCGACATGGGCGCGGACGCTACGTCGTTCACACAGCAATTCTCGGCGGGCCTCACCAAGATTCAATCGCAGTGGGGAACGCTCCAGCAGCAAATTGCGGGCGGAATGACCGGCGTCATTGCCAGCGCGGAGAATTCCGTGAGCAAGGGTCTCGACGAGTGGCTGATGAAAACCAAAAGTTTTGGGCAGTCCGTGAAGGACATCTGGGTCGGCTTCGAACAGTCGGCGATTTCGGCTTTCAGCCAAATGGTGGCGAAATATCTGATGTCGAAACTCACGATGTTCGCGATCGACGAGGCCGTCGCCGCCAAGGGGCTGCTACTCTCCGCGGCATCATCTGCGAAGTCGCTGATTATGTGGCTGCCGGCCGCGATCTCGGCATCAATCTCATCCTACGGCATGGCGGCCGCGATCGGCGCCGCCGCGGTCATCGCTGTCGTTGCTGCTCACGGATTCGAAGAGGGTGGATACACGGGCGACGGGGGATCGAGTGAGGTCGCGGGCGTGGTACATCGGGGCGAGTACGTCATGCCCGCGAGCGCGGTCCAATATCTCGGCCGCGACAACCTTGCCAGAATGCACGAGATGGCCGTCAATCCGACTGCGGGCGCAAGTACGGCCGGCGGCGGAGGCGGGGGCGTCTCGCACAGCTTCCACTTTCACCAGGACATGAACGAGGCAGTGAGGGCTGCGCTCAAATCTCCCGCGACCCACAAACACCTGGTCAACATTTCAGAGCGGACCGTGCGGCAGATGACCTGACGGCGCGGCACGTTTGACGATTAGGATGGCGGGTATGGGTCGGTCGGTTGTCGAATGGGGTGCATGAAAATCGAACTCACCCTCAGCAAGCGGCAGCTCGACGTGCTGCTTTCGGCGATAGAGACACGGCTCTTGACGGACTTCGAAGGCGACGAGCCATGCCGGGGCCCGGCGTTGATCGATGCCCTTCAGGACCAGCCCGAGGCCACCGTGAACGACTACGATATCGACATGCTCGCGCCGACGTACCGGGCGCTGGTCGCGCTATGGAAGGATCCCGACACGATACCGAGCGAAGGCCAGGAACACGCATTTCAGCGGCGTCATGGTCGGAAGGTCCGCGAGGATCGGCAAATTGACGCGGTACTTGCCGCAGCGTTCGCCAAGGCTGCGCAGATGCCGGCGAGTTGAGGCCCAGGTATCGCTTTCCGAGAATCGGCCCGCCTGGGGCAAAGGACGGGCGGCTTATCGGCGCCGTAGGGAACAAGACAGTCAAAAACGCTTCTACAGGGCTTTTCTACAGGCGAGCCCGTTTCTAGGCATTTCCGCCGATTACAAGTCGGCCCCGAAATCGGCGTTTTCCCTCTGAAAACGGCAAAAACGAAATCGCGTGAAAGGGCAGGAAATCAGGCTGTTAGAATTACAAAACAGGTGCTCTACCATTGAGCTACGCCGGCCCGGGAATCCGAGGGTTCCTGAGCTTTGACTTGGAAAAAACGCCGGGGAAAGTGGTGGCTCCCCGGGGACTCGAACCCCGAACCTACTGATTAAGAGTCAGCTGCTCTACCATTGAGCTAGGAAGCCATCAATATAAGGAATCAAAAGCTCAAAATAAGCAGGGGTAAGTCAACTCGATTTCGGCCGCTGGCGCCGGATATCCGGGATTCCGGCGCATGCCGGTAGCCGAAAGGACCGCGGCTGACCCGCCGGCAGGGGCCCGTTCGCCCTATCCGGCACTCGGAACCGGGCAGAAGATCTCGTGCTTGCCGTTCCACGCAAGGGGGTCCTCGACCGATATTGCGTCGATCACCCAACCCTCGCCGTCCCATCCTACCCGCACGGCGCAGAGGGCGCCCTTCAGGTCCCTAACGTAAAAGATGTTCGCGTAGCCGCCCGTCTGAAGGATGCCGCCCTCGCCCCTTCCCTGGAGCCTCATGAGCGCATGGGCCACGGCGACCGTGCTCTCGACCCTGGACTCGCCGCCGAGCTCCGCGATGATCGGCGCGTCCGGCGCGATCGTCAGCAACCTGTACTTGCGCAGCACGGTCTCGGGAAGCGGACCCTCGGTCTTGCCGTAAAACCGCTTCTTGAACTCGTTCCAGACGGTCGAGAACCGGATCCCCGCAGGCCTTTCGAAGCGGTCGCGGATCACGAAAGGCTCCATGACGGCCGCAACCGTGGCGGTCGCGACGGCCTCGAGCAGGCCGGTCTTCTGGTGGGTTTGGTCGGGCGTGCCCATGGGGTGGTCTGGTTATCCGGCGGGGGGTCTGAGGTTCGTGAAAAAAAGAGGGCGGGTGCCATCGCCGGCCGGTCAGGCTGGGGATTCGGGCTCGCCGTCGAACCCGGGCTCATTGCGCTCAAAGTGGGGATAGAGCATCGGCAGGACGAACAGGGTCAGGATCGTTCCCGTAAGGACGCCGCCGATGATGACGACGGCGAACGGCCGCGCCGTCTCGGCCCCGACACCCGTGGAGAGCGCCATCGGCAGGAGGCCCAGGATGGCCATGAGGGCCGTCATCACCATCGGCCTGACGCGGGAGGCGGCGCCCTCGGTGATCGCCTCCATGACCCGGTGCTCCCGGTCGCGGCGCAGCTCGACGATGCGGGAGACGAGGATCACGCTGTTCTGGATCGATATCCCGAAGAGGGCGATGAACCCGACGAGCGCGGCAACGGAGATGTTGAGCCCGGCTACGGGCAGCGCCAGCAGGCCGCCCGCTGCCGAGAAGGGCACCGTGAGAAGGACCAGCACGGCGAAGCGGCCGGAGTCGAACGTGATGAAAAGAAGGAAGAAGATGCCCAGCAGCGTGAACGGGACGATGAAGGCCAGGCGCTTCTCGGCGCGCTGCTCGTTCTCGAACGACCCCGTCCACTCGAGCCTGTACCCGGTCGGCAGGTGAACGGCCGCATCCACCTTGCGCTGCGCCTCGGTCACTACCGAGTCGAGATCCCGGTCGCGCACGGACATCTTGATGTCGGTGCGGCGCTCGTTCTCCTCGCGGTCGATCTCGGCGAGGCCCGGCTGGATCTCGACGTCCGCGAGGGTCCCGAGGGTGATTCGTTCGCCGTTCGACCCGTATACCGGGATGCTGCGGATCGAGTCGATGTCCAGGACCGACTCCGGCCTCAGCTTCACCACGAGGTCGAAGGTCCGCTCGCCCTCGAGCACCTGGGTCGCCGCCTGGCCGCCGATGGCCGTCGCGATGACCGTCTGGATGTCCGCGACGGAGAGGCCGTACCGCGCGATTGCCGCCCGGTCGACCGTGATCTGGATCTGCGGCTGGCCCAGGAGGAGGTCGGTGCCCACGTCGGCCGCCCCGGGCACCGTCCTGATCGCATCGACGATCTGGTTCGCCAGCTGCTGGAGCTTCACCGGGTCGTCGCCGTAGAGCTTGATGGCCAGCTCGCTCTTCACCCCGGACACGGCCTCGTCGACGTTGTCCTCTATGTACTGGCTGAACTGCGTGGTGATCCCCGGGATCTCCCTGAGGTTGCGCGCCATGGCCTCGTCGAGGCCGTCGCGGTCGCGGGCCGTCGTCCACTGGTCCCTGGGCTTTAGGCCGACGCTGTACTCGGTCACGTCCCAGCCGTTGACGTCGGTGCCGTCGTCCGGGCGCCCGATCTGGCTCACCACGTACCTGACCTCCGGGAAGGAGGCCAGGCGCCGGCGCACGTCCCGCGTGATCCGTGCGGACTCCGAGGGGGAGATCGACTGCGGCGCGAAGGTGCGCACCCAGAGGTCGCCCTCGTCCAGCTTGGGAAGGAACTCGCTCCCCAGGAAATGATAGGTGACGCCGGCTGCAAGGAGGAGGCCCAGCGCGAGGGCGGTGATGAGCTTCCGGGAGCGCAGGGCGAACTTCATGGAGGGGCGATAGAGGCGGAGGAGCCAGCGCACGATCCAGGATTCCTCGTCCGCGACGCCGCCGCGGGTGGCCATGCTGGCGAGGACGGGCACCACCAGGATGGCGAAGAGGGTTCCCACGATCAGCGCGAAGGTGAGGGTCAGGGCCATCGGCCTGAAGATGCGCCCCTCGACCCGCTGCATCGTGTAGAGCGGGATGAAGGCCGTCAGGAGAATCGCCTTGGAGAAGAGGATCGGACGGCCCATCTGGGTCGTGGCCTCGGTGATGATCGCCTTGAGCGAGCGGAACTGTCCCTTGCGCTGCTCCAGCAGGCGCAGGATGTTTTCCACCACCACCACCGCCGCGTCCACGATGATCCCGAAATCTATGGCCCCAAGGGAAATCAGGTTTGCCGGAATGCCCCGGAGGTCGAGGAGCATGAACGCGCCGAGGAGCGCCACCGGGACGGTGAGCGCGACGACCAGGGCGGAGCGGTAGTTCCCAATGCCGAGGAAGAGGATCAGCACCAGCAGGACGAGCAGGATTCCCTCGATCACGTTCTGCCTCACGGTGTGCAGCGACCGGTCGACGAGCGCCGTGCGGTCGTAGTACATGACCAGCCGGACGCCGGGCGGAAGGTAGTGGGCGTTGATCTGCGCGGCCATCGCCTCCACGCGCCGGCACACTTCCACGGGGTTCTCGCCCCGGCGCATGATCACGATTCCCTCGGCCACGTCGTCCTCGTCCCGGATCCCCGCGGGAAATCCCGCCGCGCCGGTGTCGGTCCGGCCGACGCGCCCGAGGCGCACGGCGTTTCCGATGACCACCCGGCCGATGTCGCTTATCCGGATGGGCGTGCCCCCGCGCGTGTCCACCGCCACGGCCTCGATGTCCGCGATGTCGCGCACGAACCCGAGGCCGCGGACGACGTAGAGCTCCGATCCGTGCTCCACGTACGAGCCGCCCGCGTTGCTGTTGCTGTTGGAAAGGGCGGTGAAGACCTGCTGAAGGGTGAGGCCGTAGGACTTCAGCTTGGCGGGGTCGATAAGGACCTGGTACTGCTTGGTCAGGCCGCCGAACGGGTTGATGTCGACCACGCCCGGCACGGACCGGAACTTCTTCTCGACCACCCAGTCCTCGAGCGCCCTGACCTCCGTCGGGGGAAACCCCTTGGGGGCCCTCAGGGTGTAGCGGTAGACCTCCCCGATGGGGGTGGCGTCGGGGGAGAGGCTCGCATTGGCGCCGGGCGGCAGCGTGACCCCCCCCAGCAGCTGGTTGGCCAGGTTGCGGATCGTGGCATTGTCCGCGCTGTCCTCGAAAACAAGCGTGATCTGGGACAGGCCGAAGAGGGAGATCGACCGCATGGACACCCGACCCGGGATGCCGTTCATCACGCTCTCGATCGGGATGGTGACGAGCCTTTCCACCTCCTCGGCGGCGTGCCCGGGAAAGAGCGTGATGATCTGCACCGTGACGTTGGTGACGTCCGGATAGGCCTCCACGGGCAGATCCCGGTAGGCCTTCACGCCGAACATCACGAAGACCCCGAGGCCCACGAGGACCAGCGCCCGGTTCCTTAGGACGTACGCGGTGAGGTTGCCGATCATGGAGGCCTAGTTGGACGGGTCGAGCACGGCCTGCAGGAGGAGGCCGCCCTCGGAAACGATCCGCTGGCCCGCGCCGACCCCGGCCAGCACCGGAACCTCGCCGTCCTTCTCGGTGCCTATCTCCACCTGGCGGCGCTCGAACCTGCCCGGGGAAAGCTCGACGAACAGGTACGATTTCTGGTCGATGGTGAAGATCGCCTTCGAGGGAACCTCGACCCCGGCCTGCGCGACCTTGGACTCGTCGCGCAGCACGTCGACGGACACGTACATCTCCGCCTTGAGAAGCTTCCCGGGGTTTTCCACCACGCCCCGGACCCTGACCGTGCGGGTCGCCGGGTCCAGCGACGGGCCTATGTTGGCGACGGTGCCGTCGAACACCTTGGCCGGGAAGGCCCTCGAGGTGATGCGGATTTTCTGCCCGGGCTGGAGGTCCGCAAGGTCGGTCTCGGATGCGTCCACCTGGAGCCAGAGCCTCCTGAGGTCGCTGACGACAAAGAGCGGCGCGAACAGGTTGGTCGCGTTGGCCAGCATCTGGTCCGCGCGGACCTCCTGGCCGGGATTGATGTTCTTCTCGACGACGATGCCCTCAAGCGGCGACCGAAGGGTGTACACCTCGCCGGTGCCGGACTCGCTTCCGTTGTACAGCCGCAGGCGCGCCAGCGCGCGGTCGCGCTCGGCGGACGCGGCGCCGTAGGCCGCCTGCGCCGCCTCCTCGTCCTTCTCCGCGGCGGCCCCATGCGCAACGAGCTCCTTGGACCGCTCGAGCGCCTTGTCCGCCGCCGCCAGGTTGGCCTCCGCCGAGCGTGCGTCGGCCAGGGCCTGCCCGTAGTCGGGCGAGCTGATCTCGGCGAGCGGGCTGCCCGGCGAAACCGCCTGGTCGACGTCGACATCGACGGCCGTCACCTGGCCCGCGACCGGCGTGAAGATGCGCACGGTTGAGTCATCGGAAAGGTAAAGCCGGCCGGTCAGGTGCGTGATCGCCACCCGCCGGGGCTCCGCGGCCTGCACGGTCAGGTAGGCCAGCTGCGGCGCGCCCGCGGGATAGGAGATCGTCTCGCCGTCGACCTTCGCGGTGGGCGGCTCGGGAGCCGGCGCCGTTTGCCGGCCGCAGCCGGCGAGTCCCGCCATCGCAAGTAATGCCAAGGGTGCGCTGAGGTGCTTCATAGGGGGTTGTCGGCGGTTCGCGGGGTCATCTGGCGTCGGATGCGCCGAGACGGCCGAGGGCCGCCTGCAGGGCCGAGGCGGCGATGGCCGTGTCGGCCCGCGACTGCACCGCGGAGACCCGGATGGCGTTGTCGTTTCGCTCCGCCTCGAGCAGGTCGACCAGCGCGGCGCCTCCCTTTTCAAACGCATAGGACACGCTCGCGACCACCTCGGCCGACTTGGGGACGAGGGAGGCCTGGTAGCGCGCGGCGCGCCGCGACGCCTCGCGGAAGGCGACGCGGGCCGAGGCCACCTCGGCCGCGGCCTGGATGCGGACCTTGTCGAGCTGGGCCTGGGTCTGCTCGCGGGCCGCCTTTGCGTTGAGGATCTCGCCGTCGAAGTGGTCCCAGAGGGGCAGGGGAAGGGAGAGCCCGACTCCCACGGTGTTGGTCTGGTAGGGCGGGTTGCGCTCGTATTGGACGCTCGCGGTGACATCCGGAATGCGCTGCCGCTGCTGGAGCCGCACGTTCGTGTCGGCCTGGTCGACCGCCGACTCCGCGGCCTTGATGTCGGGCCGATCGCCGATCGTGGCCGCCTCGAGGTCCGGCGGAATCGACTGCATCCACTGCTCCAGCGTGTCGGAGAGGGGCGTCGCGCCCGAGGGCGCCGGCTCGCCGAGCAGGATCTCAAGCGTGACGACAGCGGTCTTCGCCGTCGCGCGCTCCGAATCGGCATTCAGCTCGTCCTGGTCGGCGGCGATCTCGAGCTGCCCCTTGTCCGACGCCGAGAGGTCGCCGACCTTGAAGCGATACGCGGCGATGTCGGCCTCCCGCCGGAGCTTCGCGGCAGAGTCCGTCAGTACGTCGGCCTCGCTGAGCGCGGCCAAGGCCGCGGCGTAGGCCTGCGTGACCGCCTGGAGCAGGAGGCGCCTGGCGTCGTCGCGCTGGAATTCCGCCGAATGGACGCCGGCCGCGGCCGCGTCGCGCAGCAGCCCGCGCTTGCCCACCAGGAAGAGCTGGCTGAGCGAGGCGATGCTGTCGTAGCTGCGGTCGAGCAGGCTGTTGCCGAGCGCGGTTCCCTCCGGGGTGCCGTCGGTGCTGATCTTGGATGTCGAGAGTCCCAGGGTGGGGTTGGGGAACTCCCTGGCGACCCTGAGCTGCGCAAGGGCCGCGTCGACCTGCGCCTGGGCGACGCGGAAATCCGCGTTTCGATCCAGGGAGAGCCTGCGGGCCTCGGCAAGGGTGAGGGCGCCGGGGACGGGCTCGGCCATGCCACGGCCGGCCAGCATTCCCACGGCGAGCACCACCGCCGCCGACAGCGCCGGCCCCCGCGGGCGTGGCCCCGGGAGCGCCCTGCGGACGCCGCGACCGGCATGGAGACAAGGCACCATTCAACACGATCATACATAAGCGCACCTCCGGGTGTCTATCGGACCTGGCTTGTTAATGGCATCGGGCCGGGCCCGATGCCTTCAGCGCTGGTTCTCGACCCAGCGGACCGCCTCGCGCATGAGGACCGTTCCGTTTCGCAGGCCGAGCTTCTCCTTTATGTGGGCGCAATGGGTCTGCACGGTCTTCAGGCTCAGGTGGAGATCCTCGGCGATCCCGCGGTTTTCATGGCCCTGGCCTATGCGGCGGAAGACCTCGAGCTCGCGGTCGGTGAGGCAGTCCACCGGGGAGCCCGCGGCAGCCACCCGGTTTCGAAGGAATTTTTCCGCCGCCTGCGACGCGATCACCGGGCTCACATAGAGCCGGCCGCAGAGGATCTCGCGAAGGGCCGCCAGGACCTTGCCCGAGGTCTCCCGCTTCATGACATAGCCGAGGGCGCCGGCCCGCAGGGCGCGCTCCGCATAGAACGCCTCGTCGTGCATCGAGAGCACGAGCATGGCCGGCGGGCGGGGCATGGCCTGCACCCGCTTGATGAGGTCCAGCCCCGAATCGCCCTGCAGAGAGAGGTCGACGATCACGGCGTCCGGCCGGGTTCGCTCGATTCCGGCGTAGGCCTGGGCGGCCCCCTCGGCCTCCGCGCACACGCAGAGGTCGGGCTCCTGATTGATCAGCTTGGTCAATCCCTCCCGGACGAGGGGATGATCGTCCACCAGGAAGATCCGCCGGCGCGCCGGGGCCGGGGCGGGGGTGGCGGCGGAGTCAGTCATGTTCGGACTCGGGCTGCGGCAGCCGGCATTCGACGGCGGTGCCCCCCTGCGCCTGCGCATGGATCGCGAACGAGGCCCCGATGATGGCGGCGCGGTGCGCCATGATCCGAAGGCCGAGGCCCTGGCCCCGGTTCCCTGGAGGAGGGATGCCGCCGCCGTCGTCCCTCACGGCCAGGAGGATCCCCGCCGCGTCGGTCG
>Ga0302324_100007543_pt1 | contig 23113 bp, 13 predicted proteins | sample Palsa_T0_1_FD_201949 | JGI IMG/M metagenome (GOLD analysis project Ga0302324, IMG submission 201949) | Peat permafrost microbial communities from Stordalen Mire near Abisko, Sweden - Palsa_T0_1 | ecosystem: Environmental > Terrestrial > Soil > Palsa > Peat permafrost | place: Sweden: Abisko...
AGCGACAATCCTCTCGCGGACGCCGGCCCGGTCAATCTTCAAAGGGAGTCTGTTTCTCAACTCCGCTTTCTGACTAATGCCGGCGCTCGCGCGAATATTTCCTACGTGAAGGGCGTTCACAACATTACGGCCGGCGTCACCTACGAACAGACGTTTGTCACCGAGGACGACCACCTTGGAATCGTCGATCCCACGTTGAATGCGCCGTGCCTGGGTCCGGCAACCGGTCCCAGCGCGTTCGCTTTCGTCCCTGTCGCCGGGTTCACCGATCCCACGGACTGCCCGGCGGGGGACGAGCCGAATACGGCCGCGAACCTTGCGTCTCCGGCGCAGCTCGGCTCCACATTCTTCCCTAACTTCAACCCAACTCTGCTGCCGTTCGACCTGACGCGCGGCGGCGGCTTGTTCGCATTCCGGGGACACACCGATGTGAAAGAGCTCGCTCTCTACGTGCAGGATACGATCACCAAGGGGAGCTGGTCCTTCAATTTGGGGATTCGCGGCGACCTTTACAACGGGCTCACGAAGGCGAGCCAGGCGGAGCCCCGGCTCGGCGTGGCCTACAACGTAAAGCAGAGCAACACGGTCCTTCGCGTTTCCTACGCGCGAACACTCGAAACGCCATTCAACGAAAACCTGGTGCTATCGAGCGAGGGATGCGCGTCTCCGGTCCTGAATCCGCTGCTGCTTTGCTCTTCCAATGCTTTGTCTCCGCTGAGCCCGGGATTCCGCAATGAGTTCCACGGAGGGCTGCAGCAGGCATTCGGCAAGCACATCGTATTCGACGGCGAGTACATCTGGAAATACACGCACAACGCCTACGATTTCAGCGTGCTGGGCAATACACCGATTACGTTCCCCATCGAGTGGCACAACTCCAAAATTCCCGGCTTCACCGCGCGTACGAACCTGACCAACCTCCACGGCTTTACGGCCTACGTGGTGATGTCCAGCGTCGCTGCGCGCTTCTTCACTCCTCAGATCGGCGGGGCCGGCTCCGTTCCCGTCGTCTCCACCCCGGGGGAATTTGTGCCCTTCAGGATTGACCACGACGAACGGTTCAACCAGACCACGCACCTCCAGTACCAGCCATGGAAAAAGGGGCCGTGGGTCGGCTTCAACTGGCGTTACGACAGCGGTCTGGTCGCGGGGGCAACTCCCTGCTACGGCGTGAGTGACGGGAACACCTGCCCTCAATCCTTCACTGGCGCGGGCGGCGCCCCGTTCATTGACCCGCAATGCCTCACGCTTCAGGCGGTTGGAAACGGCTGCGTTCCGTTGACTGCTGACCAGGAATTCCAGGCGGGCTTCTTTTGCGGGAGCGTTCACGCCACGCCGACTCAGTCAATCCCCGATCCATGCCCCGCGAACGAGTTCGGCTCCAATCTGATCAAGGTGCCCGCTCCGGGAACGGAACAGGACGACAAAAATCCGCCACGCATCGCTCCCCGGAATCTCTTCGATATCGCCATAGGGGACGACAACCTCTTCCACGCCGACCGCTATAAATGGAGCGCCCGGCTCACGGTGATCAACATCGCGAACGAGTACGCTCTGTATAACTTCCTTTCGACGTTCAGCGGCACGCACTACGTGACGCCGCGCGCGCTGACGGGAGAGATCGGCTTTCACTTCTAGGGCCGTCGAATGAAGGGGAGACGCGGCCTTGGGGTCGCGTCTCTCCTTTTTATATTCCTTAGTTCTTCGCGGTCTCGACGGAGGGCTGTCATTCCGAGACCCGCACGTTAGGCCGAAGAATCTCGCTTCGCGTGACACACCCGCCTCGGGATGACTCACGAGTCGGGCAGGCGCTAGCGAAGCCAGCCAACCCGCTGTAAACTCCAGTTGATAACCGTTTGCAAATAGCTCTTGACAGTGTTTTTCAACTGGAATACTCTCGCCGCCTCAGTTGATAATGGTTTACAACTGAGAGCGCGCTAGCTTAGAACTCGCGAATCTTCAGAACTTAAGGATTGAACGTGCCCCCGGCCAAATCCATTTTCCTGAGAATTTTCGCCGCCGCACTGCTTGCACTGCTTCCTTGCATAGCGCTCGTGGCGTGGGCGGGCGTCGGCGGAAGCATCTCCGGCAGCGTGAAAGACTCGAGCGGCGCCGCGATACCGCAAGCGACCGTCACCGCGACGAACACCGGCACCGGAGTCCACCAGGCGACGACCACCGATGACAGGGGCAGCTACTCTTTCCTGAGCCTGCCCGTGGGACGCTACGACGTAGAAGTCAGCCACGCGGGTTTCAAGCCTTATCGGCGCACGGATGTGGTGGTTGACGCCAATAGCACGCTCGTCGTGGACGCGAGGCTGGAAATCGGCGAGCGGACCGACACCGTCACCGTAAGCGAGTCCGCCGTTCACGTGGAGACCGTGAACTCTCAAATGGGCGAGGTGGTGACCGGCACGCAGATGACCGCAGTCCCCCTCAATGGGCGCAGCTTTACTGACCTGTTGTCGCTCCAGCCGGGTGTGGTTCCAGCCACTTCCATCACATCGAGCACCGTTCAGGACGTTGGCGCTGCGGCGCTTTCTCCCTCCGGCGATCTGAATCCCGGCACCATTTCCATCAACGGCCAGCGGGAGTTTGCGAACGCTTTCCTCGTGAATGGAAGCGACGTGGAAGAAGACGTCAACATGGGCGCGGCGATCATTCCGAACCTCGATTCCATCGCGGAGTTCCGGATCCTCACGAACAACTTCGATGCGGAATACGGCGAGTTCAGCGGCGGCCAGATCAACGTCGTGACGAAATCCGGCGCGAACGCATTTCACGGCGATGCGTTTGAATTCGCGCGCAACACGGACCTCGACTCGCGCAACTATTTTTCGCCCACCCGCGGGGCGTTCGATCAAAACCAATTCGGCGGCACGGCGGGCGGTCCGATTCGAAAGAATAAGATCTTTTTCTTCGCGGATTATCAGGGAACTCGCGCGACCCAGGGAGTTGATACGGGCCAGATTCCCGTTCCGTCGGTGCAGGACCAGATGGGCAATCTGTCCGACCTGGCGAGTTCGTTTGTAACCACCGACGCGGCGGGAAGCACGATCCCCACGACCGTGAGCGGAACTAGTTGGGCCGGCGTCCTCTCGGACAGGCTGGGATACACGGTATCCGCCGGCGAACCCTACTACACGGCCGGATGCACCCCCGCAACCTGCGTTTTCCCCGGCGCCGTGATCCCCACGAAGGCATGGTCCGCGCCCGCGACCAACCTGCTGAAATACATTCCCACGCCCAACAATGCGAATGGGACATTTTCCACGTCCGCTTTCAACGAGAATTTGCGCGACGACAAGGGTGCCTACCGGCTCGACGCCAACACGCGCTGGGGAATGATATCCGCCTACTACTTCCTGGACGATTGGTCTCAGAACAATCCCTACCCCGTTGCTCAGGGCGGCGCGAACGTCCCCGGTTTCAGCGCACTCTACAGGGGGCGCTCGCAATTGATTGATCTTGGCGACACAAAAACGGTGAGCCCGACCACGTTGAATGAATTTCACTTCAGCTATCTGCGCGATTCGAATGACCTCGGCAAGCCAGTGGGAGGAGTGGGCGTCAGCCTGGCGTCGCAAGGATTCGAAGTGGGCCCGGGAACTCTTGGAATAGTTCCGCTGTCGCCAAAAACCGAGGGAGTGGAAAGCGTCAGCTTCAATAGCTTCACGACCGGCACCAACACCAACGAGCTCAGGCAGGCCGGCAACACGTTTCAGGTGCTCGACAACTTTTCAAAAGTGATCGGAAGCCACACAATCAAAGTGGGCGGCGAATTCCATTTCGACGAGATCAACGTCAACGCGATCGCGCAGTTCAACGGCAGTTTTCTTTTCTTCGGCACGGAGACAGGCTCCGATTTCGCCGATTTCCTGCTGGGAATTCCCAGCCAGTACAACCAAAGCCAGTTGCAGCCTTTTTACGGCCGCAACAAATACGTCGGCCTCTACGGACAAGACAGTTGGCGCGTAACCCATAATCTGACGCTCAATTACGGTTTGCGCTGGGATCGCATCGAGCCCTGGTATGAGAAGTTCAACCAGATCGCGACATTCGTGCCGGGCGAGCAGTCGGTCGTTTTCCCGGGAGCGCCTGCGGGAATTCTTTATCCCACGGATCCGGGCGTGCCGCGAACTCTGGCGCCTCCGGGGAATCGCGATTTTGCGCCGCGCATCGGCCTGGCTTACTCGCCCGATGTCTCTGGCGACGGCGCGCTCGCCAAAATATTGGGCGGGCCCGGCAAGACCAGCATCCGCGCCAGCTTCGGCATGTTTTACACCGCGATCGAGGCTCTCACGATCGGCGTGATGGCCGCGAACGCGCCGTACGGGACCACCTACACCAGCCCGGCGCCGCCGCTTTTCGCCACTCCTTTTGTTACCGCAGCGAGCGGCGAGCCGCTCGGCCAGGTGTTCCCGGTGACGCTTGCGCCGTTAAATTCAAGCGCGAAGCACCCGGACGACAGCATCAACTGGGCGCAATTCGAGCCCATCACGGGACTCCCGAACTACCTGACCACAAATCGCATTCCTTACACCGAGGAATACATGCTTTCGCTCGAGCGCGGGCTCGGCGCCAATACCGTGTTCAGCCTGAATTATGTGGGCACTCAGGCGCACCGCCTCCTCGTGATCGAGGAAGCGAACCCCGGCGATCCATCGTTGTGTTTATTTCTGAGCAATCCCGCCAACCTGGCGCCCGGACAAACCCCGTGCGGTCCTTTCGGCGAAGACACCACTTACGTGACGAAAGCGGGCGTGACCTTTGACGGCATGGCAGGTCCATTTAACGGCACGCGAGGTCCACTGGGATCGAATTTCGGCAGCAATGCCAATCAAGCCACCATCGGCAATTCCAATTACAACGCCCTCCAAGTCACTTTGCGCCACACGAGCAAACGCCTGAATGTGCTGGCCGGCTATACCTTCAGCAAGTCTCAGGATCAGTCGTCCAACCTGGGAGAGGCTGTCAATCCTATCAATCCGTCGTTGAGCAAGGCCCTCTCCGCATTTGACGTGAAGCACAATTTTGTCGTGAGCTACAGTTACCAGATTCCGCTGGAACGCCTCTTCGGAGTTTCAAACGGCTGGACGCAGGGCTGGCAACTTTCCGGAATCACGCGCTTCAGCAGCGGCCTGCCAGTCACGCTCGTCAATTTCGGCGACAACTCGCTGTTGGGATCGGAGCCGAACGGCATCAACAACTTTGGCGTGGACGAGCCGGACTACACGGGCGCTCCTCTCGATCTGAATCACAACCCCCGCGATGGACGGGCCTATTTCAATGGCCCCCTCCTCTTTCCCGAGAATGCCTTGGGCACGCCCGGCGATGCCAAGCGCCGTTTCTTCTACGGGCCCGGCCTGGATAACTACGATATGGCTCTCCTGAAGAACGTGCACCTGACCGAATCGAAATCCCTTCAGTTCCGCATCGAAGCCTTCAACATTTTTAATCATGCCCAGTTCTTCGGACCGCAATCCGTGGATGGAAATATTGATAGCTCGACGTTCGGCGACGTTGTGAGCGCGCAACCGCCAAGGCTCGTCCAACTCGCCGCAAAATTCAACTTCTAGCCACCATGCACTTTTTGGCGAGTGCCTCAGCTTTTGCCAGCCGCAACCAGGAGTTTCGCGCGCAATGCTTCGATCTCCGAACGCGCCTCGTTGATTGTGTGCCTGTACCACCAAGGGGCGGTCTTGTGCTAGCGTAGCCGCTCCGATCGGGGGGAATGTCATGAAATTCACTTGGTTTAACCTGATGCCGTGGCCGTATCTGCCGGCCGATTTCCGGCAGACACATCGCTCGGTGTGGGTGGATATCGATTCCAAGCTCTTCGATCCCGAGAAGAGCCACGAGCTCTACAACACGTACATTGACCTGCTCGAATATGCCGGGGCGCTTGGCTTCGACGGGATCGGCGTGAACGAGCACCATCAGAACGCGTACGGCCTCATGCCTTCGCCCAATCTGATCGCCGCGGGCCTCGCCCGCCGCACGCGCGACGTCGCCATCGTAGTGCTGGGCGCGTCCATAGCGCTCTATAATCCGCCGCTGCGCGTTGCCGAGGAATTTGCGATGCTCGACTGCATCTCCGGCGGGCGCCTGGTGGCCGGATTCCCGGTGGGCACTTCCATGGACACGAATTATTGCTACGGACAGATCCCCGCGCTCCTGCGCGAAAAATACCGCGAGGCCAATGACCTGATCCTGCGCGCCTGGAACGAGCGCGAGCCATTTGCCTTCAACGGCCGTTACACCAAACTGCGCTACGTGAATCTCTGGCCGCGCCCCATCCAGCAGCCGCGGCCGCCGATTCACATCCCTGGCGGCGGCTCGATTGAAACCTTCGACTTCTGCCTCGACAATACTTACTCCTATTCCTATCTGAGCTTTGGCGGCTACGTCCGCGGCAAACAGCTCATGCAAAGTTATTGGGACCGCGTCGCCGAACGCAATACGCCCGATACGTCTCCGTATCGCGCCGGTTTCGCGCAAACGATCTGCGTCGCCGACACCGACGAGGAAGCGGAACGTCTTTACGCCAAGCACGTCAGCTATTTCTACAACCGCTGCCTGCATGTCTTCCCGGGATTCGCGGACGCGCCCGGCTATCGCACGATCAAGACGATTCAGAAGGGCGTGCTCTCGCAATACGCTCCCCCAAAGGGAGGACTGTTCCCGGAGTTAAGCTGGAAGGAGATGGTCGAAGGCGGCTACATCATCGCTGGAAGCCCGGAGACCGTACGGCAACGTATGGAAGAGATGATCAAAGGGCTCCATGTCGGCAACATCTTCTGTTTGATGCATATCGGGGACATGCCCAAGGAAAAATCCATGTACTCGACACGCCTGTTTGCGGAGAAAGTGATGCCCAAGCTGCGAAACATTTTCCCCGAACACGCGGCGGACAACCGCTTCTGGTGCCGGCCAATGGCAAATCGCGTATCGCCGGGCGCGTTACCGACAGAGGTTGACCTGCGCCAGATGGCCGGCGCGGACGATTAAGGGACCCTCCCATGGAACTCAAGACCATCCAAACGCCGCACGTGCCCGTCCGCTACCACGAAGCCGGCCAGGGCCAGCCGCTCGTCTTCCTCCACGGCGCCGGCGGGCTCGATCTCGACATGGGGTTTCTCGACGCGCTCGCCGAGAAATTCCACGTTTACGCGCCGCTCATGCCCGGTTATGGCGATAGCGAAGAGTGCGCCGAGCTTCGCGACATGCTCGACTTTACGCTGCACACCTGGGACGTTGTGGCGGCGCTCGGCTTGAAGGACCCGATCCTGGTTGGCTTCTCGATGGGAGGCATGATCGCCAGCGAAATGGCGGCAGTGGCGCCGCGAGACGTTTCGCGCCTCGCGCTGATCGCGCCGGCCGGCCTGTGGCTCGATGCTCATCCGATCCCCGACATTTTTTCGATGCTGCCCTACCAGCTGCCACCGTATCTTTTCCACGACGCGGCCGCGGGAGCGAAGATCATGTCCGCGGGCGGCGACATGAGCGATCCCAAATTCCTGCAGGGCTTTCTGGTGCAGGCCGCGCGCCAGCTCGGCGCCGCGGGCAAAATCATGTTCCCCATACCGGACCGGGGACTCGCGTCGCGGCTCTATCGCATCAAGGCGAAGACGATTTTAATCTGGGGCGAGAGCGACAAACTGATTCCGCCCGTTTATGCGCAGGCATTTCAACGGGGAATCGCCGGCGCCGAATTGGTGATGGTGCCGGAAGCAGGGCACGTGGTCGCGTTCGAGAAGCCCCACGACGTGATCCGCGCGATCGCCCGCCTCGCGTAACTCGCCGCGGCTTCAAACGTGGCGCCGAAGTTTCCTGCTACAATATTCCGCGGAGATGGCCTGCGAAGCAGGTGACGTTGCGAAAGCCTATTGAACCAACACTGGATCCCAGGGAGTCCGCGTCGTCCTGCCCTTGTGCATTTCCCGCGCCGGCTTGCCGGTGAGTGAAAAGCCTGAAAGCAGGCGCAGGGCACCCACCTATTTGTGGGGTTCAGGGCCTAGCAGCGCACGGCCGAGTGGACCGCTCCTACGATGCGACCAGCATCGTAGTCCCGAGCGAACGAAGTGAGTCGAGGGGCACGATTTTCCAGCGATCCGAACTCGCCGCGGCGAGGAGCCAAAAGGCGCATTTTCGCCGAGCGGCTCAGTTTTTTTCTGGAAAGGTTCTGACCTGAAAATCCTATTCATTGGCGACATTGTAGGCTCGCCCGGCCGCAAGATCGTTCACGACCGGCTCGCGGACATTCTCGCGCAGCGCGAAATTGACCTGTGCATCGCGAATGGCGAAAACTCCGCCTCGGGTTTCGGCATCACGCCGCGCATCGCCGAGGATCTTTTTGCGTGCGGGATCGAGGTGATCTCCGGCGGCAATCACATTTGGGACCGCAAGGAGATCATGGAGTTTTTCCCGCACGAGCCGCGTTTGTTGCGGCCCGCCAATTTTCCCGAGGGCTCGCCCGGCAGCGGCCTTTACGTGGGCCGCGCGAAAAATGGCGTGGGTTATGCGGTTCTGAATCTGCAAGGCCGCACGTATATGACGCCGCTCGAGGACCCCTTCCGCACGGCGACCCGCGAGCTGGCGAAAATTCCGCCGGATGTGAAAGTGATTTTCGTGGACATGCACGCCGAGGCCACATCCGAGAAACAGGCCATGGGCTGGTATCTCGACGGCAAAGTTTCCGTAGTCGTCGGCACGCACACGCACGTTCCTACCGCCGATTATCACGTTCTCCCGGGCGGCACGGCCTACATCACCGACGTGGGCATGACCGGCCCGCACGATTCCGTCATCGGCATGGACAAGAAGAGCGTCCTCCAGAGATTTCTCGACGCCATGCCCGCGCGGTTCGTCGTCGCCGAGGGCGACATCCAGATGAACGCCATCCTTGCGGACGTGGACGAATCCACCGGCCGTGCACGCTCGATTGATCGCCTCAATTTCCGCCTCGATTAGCGCGCGGCGTCGCGCGTGGCCGGGCGTGCGGACAGGTTTCAATCAAGCAACGCGCCCGCGCACGCTCGCATCCTTGGCACTTGTAGCGGGTAGGATTGCCCAGTCCATGGTTCGCCGCTTACAAATCGGCGTGAGTGTCCTCATTCTGGTTGCCGTTGCCGCCGGATGGAATTTTTCGCGCGCCGCCGCACCCGTTCCGGATCAGGATCAGGAATTCTCCCGCGATCTTCTCGCACGCGCGCGTGTGTTTCCCGAAGTCGGGCCCGGCGTCGCGGCGATCAAGAGCGATTCCGCCGGGCGCTATTACGTGCTCGCCGATCCCGCGAATGCGATCGCGATTTATCAAGCCGACGGCAAGCGCATCGGCCAGATTCCTAACGCGAATTCGCGCGGCGCGAAAATTGTCTACGCGCAGGATATTGACGTGGACGCCAAGGGCCGCCTATTTGTAGCGGATCGCGGCGCGAACGCCGTGAAAATTTTCGAGCCCGATGGTTCGCTCGATGCCACGATTCCGGTCGCGGCTCCCATTTCGCTCGTCGCGCTCCCGGGAGGCGAGTTCGCCGTCGCGGGTTTGCGTAGCGCACAGCTCGTCAACATTTACGACGCGCAGGGAAAATTGGCCCGCAGTTTTGGCGAGATTCCCGCTGCGATCGCCGGCGCCAGCCGGAATCAGTCCCTGAGCCCGGGCCGGATTTACGGCGACATGGTTGGACATATCTACTTTGTATTCAGCGATATGCCTGAACTCACCCTCCGCCGATACGACCGCTTTGGCTATGTGGGTTATGAGGCTTCCCTGCCGGCGTCGGAATTCACGCCCCAGGCCGAGGCCAAGCGCTGGACGACCATCACCATCGAGCAGGGTGACGCTCCCTCCTCGATGAAACCCGCGATCCGCGCGCTGGGCGCCGATCCGATCACACAGGAACTCTGGATCGCCATCGGCGACGAGCTTGTGCATTTCGACAAGGACGGCAACCGCCGCGCTTCGTATCGAACTTCCACAAAAGAGGGTGTGCGCATTGATGCCAGCGCCATCCTTGTAGAACGAAATCGCATCTTGATCGCCGCCGACCCGATGGGGATTTTCGACTTTGTTCTGCCCGAAAGACAGTCGCCGGCGGCGGCGCAGCAGTGATCGAAGCGCCGCTTGTTGAAATGGCGCCTGTGGAAAATCGTGTGGATTTTTTCGCGGCCCACTCTCGCACCAGCCCCATTGAATAAGCCGCGAACGGTATTTTCTGGAAAATTCTCGACGAGATTTGCGCTGTGGAAAAACTGTGAATCACATGTGGAGAGAGGGACTCGTCTTCGTGAAATATTCTCTTGCTCATCGCGTTGCGTTTAGGCAGAATCCCCGCTCGCCTAACTGACACGATTGCAATCGAACGCCAACACATTGAAGATGCTGCGGGACCGGGGCGCGATCCTGTTGCGTTGAGCTTGAAAGGTTGCACCACCTAGTACCCCCTCTTGCGGGGCGAGAGGGTTTCCACAACATTTCCACATCGGTGGAAAATGCGCGGGGGCTGATTTTCTAGATGAATCTCTGGGACAAGATCCTTCAGCATGCGGAGCGGCGCGTAAATCCTCATAGTTACGCCACCTGGTTTCGCCCCACGCGGCAGGAACGGACAGACGAAAATCTGCTGGTGATTCGCGTCCCCACTCGCCTGTTCTGCAAGCGACTGACGGAAACGTACGGCGAGCTATTGCAGGCGGTGCTGGTCGAGATCGGCCGGCCCGGACTGGCGCTGGAATTTGTCTGCGTCGAAGCGGAGCCTGCCGCCGCGAGTCCGGCGGTGTCTCCGCAGGCGAAGCTCGATTTCGATTCGTCGAGCAATCAGCTCAACCCACGCTATACGTTCGACAAGTTCATCGTAGGATCGTCCAATCAGTTCGCTCACGCGGCGGCCGTCGCCGTAGCCGAGCAGCCTTCGAAATCGTACAACCCGCTCTTCCTTTACGGCGGTGTGGGACTGGGCAAGACCCACCTGATGCAGGCCATCGGCCACACCCTGAAGCGCCGCAACCCGGCGCTGCGCCTCACCTACATAAGCGCGGAAAAATTCACCAACGAAGTGATTGCCTCGATTCGCTTCGAGCGCATGCCCGCCTTCCGCGACCGGTTCCGCAACATGGATGTCCTGATGGTGGACGACATCCAGTTCATCGCGCGCGCGGAGCGGACGCAGGAAGAGTTCTTTCACACGTTCAACGCGCTTTACGATCAGCAAAAACAGATCGTCATTTCGTCCGATTGCCCCCCCAAGGAAATCTCCGCCATCGAGGAACGCTTGCGTTCGCGGTTTGAATGGGGATTGATCGCCGATATCCAGATGCCCGACCTCGAAACGAAAATCGCCATTCTTCAAAAGCAGGCCGATAACGAGCGCGTGCACCTGCCGGATGACGTCGCCAACTTCATCGCGCGCGCCATCAAGTCCAACATTCGCGAGCTCGAGGGCGCGCTGATCCGACTGATGGCATACGCATCGCTCACCGGCGCGGAAATCAACCTGCCGACGGCGCAGCAGGTCCTGAAAAACATCATCGAGACGCAGGAAAAGAAAGTCACTATCGAACAGATTCAGAAGGCGGTCGGCGAAGTCTTCGGCCTGCGCGCCCAGGATCTGAAAATTCGCAGCAACTCCAAGGTCATTGCCTACCCGCGCCAGGTCGCCATGTTCCTCGTCAAGCAGCTCACGTCCGCATCGCTTCCGGAAATCGGCAAACAGTTCGGTGGCAAGCACCACACGACCGTCCTGCACTCGATCAACAAGATCGAGACCCTGCGCCAGGTAGACAAAGATTTGAACAAGATGATCAACAGGCTACTGGATTCATTCGGATAGAGTTGGTGTCGTAGGGCCGATCGCGCACGCTCGCGGGCTGTGGATGGATTGTGCAAGTCGGTCCCAGGCTTGAATCGCTCCCGCTGTAGAGGCTCTTTTGCACCAGTCCACTCGGATTTGCACATTGCCCGCGGTACGCTAAGCGCAGCGCGTGATACATGTTGGATGGCTTTTGCGGAAATCCACAGATGCGGCGACGGCGACGGTTTTCTTGTCTTTATAGAAGTTAAGAAAAGAAGTACAGTAGCCGTACTCGACAATGAGCCCAGAAACCAGCGCAAGGACTGCACAAGAAATGGAATTCAGCGTAAAGAAATTCGATTTGCTGGAAGAACTTTTGTTGACGCAGGGCGTGGTCGAACGCAAGACGACCATTCCGATTTTGTCGAATCTTCTCTGCGAAGCGAAGGGCAATCGCCTGACGATTACGGCGACCGATCTTGAGTTGAGCATTCGCACGTCGTGCGAGGCCAAGGTCAAGAAAGAGGGCGCGGGCACCATCCCCGCCAAGAAACTTCTCGAGCTGGTGCGGCTGCTTCCGGACGAAGAGATTCGCTTCAAGCTGCTCGAAAATCACTGGGTCCACATCACCTGCGATCGCCGGAACTACAAGCTCGTCGGCATGTCGAAGGATAATTTCCCGGCGCTGCCGGAATTTCCGCACGCGCTCGTAAAGATTCCCGCGAAGCTGCTAGCGAGCGTGATCGCCAAGACCACATTCGCCATCTCGCTCGAAGAATCGCGCTACACGCTCAATGGCGCGCTGCTGGTCGTGAAGCCCGCGTCGCTCACCATGGTCGCAACCGATGGCCACCGCCTGGCAATGGTCGAGACGGACCACAAGTTCGAAGGACTTCCCACCGAGACGCGCGTGCTCGTCCCCAAGAAAGCGATGAACGAAGTGCAGCGCTTGGCCGCGGAATCGAGCGACGATGCCGTTGTCGAATTCGGGCAGGACGAAAGCCATCTCTTCTTCCAGTTTGGTGGACGCTTGCTCACCTGTCGCAAACTCACCGGCCAGTTCCCCAATTACGAGGCTGTCCTGCCGCGCGACGTGAATAAAACGGTCACCATTGAGCGCAGCGAGCTTCAGGACGCGCTCCGCCGCGTTTCGCAGCTTGCCGATCAGCGCTCGCACGCCGTGAAATTCATGCTCGCCAAGGAAGGCCTGGAAATTTCCGCGTCGAGCCCCGAATACGGAGAAGCAAAAGAAGTCATCGAAAAAGAATTCAAGGGTGAGACCATCGCCATCGGCTTCAACGCCCAATACCTTCTCGATTTTCTCGCCGCCGCCGCGGATGGCCCGATCAGTTTCGAGCTAAAAGACGAACAATCCGCCGGCCAGCTCCGCCCCCTCGGCGACGATACCAGCCGCTACCGCTACGTCGTAATGCCCATGCGCATCTGAGCGCTGCGCGCGAAAAAACTTCGATTTTTGCGCGAATTTCCGGCCTTCTCCAAGCCCAGATAGTCGCTTTTTGGCACGTACGAAAATCTGACCAAATTTCCCCCTGCGCGCACTCCGCAACCAGCCATAAACCACTGAATATAAGCATGATAAATCACGCGCTCAAACTGAGAATCGCCTTGTGAAATCCACCCACATCCGGTAAAATTTCAGTGTTCGAGGTTCCTCCCGAACGGCACTTTGTTCGCACCAAATTTGCGCCGCGCCGAACCTGCCAGCGCCAGAACTGGCGGCTGAAAACGGCGGGGCGCAAGAGATGGACTCCCCTTCCGCGGGGAGAAAAAAGGCTTCGCCGCGTCCGCCCGAAATTTTCGGAACGGGACGGGATGGAGCCCGGAAAAACCCTTCGAGTCCCAGCTCGATAGAAATTTTTCGAGCGATAGGGGCCAATGGGCAAGGCACTGTCGGGCACATTCCGCGCGACCGCCTTCCCCTAGCACCAATCGAGAATCACAGCATCGCCAGGCATCACTCGCCATCTGAGGGGAGACGCACGATTCATGGCTGACAAAGAAACTCCTGCCGCGAAGTCCGCGGGCGGGCACAAGTACGACGCGACCTCGATCAAAGTTCTCGGCGGCATCGAAGCCGTCCGCAAGCGCCCCGCGATGTACATCGGCTCGACCGGTGAAATGGGACTGCACCATCTCGTCTGGGAAGTGGCCGACAATTCCGTGGACGAAGCGATGGCCGGCTACTGCGATGAGATCAACGTGGTCGTGCACGACGACAACAGCGTCACCGTGATTGACAACGGCCGCGGCATTCCCGTGGACATGCACGCCACGGAAAAAAAGCCCGCCGCCGAAGTCGTGATGACCGTGCTGCACGCGGGCGGAAAATTCGATAGCGATACTTACAAAGTTTCCGGCGGCTTGCACGGCGTCGGTGTTTCCGTCGTCAACGCGCTTTCCGACTGGCTGGACCTCGAAATCTGGCGCGAAGGCGAAGTCTGGGAGCAGTCGTACGAGAAGGGCGTTCCCACATCGAAGCTCAAGGCTTCCGGCAAAACGAAAAAAACCGGCACGAAGATCACCTTCCACGCCGATCCCTCGATCTTCAACACGGTCACCTATAGCTACGACACGCTTTCGCAGCGCCTGCGCGAACTGGCCTTCTTGAACAAGGGCCTGAAAATCACGCTCGAGGACGAGCGCTCGAATAAAAAGACCGAGTTTCGATTTACCGGCGGCATTTCCGAATTCGTCAAGCACCTGAATCGCGGCAAGGGCGTCCTGCACGATTCGCCGATTTACATGGAGGGCAAGCGCGAGCAGGTGGACATGGAAATCGCGATTCAATACAACGACAGCTACGCCGAAAATATTTTCGCCTTCGCCAACACAATCAACACCGTGGACGGCGGCACGCACCTTTCCGGCTTCCGCTCCGCGCTCACGCGCACAATTAATTACTACGCGAATTCCTTCGGCATGCTCAAGGAGCAGAAGGACGAAGTGACGATCAATGGCGACGATGTGCGCGAGGGCCTGGTCGCGGTCGTCTCCGTGAAACTCCCGCAGCCGCAGTTCGAAGGCCAGACCAAGGGCAAGCTCAACAGTGACATCAAGGGCCTCGTCGAATCTCTCGTCAATGAAAAGCTCGGCGAGTATTTCGACAAGCACTCCTCGATCGCCCGAAAAATAATTGGCAAGTGCATTGACGCCGCCCGCGCGCGCGAGGCGGCCCGCAAGGCCCGCGAGCTCACCCGCCGCAAGTCCGCGCTCGACTCCAGCGGCCTCCCGGGGAAGCTGGCCGATTGCCAGGAACGCGATCCCGCGCGCTGCGAGATCTTCATCGTCGAGGGAGAATCCGCCGGCGGCTCGGCCAAGGGCGGGCGCGACCGCCGCTACCAGGCCATCCTGCCGCTCAAGGGCAAAATTCTGAACGTCGAAAAGGCCCGCTACGACAAGATGCTGGGCCACGAGGAAATCCGCTGCATCATCACCGCCCTTGGCACCGGCATCGGCAAGGACGATTTCGACGCCAGCAAGCTGCGCTATCACAAAGTGATCCTGATGACCGATGCGGACGTGGACGGCAGCCACATCCGCACGCTCCTGCTCACTTTCTTCTTTCGCCACATGCGCGAACTGATCGAGAAGGAGCACATCTACATCGCCCAGCCGCCTCTCTATCGCGTCAAGCGCGGCAAGATGGACCGTTACATCCGCGACGAGCGCGAATTTTCGCGCGAGCTCATGAAGCGCGCCACCGAAGAGCACATCGTCAAGGGCAAGACCGGAAAAGCGCTCGAGGGCGGCGACCTCACTCAGTTCCTGCTCAACATCCAGGAGCTCGAGCAGATTTCCGCGAAGCTCGGGCGCCGTCTGCGCGATCCGAAGCTGGTCGAGCTGCTGGCCGAAAGCGACCTCGACAAGAAAACCGATTTCGCCGACAAGAAAAAGCTCCAGGAGCTCGTCAAGGCCATCGAAAAGGCCAAGCTGAATCTCGAAGCCAAGCTGGCCTATGACGAAGAGCACAGCCTGCACGAGCTGGTGCTCACCAACGGCGGAGAGCGCCGCGTCAATTGGGCGCTGGCGGCCACACCGGACTACAAGCGCCTCCGCGTTCTGCATCAGGCGATCGGCGAAAGCGACAAGCCGCCGTTCACGATCACGCACAATGGCGACAAAGTCGTGAAGGAAGATTCGCTCGGCGTGCTGAATTACGTCCTCGAAGACGCCAAAAAAGATTTCACCATCACGCGCTTCAAGGGCCTCGGCGAAATGAATCCCGAGCAGCTCTGGGCCACCACCATGAACGCCGAGACGCGCACGCTGCTGAAGGTGCGCCTGGAGGATGCCGTCGCCGCCGAAACAATTTTCTCGACGCTCATGGGCGAAAACGTCGAGGAGCGCCGCAAATTCATCGAGGAAAACGCCCTCGAAGTCGTCAACCTCGATATTTAGTCGAGGTGGTCGTTTAGCGACCGCCTCTGGGCGGGCGCATTTGGGTTCCGCGGTCTTGTATTTGTTTTCGATAGGGCCCGAGCAGCTGCCTAAAGAGAGCTTTGTATGTCGCGGATTTATCCGCGACATAACACGAGCGAATCAAAAGGGGCTTTAGCCCCTGAAGCGCGATGAACGCGCCGTGTTTCGTCGGGGCACGGCTTCAGCCGTGCCGAAAACGAACGCGAAGGAGAGCGGCTTTAGCCGCTGAGGGAATTGCGGCGCTAAATGGTGGCGCGAAAAAAGTCCACAGGCGCACCACATTTTTTCTTGGCCTGGGGTTGGTAATCTCGACGCGATGAGAACTTTGACTGATTACGGATGCAACGACCAACGCCACGCGGCGGCCGCGCCTCCTCGCCCAGACCGGCGCGATTTGCGCGGGCCTACCCGTCACTGCGTGCCGAGTAGAATCTCTCGTATCTCATTGAAAATAAACAATCGGCACCCATTCTACCCGACACAAATACGAGGGGGCCGAGCGGACCTCCTAGAGACCGTTTTCACGATTCACCAGTTTCCAGTTTGGATCACGAACCGGAATCTTAGCGCGCAGTGGACGCGCGCTGCCGGGACACCAATCACGGGTTACGAGTCACGAAAGGGCTTAAATGGCTGACGATCCAAATCCGAACCAGATTCTGACTCCGGTTGATATCGAATCGGAGATGAAGAAGTCGTACCTCGATTACGCCATGAGCGTAATCATCGGCCGCGCCCTGCCCGACGTGCGCGATGGACTCAAGCCCGTCCACCGCCGCATCCTCTTCGGCATGTACGAGCTGGGCCTCACGTCCACCAAGTCCTACCGCAAGTGCGCGAAGATCGTCGGCGAAGTTCTTGGCAAATTCCATCCGCACGGCGATTCACCTGTGTACGACGCGCTGGTGCGCATGGCGCAGGATTTCAACATGCGCTACCCGCTGGTGGACGGCCAGGGAAACTTCGGCTCGGTGGATGGCGATCCGCCGGCAGCGATGCGCTATACCGAAGCGCGCCTTTCGAAAATCGCCGAGGAAATGCTCGCGGATATCGAAAAGGAAACCGTAGATTTCATCCCGAACTTCGATGAAAGCGAGCACGAGCCGGTCGTGCTCCCCACGCGCATTCCCAGCCTGCTGGTCAACGGTTCCACCGGCATCGCGGTGGGCATGGCGACGAACATTCCGCCCCACAATCTGAAGGAAATTGTGGAGGCTGCGATCCTGCTGATTGACGAGCCCGACGCAAACCTGAAAAAAATCATGAAGCTCGTCCCGGGCCCCGATTTCCCGACCGGCGGCTATATCTACGGCCGCCAGGGAATCGAGCAGGCGTACACCACCGGCCGCGGATCGTTCCAGGTGCGCGCGAAGGCCGCCATTGAGCAGCGCGGCAAGGACCGCCAGGACATCGTCGTCACCGAGCTGCCCTACCAGGTGAATAAGGCGCGGCTGATCGAGCATATCGCCGAGCTGATCCAGAACAAGAAAATAGAAGGTATCGCCGACATCCGCGACGAAAGCGACCGCGACGGCATGCGCATCGTGATCGAAACGAAGCGCGACGAAGAGCCGCAAATTATTCTCGCGCACCTCTTCAAGCAGACGCAGATGCAGGAATCGTTCGGCATGATCCTGCTCGCCATCGTCGCCGGGCAGCCGCGCGAGCTGGGCTTGCTCGCATTGCTGCGCCTGTTCATCGAGCACCGCGTGGACGTGGTCCGCCGCCGCACGCAGTACGAGCTGCGCAAGGCTCAGGAGCGCGAGCACATCCTGCTCGGCTACCACATCGCCCTCGATAACATTGACGACGTCATCAAAATTATTCGCGGATCGTCCAGCCGCGCGAACGCCCGCGAGAATTTGCACGAATTCTTCGAGAATAAATCCGTGCGCGTCATGGTCGGCAGCCGGGAAACCACGATCAAGGGCATCAAGCTTGACGCCAAGAAGTACGGCATCACGGCCATCAGCTCCGGCGAGGGCCTGGGCCTCAGTTACATTCAGATTGACGCGATTCTTGAATTGCAATTGCACCGCCTGACGCAGCTTTCCGTGGACGAAATCCTCAAGGAACTCGCCCAGATACGCGAACGCATCGCCGAGCTGCAATCCATCCTCGCGAGCGAAAAGAAGCTCAAGGGCGTCATCGTCGCCGAGCTGCGCGAAGTGCTGAAATCGTATGGCGACGAGCGCCGCACGCAGATCGTGGACCGCGTCGAGGAAATCAAGCTCGAAGACCTGATCAAGGACGAAGAAATGGCGATCACGGTCAGCCACGCGGGCTACGTGAAACGCACCTCGGTGGACACCTATCGCCATCAGTCGCGCGGCGGCAAGGGCCGCATCGGCGCGAAAACGCGCGACGACGATTTCGTCGAACACTTCTTCACCGCCTCCGCGCACAGCTACATTCTGCTGTTTACCTCCAAGGGCCGCGTTTACTGGCTGAAGGTTTACGAAATCCCCGAAGCCGCCGCGGCGACGCGCGGAAAAGCGCTCGCCAATCTGGTCCGTTTTCAGGATGGCGAAACCCTCAAGGCAATTGTTCCCACGCGAAATCTGGAAGAGACCGGACGCTACGTCCTGCTCGCCACCAAGGACGGCACGGTGAAAAAGACGGAGCTCGCCGAATTCGCGAATCCGCGGCCCTCCGGAATCATCGCCATTAATCTGGACTCGAACAACGAGTTGATCGGCGCGAAGCTCACCGATGGCAAGCAGATGGTTTTCCTCGCGAGCCGCGATGGCCAGGCCATCCTGTTCCGCGAAACGGAAGTCCGCGCCATGGGCCGCGCCGCGGGCGGCGTCAACGGCATGGATCTCGCGAAGGGCGACTTCGTCGTCTCGATGGACGCCGTGCAAGTGGACTTCGGGATCATTCAGAAGGAATACAAAAAAGAAACGCAGGACCTCGACGAGCTCGAAAGCGACCAGATCCGCGAATCGCTCACGTCGCTGATGCTTACCGTCGCCGAGAAGGGCTACGGCAAGCGCACGCCGCTCGCCGAATATCGCGTCACGTCGCGCGGCGGCAAGGGCGTGATCAATTTGAAATCAACCGACCGCAACGGTCCCGTGGTCGCGGCGCTGCAGGTGCGCGAGGATTCCGACGTCATGATCATCACCGGCCATGGCAAAGTGATTCGAGTGCACTCGGGCGAAATCCGCGAGGCCGGCCGCTCGACGCAAGGCGTTCGCCTGCTGCGCCTCGATGAGGGCGACCGCATCGCCGCAGCCGCCGCCATCCTCGAAGAAGAACCCGCCGCCGAGCCGGAGAAGAAAGCGTAAAGACGTCATGGCCATGCTGTTTATCACTCGAGACGATCTCCTCAGCGTTCTCGCCATCAGCGTTTTCATGGTGTTGGTTGTTGGTCTTGCTGGACTGATGCTGTGGCTTAGAGACCGTGCTCGCGACCGGAAGGGGGTTCCCGACTGGGAGAGAAAGCGCGACGAACTTAGAGCCGCCAGACTAGTCGCGGCCTACCAGATCATAGGGCATGTCGGCGTCGGCATTTCTTGCCTAGTGGCAGGCATCCGAGTGTCTAGCCGCTCTTTCAGCATTTTCTCGTTGATCGCTGGTGGAATCGCGCTGTGGACTGTTCGAAGAAGTTGGAGTGTATATCGGAAACTGACGCAACGAATTCATTCTGTTGAACGAGAGCACCGAACCGACATCAAGCGACTGTATGAGCCTTTGGGCTGACCGTGAGAGACTGATGAGCCATCGAGAGCAACTCGCGAATCAGCTGCGCGCGAAATCCATCAAGCGCGGTGACTTCACGCTGGCCTCCGGCAAGAAGAGCCATTACTACCTCGACTGCCGGCTGACGACGCTCGACCCGGAAGGCGCGCGGCTCACTGGCTATTGCGTTCTCGAGCTGCTCGACGAAATGGGCGTGAAGCCGGACGCCATCGGCGGCCTCAGCATGGGCGCGGATCCCGTGGTGTCCGCGGCGATTGTGGTGAGCGCGATCGAGAAGCGGCCCGTGCAGGGGTTTTTGGTTCGCAAGGAAGCGAAGGGTCACGGCCGCAAGAAGCAAATCGAAGGAATGGAAGAAACGGGCGGCAAGCGCGTCGCCATTGTTGACGACGTCTGCACCACGGGTGGCTCTACGCAGGAAGCGATTGATGCCGCCGAGCGCGAAGGCTGCGAAGTCGTCGCCGTTATTAGCCTGGTGGATCGCGAAGAGGGCGGCTCCGACATGCTGCGCGCGAAATACAATTACCGCTCGATTTTCACCGCCCGCGAGCTCCTCGCCGAAGATTCAAAGCCGGCCGGGACCGCTCGCAGCGCTTCGTAAATTCTCCGCACGCTGTCCCGAGGTCCAGTCCTATACCTCTCCTTCTGGTACTAGACTTTTTCCTGAACTTTTCCTGTACTTTCCGCCTGTCCGATTCGAGCCGGTGAACTCATCCGGCGCAGGTTCTTGGCGGGCCGTTACACTATCAGACGCTCGCGCGCGATCTCGCGCACTGCCGGCGGAACGCCGGGCTAGAATGGTTGTTACACATCTTGCGAGGGGGAATCATGAAGCGTTTCGGGCACTTGCCCATGTCGAAGCTGGCTTATCAGGATCCGCTTTTTATGGAAAGTCTTCCGGCCAGGCCGCTGCGGATTCTGGCGGAGTATATTGATCCGATCAACCGCATCCGCCGCGCGAACGTCGCGGACACGATTGTGATGTTCGGCTCGGCGCGCATTCAACCGCGCGACCGCGCGCTCGCGCAGCTCCAGAAATTACGGCGCGCCGCGCGCGGACGCCGCACCGGCCCATGGCGCACAAAACTGATCGCCGCAAAATCCATCGTGGGAATGTCGCGCTATTACGAAGAGGCGCGCGAGCTCTCGCGCCGGATCACGTCATGGTCCATGACGCTCGGAACGCAGCCGAAGCGCTTCGTGATCTGCTCGGGAGGCGGCCCCGGAATCATGGAAGCGGCGAACCGCGGCGCGGCCGAAGCGGGTGGGTCGTCAATGGGATTGAGCATTCAATTGCCGCACGAGCAGCGCCCGAACCCATACATCAGTCCGGATTTGAATTTCTGCTTCCACTATTTTTTCATGCGGAAATTATGGTTCGCGCAGATGGCCAAGGCTTTGATCGTGTTTCCGGGCGGGTTCGGGACGATGGACGAGCTATGGGAGATACTCACGCTGCTGCAGACGAAAAAAATATCGTCGCACCACCTGGTTCTCATCTACGGGCGAAAATACTGGCACAAGGTTGTGGACTGGCGGCACATGGTGCGCACCGGCACCGTCAACGAGCGCGAGTATAAAATGCTGCAGTTTGCCGACACGGTGGATGAAGCCTTTGACCACGTCCGCAGCGAGATGGAAAAGCGCCACCTCGCGCCCGACGTGGTCTAGGTTTGCGCCCGAACCGGCTTTAGTTCTTGGAGATTTCAGCGTCCGCCAGGAACACAGCATTGAAACGGCGCTGTTCGACCTTATCGTGCAACAGCACGACAGGAGAGACTCGCAGCGACCGCTTGCAGCCCCCGCACCGGCTCATCTCGCCCTGCAGGTCCTGCACGAAGCCGTCGGTGAAGTGATACTCGGATCGCGGCCGGCGAGCGGCCTTGGTTCCCCGCGTCCCGCAGTGCGGGCACGTGTATTCAACCGTATCTTCAAGAGGGTCGCGGTTCAGCGCGGCCCAGCCCGTGTAGCGAACACCCACCGTCTCACTGGAAGTGCGACTCATCATGACCCCTTTATGACCCCCAATTGGGGGTACCTACAAAACCTTAGACGCACGGAGTTCGCATAGTGATGCACTTATCTGCAAAAACTAGTCAACCCTCGTATTTACAGCAGATTACAAGAAAATTAGGCTCTGAAATCGCCTTGTTTGGAAACCTACGCGCGGCGGCGGTGTCTATGCAATGTAGAGATCGCGCGAATTCCGATGTCCGGCAGGCGCGGCGCTAGCTCGGCCAGCGGGCGCAGGGCGCCGCAAAACCAGTTTCGAGTGTGCCTGATGGAACCGTGGAGGTGTGTTCATGAGCGATCTAGGAAACCTTTCGCAATGCATGGTGGATAGCGACTCGGCTGCAAATGGACGGGCCATGAGGCTTCGCGGGAAAGCGCTGGTGGCGTCCCTTTCGCTCGAAGCCGTGGTGATTGCGGGCGCACTGCTGTGGCCGCTCGTCATGCTGGGCGTGCTGCCGTCGCAACTCTTTTTGACGCCCGTTTCGCCATATCACGGCGATCAAAGGTCACGCCCGGCGTCTTCTCATCCGAGCTATCATCCGGTGTCGGACGGGCGAACTATCGCCGATCGGCCTATCTTTCAGCCGCCGAGAATTCCTTCGCACGTCTCCGCTTCCGCCGAACCGGAACCGCCCGGAATTGAGGAGCACGGGGATCCCTCCATGCAGGCAGGCTCGCCTGATTGGCTCCCAGGAGGGAGCGGCACCGGCCCAACAGTCGAAATTGCGCGCCCTGCAGTGGATCGCAAACCGCGCATGGTCAGTTTCGGAGTGATGGATGCCTCGCTGATTCATCGCGTGCAGCCCGACTATCCGCCAATTGCAAAACTGATGCGCCTCTCCGGCAGTGTGCTGCTGCTGGCCGTGATCGGCACCGACGGCGAGGTGCACGAGATCGAAGTCCTGAGCGGGAACGCCATCCTCGCGGATGCCGCACGCGCGGCTGTGCGGCAGTGGCGCTACCGCCCTACGCTGCTCAGCGGGCAAGCCGTGGAAGTAGAGACGCAGATCACGGTGAACTTTGTGCTGGAATGAAGTGCGGTAGAGGGGAAATGGACAGGAGCGGATCGCCGTCATTAAGCGACCCCCTCCTGTATAGCGGAATGGAACTCACGGCTAGAACTTGAACACGATTCCCGTCGAGAGTCGTGCGTTATCTTCCCGTGC